>Ga0126384_10000026_pt1 | contig 48904 bp, 47 predicted proteins | sample PanSoiMetPlot_36_FD_92543 | JGI IMG/M metagenome (GOLD analysis project Ga0126384, IMG submission 92543) | Tropical forest soil microbial communities from Panama - MetaG Plot_36 | ecosystem: Environmental > Terrestrial > Soil > Tropical forest > Bulk soil | place: Panama | collected 2016-02-17 | reverse complement strand
GGAAATCTACGAAGACGGCTGCGAGATGAGCGGTGCGGCCATCGCCACGGCGGAGGCGGGGCAAGCGCCGCGCAACTCTTCCGAGGCATTCAAGGATGCGGGAAGCTGCTCCCGAGGGATGCGCTCAAACCCCAGGTGCGTAAAGTAATCGGCCGCGGTGGTGGTGAGCAGAAACAGGCTGCTGACTCCCGCGGCACGGATCAGCGGATTGAGACTTGCGACCAGCGCTTGGCCAACGCCCCGATTTCTGAACCCAGCGTCGACCACCAGGGACCGCAGCAGGCCGCAGCTTCCGTAAATCTCGACACCCACCGCCCCCATCACTTGCTCGGAGGCTTCCGCGACCAAGAAATGTCCCCAATGCTCGCGAACTCCCGCCAACGGCAGATGGGCGTTTTCCAGCAGCTTCGCGACCGTGGAAAAATCATCCGGGCGCGCGGGGCGCACCCTGAAGGAGCTTTGGGCAGCCCAGCCACGTTCGTCGATGAGCGCCCGGACCCGCTCTCTTATCTCGTCCCGAATCGCCCGCACCCGATCGATGATTTCTCCTTCGGGATCGAGCAGTTCCCAGGCGATCCGCTCTAGCCCTGGCACCACCGGACATTCTTCGCCGCAGCCCATCGTCACCAGAAGGTCGGCATCGCCCGCCAGATTTGAAGTCAGAAGCCGGGGGGTGGCGTTGCCGAGAACCACTCCCACCTCGCCCATGACGGCGACGACTTCTGGATGGACGCGAGCAGTCGGTTGGGTCCCCGCGGAGACTGCCCTGGCGCAAGACGGATCCGCCAACGCGTTGAACCAGGCAGCAGCCATTTGTGACCGGCCCGCGTTGTGAACGCACGCGAAGAGAACCGTAGAAATCGAGGAGGAGGTCATCGATTCGCTTGCACAGCAAACGACCGAGATCTATGCCCCTCTCATCAGGGGTCTGGCAAGCAGAAAGGAGAACGGTCTCATGGACCTGGCAAGATGGAAATATGGATTGTTTGCGATTGCAGCTGGCCTCTTGGGCGCCTGTGCCCACGAGAAGCCGGCGCCGGTGGCACAGGCTCCAGCTCCGCAACCGGTTGCGGCTCCCTCGACGGCGCCCAAGGTCGAACAACCCAAGCCGAAGGAGGACATTGCCTTGGCGCTCAAAGCAGCGATCCTGCACTTCGACTTCGACAGAGACTTCATCAAGCCAGAGAGCGAGGAATCGTTGCAAAAGCTATCCGGCGTCCTTGAGCGCAATCCCGAGGTGATGATCCAGGTTCAGGGAAATTGCGATGAGCGCGGAACCGAAGAGTACAACCTCCACCTCGGTCTGCGGCGCGCAACCGCGGCCAAACAATACCTGGTGGGTCTAGGGATCGATGGCAACCGCATCGACACCATCAGCTACGGATTCGAGCGCCCGGTGGATTCCCGCCACAACGAGAACGCCTGGGCCGCCAATCGCCGAGACGACTTCGTCCGAACCCAAAACATCTCAACCCGATAGAGGTCGACGCGCTCGCCCGCGGTTTCCGCGCGCGGCGAGCTTCCATGGACCGAGGAGGAGCGATGGCACTGCGCATGGTGAAGCTCGCCCAAGTCAAGCCGTTCCCCTACAGCTTTGGAGGCAAGATCGAGGCGAAAATGACGGACGTGGGGCGAACCGTCGGCACGAAAACGATCGGGCTCACTATCCAGACGATCGCGCCAGGGCGATTCTCCTCCCGTCGCCACAAGCACCTCTTTCAGGAAGAGTTGCTGATCGTGATGAGCGGTGAAGGGACCCTGCTCCACGGAGACCAGCGGATTCGGATGTCCGCCGGGGAAGCTGTCTGCTACTTGCCGGAGGACCCCGAGGCGCACTGCTTTGAAAATACCGGCACCTCGGATCTGGTGGTGTGGTCCTTCGGCAACCGCTTTCCGCACGAAGTCGCCGTCTACCCCGACCAAGGTCTCGCGTTTGTGGAGGGGTTGGGGGCGGACGTGCCACTGCAGGCGGGCATTCGTAGCGACTGGACGGAAGACCGCCGCAAGCGCTGACTACACCTGCCTGGGCACGTGGCCGGTGAGTGTGAGCACGAAGCGCATCGCCTTGTGCGCCAGATCCGCCGTAGGCTCGAACATCAGCGGACAGCCCCCCTCGATGACCGTGATGCCGTGGCTTCGGCCGAATTCGGCGGCTCCTCTGGAGACGCTGCCGACACCCACCGAGCGGTGCATCCACACTTGCTTGATGCCGAGTTCAGCGCATTCGCGCATCGTATCGTCGGCGCGATCCGCCCGAGTGCCGATCACCACCGCGTCGACGCCACCGGGAATCGATTTCAAATTCGGATAGCAGACGTGTCCCTCGACAGCATCGGCGTTCGGGTTGACTGGAAAGACCTGGTAGCCCCGGCTTCGCAGCCGTTGGTACACGACGTTGCTCCCGTGAGTCTTGGGCGTCCTCGACACGCCGGTCACCGCGATTCGCTTGTTCGCCAAAACTCCGACGCGGCCGCTTTCACGTTCACCATGGTGGACCTCCTCTTCCCTCATCGGCTGCAATCGCAATGCCGGGGAAGCACGCCTCCTCAGATGACCGGTCCGGCCGCACACCTTGCGCCCAGCGCGCGAGGTTTGCGCACCAGGGGGTCTTTGGTCCTTTCGATCTTCGGATCCTCGTCAACGACGTTCCGAGCTTTCCTCCGTTGCGCTAGCGTCGGTACAGTTTTGCGCCGGAGTAAGCAATGATCGAGGCAGGGCCAGTACGCAGTGAACGGGAGCTGGAGCAAATCCTCGAGCTGCAGCAGGCGAACCTGGCGCGACATCTGAGCGCCACCCAAATCTCGGAGCAGGGCTTCGTCACCGTCGAGCACACCCTGGATCTGCTTCAGCGAATGCATGCGCTGGCGCCCAGCATCGTCGCCCGAGAAGGCGAAGCGCTGGCGGGTTACGCGCTGGTTATGCCGCTCGAGTGCCGCTCCTTCATTCCGATCCTGGAGCCGATGTTTGCGCGCCTACAGCAGATTGGAATGATGAAGCAGCGCTTCTATGTGATGGGGCAGATCTGCGTCGCCTCGGCATGGCGAGGGCAAGGTGTTTTTGACCTGCTTTATCGAGCCCATCGGAAGTACCTGCGAAACGCCTACGACTTCAGCGTGACCGAGGTCGCTACGCGCAATACGCGCTCGATGCGTGCTCACCAACGCATCGGATTCGAAATCATCGATCGCTATCGAGACGCGACCGACGAATGGGCCCTGTTGAGCTGGGACTGGTCATGACCAGGCGACTGCTCAAGGGGAGCGCCAACCCAGGGGGACTCGCACCGCGACGGCACGGCCCCTAGCCCGCTCGATTCCACCCGAGGACAGCACGCAGGCCACGGTCGTTTTCTTCCCCTCGTTCGATTCGATGCGCGCGCGCAAAACGACGGGTTCCGCGATCGGAGTCGGACGCAGGTACTGGATCTCCAGCGACCCGGTAACGCACCAGATGAGTGGATCGCTGCCAACCGGGCGTTTCTCGCTCTTGTAGATCCAGGAAAGCGCGGTGCAGATCGAATGGCAATCGATCAGCGTGGCGATGATCCCGCCATTGAGCACGTGGCGCGGACCTGCCATGAATTCGGGTCGAGGCTGATAGCGGCAGACAGTCTCCTCCCCTTCCCAATAGCTCTTGATGCGCAACCCGTCGGGGTTCTGCGGACCACAGCCGTAGCAGAGGTTCTCGATGGAGAGCTGGTCCTGGATGGCGACGGATTCCAAGGCACGCCCATTTTCGCGATCCGTGAGGCAAAGTCCACCGCCGGTTGCGGAAGGTATGTCACGAGCGTCTGAATTTTAGCGTCGGCCGATGGCGTCGCGGGTGAAAGTAATCCTCGGACAAAGTGGCCCAGTCGCGAACCGTCCTGGCTCACACTCGGATGATGTAGGGGATCGTCTTCCTGCCACTTTTTTGCGGCGGTGGGTCACAAGAATTGTCAATTCAGGCTCTGCGCGGGCGACGATCTTCGCTCGAAACAAGTGCTTGCGATGCGGAGTATTTCTTGCACCACCGCTCGCAAACTTTTCCAGGGAAGGCCTATGACGAAAACAGTGCGTCAAAAGAGCGGGTTTACCCTCATCGAGCTGATGATCGTGGTGGCGATCATCGGCATCCTCGCGGCGATCGCGATTCCCAACTTCATCAAATTCCAAGCGCGGTCGAAGCAGGGCGAAGCGAAGGCAAATCTGAAATCGCTTTTTACGGCGCAGCGCTCCTATTTCCAGGAAAGGGACAAGTACCTGGATACCATCGGTGACATCGGCTTTGGCCCGGAGCGCGGCAACCGCTATGCCTACTTCAACGGGGGCGGAACCTGGCAGGACCGGAGCACCCTGTCCGGAGCCTCGGCAACTACCGACACCAACATCACCGTCGACTCCTTCAAGTTCCAGGGTGCCGCGACTAACCCGGCGTCCGCGGGGCTGGGCCTCATCGCCTGGGCGCAGAATGGTCAGGCGGATCCGAGCGTGCCCGGCGTCACCGCCGGTAACGTCTGCCCGGCGTGCAACTTCGAGGGGCACGCCAGCGGTAACGTCGACACCGACACCACCATCGATACCTGGTTCATCAGCTCGAAGGACGCGAGCGTCACCGGTGCCTGCGGCAACACCGACACCGCTGCGCCCGCGGGGACGCCGTTCAACACCAACAACGATGTGACTTGCTGAAAACAGTCCTCGTCGCATGAATCAGAGTCCTCGACGAACGGCTGTCTTACTGTTGTGCCTCGGCACATTTTCCTGGTCCGCGTGCTCGGGAGGCCTGTGCGACAAGGCTGACCAAGCGAGCCACAACCTTTCCACGGCGATCTCCAGCTGCCCGCTTTTGGCCGCGGCCAGCGACGGTGGAACGAGCCTGGTGTCGGTCTTCAGCAGAGCCAGCTGTCAAAACGCGCTTAACAGTTGCTCCGCCAACGATCAGCAAATCGTGGCGAGCGCATACGACTGCATATCCAAGCTCAATCCCTGCGTGCCCGGCCAAGAAGGACAGTTCGCCCTCGCCTACCTGTTGTGTCTGCAAGGTGCCTCGTCACTCTCGGACACTTGCCGACGCGCGTTTAGCCCGTAAGCGGCCACTGGCCCATTGCCCTGACGTGCTAGGGTCCGTCGTCGGAAATGCGACGGAGGCCTCAATGTACCGCGTGACACTGTTGCCAGGTGATGGGATCGGCCCGGAAGTGATGCGCCAAGCCCAAGAGGTGCTCGAGGAAGTCAGTCGAGCCACCGGGCTTCGCTTCGAGCTCGAGGAGATTCCCTGCGGGGGGCAGTATTACCTGCGCCATGGCTCGCGCGATTGGCCGGAGGGATCCGAGGAAAAGTGCGAGCGGTCGGACCTGATCCTGCTCGGCGCGGTCGGATGGCCGTCGCCGGACGGCAAGGGACCGGTGACGATGTCCAACGGCCAAATGGCAGGCTGGTCGCCGGTGATCGGAAACCGGATGCGACTCGATTTGTACGCGAACGTGCGGCCGGTAAAGCTCTGGCCGGGCATTCGCCACCGGATTCATGGCGAGAACGTCGTGGTCTGGGACGCGCGGAAGGTCGACATGATCATTGTCCGCGAAAACACCGAGGGGCTCTACAGCGGGATCGGCGGTTTCCAAGCGTCCGGAGGTCGGCGCAACCTGGCGATCGATACGCGCGTGATTACCCGCGGCGGCTCGGAACGGGTGATCCGCCATGCCTTCGAGCTCTCGAAACGGCGGGCCAAAGGAGCGCCCAAGGATGGCAAAAAGCGGGTGACGGCGATCGCTAAGGACAATGTCCTCAAGGGTTGCCAACTCTTCCTCGAGGTGTTCCGCGAGGTGGGGGCCGAATATCCAGACATCGAAAAAGATACCGCGATCGTCGATGCGTTCACGCAATGGTTGATTGGCCAGCCGGAGCAGTACGACGTCTGCGTCACCACCAACATGTTTGGGGACATCGTCACCGATCTGGCCTCGGTGCTTCAGGGAGGCATGGGGATGGCCGCCGGCTGCAATGTCGGCGACAACCATGGAATGTTCGAACCGATCCACGGCTCTGCGCCGAAACACGCCGGAAAAAATCGCACCAATCCGATGGCGATGATCCTCGCCACCGCCGAGGGCCTGCGGTGGCTGGGCGGCCGCAAGCAAGATTCGAAGCTGGTCGCCGCGGGAGACGCCATCGAAGCCTCGGTGGCAGCGACAATCGCCGACGGCGAACCGCTGACGTACGATTTGGTCGGTGAACAACGGGCGGCGCCCACCACCGAGGTGGGGGCGGCCATCCGCTCAAAGCTGCGAAGCCGACTCGCGCGGGCCTGAGCCCGAGGGCTCGAGCCGAGCTGGCCCGGAGCTACTCACCAGGGGATCGGTTGTCCGTCGCGGAAGACTCCGCCAGTGGGTCCATCCGCTGGAAGTCGAGTTGCCCACAATACTGAAGCGGCTCCTTCTTCGATGGAGCGAGGCGCCCCCGGCCCACCCATTTCCGTCCGTACCCATCCGGGGCAAACCGAATTCACCCGGGCCTTGGGCAGCTCGAGCGCGAACAGCCGCGTCAGCGCGTTCAACGCGGCCTTGCTCGCTCCGTAACCTCCATGCGGCCGCCGACACATCGCGAGGATGTCATCGAAGGAGAGCGACGGGTCCTGTAGCTTTCGCGCAAGTGCGGTCGGCTGGCTCGACAGCTCCCCTAAGCCGCTGGTCACCATCACCACACGAGCCCCCTCGGCCAGCTTCGGCGCCAGAGCCCGGGTAAGCAAAAGCGGTCCACAGACGTTGACGGCCCAGATCTCCCGATTTGAACCCCGGTAGATGCCGGCGTTGTTTACCAACACGTGGATCGGGCCCTCCACGCGTTTGGCGAAGGCGTCAATGGAAGTTGGATCGGAAACGTCCAGCTTCTCGACGCGAGCGCCGGGAGGCCGCACTTTGGCGGGGTCGCGCACCGCTGCGATGACTTGGTGATCCTTGGCGAGATCTCGTGCCACGGCGAGCCCGATGCCGCGGCTGGCTCCGGTAACGATTGCAGTTGGCATGACTCCATTTATGCGCAGTATCGAGCGTCCATGCAGGGTCAGCGCAGCGCTTGCACCGCCGCCTCGGCAACCAGCCTCCATGAATCGCGAGGCACTCGGATCAGAATCGCGGCGATCTTTCCGCGAACCAGCACCGCCGAAACCTGGCCGTCCTTCTCGGCAAACGCGACGGCATCCGCCGTTCGGCTACCTTTCACTAATGTTGAGTAAAAGGCACCGAACGCATCCGCTTCGCGGGCCTCTCTGAAGGCGACGGCCCACGCTGCGCTTTCCATCTGCTGTCGACGAACCACTTCGAGCACGTCGCCGCGCCAGCCATTTCCCAGCCTCGCGACTCCATGGATGCTGGTGAGCAGATTGAGGTTAGCTTCTCCCAGGCTCGTTTCGTAGACGCTCTCCGCGTGCAGCAGCGATGAGAGGCCAATCGCTCCCCGCAGCGCGGACTCATTGGCTCGGTAGGCCGCGGGATCAAGAACCTGTGCGGTGGTGGTGGGAAGCCGTCGAAGGAGGCGACACGCGGCAGGATCGTCCTTGGTGGCAATCGCACGTACCAGGTCCGCTCCCGCCGAGTACGGGAACCCGAGCTGTAAGGCCAGCCATGGATTTGCCGCGCTCGATTCCGCCGCTATCGAAGCCGATAGAGCGGTGCTCTCCGCCAGCAGCGTTCCGGTGAGCCCATCCTCACCACCAGAATCTGCGGCGACGACCGCCGCCGCGACTGCCTGGGCATTGCCTTCGATCGCCGCGGAAAGAGCCATTTGCGCATCCTCGGATCGCATCGCGTCGCGGGTAGCGCGCTCCAAGCCAAGTTGCTCGTCCTGAACCGCGTGCGCCAGCTCATGCGCAATGACCAATTGTTGGAGCACGCCAGGCTGATCGGCCAAGAGGTACAGCGTCTTCTCGTGTGGATCATAGAAGCCGCCTACGTTCGCGGCGTAGAGGGCAACCGCTTCCCGTTCAAGGTCCACTTCTGGCTCGAGCAGGTGGATCGCCTGGAGGGCGGCACCCAGCCGACTCAAGCGGTGATTCGGGTATTCCCGGTCGAGCACCGCTCTGAGCTTCCGAGACGCTTGAGAGCGAGTGAGCACCTTCGTCACTACGGCCTTGGGCGGGCTCGAGCGCATCACTTTCGCCACCCGCGGCAAGGTCTGCTCTACCAAGGCGCGCAAGGTCCGCTCGTCCGACGGGGCCGGTTGCGTCAGTGCTTGGAGTTCCTGGAGGGAAACCTCGTCGGACTGAAGCAGAAGAAGGCAGCAAAGCAGGCCCCACACGCCGCGATGCTACCTGCTAACCTATGTAGGTCGGGTGCTCACCCTCCTCGCCTCCAACACGCGGTTGGCCGGTTATGGCGGCAGGAGATTTATGAGGGGATGATGCTGCCCATCCAGGTGGCGTCGTCGCCAGGGCTGATCGGCAAAGGCGTCAACGTTCCGCTGCCGTCGGTCGCGATGGCGTAGATGCCATTCCCATCGGCCGTTGTCACTGGCGCAAGGACCGCGCTCTGATCAGGGGTCCACTGGCCAACCTGGCCGAGGCTGGCTTCGCCGGGCGAGAAAAAAGTCAACTGCGTCAGCTCGGTGCCATCGGGCCGAATCATGAAGTAATTCAAAAGGACATCGCCGTTTGCTCGCGCGAAGGAGATCCACTGCGCATCGGGCGACCATTGCGGATACAAGTCGTTGGGCCTGGTATTCGGGATTAGCCGGCGATTCCTCCCGTCAGGATCCGCGAGGAACAGGCCGAAGTGCAGGTTGTGAAAGACGATGGTTCCATCGACCGGACTGAGCCTCGGCGCATCGTCATAGCAATCCACGCCAATCAGCTGCCGTTGGCTCGAGCCATCGCTGTTCATGATGTAGATGCCGGCTCGGGATTCGAACCTCGATGGAAAACCATCTTGGTTCCATCGGGCGACAGCCGTGGCCACTCCCCGACGGAAATTTGCAAATCCGAAGACCCATCATCGGTGGCCATCCAAATCGTCCCATCGGGCATGCCGTTCGGCACTCGGCTGTACACGTACGAGAAGGTTTGGGCACTGGCGAGCGATGTACTCAGGAAAACACAGGCAAGAAAACAGAGCAGCACTTTCATGATGACCCCCCAAAGAGTTGGTGCGCGCTCATGCCAGACCTGTCGCCGTGAAATCGAATTTCCTACCGTGGCGCCAGCTCGATTGGGTTGCCATGCGGCGTTTCGCGCGCCGCCCGTTCCCATTCGTCCTTTCGAGCCGCCAGTTGCTCCGACGTGAGAAGCCCCTTCTCTGCCACCAGCTTCTCGAGGGCGGCAAGCCAATGATGGTAGTAGTGCGAGCCATCGTCGGGCTCGCCTCGGTCGCCCGCAGCAGCGAGCTCCGCGCCCAGGCGGGCCGCCCACTCTTGCCAGGTGAAATGTCCTGCTTCGTGCAGCTTTACCGTCATCGCGAAGGCTTGCGCCTCCCACGGCGCGCGGAACACCGGGGCGTCCTCATCACGGTTGAAGCTCATGCCGGATCCAGGTGGTCGTCCCACAGATCTACGAAGACGCTGTCGCGCGCGCTGGCGTCGTCCCCCCACAGCTCGCGGGCGGAGAAACGAACGCTGTAGACGTGCTGCGGATTCTTGCCCATACCCATCGCGTTCGCATCGGCGAAGACGAACACCCCGTGGTCTCGTTCGATGACTCCCTGCCGCCCACGCGCGTAACGAGGGAGCCGGGTATGGCCGATCGGATTCAGGTTTCGCGCTCGCACCGAATCGCCGGCCTTGAACTTAGGCGCGACGGCGTCGTCCATGCGCGCGCCGCGGCGGTTCTGCAGCAACCGCGGCAGATCTTCGGCTCGGAGCGGCCGCGCCGCATCCCCTTTGCTTTCGGCCCGACCTGTGCGCAACTCGCCCTCGCTCACCAGCCCACGTTCCACCAAGAGCCTGCGTAGACCCCACAGCCAGCGCTCGTAATAGGTCGACCGCAGATATTCAGCGGGCGGCATCTGCTCGCGAGCGTACCGAGTCATGTCGAGGTTCCACTTACCCAAAGCTGCCGAAGCCAGCGTCAGCGCGAACGTCCTCTCTTCCCATCGGGAGTGGAAAACGGGCTCGTTCTGCTCGATTTCAACCGGGCCGAATCCGTGCATCCCTCCCATGTCGTGTACGCTGTTCATCGAGAGCTTTCCTCGGGGACGCGCACCTTCACGACACCGACCATCGCATCCCGAGTCACGAGCCCGGCAAGCTTTTCCTCGCTCCAACCTTCGGTGCCCGTCGGTCGCTCCGGCAGCACCAGGTAACGCAGCTCCGCGGTCGAGTCCCAAACTCGCACCTCGACGTCTTCCGCGATCGAAGTGCCGAGTTCCTTGAGCAGACCTCTCGGATCGATGACCGCCCGCGAACGATAGGCCGACGACTTGTACCAGACGGGCGGCAAGCCAAGTACCGGCCATGGGTAGCACGAGCAAAGGGTGCAGACGACGAGGTTGTGAATTTTGGGCGTGTTCTCGACCACCAGCATGTCCTCGCCTTGGCGGCCGACGAAGCCGAACTCCGCGATTGCCGAGCCACCGTTCTCCAACAACCGCTTCTTGTACGCTGGATCCACCCACGCGCGAGCTACCACCTTGGCGCCGTTCCGCGGTCCGATCTTGTTCTGGTAGGTGTCGATCAGCGCATCCAGCGTCGCCGGGTCGACCAGGCCCTTTTCCACCAGCAAGGATTCCAGTGCCCGCACCCGCAGCTGCGTCTCGGTGAGCGGCGAGCCGTGTTCACCCGGCTCGTGATCTGACGGATGTGCGTGCTCGCTCGGATGAGTGGACATAGCGGCGAATCTACGCTCGTTTGGACTCGCTTTGCAGGGGCTTTTCCATCTTCACGATCCGGATCTGACGTTTGAAAGCCGCGCTCGCAGAAGGCTCGATTGAGGTCACTCGGTATCCCATCCTTTCGTAGTACGGAATCAGCTCCGTTCGATCTTCGCCGGTGCTCATCGTCATCAGTGTACATCCAGCTCGGCGGCAATGATCCTCGGCGGCTTCGACTAAGGCGCGGCCCAGACCGGCGCGGCGGGCCGAAACGTCTACCGCCAGCATTCCGAAGTAACCCTTGGCGCCCCTAACCCGTACTTCGACGACCGCGACCAACTTCCCCATCTGCTCGGCGACCAAAAACGTTTCGCTCGCCATCAGTTTGCGAACCTCGGCCGCCGAAGTCCGCTCTCCCTCGCGGAACTCGCGCTCAATTTCAAACGCTGCGTTGATGATGCGCGCGATTGTCTCGGCCTCGTTCTCCGAAGCGCCCCGGATGAATCCCATTCAAGCGCGAATCAATATGACTGCCGGGCCAACCCGCAACCCGAACAATGGCCAACGCAGACCGATTTCGCATATTTCGACGGGCTGCCAAGCCATTGATCTCGCTGGCAAATTGACGCGTAAATGCAAAGTCTTGTCACGTGAGGTCACGTGACAAGATTCACACCCGTGAGACCACTGCGCCACCATTACTTCGGGCGCGCGGCTGGTGTGAGAATGTCCCGGATCCAGGTCCAGACCGCGACTGTCGCCGGGAACCCGAGCGTGCTGGCTGCGAGCGCGACGGTCTGCTCGATCGAAGCCTCGTCTATCCCGGCTCGCAGCGCCTTGCGGACGGCCGAATGCACGGCTCCTTCGCGCATCGCGCCCATCGAGACCCCGAGCTTGATCAGGGCTTGAGTCTTTTCATCCATCGGTCCGGCCGCGGCGCCTTCGCGGGTGAGATCCCAGGCCTGCGCCAGCTTGGGAAATCGGGCCTTGAACTCGTGATACGTCTTGGGAACGTCCTTGTGGTTGGTCATCTTGACCTCCGCGGGATGCCAAGGCTCATAGGGCGAAGGGCCAGCGCATCGCAAGCCCCGCAAAAAGTAGCGGGCAGCCGCCGCCGCCAATACAAGCCTGCTCTCGCCATGAAAGACATGACCCAAGGCTCGGTCACGCGGCATCTGCTCAGCATGAGCTCCTTCCTGATGATGAGCATGCTGGTCCAGACGCTGTACTTACTCGCGGATTTGTACTGGGTGGGGAGGCTGGGTAAGGAGGCGATCGCAGCGGTCGGCGTCTCTGGGAATCTGATGATGATCGTGGTGGCGATGACCCAGGCGTTAAGCGTCGGGGCCACGACCTTGATCTCGCAGGCGACCGGAAGAAAAGACCAGAATCACGCTGAGCTGGCCTTCAACCAATCGCTGGTGCTGTCGTCGTTGGTCGGGTTGGCCGTCGGAGTAATCTTCTTCGCCCTCCGAGTCCCCTACGCCCGCTCCCTTGGCGCCGACGCGCTCACTGCTCGGCTGGCGAGCGAATATCTGCTGTTTTTCATACCTGCCCTGATGTTTCAGTTCCCGCTGGTTTCCCTCAGCGCGGCCCTGCGAGCGACCGGGATCGTCAGGGTGCCGGTCTTGCTGCAGATGGCCAGCGTGGTTCTCAACATGGTGGCCGCACCGCTGCTGATGTTCGGAGTTGGACCGCTGCCCAGGATGGGTGTGTCCGGCACAGCGTTGGCGACCTTGCTTTCGGTCCTCGCCGCCAACGCGTTGTTCATCGTCTACTACCAGCGCCACTACCGGTACTTGCGCTTCCGCGCCGCGCTGCTGCGCCCTCGAGCGAAAACGTGGTGGGCGATGCTGCGCATCGGCATTCCGGCGGGTGCGGAATTCGCGTTGATGACCGGCTACATCGCGATCGTTTATCTCATCATCCGGCAGTTCGGCGCCGCGGCCCAGGCGGGATTCGGGATCGGCGCTCGGGTGATGCAGTCGATGTTCCTTCCGGTCTTGGCCCTAAGCTTTGCCGTTGCTCCCGTCATCGGGCAGAACTTCGGGGCGCGAAGGTTGGATCGCGTTCGGCAGACTGCCAACTCCGCATTTCTCCTTTCGACGGTGCTGATGGGCGCGCTCACGCTCGTTGCTCAAATGGGTGGCATCGAGCTGATCCGGGCATTTTCCAGAGACGGGTCGGTGATCTCGTTCGGGTCCGAATACCTGCGAGTCATTTCCTTCAACTTCGTGGCGGTCGGCATCGCGTTCACCAGCTCGAGCGTGTTCCAAGGACTCGGAGACACCCTGCCTCCGTTGGCAAGCTCGGCGACGCGCCTTTTTCTCTTCGCGGTTCCGGCGATCATGCTGTCGCGCCTGCCAGGCTTCGAAATCAAACAGGTCTGGTACCTGTCGGTGGCTTCAGTCCTGGTTCAAGCCGGCGCGAACTTGTTGCTGCTGCGGTGGAAATTCCGCAACGTCCTGGCATTTGCGGCCGCCAACCCCCTCGGCGGAGTGCAAACCTAGAGCGGGCCGCGGCAGGGCTGGGGTACGGATCTGGAAGACGATTGCGCTTTAGGCGGCGAGGCTCGCCGCTTGCTCGCCAAGGTCTCTCTTCTTCCACAGAAAATAGATCGCCGGGTACACCAACAGCTCCAGCACGAAAGAGGTGACCAACCCTCCCACCATTGGAGCTGCAATTCGCTTCATCAGATCGGCGCCGGTCCCGGTGGACCACATGATCGGAAGAAGTCCAAACAGGGCGGCGCACACGGTCATCGCTTTGGGCCGAACCCGCTTCACCGCGCCGTGAATGATGGCCTCCACCAGATCGCTTGGAGCGCGAAGCCGCCCCTGGGCCTTCGCCTCATCGTGCGCCAAATCCAAAAACAGCAGCATGAACACGCCGGTTTCGGCGTCGAGGCCCATCAGAGCGATCATCCCCACCCAGACCGCGATCGAGACGTGATAGCCCAAAAGGTAGAGCAGCCAGATGGCTCCCACCGCGGAGAACGGAACCGCGAGCATCACGATCGCCGTTTTGATGCTGGATTTCGTATTGATGTAGAGCAAGGCGAAGATCAGGGCCAGCGTGAGCGGCACCACCAACTTCAGGCGCTCGGTGACCCGCAGCATGTTTTCGTACTGCCCGCTCCAGCTCATCGAGTAGCCCGTGGGCAGGTGCACACTGCTCGACACCGCCCGCTTCGCCTGCTCCACATAGCTTCCGATGTCCGTCTTCGAGGTGTCGAAGTCGACGTAGATGTAGCCGGTGAGAAGCCCGTTTTCGTCCCGGATCATGGAGGGGCCTTCTACCAACTTCAGATCGGCGATCTCCGCCATCGGAATCTGTCCCTGGCCGTTTGGCAGGGGCAGCAGCACGCGGCCCAGGGCCTCGATGTCTTCGCGATAATCCCGCGCGTAGCGGACGTTCACTCCATAGCGCTGCCGTCCTTCGATGGTGGTGGTCTGGTTGTCGCCTCCGACGGCGGTCATCACCATGATGTTGGCGTCGTCCACGCTCAGTCCGTACCGCGCAAGCCGACTTCGATTCAGGACGAAGTCGAGGAAGTACCCGCCGGCGATCCGCTCCGCGTAGACGCTGCGGGTGGCGGGCAGGTTTTGCACCGCGCGCTCGGTCTCCAACGCAATTCTCTCGATCGTAGCCAGATCCGCGCCGCTGACCTTGATTCCGACCGCGGTGCGAATGCCGGTCGAGAGCATGTCGAGGCGGCCCTTGATCGGCATCGTCCATGAATTCGAGATGCCGGGGATCTGCAGCGCCGCATTCATCTCGCGAATCAGTTGATCCTCGGTGATCCGATCGCGCCAGATCGGGCGAAGCAGCGCCTTGAGCCACTCCGGAGCCCAGCGCGAGTACCAGCGGGGGTTCTCGCGCCACTGCAGCTCGGGCTTGAGCAGCACCGTCGTCTCCATCATCGACAACGGCGCCGAGTCCGTGGAGGTACCAGCTCGCCCCGCCTTGCCGAACACCCGAAGAACTTCGGGAAAGGTGATCAGAATTTTGTCCTGCACCTGCAGCGCCTTCTGCGCCTCGGCGACGGACATTCCCGGTTCTACCGCCGAGGGCATGTAGAGCAACGTTCCCTCCCGCAGAGGCGGCATGAACTCGGAGCCGAGCTTCAGGTAGACGGGAATGGTCGCCGCGACCACCAGCACGCTGGCGATCACCGTCGCCTTCGCGTGCCTGAGCACGAATCGACAGGGCGGCTCGTAGATGCGGTGAAGCAACTTGGTGATCGGGTGGCGCTCCTCGGAGTGGTATTTTCCGACCAGCGCCTGGGTGGCGAGCCAGGCAACCGGCTTGGGCCGGAACCGGAATGGTTCGGCACGGGCAAACAGCATTCGGATCGCCGGATCCAGCGTGATCGCCAACAACGCGGCGATCGCCATCGCGAGATTCTTGGAATACGCGAGCGGTCGGAACAGACGCCCTTCCTGATCCACCAGCGTGAACACCGGCAAAAAGGCTACGGCGATGACCAGCAGCGAGAAAAACACCGAAGGGCCAACCTCGAGCAGCGCCTCGAGCCGGACTCGGTGAAAGTCCTCTTTCTTTCCGCTCGCCAGCCAGCGGTAGATCTTGTTGTAGGCGTTTTCGACCTCGACGATCGCTCCGTCCACCAGCACCCCGATCGAGATTGCAATGCCCGCGAGCGACATCAGATTCGCATTGATGCCCATGCCGTAGAGGGGAATGAAAGCCAGGGCCACGCTGATTGGAATGGTGAGAATCGGGACCACCGCCGATGGAACGTGCCAAAGGAAGATCAGAATGATCAGGGAGACGATGACGATCTCTTCCACGAGCTTGCCCTTGACGGTGTGGATGGCGCGCTCGATCAAGTCGGAGCGGTCATAGGTGGTGACCAACTCCACCCCCGAGGGAAAAGACGGCCTCAGCTCGTCGAGCTTCTTTTTTACGCGTTCGATGACGTTGAGCGCGTTTTCGCCCTGACGCATCACCACGATCCCGCCGACCACGTCCCCCTTGCCGTTGTAGTCCGCGATGCCTCGCCGCAGCTCCGGGCCCAGGCTCACCGTGGCCACGTCCTTGACGCTGATCGGCGTGCCATTTTCAGTCGTCAGCACCAGTTGCTCGAGGTCGCGGATCGATTTCACGTAGCCGCGGCCGCGCACCATGTACTCGCGGCCGGAGAGCTCGACCAACCGGCCGCCGACGTCGTTGTTCCCCTTGCGCACCGCCTCGATCACGGTATCCAGCGGCAGCTTGTACGCGGCGAGCGAGTTCGGGTTGACGGTCACCTGGTACTGGCGCACCTGCCCACCCACGCTGGCCACCTCGGCAACCCCGGGGACGCTTTGAATCGCGTAGCGCAAAAACCAGTCCTGATAGCTGCGCAGCTCGTCGCTGGAATGAGCTCCGGAGTTGTCGACCAACGCGTATTGGAATACCCAACCCACGCTGGTGGCATCCGGCCCCAGCTCGGCTTTGACGCCGGCGGGGAGCTGCGGAACGATCTTCGACAGGTATTCCAGGACCCGCGTCCTCGCCCAGTAGATGTCGGTCCCGTCTTCGAAGACGACGTAGACAAAGCTGAAGCCAAAGTCGGAAAAGCCTCGAATCGCCTTGACCCGCGGGGCACCCAAAAGCCCGGTGATGATCGGATAGGTGACCTGGTCCTCGATGATGTCCGGACTGCGATCCCAGCGCGAGTAGACGATCACCTGGGTATCCGAAAGGTCGGGCAGCGCATCGAGTGGAATGTGCCGCATCGTCCAAACTGAGATTGCCAGCAACACCACCGCCGCGGCGATCACCAGGTATCGGTTCTCAGCGGAGAATCGGATAATGCTTTTGATCATCGCCTCACTTGCCTCCCATTGCGGCCAGGGAAGCGCGCAGGCGCGATTCCGAGTCGATCAAGAAATTAGCGCGAGTTACCACCCGCTCTCCCCGCTCCAGCCCCTTCACCACCTCGACCTGGTCGGCGGCTTTGGCTCCGAGCTGCACTTCGCGCGGCTGGAACTTGCCCTCGCCCAGGTCGACGAAGACTACGTCCTTGGTCCCGGTGTGAATCACCGAGTCCGCCGGGATGGTGAGCGCAACTCGGCTTTGTCCTTCCAAGACCACTTCCCCGAACATTTCAGGCTTTAACTCGCCAGTGGGGTTTGGGAAATGAAGGTGGACCTTCGCGGTGCGGGTCTTCGGGTCCAGCAACGGATCGATGAACGCCACGTCCCCCCGGAACACCCGATTTGGATACGCTTGCAGCGTCAACATCGCCGCCATTCCCACCTGCACCTTGGGCTGGTCTGCCTCGTAGGCGTCGGCCATCACCCAAACGGCGCTCAGATCGCTCACCTCGTAGGGTGTATCTCCGGCCGCGAGCCGTGAGCCCTCGACCAGATTCTTCGAGGTGACCACACCCGAAATCGGCGAAACGAAGGTGAGTCTTCTGGAAGGCTGCCCGGTGCGCTCGAGCCGCGCAATTTCTGACCGGGGAACGTCCCAGAGCTCCAGCTTGTGGCGGGCCGAGGCCACCAGCGCGTCACCGTTCGCGGCCAACGCTCCTCCGCTGGCCAGAGCGTTGCGCGTGCGCAGGGCCAGCAAATACTCGTTCTGCGCCGCGAGCAGCTCCGGGCTGTAGAGGGAGAACAGCGCTTCGCCTCGGCGCACCGACTTGCCGACGAAGTCGACGTAGACCTTCTCGACGTATCCCTCCACCTTGACGTTGATTTTTCGCACTCCTGTCGGGTCCACCTGAACCCGTCCGACGGTGCGCCAGCTGCCGGCGATGTTCTCGCGCTTGACCTCCGCGGTTCGCAGACCGATCAACTGTTGACGAGCTGGATCGATGCTCACCGTGGCAAGGCCCTCGAGCGGCGCAGGCCCGCCACTTAACTCGCCCTCGTAAACCGGAAGGTAGTCCATTCCCATCTCGTCTTTGCGAGGGACCGGTGAGGTTTGCTTGGGGTCCATCGGGGAACGGTAGAAAGCGATTTTGCCCCGCGCAGGTGGCGCGGCGATACCGGCGTCGGACCTCCCCGGCACCGGCATCAATTGCATGCCGCAGATCGGGCACTCGCCGGGATGGTCCTGCACCACCGTCGGGTGCATCGGGCAGCGATAGCGCTCGTCACTTTTGGCAACCACTTGCTCCCCGTGCTCATGCCCCCGATGCACGGTGAAATACACAGCGACGCCGCCTAGAACCGCCCCGGCCAAGACAGCCCCGAGAACGATGAGCGTCAAGCGACGGGGCGAAGAATCAGAAGACGCAAGGGTCATGGCATTCTCCTCTCGCTACATCCGCGTCATTGAAGGGGCTGCCTCGGTTGGCGAAGTTGACCGAGTCGGCGGAGCGCTGACCGCGGGCCCGGCGCCCGGCATCGACGCGCTTCCCATCCCCGGCGCCGCCAAGGAGGGCGGATCGAGGCTGACTTCCCGCTGCGCGATTGCAAGCCGCTGCGCGGACGCTAGGGACTCCAAAAATCCGTTGAAGTCATTGACGTAACCGGTGAGCGCTTCGAGCACCGACGCGAAAGTAACTCGCCCGACCCCGTACTGGGCCATGGTGCTCGAAACCGTCGCCTCGGATTGAACCAGCAACCCCGAGCGATAGAGACGATTCGTTTCGAGCAGCGCTTCCAACAGGGTCAATCTCTCCTGCACCCGTAGCCGCAGCAGCTGGCGAATCGCCTCCACCGCCTGGGAATTGCCGTGCTCGCGCGCCTGGTTCTCGGCAACCGCCCGCGATTGCTTGGATCCCGCCCAAATTGGGATGTTGAAGGACAAGCCCAGCTGCCACATCGGTTCGAGGCGACCACGCGGCATCACTCCGGCGCTCACCGTAAAATCGGGGAAGTACTCCCTCTTAGCTAGCACCACACGTTGACTGCTCTCCTCAATGAGCGACTGCGCTCGGGCCAGCTCGGGGCTCCGCGCTTCGGCGTCGGCAATCGCCTCGGCGCTGCTGGCCAACTGTGGATCGGGAAGGTCCGAAACGCTGCCCGACGTCGGCACCGGGGCATCCAAGGATGCGGCCCTCAGACGGTTGAGTACCTCGAGCCGGCGGCGTTCCTCGGATCCCAATGCCCAGCGGCGCTGGCGCAGTCGGCTCCGCTCGAGCTGGGCGCGCAGCAGATCGGATTGCGCGCCCTGTCCAGTTTCGTACCGGGCGCGCGCCAGATCCTCGGACTGAGCCCAGAGCACTTCGAGTTTGGAGAGCAGCCCCAGCTGATCGCGTATCAAGAGCAGGTCCAGGTAGGCGCGGCGAACATCGGCTTCGATGCTCAGTCGGGTGCGCGCCAGGTCGGCCTCGGTTTGCCTCGCCTGCAAGGTCGCCACACTTCGGCGCAAGCCCTGCTTTCCGAACCAGGGAAAAGCCTGCGAGGCCATGATCCAATACCAGCTGGTCTCCGCCTCTCCAATCTTGATGGCCGTGAAGCTGTCGTTCTGAATCCCCAGGGAAAGAATCGGATCTGGCAACGCGCCAACCTGCGGTACGCGCTCGCGATCGGCCTCCGCGGCCGCCTTGGCCCGGGCGTAGTCCGGGTTGCTGTCGAGCGCCTCGGACACCAACCGCTCCACGGGGCCCGCGTTGCTTGCGCTCGATTCGACTGTCGGCACGGCCCAAGCGCGCTTCGCGCTCGGCACCAAAAGCGCGGCGGCCACGCAAAATACAAAGCGACTCGACATGAGAGTCTCCGGACGTCATCCATCGTTGGCTTGCCACGAGGGGGCCGGCCGGCAAAACGGGCCTCCGCCCACACCTCACCCGCTACTTCGCGATTGCGACTTCCCGTCGCGCCCGCTCAGTGCAGCAGGGGGCGATTGAACTGAATCGGGGGCGGTGATGTGGCGGATACGAGCCGCGCCACCGGGCGGAGCGGCGCTGCCGCGTAGACTGCGGGCAAGAAAACCGGAACGAACCCGAGCACCGGGCTCTTGATGCAGGCGCGATGGGTCACGGCCTCCGCGGGCTGTGGTGCGGCCTGAGCCTGAAACTCGCAGCAGGTCGGATTGAGAAGCTGCGCCGGACCCTTGGCCTTGTTGCAATCCGGACAAGGTGCCTCTGCGCCCCCCATCGGGCACGCAAACGAGGTGAGCGGCGCCGTGGACGCCCATGCGACGCTCGTTGCCGCCAGGATGGAAAGAACTCGCCTCATCATCCCTTCAACCGCGACATGAAAAAATTATGCCACGGTGGGTGCCCGTACGCGAGCACCTGTCCCTTCCTAAAGCGCAGAAATTGCGTCGTTTCAATACGTTTTGCACGAGTACCCAGCCTGTCGTGGGCTATAGTGCCCGGCCCTCAAGGAGGAGAACAAGAGATGAACAAAAGCAGAAGCCGTCTGGTGTTGTCGCACCTGGGTGTTGCGCTGGCGTTGGTCCCCTTCGGCGCGTTCGGGCAAACGCCGGCTCCCGGGCAAACGCCTGCTCCCGGGCAAACGCCGGCTCCCGGGCTAACGCTGACTCCCTCGAGCTCCGGAGCAGCCCGGGCGGAGATCACCAAGATCATGGATGATGCCGAAACGAAGCTCGTCAAACTTGCGGAGGCCATTCCGCCGGGGAAGTACAACTGGCGCCCGGCAAAGGGGGTACGCTCGGTGGGCGAGGTGTTTCTCCACGTCGCTGGCGGCAATTACTTCCTCTCGAACAAAATTGGGGCCGAGTATCCCGCGGGCATGAAGCGAGAAGACTTCGAGAAGTACACCGGCGACAAGGCGAAACTCGTGGATACCCTGAAGCAATCCTTCGAGCATGCCAAACAAGCGGTGAACAAGTTGACGGACGCCGACCTCGAGAAGACCGCGAACTGGTTCGGTGGTTCGCAGGTGACCTATCGGTACGCGGCGATGTTCTTGACCGCTCACCAGCACGAGCACCTGGGCCAAGCCGTTGCCTATACACGCAGCCTGGGCATCGTGCCGCCTTGGACCGAGGAGCAACAAAAAGCGCAGAAGGCGAAGCCGAAGACCTAAAGCTCGTTTCTACCCCTAGGGAGCGGCTCTCTTTCCAGGCTGCGCCGCTCCCGGTGGGACCGGGAAGCCGCGCTTGCGCATCAGCGCGGCAATGCCGGGATCTCGCCCGCGAAAGGCTCTGTACCCATCGGCCGGATCGATGGTGTCGCCGACGCTGAACACATCGTCGTGAAGCCGGGCGGCGACCGCCTTGTCGTAGGGACCGCCGTACTCAATGAAAGCCTCCCAGGCGTCTGCGGAAAGCGTGTCGGACCAGAGATAGCTGTAATACCCAGCGGAGTACGCGTCTCCGGAGAACACGTGGAGAAAGTGCGGAGTGCGATGGCGCATCACCAACTCGGAGGGCATCCCCAGCGCGGCCAGAGTCTCGCGCTCGAAGCGGCGCGAGTCGATAGGGGTCTCTCCGGCCAGGTGCAGCTTCATGTCCACCAACGCGCTGGAGAGGTACTCCACCGTTTGAAAGCCCTGGTTAAAGGTGTGAGTGCGCTCGATTTTTCGCGCCAAGTCGGGGGGAAGCGGCTTGCCGGTTTGGTAATGGAGCGCAAAGCGGTTCAGTACCTCGGGCGTTGAAACCCAGTGCTCCAGCAGCTGGGAGGGAAACTCAACGTAGTCGCGCGCCACCATCGTGCCAGAAAGCGTGGGGTAAGTGACGTTCGAATTGAGGCCATGGAGCGCGTGGCCGAACTCGTGAAACAGGGTCCGCGCGTCATCCCAGCTGATTAGGATGGGTTCTCCCGGTTTGGCCTTCACGAAGTTCGCGTTGTTGGACACGATCGTAGAGACCACGCCATCCAACCGCGACTGGCGTCGATATTCGTTCATCCAGGCGCCGGAGTTCTTTCCCGGGCGCGCGTAGGGATCGAAGAACCACAGGCCCACGTGGCCGCCTTTCGAGTCGGTGACTTCCCAGACTCGGACGTCGGGGTGGTAGACGGGAATCGAGCCGTCGGTGATCTGCGTGAAGTGAAAACCGAACAGCTCGCCAGCCACCCAGAACATGCCCTCGCGCAGCTTCTCCAACTGGAGGTAGGGCTTCACCTCGTTTTCGTCGAGATCGTACTTCGCCTTGCGCACCTTCTCCGCGTAGTAGTGGTAGTCCCAGGGAGCAATCCGGATTCCGGCCTTCTCCTTGTCCGCGATCGCCTGCATGTCGGCGACTTCTTCGTGGACCCGTGCCACCGCCGGCTTCCACACCGCTTCCATCAGCTGCATGGCGCGCTCCGGCGTCTTGGCCATCGCGTCCTCGAGGCGCCAGTGCGCATGCGTCGGATAGCCGAGGAGCTTAGCTCGCTTCGCCCGAAGCTGCAGAATCTCCGAGATGATCCGGTTGTTGTCGTGTGCGTCGCCATTGTCGCCGCGTGAGGTGAACATCCGCCATACCTTCTCGCGCAGATCGCGGCGGGACGAGTAGGTGAGAAACGGATCGACGCTGGAGCGGGTATTGAGGATCGCCCACTGCCCCGGCTTACCGCGCGACGCGGCGGCCGCGGCGGCGCCTTCACGCAGGCTGATGGGCAAGCCCGCCAGGTCCTGCTCGCGCTCGATCAGGACCATCTGGGAGCCTTCCTCGGCGAGAACGTCTTGGCTGAAGGTAGTGAACAGCTCCGCCAACCTCCGGTTGTACTCCGAAAGCGTGCGTTTGCCGGCGTCTTCCAGCTTGGCGCCGGCACGGGCAAAGGTGGTGTAGTGGCGCCACAGCAACCGACGCTGCTCCGGCCTAAGCTGCAGCCGATCTCGCGTTTCGTACACCGCTGCGATCCGGGCAAACAACCGGCTGTTTTGAATCACTTGGTCGAAGAAGGCGGCCAGCTTCGGGGCCATCTCGCGTTCAACCGCCTGCATCTGGTCATCGTTCATAGTGGAGACGTAGACGCCGTAGAGGGAACTGACCCGGTCGAGGGTGCGGCCGCTGCGCTCGAAAGCCACGATGGTGTTTTCGAACGTCGGAGGCGACGACTGGGCGGCGATCTGCTCCACTTCACGCAGGTTCTCCGCCATCGCGCTTTCGAGCGCGCCCTTGAAATCCTCTGCCTTGAAACTGCCAAACGGCGGTACGCCGCCCCAAGGTCCCGGCCACGGGGACAACAGAGCATTTGCGCCGCCTTTCGAGCTTTCCATTTTGGACGCTCCCTGCTGATCCGATTTGGCCGAGGGCGTGGCACAGGCGCCGAGCACGAGAGTCAGTCCGAGCAATGCCGCCAGCCGATCGTCAACTGCATTCATCATCTTCTTTGGGCTCCTTCAGAGGGGCGCGCACTCTACTCAGACCGCGGCCGCGCTGCCAAGCTTCGGTACAACGCGATGCACCCGGGCAGTCATTCCCTCGGCGGAAAGCGCCGCTCGGCGCCGAGCATCGCCGCTTTTATAATATGGGTAGTGGCCCTAGAGCTCAATCTCAGCTGGGTGACGGAGGACTTGGCGGTCGGCGGTCGCTTTCCGATCGAGGCCACGGAGCAGCTCGCGCGATCCCTTTCGATCCGGGCGATCGTCGACCTTCGCCGCGAGGCCTGCGACGATGAGCACATTCTAAAGCAGCATGGGATTCGTCTTTTGCACTTGCCCACCCAAGACTGTTGCGGAATTGCGCTGCCGCAGATCTGGGAAGGCGTGCGCTTCATCGACGAGCAACTTCGGAACGGCGGCCGAGTCTACGTTCATTGCGAGCACGGGATCGGTCGCAGCCCCTTGCTCACCTGTTGTTTCTTGTTGGAGCGCGCACATTCGCCGCTGGCCGCATTGCGGCTGGTCAAGTCGGCTCGGCCCTGCGTCTCTCCCACCCCAGACCAGCTCCAGCGATTCCTCGAATGGACGCGCCAATGGATGAAGGGACGCAGCGTGCCGTGGCGTTTGCCCGACCTGCTCGAGCTTTCAGAAATCGCCTACAGCCATTTGCACCAAGGTGCCTAGAGTAGCATCCCCCTCAGCATTCCGAGTTGCTCGAGTGCGCAAACGCGCCGGAAGCGACGACGCCTACCGATCGAGCTTGAACCCGATACGAACGGTAACCTGGAACTCAGCGACCTTGCCTTCCTTGATGAGACCCCGCTCCTCAGAAACTTGAAACCAGTTCATGTGTTGCACCGTTTTGGAAGCCTCGGTCACGGCGGACTTCACCGCCTCGGCGAAACTGACCGGCGAGGTGCCAACCACATCGATGAGCTTGTACGTTCCGGGCATCGCGATCTCCTGGATCAGGGTTCACTTCACTTGGGGGTCATCACCGGCCCAGATGCGCTCCAATTCGTAATAGTGGGACGGGTACTGCGGCGTAAATCGGAGGAAGCTGGGGATGGGGTAGCGCACGCCACCCTTGTGGGTCCCCTCGAGGCCTTCGATCAACTCGCCCATCTTCGAGCCCGGCAGCGAGAAGGCCATCTCCCAGTCCTCGGTGTGCCCAAACACCCGGTCGCCGTAGCAGGGGAGGATGACCTGATATTCGCCGGTCATCATGGTGCGAATGATCTCGTCCGAGCAGTCGATCCGCCCTGTGAAGGAGCTGGTAATGGCCCCGCCGCGTTTCCAGAGCGCGCCGGTCACCAGCCGCATCACCTGGGCGGCGTTGCCGTAAATCACCAATGCGTCCGGGATGAAGTCGGCGCGAGCCGCGGGGCCGACCAGCAAGTGCCGGTACTTACCCTGGGGAAGGCGGTGCGTGGCTTGCTCGGTGCGCGCACCGGCCTCGAGCGTGGCCGTGTACATACCGCAGGCCAGATGGCCCTGGGTGTAGTGTTCCGTGAGCGGTGCCATTCCGAAAGCGGTCTTGGTCAGCACACAATTGACGTCCTCCGGCCCGACGGCAATTGTCCAGCCGTACCGCCGTGCCATGGCGATGGCTTGACAGATGGCGATTTGAACCTTCAGGTCGCGGGACGGCCGCTTGGCTTTGTCCGGCACTGGCTCGTCGGCTCCGAGCAGCTTCGCCGCCACCGGAAAGCTCGCCGGACGAACGTGCGTCTCCACCGCCTGGGCGAAAGTCTTGGCATCCATCGATTTCCTCCGCCGGCAATGTACCAACACGTGGCCAGCCAAGAAGGCTGAAAGCGCGCGCATGCCGCCATCAGCGCAGCTTCTGCTCAGAGAGGGAGGGATGGGAAAAACTTGCGCGAGGACACGAAGCTCCGCCGTTTGGGACGGAGCCTGGAGAGGATGTCGAAATCAGAGCCGCGGTTACTTGGCCGCTTAACGGCCGCAGTCCGAGGTGGCTTGGATCTGGCCGCGGATCTCGCCGCCTGGATTGGCAACGGTGTGCACGTTCGCGTAAGTCATTCCGGCCTGCATCGCGGCAACCACGTCGGCTAAGGTGGCTCCGCACGGGGTCGTGCGGAGGACGATGTTGGCGTCGGTGAAGGTGGCGTTGCTCACCCATTCGCCGTCGATGTCTAAACCCTCTGGGATCGCTCCCGCGAGAAAAATGAAGACTGGCCCGTTCTCCCCCGCCGCCCCGCAGTGAATGTGCGATACTTGGACGCGCGTGCCGTCGTTCACGGTGAGGGTGAATTCAACTTTGGACAAGTCGTCACTGACCCGGAACTTCGCTCTCCCGGTGGCTACGGTATCGACGGGCGGCACTTCCTGATCTCCGCTGAGCGTGGCTTTGAAGATTTGGTCCGCGTTGGCGATGCCAGCGGGTACAAGAATGCATAGCGCAAGTGCAAAGATGGATTTCATGTGTTCCTCCCCGTTCGGCCGGTGGGACCGGCCGCGTAATGACCTCTACTTCGACCTACAGATCAGCGTCAATTCTCCCAGGGTGCGGACGAGCGCCTCCCGTCAACTGCTGACACCGGCGACCGCCCAGCGTTGCACGGCGATGGGATCGTTCGCAGGGCTCGGAAAAAACTGCTGAATACTCGACATATGAGCTGGCCGCTCAGCTCTTTTTTCGTGCTGGGCGAACCCGCAGCGCTGCCTTTCCAGTGGGGCACCAGGCGAGCAGCGCACAGTCTTGGTGTGGCGGGTTGCGGGCGCGGCAGGGGCCTCGCCCCAGAAGCACCAGCTGGTGTGGAAACTCGGCCCACTTGGACTTGGGCACCAGTTCCATCAGCTGTGGCTCGATCCGCTCCGGCTGGTCCTCGTTGGTGAGCGCCAATCGCTGGCTGGTGCGGCGAACGTGGGTGTCGACGAAAATGCCGTGGTCCGAATTTGGCCTGGGGCAGCAGTTGGACAGCACCACGTTCGCCGTCTTTCGCGCCACACCGGGAAGCTCGACGAGGTCGGCGATCCGCGTCGGCACCTCGCCACCGAACCGCTCGCTGAGCGCCTTGGCACAGCCGACGATGGCTTTCGCCTTCTGCCGAAAAAACCCGGTGGCGTGGATCAGCGCCTCGACGTCTTGGAGCGGCGCTTCGCTCAGCGCCTTTGCATCTGGGTAGCGCTCAAAGAGCACCGGCGTGACTCGGTTCACCGTTTCGTCGGTGGATTGCGCCGACAAGATGGTGGCCACGAGCAGCTCGAACGGATTGCGGTACCGAAGCGCGGTTCGCGCGCGCGGGTAGGCGCGGGAGAGCGCCCGCAAAATGGGTCCAATGCGCTTGCGTGCGTCGTTGAAGCGAAAACCGGATTTTGGAAGGAACTCGGCGGCCACGCGCGAAGGAAATGATCAGTATCGATAGCCCAGGCGCTTCTCGGGCGGCGGAATCCGCAGCATCTCGTGGCCCCCGGGCGCGATCAGGTCAACCTCGAGCGCCTCGAGCGCCGGCTGGGCTCCGCGAAGCTCGAGGCAGGATTCCATGTGCTTCCAGTGTGCCACGATCTCCTCGGTCTCCCGCGCGACGCCGATCGCCCGGCGGCTCTCCCAGGTAAAGACCTCGACCACGACCGGCTGCTGTTTGCTGTCCAGCCCTCGATAGACGAGCGGGGGCACTTCGGTCACCAGGTGGCGACGAAGCAGCAACGGCCACTGCTGGCCGAGCAGTTTCAGGAACGGCTCCTCGCAATCCGCCTTGACTCGATACGTGTAAATGACGCTCTGATGAGCACGCCTGGACATTGAATTGGCCTCCGGACCCAAAAAATCGCTAACGAAACGCTTCGGCCCTGTCAATTGAGACAGTCGTGAAAGTTACAGCACCGGAGCAAGTAGGCGGGCCACCTCGACCGCGACCTTGAAGAAGAACGAGCGGTCCTCGATTTCTCCCATCAGCAGAGGCCGGCAACGCGCGAAGTCCGCCTCGAGCATCCGGCAGACTTCCCCGGCAAAGTCGCGGTCCGCGAACAGCAGGGTGATCTCGAACTGGAGCCGGAAGGAGCGCGTGTCGAGATTGGCGGTTCCCACCGCGGCGAGCTCATCGTCGACGAGCAGCACTTTCTGATGCAGAAATCCGCCCTGGTAGCGGTACAGCTTGACCCCAAAGGGGAGCGTATCCTTGAGATAGGAAAATGCCGCCAGGTAGACCGCCAGGTGGTCCACCTCGGAGGGGAGCATGATCCGCACGTCCACGCCTCGCATCACCGCGAGTTGCAGCGCGGAGAGGATCGCCGAGTCGGGAACGAAGTACGGGCTGGTGATCCAGATTCGCCGTCTCGCGGACTCGATTGCGTGAACGAAAAACAGGCGGCAGTTCTCGAGGGGATCGGCCGGCCCGGTGGGAAGGACGAGCACGGCCTTTGCGCCTTTGCGGCCCGAATCGATGGACCAATCCAACTCGGGCACTCCGCCGCGCGACCACGAAAAATCATCGACGAACGACAGTTGCGCCGCCTTGACCGAGGGGCCGCGGATGGAAACGAAAGTATCTCGCCACGGTCCGAAGCGACGGCTGCGGCCGAGGTACTCGTCTCCGACGTTGAGACCTCCCACCAACGCCCGGTCTCCATCGACGATCACCAGCTTGCGGTGGTTTCGAAAGTTGATTTGAAAGCGGGTCTTGAAGTCGCGACTCGAGCGGAATCGGCGGACGTTGAGGCCCGCCTCGCGCAGCCTTTTGACATACCCCCGAGGCAGGGCATGGGAGCCGATTTCGTCGTAGAGAAGATAGACCCGGACGCCCTGCTGGGCTTTGGCGATCAGCTGCGCCTGCAGCTCGCGCCCGATTCGGTCATCGTGGATGATGAAAAATTGCACCAGAACGTATTTCTTGGCCTCGCGAATCGCGGAGAAGATCGCTTCGAAGGTCGCTTCACCGTCGATCAGCAAGCGCGCTTCGTTGCCACTCATGAACGGCATCCGCGCGAGTTTGGCGAAGACCCCGAGCGCCATCGAATCGCGGCTCGGCGAGGCGACCTGCAGCGACGATCGGGCCAGGGCTTTGCGGATCCCCTCGATTTGTTGTCCCTCCTCGCGCCGAGCGGTGACGTAGCCCATGAAGCGGTCGCGGCCAAAAACCCAATAAAGAGGCAATGCAACGTATGGCATGCCGATCAGCGCCAGCGCCCAGGCGATCGCCCCCTGGCTGGTGCGAGTCTTCATCACCGCGTGGCCGGCGGTGATGACGCCGACGGCGTGAATGAAGGAGGCGGCCACGGCGACCACTCTCCAGGGGTCAACGTGGGGCATGCGGCCTTGGGCCCGGTTACGAAACTACGGCGTCCGCTTCGATTTCGATCAGCATCTTCGGATCGATGAGCGCCTTCACCTCGACCATCGTGGTGGTGGGCTTGTCCGACCTGAAGAATCCGGCGTGGGCCCGCCCGTAATCCGCCCAGCGAGAAATGTCGGTGACGAACATTCGGGTCCGAACCACGTTTTTTCGGCTCGCGCCGAGCTGGCCGAGGGCGCGTTCGATCAGCTCGAGGCACCGCCACGCCTGCGCATACGCGTCGCCGGGTTTGTGCACTCCGGTCCCCGCCTCATCGATGGGAGCCGTTCCGGTTACATAGATCTGGTTGCCCGCTTTGAGAGCGCGGCAATAACCCACTTTGTCTTCCCAGACAGCTTTCGAAAACACTCGTTCGAAGATCATGCCCGGGAATGTATCATGGCCAAGCGTCGCCGGACCTCGATTGGAGGCTAGAATGCGGTCACCTGGACGATGGCGTTGCAGCTGCTGACGACCAGGTCTCCGGCCGGGGTCAGCGCGATGCCGGACGGGAATGACAGCTTCGCGGGCAAAGGCCCCGAGGCAACGACACCGGAGCGGGCAGTTCCGGCGATCGTCGTCACCGTGCCGGTGGAGGTGATTTTGCGAACGGTATGGTTCTCCCGATCCGTCAAGTAGATGCTGCCGGAACCATCCAGTGTCAGACTCGTGGGAACGTTGAAGCGCGCGGCGGCCCCAGTCCCGTCGCTGCTACCGCCGCTGCCTGTGGTCCCCGCGAGCGTACCCACCACTCCACTCGGGCTGACTTTTCGAAGCGTGTCGTTGTAGCTGTCCGCGACGTAAACAGTGCCGGAGCCATCCACGCCGATGCCGAGAGGGTAACAGAACCGTGCTGCACCCCCGGTTCCATCGCTGCTGCCGCAGCTTTGCGGAAATCCCGCCAAGGTGATCACCGTCCCCGACGGGCTAACCCTTCGGATCAGGTGATTGCCAGGGTCCGCGACGTAGACGTTGGCCGCGGTATCCACGGCAACCGCGGCGGGGGACCAGAAACGCGCCGCGCTCCCAGTTCCATCCACGGAGCCATTCTGTCCGGGTGAACCAGCCAGTGTGCTCACCATCCCGCTGGAGGTCACCTTCCGGATGGTGTGATTACCGGCGTCTGCGACGTAAAGATTGCCTGCCCCATCGACCGCCACACCGGTTGGGTAATTGAAGCGCGCCGTGGCTGCGGCGCCATCATTGCTTCCGGCGTTTCCCGGTGAACCGGCGAAGGTGCTCACGACGCCGGTGGAAGTCACTTTGCGAATCGCGTGATTGCCTGCATCGGCGACGTAGAAGCTCCCTTGGCCATCCGAAGCCAGTGCTAACGGCGAGCTGAAGCGTGCCCCAGCACCGGTGCCATCGGTGTTCCCGGTGACCGGAACGGAGCCCGCGAAAGTTGTCACCATCCCAGCGGGGGTAGTGACGGTTCGAACGATGTGATTTCCAGTATCGGCAACGTACAGATCGCCGGAGGGAGCCACAGATATTCCGTAGGGACCGGTGAAACGGGCCGTGGGCCCGCTGCCATCGTCAACGCCCGCATATCCCGGGGACCCTGCGATGGTGCTCACCTCGAAAGTGCTGCCCTGAGGCGTGACTTTCCGGATGACGTTGTGGCTGGCGTCCGCCAGGTACAGGGTGCTGCCACCCATGGTTAACCCCGCCGGCGCGCAAAAATGCGCGGCGGTGCCAATGCCGTCATCGGTGGCGCATGTGTTCACAGACCCCGCGATGGTGCTGGTGACTACCGTCGGACCCGTCGGTGTAAGTTCCCGGAGCGTCGAATTGCCGGTGTCCGCGACAAAGACATTGCCCGATCCGTCGACGGCGACGCCCCGGGGGTAATTGAAGCGCGCGGAAGCGCCGAGGCCATCGCTGCTGCCGGAATTGCCAGGCGAACCTGCCAGAGTGCTTACGCTTTGCAGAGGCGTAATCTTTCGGATGGTGTGATTGGCATAGTCGCTGACGTAAAGGTTCCCGGCACCGTCCATATCCATTCCGATCGGAAGGTTGAAGCGGGCCGAGTTGCCGGTGCCGTCAATGCTGCCGTAAGCACCTGGCGAACCGGCAAACGTGCTGACCACCCACAATGAATTCTGCAGGCTGATTTTTCGGATGGTGTGATTGGAGCTGTCGGCCACGAAAAAATTTCCCGAGTTGTCCGCGGTGATCCCGCCCGGCGAGTTGAAGCGAGCGACGTTTGCCGGGCCGTCATCGCTTCCCGCGATTCCCAGGCCGGCGAAGGTGCTCACCTGCCCATCCCAGGTGACTTTTCTAATCAGGTGGTTGTTGCTGTCGGCGACGTAAATACCGTCCGAAGCGGCAAAGACGCCCGACGGATTGGCAAATCGGGCGAGATTGCCCACGCCATTGATATAGCCCACACCCCCGCCGTCGCCGGCCAGCAGGTCAAGCCCGCTGGCTGCGATGGTGATGGTTTGCGTGCTGATATCCGCGAGGGAGCTCGAGGCGGTGAGCGCGAACGTCTGCCGCCGCAAGGGTGAGACCACGCTGGAAGTCATCCCGAGTACGGACTCGCCGTTGAGCGTCAGAGTCGTGACCTTCCCACCCATCTTCCAGGAGAGCGTCGCGGTTTGCCCATAGGTGACTTGGGTGGGGGATGCACTCAAGTCATAGACGAGCGGCTCGAAGGTGTACTCGTTGAGGCTGCAGGCCTGCAGCAAAGCAGCCACATAGAGGAGAGGCAGACGAGCCATCAGAAAGCGCCCGCGATCGCGACTTGAGCCCCGGCTTGGGTCGGCATGACCTGGAGCGTCGCGCGAGCAGCGGTCGGCGAGCTTCGCGTTTTCTCAAGGATCAGCCACAGGGCGCCGCCGGCGACCGCCGCGCAGCCGACGCCGAGCGCCACGTTGGTCCACAAATTGTACCGAGAGGCGCTCGTTTGAAGCGAGTGGACCGCCGGAATGTCGGGGCAAATGGAGTCGGCGCACTGCGCCTCCAACTTGTGGACCTGACTGTTGCGAAGGGTGAGGAAAAGCACGGAGGCGCCCAGGCTCGCAGCACCCGCACCCAGCAGCACGTACGGCCCGGTCGACCCGCCGGACGGCTTCGGGACGGATGAACTGACAACGAGCTCCGAGGGCGGAACTTGGTTCGGAATAGGCTCGGCCAGCGAGGGCGCGATGACCTCCGGCTTGCGCGAGATTTCCGCCATGGAAACGCTCACCGCGACTTCCTCTCCGGCCAGCAGAGTCAGCTCTCGGTTGAAGGGGACATACCCGGGCGCCTCGGCCTGAATCCGCACCTGGCCGGCGTTTAGGAAGAACGGCCGCCCGTACATCAGCTCCGGGACCGGCTGCTCGCCAACTCGAACTTCTGTCTGGGGCGGTACCGGATGAGCAAACGAAATTACCACCCGCGCCACCGATTTTTGCGGCTCGGCGAGAAAATCGTTGCAGCGGCGAAGAATCTCCGCTCGGTTCTTCAACTGCTTGGCTTGGGTTGCCTCGAGCACGCATAGCTTGGCGCTGTTCAGGGAGTTGGCAACTTCGCCGAGCTTCTTCTGCTGCTCGGCGATGAAGTAGCGCAGCGACGGATGCATGCGAATTTCACCTGCCCGCTCTGCCAGCGAGACCGCTTGCGCCGGGTCGCCAGCGTCGCTCGCCTCCTGTGCCTGACGCAGCAACTCTCGACGGGTTTCGTCCGGCGAGGTCTGCGCGGACGCCTCCCTGGAAGCGAGGACGGCCACCCAAAGTGCGATCGTGTAGCGGTTCAATCGTTGCTCCTACTCCAGCTCGATTTTCGGTCTTGCCGCGGTTCTGCGGACCGGGTGCGCGCGCCGCTTGATCGGCGCGGCTGGCTCCGTGCGCGACGGCAACGACAGCTCTGCCGGACGTTGCTCGGGCTCGCCCGTCACTGCTGATTGGGTCGTCACGGTCGCTGGCGGTTGCTCTGGAGCATTCTGCCGCCCCTCCCTCCCCGCCACCGCAGTACCCGCGGCGATCGCTGGGTCAGGCGCTGGTGGTTCCAGCGCCGACGTCGGCATCGTTCTCAGCTCGCTCGGCGGGGGTGTTTGCGTCGCGACCGGCTCGCTCGCGCTCGCAGGATGCGGCGATTTTCGGAACACGAAATACCCGGTGACAGCGGCCAAGACCGTCGCGGCCGCGACCAGCGCCTTGATCAGCGGCTTTCGTCCGCCTCGCAGGGGTGGCAGCGCCGCGAGATCTTCCGCTTTGGGTTGCGAGTCCCGGATGAAGGTCTTCTCGTAATTGTCGGCCGACGTCGAGTCGCCGATCTTGGGGACCACCGATGAGCGGAATGCCGAAACGGCGGACGGGATCGCCCCTTTGAGAGCGGCGAGAAATTCGGCGGCGTCCTTGTATCGCTCCTTGGGTTCCAGAGAGAGGGCTCGGGCCAGAACCGCCTCCCAGGGCCCCGCGTCAACTTCGCGGCGCCGGGGCGTGGGCCGTTGCGGAGAAAGAACCTCTCTCAAGAGCGTGTTCGCATCCCTCCCGTCGTAGGGCGGCAGGTCGGTGAGCACCTCGGTGACCAGAAGCGCCAGAGCGTGGACGTCCGTCCAGGGTCCAGTTCTCAATCCGGTGATCTGTTCGGGCGCAGCGTACCCCGGAGTATGCGAGGTCAAAGTGCCGGTGGTGCGCAGGAAGCTGTGTTCAACTGCCTCGCCCTCGTTCATGACCTTGACAATGCCGAAGTCGAGCAGCTTGGGAGTCCATCCCCGCTTGCTCGAGACCAGCATGATGTTTCCGGGCTTGATGTCGCGATGGGCCAGCCCCTCGTCGTGGGCATAAGCGAGCGCGTCGAACACCGGCTGCACCAGCGCCAACGTTTCCGCGGGGCTTCGGCCGCCGCAGCCACGCCGCCCTAACAGCTCCTCTTCGAGCGTGGCGCCGGTGAGCCACTCCAGTGCCATCCACGGCGCCTCGTCTCCAGAAGGCATCTTGGAAACGCCGAAGTCGATCACCTGGACGATGTTGGGATGGCTGAGCCGGGCGATGATTTTGGCTTCGAGGCGGAACTTGGCGATGAAGCTCTCTCGAGCCGCATCATTATATTCCTCCGGTGTTTTCAGCACCTTGATCGCCACCGCGCGTTCGAGCACCAGGTGTCGACCGCCATACACCGCGGCGAAACCGCCCTCGGTGACGAACTTGTCGATCTGAAACTTCTTCTCGAGGCAGGTGCCAACAAGCTGGAATCGGTCAATCACCAATGTCTTTGCCGAATCCATGCGCGGGTAGGCTTGTCTCGTGCGCACGGACGGCGCCGGCGAAAACAGCGTCCGACCGCGCGGAGTACATTGACGATATCAGAGCCCCTCAGTCGGTTGGGCGCGAAGGCCGGCTCCCCACACCCGTACCCGCTGTGAGCCCGCGGCGCATACTCGCGTCATCCGTGGCACGGGCGTTCCGGGCGCGATGGCGAGGACGCTGGTCCTCGCCTCCGAGCAGACTGTGTCACGCCCCGTAATCTCTGGCGGGCCGGATCGGCTCGCGCCGCGCGCTGACGCGGAGCCCGCGAGGAATGCGCTCATCCCGAGCGGAGCGGCGCTGCTACGGTAACGGTAATCTGCTCGTAGTAATAAAGGCCGGTCTTGTTGGAGATGATGATGTCCAACAGGCCGTCGCCGTTGACGTCCTTCACCTCGAACTGAGTGCCGACGCCTGATGATTGCTCGAGGTCGATGTCGTAGCGATTCCAGGTGACGCCGCTCTCGTCGCGGGTGAGCTTGTAATAGACCAAGACTCCCGGCTCACCTGCGCCCTCCCCGCCGTATCCGTGCGCCCACTTGCGCTTTCCGGTGATCAGCTCGGGGATTCCATCGTTGTCCAAATCCTCGAACCGAGCCGAGTGGCTCTCGGAATACGGCGTGGTCGAGGTGAAAGGCTCGGGATCCATCGGGTGCTCGAGCCAGCTGCCGTCCTCGAGCTGCTCCACCCACCACCGTCCGCGGTTGTGGGGACGGGTGCAAAGGATGTCAACCCGCCCGTCGCCGTTGACGTCGTACGCATACATGTCCGAGCAGCAACTTTCTGGGTCTTGTGGAGGGTTGGTGCGGCAAAAGGCCGGCAGCCAGCTCTCCGGGTGGAATGTCCATGGGCTTTGGGAACGGTCCTCCGGCCCCTCGAACCACCCGGTCGCGACGATGATGTCGAGCCGCCCGTCGCCGTTGATGTCCGCGACCCCCATTCCGTGATGGTCCAAACCAACGTCCGGAGAGCGGGCTTCACTGATCGCGGTGGTTACCCAGGGAAGTGTCGGATCCGGCCCGGGGACTGCCCACACCAGGGTGTTGCTACTGCCGACGGTGAACACCAGCTCCTTCTGATTTCCCTCGCCAAACAGATCCTCGTATACCGGCCGTTCACCGAGCGTTTGCCGCGCGATCAGGTGGGCGTCCCACAATCGGTCGACGCCCTGCAGATTCTCGTACCAGTAGATGTCCTCATTTTGGCGCGGCAGCGCGAGCAGATCCGTCCAGCCATCCCCGTTAAAGTCCGCTCCCCAGTCCGCATAGCTGTCGCTGTACTGATCCACCGGCCAGGTTCGATCCTGCGAGATCTGGTGCCGGGTCGCGACGTCGGGCGGATATTCGTACCAATACTGCCGAGTCACGATGTTGTTAACGCCGGAATTGTTGACATCGAAAACGGTGACGCCCTCGGCGCGAAAAAGAGCCTCGATCTGCAGCTTGGTGAAATGGATCGGCCCGGGGTCGGTGCCGCGGAAGGACGCGGACTTCACCAGACCAGTGCCAAACTGCGACTTGGTACATCCCAGCGCACAGCAGGTCGCGACGCACGCGACGAGGCGGACAGACTTCATGTTCGGCTTCCCCCTGAGCGGCGCACTACCACAACCGGCCAGCGAAAGCATGAGCCCAGTGGCGAGTCCGTCAGCTTCTCACAAGATGAAGCTTCTCGGCCGGATGTAGGTCGGTCACCCAGGCAACAGGGGTCCTCGGCGCCACGGGGCGTTTGAGGTCGGACTAGGATCGGCAGCAACTCGATGCGCTGCCCGAGGATCCTGAAGCTCAGCAGGCCGCGTACGTGATTGAAGACCCGAGCACTGGCGCAGTGACCGGAACGAACAATTACATGCCGCCCGGGGGAGTGCCGGCCTCGCTGACCGTAACCGTTTACGGCGGCAACCCGTTCACCAATCCGGCAGGACGCGAGTTCACGCTAGCAGCGAGCAGCGCCCCAATCAATGCCGCAAACCAGAGCGTCAGCGGCCTTCCCGATAAAGAATATTTTCAGAACGAAACCGTGACCAGCATGTATCGCGTGCGATTTAAGGCCAACGACATCGGTGCCTTCGAGTCAACCACCACCGGTTAGGCCATCGGACCTTACGGAGGTGCCCCGACCGACGGCGGAGTTCCGGGGAATGACGGAGGGAACCCCGCCGGCGGCGGCAACCCCGATGGCGGCAACAACAATCCATCGGGTTCCACGCTCACCGGCGGGTGCGAATCCACCAACCCAGGGAGCTCTTCGTACCTATTCCTCGCGGTCGCTACGCTGAGCGGGTTGCTACTTCGACTGCGCCAGCCGCAAAAACAGTAAATCGGGCTAGCCGCGAGATGGCTCAAACCCGAACCATCGCTTTATTGCTGGTGGGGTGTAACAAAGACGGTCGCCGGCAGCCGTTTTTGTCGCCCACAACAAGCGAGCGTCAAGGTGCGACGCTGCAATCGGCGGGGACCGCGCCCGCCGCGGTTAAGATCCCGCCCAGCAGGTGCTCGCGGAACAGAGGCTCATCGTAGCTCTCCTGAGTATGGCCAAGCGCCGTGTACCAGGACCGGCCGCCTCCGTCCGTGTCATGACACCAGGAGATCGGGTGATCCCCCATGTCTCCACCGGAGTAGCTGCTTTCATCCATGGTCATCAGCACGTGAACCGTTCCGCGCGGATTGCCCTGAAAGTTGTACCACTCGTCGGTTCGCTGCCACGGCTGAGGCAGTGGAGAGGTGGAGCGGTGATCGGCATCCTCGATGTCGATCGACGCGCGCTGATTGGATGGGTGGCTGCGAAAGTATGCCCCGACCAGCTGACCGTACCAGGGCCAGCCATACTCGGTGTCGGTGGCGGAATGGATGCCCACGTAGCCATTGCCGCTCTCGATGTAGCGCTGAAACGCGGACTTTTGATTCTCATCGAGCACGGTGCCTGTGGTGGAGAGAAAGATTACCAGCTGGTAGTTGGCCAAACTCTTATCAGTGAAGAGACTCGAGTCCTCGGTAGCGTCGACACCGAAACGGTTCGCGGCGCCCAGGTCCGTAATTGCCGCGATCCCATTCGGAATCGAGTCGTGCCGATATCCAGTCGTCTTGGAGAAGATCAGCGCCGAAAACTTCGAACCCTTGAGACTCGTGGCTCGCCGATGTTCCGGTGTGCCTGACGAACAAGCCGAAAGCGCCAGAGCCAAAGCGATCCCGAATCCGCAGATGCGCATCGCGAGCCCTCCCCGACCGCCAAGTATTTTGGTCATACCCGTGGAAGGGAGCAAGCACCGATACCCGCGAAGGGCTGCCGGCCGGCCCCTGACGGCAGGTGCTGGCTAAGCCAGGCTCCGGAGCCGTCGTTTCACTGGTGAGAAGCGGTCGCGGTGCTTCTGGGCCAAGTTCTCATCCGGCTGGCCGAACCGCATTCTGTGTACCAAAAACGGTCGCGGGCAGCCGTTTTTGTCACCTGGAGCGTCAGATCACGGGGCTGTCGGCCAATTACCTTCGCCGTAAGCTGCATCCCCCGTGTATGTTGCCCGCGTGGACAATCTCCTGCGACGCGCACCTCCCTTGTTGTTTCTGTCCATCCTGGCGCTTTCGCGGGCCGCACACCCACAAGCTGCCTGCCCTGGGCAAGGCGGGGACCGCCAGAAAATTCAACTGGACGGGCTGTGGCGATTCATTGGCAGCAACACGCTGACTGGCGCCGAAGCAGTCGACTATGACGATAGCGGCTGGAATCCAGTGCAGGTGCCCCACACTTGGGACGACGTCTATGGCGTCACCCACTTCACCAATTCCTGGTACCGCGGCCACTTCAACATCCCGAGCAGCGCCACGGACAAGACAGTCACTCTCTACTTCGAAGGAGTTTTCCAGGTCGCCGACGTGTACCTCAACGCCCAGTACCTGAGGCAACATCGAGGCGGCTATACCCGGTTCAGCGTCGACGCCACGAGCGCGGTAAATTTCGGAGGCGACAACGTTCTCGCGGTCCAGGTGAGCAATGCCAACTGCGCCGACTGCCTGCCGGATGGCACTCCGCGGCTTTTCAAGGGCTACGGCGGCATCTACCGAAAGGCCTGGTACATCGTCACTAACCGATACCACGTTTCGACCACGGATTACGCTTCGAGCGGTGTCTACATCACGCCTTCGAACATCAGCGCGGAATCCGGAGACCTGGCGATCGAGACTCTGGTGGCCAACGATGATGCGGTTGACCGCGTGCTCACGGTGGAGAACTTGGTCACGGACGCAGATGAGAATCCAGTGCTGGATTTGCTCCAGGACGTCTTCGTTCCCGCCGGCTCGACCGTCGCGGTCAGTCAATCAGGAACGGTGAACGCGCCGCAGCTCTGGAGCCCATCGAACCCCTATCTCTACAACGTTCATACCCATGTCCTGGCCGACGGAGTGGTCACCGACTCTGTCGATGAGCACACCGGCTTTCGGTACTACCAGCTCACCAATTCCGACTTCACACTGAACGGCTCCTCCTTAAAGCTGCGCGGCGTCTGCAAGCACCAAGAGACGGAATACAGCGCCAACGCCGTCTCCGACGCGGAGCTGATTGCCGATTGGGACAACATCCAGGATCTGGGCGCGAACTTCGTCCGTCTGGCGCACTACCCGCACTCCGAGCTCGAATACGCGCTCGCCGACCAGCGAGGGCTGCTGGTCTGGGCGGAAAACGGACAGACCAACTCGGGACCGCCGACTGCCAACGGCGACAACATCAATCGCGAGATGGTGTACCAGAACTACAACCACCCATCGATCGTCTTCTGGAGCGCCGGCAATGAGTCCGGCGGGGTGCCGGCGGTATCACAGTACGCGCTGGTCCTGCGCAACACCGATCCGACTCGGCCCGTGGTTTACGCCTCCAACGGCCAGAATCCTTCGAACGTGGATTTCATCTTCCACAACATCTATCCCGGTTGGTACGGCGGCTCGATGTACGACTGGAACACCTCCAGCTTCCATTGGATCTCCGAGTCTGGCGCTGGGATGGTGGTTCCGACGCAAAATGCGAACTACTTCAACACCAGTTTTACCGTGGACTCGTACGAGCCGGAGCAATACGGCGCGATGAACAACGAGGTGAAGTTCCAGGATCTGTTCGTCACCAACCCTAGCCACGTCCCGGCCTTCACCACCTGGGTGTTCCGCGAGTTCTCCGACAGCAAGTACAAAGGGGTCATCAACACCAAAGGGCTGCTCACTTTCTCCAACTACAAGAAGGACATTTTCTACCTGTACAGGTCCTTCTTGAGACCCAACCTGTCGGTGATTCGGATCGTCGGGCCGCACTACTTTTTGCGCAACGCCAACCCCGCCGGTCAGGGCGACATCAAGGTCTATTCCAATGCGCCGAATCTGACGCTGATCGTGAATGGAGTCAGCTACGGCACCCAACCCAATGGCAGCTACCACCACCCGAATGGGCTGGTGATCAACAACGTCTTTTACTGGAACGACGTTCTACAGCTCGGGCGCAACGACGTTACTGCCACCGACGGCGCAGGGAACTCAGACAGCGGGACCGTCTACTACAAGGCGAACGGCCAAGTGATGCCGAACGAGGACGGCGCGAAAGTCATCAACGTCACCTCGAGCAACGTGCCAGCGTTCTTCATCAACGTTCCGCTTGCCGACCAACGACCTTTCTACCGGGACTTCGACGCCAGCGGCGACAACAGCTTCGACCAGGTTCCGGCAGAGCTAACCGGACCCGCGGGATGGATTGCCACCAAGCGGCAAAGCGATCCGGCCAAGACCTCGAACATCTCGTTCGATCTCACTGCGGATGCCGACGTGTACATCATGTTCACGCGTCAGCCTTCCGTGCCGCCTTGGATCTCCGACGCCGGCTTCACCGATACCGGAGTGACCGGCAAATGGAGAACCAACGCGCTGCATCTGGTGGATTACCAGCTCTTCAGAAGAAGCTACTCCGCTGGCACCCACGTTGGGCTGGGAAGCTCTCCGATCGACTTCTTGATCATCGTCAAGTAGCGGAGCGCTCTTGCGGTCGGGAATCGTCTCAATGCCCAAGGGCCGATCTGTCCACAATTCTCTCCAGCAGCATTGGAATTATTGCAGCGCCACGGGAATTGCGCTGACGCATCGCGCCAGTGCCGGGGTTGAGCTGAAGGCGAATCACGCCGGCCGCCTCCAGACCGATGTGGAGCCCATCCAGTCCACTGGGTGCAGGTGCAATGGGTTCTCTCGTTACCGCCGTCGGGTAGGCTCGTGGGCGTGCCGATCTGCCAGCTCTGGCGTTGCTGCCGAAACTGCTGACTCGCTCACGCCGCCTGCAGGAAAAGCGCGCCTCTGAGCAGAAGATACAATGCGCGTTTCATGAAACTTGTATTCGAAGGGAACCGAATGACGCCCCGGGCCCTATCGGCTGAGTTGGTCCTTGGCGCCCACCGCAGCTGAAGATCAACGATCATCGCGGAATATGGCTGCAGGTCGGGCCGTTCGTTACTGCTGGCAGGTTCTGCTTGCCCCGAGGGAGGAAGTTGTGAACCAGAACACCGACTTCTCGTCTCTTCCCGTCCAGAAGCGTTCTGAAACACCATCTATCTTGGAGGACCACACGATGTACAAATCATTGCAGCGTCTCGTTTCGCTCGCGTGCTTGGTTTCCTTGCCCATTGTTTCCCGGGCTCAAAGCTTAGATCTGCCTCGCGTCAGCCAGCACGCGAAGGTGATGCAGCGGATCGGCATCACCGACATCACCATCGATTACAGCCGGCCACTGGTGAACGGTCGGAAGATCTGGGGTGGCCTCGAGGCCTACGGAAAGGTCTGGAGGGCCGGCGCCAACGAGAACAGCACCATCGACTTCAGCGATGCCGTTCGAGTCGAAGGCAAGCCGCTGCCCCGGGGCACTTACGGCCTGCACATGATTCCGGGCGAGAAGGAATGGACCGTGATCTTCTCCAAAAACCACACCTCCTGGGGCAGCTATACCTACGATCCCGCCGAGGACGCGCTGCGGGTTACGGTGACTCCGCAAGCCAGCGAGTTGCATGAGGCTCTCACCTACGAGTTCGAGAATCCCAAGCCGGACTCAACCGTGATCGCGATGCGATGGGAGAAGGTCGCGGTCCCGTTCAAGGTTGACCTCAAGGTCGACGAGATCGTCCAGGCGAGCATGAAAAATCAGCTTCGCGGGGCTCCCAAGTGGGCTTGGTTGGGATGGGACGAAGCCGCCAACTACCTGCTCGCGCACAAGGTCGCCCTGGAAGATGCACTTAAGTACTGCGATGAATCGATCAGCACTGAAGAGCGGTTCGACAACCTGATCACCAAGGCGAATGTTCTCGACGCCTTAAATCGAAAGAACGATTCGGCCCCGGTCAGGAAGAAGGCGATGGCCCTTGGCAACGCAGTGCAGCTGCACTCATACGGACGTCAGCTGCAGACAGAAGGAAAGCAGGATCAAGCCTTCGAGATTTTCCGCATGAACATGAAAAAGAATCCCGACCATTGGCTGGCTCACAACGAGAAGGCGCGGATCGCATCGGCACAGGGCAATTTCGACGGCGCGGTAAAAGAGATGAAGCTCGCCATGGCGGGAGCTCCGGATCAATACAAGCCGGTGATCGAGCCGCTTGTCAGACGCCTCGAAGCAAAACAAGACATCAACAAGTAGGCGGGCTCCCGCCGTCGGACGACGCCCTCTACGGTTCTCCCAACGTGCCCGCGGAGAGCGAGGCGAGGTCCAGCTCTAAGACGTAGCGTTGGCGAATCAGCTCGACGACAGCGGCCGCGCGCATTTGCGAGTACTGATCCTGTCCCCCGGGATAGCGATCCGCGATCGAGGTCCGATCGTCGCCTTCGGTCGCGGTGGCGGGGAAAATAATGTAGGAACCGGAGAGGTTGCACGCCTCTCCTGGCGAGTGGGTCTCCGCTCGCAGATTGCGTCCCGAATAAGTGGCGTAGGGAACCGATATCTCCGGTGGGACGATCCCACCCTCCGGATTGCCGTCGGCGTTCGGCTTGGTCACGAAAACCGGATACGGAGGGCCAATCAGAGGCGGCTCCTCGCTGTGATCTACGAGGTTCAGCCGATTGAGCGCATCGACGCTGTACGGCGAATCCGGAATCCGCGGATAGAGCGCCGCTGCCTCCTCGATCGTCACCAGTGTTCCGTCCTCCAAGTTCGGGTAGGCGCTCGCAGGCGGCATCCTCCCTCGAGTTACCCACTCATCGAGCGCGACCAGGAGGGCGCGCAAATAGGGAGTCATCGGGATCGGATCCTGGTACTCCTTGCAGTTGCCTCGGGTGTGGGCCGATTGCGAGGTGCCCCCTCCGTGCTGCGCCCCCGCTACCATGTAAACCCTGACGTTCTGCGGCAGCCTAAGGTGGTTTCCAAAGGTATCGGTCACCACCAGCGAGGAGCGCGCCTGCCAAGTCTCGCTGTCGCTGTCCACCTGAACCACTTTGGGACAGGTGTGCGTCCGCGAGCATCGGACCAGGATTCCGTCGGTGCGATCGCTGATGGGATCGAAGGTGGTGGCGTAGGTGAAAGGGAACTGATCTCCCGGGAAGGTATGGTCCTCGTGCTGCCGGGAGAAGCGGCCTGCCTGGGAGAACTGCACGTTGAGCGATGTCTTTCGAGAGCCCGGGATGACCGGAAGAATCCCATCAAAGACTTGGCGATGGAAAACATCTCGGTTGAAGCCCTGGTACACCAGGTCCTTGAGAAAGCGGCCGCTCTGAGAAACTCCATACCCGAATGCGCTTCGGAACCGGGCGTGGTGCTCGTGTTCGGAATCGCGGCCGCTCCCGTAGCGCATGAACGACACGAGGTCGCGGGTGGCAGCAAAGCCGATGCCGTTTACGATCGGATCGCTCGCCATGTACACGAGCTCGTAGAGCGCTCCTTCATCGAAGCCCGCGGCCTTGGTGATGGTGACGTTGCGGGCATCGTCGAAGTTGAAGCTCGAGCTCGGCAGCATCTGGCGCTCGTCGGTTTCTCTCTCCCGGACGGTCAGCGTCGCACTGTCCGGATCCAGCGACGCGGTGGGATACGTCAGATAACCGGTGAAGTTCGTGTTGCGATTGGTGAAAGGAAACCCGCCGTTGCCACCGGTATCCGGGATGTACTCTTCACGACTGAGGCCGACAACTGGCACGCGGGTGTTCATCGCGACGGGAAAGTGGCCCTTCAAGGTTGCGGGGTTCCCCTCCCAGAGCTCGCCCTGCCACCCGCTCCAAAGGATGGTGTAGTGCCGCGACATCCAGAAACCGATCCCCGAATCCGCCGGGTCGGGCGCCGAGCCCGGCGCAGGTACACCGTTGCCGCGATTGACGACCGAGTAAATCAGTTTGTGATTGCCGGTGCCGGGGACCGAAGGCTGCATGATCGCGATTTCCACGTTGTACTCTACGTGGTGCCGGGCGTTTCTCGGCGCCCTTTGGATGTTGACGATACCCGCGTTTTCCGGCGCGTTCGGATCGAGCTCCCCATAGGCAATTCCGTTGCGGGGCTCGTAGGCAATGGGCGGTTCACCATAGGTGTCGGGTACGGGCGTCGTTTGAGTAATATCAATGCGGGTAATTCCCACTTGACGCCGTACGTCGTCCGCTTGGGCACGGGATAAAAGCAGTACTGTTCCCAGGATCGCACAACACGCAGCTATGCCTTTCATGGCTTCCTCCCTTTTTGGGCGCTCCACACCCCCGTGAACTCCGCAGAAGCACTTCCCCGACGGGCGGCTTGTCACAGACGTCGAGGGGCTGGCAACGAGCAACCGTCGCAAGCGTTGCCTTCTGACCAGGTTTGAAATGACACCCCACCCAGTCGCTCGCCTCGAGATCGAGGTTTGATCTCCCCGGGCCTTTGAGGAATAAACGGGACGCTTGGATACCGATACCGGAATTGGCGGAAAAACGGGGCAGTTTCCCTCAACCGATCCCTCGCTGCTCGCAGCGATCCATGGTGAATTTCCAAACCAGGCGCTGGAGCGCATCGTCGAGCTCTACTGGAAGCCGGTGTATCGGTTCGTCCGCGTCAAGTTCGGCAAGAACAACGAGGACGCCAAAGACTTGACTCAGGATTTCTTCAGCACCGCGCTCGAGCGCGACTTCTTTCAGAAATTCGTGTCCGGTCGAGCACCGTTTCGAACCTATCTTCGGATGGCAGTGGTTCATTTCGCCGCAAACCGTCGCGCGGCCGAGACCCGGCAAAAGCGGGGAGGGGACGTGGCGTTCGAACCCCTGCAGGAAGAGCTTGCTGCCGCTCACTCCGCTGAAGAGGTCTTCGAACGCGAGTGGCGACGTCAGCTGTTTTCTCTCGCGCTCGATGATCTGCGCGCGCACTGCCGAGCCAGCGGCAAAGATCTTCGGCTTCGCATCTTCGAAGAGTACGACCTCGACCGCTCAAAACATTCCTCCTATGCGGAGCTCGCGGCGAGCCTTGGAATCACCGAGGTCTCGGTAACCAACCACCTGGCCTGGGCGCGTCGAATGCTTCGCGCCTTCGTCACCCGCAGGCTGAGAGAGGTCACTTCAAGCGAGGGCGAGCTTCGCCACGAAGTGCGGCGACTATGGAGCTGAGCGACTCACTGGTCGACCACCTCCGTTACGTGGCGGCACTTCCGGATCTGAGCGGCACCCGCTACGAGCTCGAGCGTGAAATTGGGCGCGGTGGCGTTGGGGTGGTTTATGCGGCTCGAGACCGGCATCTCAACCGACGCGTCGCCCTGAAGGTGTTCGACTTTCCGATGCCGCAAGAAGCGCAGCAGATCGCGCAGCTCGAGCACCCTGCCATCGTCCCAATCTACGAGGCCGGAACACTGCCCGACGGGCGTTCATTCTACGCGATGAAGCTGGTGCGGGGCACACGGTTGGATCACTACCTCGCCCGATCTCTATACCTGGCTGAGCGGCTTCGGTTGATCGGCAGGGTCGCTGAGGCGATCGCGTTTGCACATGCCCGGGGCGTCATTCATCGAGATCTCAAGCCGCAGAACGTGATGGTCGGGGAGTTTGGCGAAGTTTACGTGATGGACTGGGGCGTGGATGCGGTGGCGGGAACGCCGGCTTTTCGAGCTCCGGAGTCGAAGCTGGATCAGCGTTCCGACATTTATGCACTGGGCATTTTGCTTCGGTTCGTGCTTCCCAAGCCTCAACCTGCTGCCCTGCGGGCGATCGCGTTAAAGGCGATGAAGCCGGATGCCGCTGAACGCTATCAGACGGTGAACGAATTTTTGGCAGACATCGAGCGCTTTCAGGAGGGGCTGGCAGTCGAGGCCTGGACCGAGCCTCTGTGGCATCGAATGCGCCGGTTTGGAACCCGAAATGCGGTCTTGCTGTGGCTCTTTGGAGCCTATGCCACCGTGAAGTTCCTGCTCTTTTTTCTGCGGCACATTTAAAGGAATCGCGAGCAACGCGGAATGCTGGGCCGAGGTCTCTCATTCGCGGAGCGCAAGCCATGAACAAGATTTTGGTCGGACTGCTTTTTGGACTGGTTCTCGGGGCCATCGATGGTGCCACTGCATGGTTCACGCCAGAAGCGCGTCCGTTGATCGGTGGCATCCTGGTGGGTTCGTCGATCAAAGGAATGATCGTCGGCCTGTTGAGTGGCTGGTTCGCGGTCAAGGTACATTCCGTCAGGTGGGGCATCGCGGTTGGAGCCGGCCTGGGATTGCTGTTCGCATTGCTCGTCGCCTTGATGCAAAAGAGCCATTATCTCGAAATCATGCTGCCGGGCTTCGTCCTGGGCGGGGTAATCGGATTCTTGACCCAGAGGCTGGGCACGCAGGCTGTGCCCCAAGCTATCCGTCCGCAGGCAAATCGCGAGCAAACGCGATGATCTCCGCAGCCACTTCTCCGGGGCAATCCAGCGGCAAAAAATGGCCGCCCGGTAAAAGCTTCAATTGCGCCCCAAACAGAGCTGCCAGCGGTTTCGCCACCGCATCGACGCTGAGGAACGGGTCCCTCTCGCCCCAAAGAACGCGGCACGGAACGGCGACGCGCTTGAGCTCGTCGAGGATTAGCATCGTCTGGGTGGGATCGAGACTTCGGGCCGCTCGGATGAGGCGAGCGCCTCCGTCCGCTCCTTCGTAGCAGCCGAGGACCGCCTGGATCGCATGTTCCGATACCGTGGCCGCGGTCCACTGGCGGCGCATCCGCCGGAGGAGTATCCGATAAAGACTGGCCGCGGCGGGCGGATCGAACGAGCGGATGCTCTCGATCGCTTCCATCGCCCACTGATCGCCATAAACGCCGTCGATCAAGACCAGTCCCCGAACCCGCTGTGGAGCCTTAGCGACCAAGATCTGCGCTGCCGCGGTGCCAACGTCGTGGGCCACCAGCAGTATTTGCTCCAGGTCGAGCTCGTCGAGCAGACGCAGCAACCAAATAGCCTGTCTACCCATGTCGCTCGGCACATTTTCGCTGGCGTCGGAGCGACCGTAGCCCAGCAGATCGGGAGCCAAGACTCGGTGTCCGGTCGCAACCAACGCTGGAACCACGTCCCTCCAAAGTAGGTTGCAAGTTGGAAATCCGTGCAGCAGCACAATTGGCGCTCCCGCACCTTCATCCCACAGCTCGACGTGGACCTCCGCCAGGCGCATCCGAGTCATCGGAAATCCGCCGGCAATCTACAACGGCTTTAAATATTGAGGGTCGGCACCCCTTGGGAGCGTGCCAACCAGCAGGGGTGGCGCTGAAGTAGGGTGTTGGGCGCTCGAGGTCCGTTACGCCTTGCGACTATGCTCTGGCGATGCTCCCCAAGTCAGGCGCGAGTCAGGACCAGGACCAGGAACTGGAGTTGGACTGGGCCGGCCGGTCTCCGCGAGATGAAAGCGGACAGGCCACCGACGCTCAGGTCAAGTCTCCATTGCGAGGCCCGGGGCATCCGGGAGACCCGGCGCACATGAGCCCGGAACTGCGGGGCGCGCTCGCACCCTTGCTGCAGGGACCGAGCATTCAGGTTCGGCAGTTGATCGAGATGTCCAAGGTCCTCATCGGTTGGGACGCGCGTAACCAATACGAGGTATCCGGTCCCGACGGACGACCGCTGGGGTACGTCGGAGAGACGGGGGGAGGTGTCGCAGCCGCCCTGCTTCGGAACTTCTGGGCGTTTCGCACCGTACGGCTGGAGTTGATGACCATGGGAGGAACCGTCGCCCTGGTGATGACGCGTCCGTGGACGCTTCTGTTTGCCAAGATCCGGGTCGAGGCCTGGGACGGCAGACCGTTGGGGACGATCCAACAGCGCTTTCATCTGTTGCGTCGCACCTTCGAAGTGCTCTCTCCTGCCGGAAATTCCTTGGCAATCATTCAAGGTCCTTTTTTCAAGAGATGGACCTTTGAGGTCCACCGGCAAGGCCGCCTGGTGGCGATGATTCGCAAGCGCTGGAGCAGTCTCACGCAGGAAGCCTTCACCGATGCCGATAACTTTACGGTGGAATTCGACCCCGCTCTGGCTGACGGGCCTTTGAGGCAGCTGATTCTGGCGGCGACGATCGGCATCGACCTTGCGTTTTTCGAGCGGAAGCGCTCCGACTAGAGCAGCGCAATCCATACAGCAATGTCGGAGCGTCCTAAGGCGTGGCGACGGCTTCATTGGATACGTTCCCTGACCGTCCGCGTTCGCCGGATACACAGTATAGAAATACGTCGTCAATCTTTGAAAGATGAACGAAGGGGGGTTTCCACGCTTTCGGGCTAGATGTATCTGCATGCATGTTCGAGGAGGACAGCGTGATGCGGATCGTCTTACAGATCTCGTTGGTGATAAGCGGACTGTTGATGTTCTTCCGATTCGGTGGGCCAGCTTTGATTTTCGGAGCTACCGGACCGGGCCCCTTCGGTAACCGATGGCTAGCGGAGGGAGCAACCGCAACGCTGCTTCTGGATGGCGACCTCCGGTTCTTCGGCGCAATGATGCTCGGAATCGGCGTTATCTTCTTCTGGGCGATTCTGAAAGCAAAGGCGCTCGGATCGGTGATTTATATTCTAGCCGGTGCCGTAGCACTTGGGGCAGCCGCACGGATCTACGCACGCATCACGTACGGCAATCCGGGAACGGCTGGGACAATACCAGTTGTAATTGAGGCTGTACTTCCGTTCTTGCTTGTCGTGTCTCGATACTATGTCGGGAAAGACGAAAAAAAAGCTGCCAGCTAAATGTGTCGACTCTATTGGTACGACTCAACGTTGAAGGAATTCGCCAATGAGCACGGTCTTCGAGACCGATCAAGGTATTCTCGTTCCCGCGGTAACCGCCGAAGAAATGCGCGAGGTGGATCGCGTCGCTGTTGAAGAGACGGGCCCTAATCTCTACCAGATGATGGAGAATGCGGGCCGCAATCTCGCTACGCTCGCGCTCGAGATTCTTGGTGAGAACAGCAATCGATCTCGCATTTTGGTCCTCGCTGGCACCGGCGGTAACGGAGGCGGCGGCATTTGCGCCGCCAGACACCTGGCAAACAGAGCAGTCCCGGTAGTCTTGTGCATGGCAGAGCCGTTTCGATTGTCAGAGGTTCCAAAGTGGCAGTATCGAGTGTTCAGCGCCACCCCCGGCAAGGTGCTTTCTGCAGCGAATCTCGGTGGCGAAAGCTTCGATCTCATTATTGACGCTCTGATCGGCTACGGCCTCACCGGCGCCCCATCCGGCATTTACTCGGACCTGATCCATTGGGCGAACTCGACCAGGGTCAAGATCCTCGCTCTCGATGTGCCCTCCGGTCTCGATTCGACTACCGGTGCCACTCCCGGACAGGTGATCGGCGCCGAAGCAACCATGACTCTGGCGCTACCTAAGACAGGCTTGATTGGTGACCGGCCCGGTCGGCTTTTCTTGGCAGACATCGGAATTCCCATGGAAACGTATCGGCGCCTCAATCTCGCCTATGTCGCTCCTTTCGGAAGTCGTTATGTTGTGCCGCTTCGCCGGACTGCGCGGCACCATGGCAACTTGCCTGTTTAGGCAGCGCGGAGGACTGGTTCCACTGGATCACGCCCGCGATTCGTCGTTTGGGCGCAAGAACTGGGAAGCGGTCGGCGATCGTGTCGATTAATTTCGACGCAACTGGAAGGGAGGTTGTCATGCCTTCGTATCGAGTGATTTCAATCCCCACGGAGCTGGCACAAGAAGTCCGAGCCACGGGCAAGTCGCCGCAGTATGGGCACCCCGCGCATTCCGAGCTGGCCAAAGGCTACGGCCCGTGCCGGGTCTGCCTGCGAAAGTTTCGCGAAGGTGAAGAGCGGCGGTTGCTATTTACCTACAATCCATTCGACGAACTGGCCGACTATCCCTCGCCGGGGCCAATCTTCATTCACGAATCGGAGTGCCGCGCTTTCGATGAGGCGCGTACCTTCCCACCCGAGATCCGCACCCTGCCGTTGATGTTCGAGGCGTACGAGCGCGACCGATCCCTTCTCTTACACGAGCCGGTTCGAGAAGCTGAAATCGACG
>Ga0126384_10000025_pt1 | contig 49510 bp, 41 predicted proteins | sample PanSoiMetPlot_36_FD_92543 | JGI IMG/M metagenome (GOLD analysis project Ga0126384, IMG submission 92543) | Tropical forest soil microbial communities from Panama - MetaG Plot_36 | ecosystem: Environmental > Terrestrial > Soil > Tropical forest > Bulk soil | place: Panama | collected 2016-02-17 | reverse complement strand
TTCACGACCGACGAACAAATTGCTGATGACACTACCAATTTGTTCAATTCTTTGACAGGCTTTTCGCAATTCAGCGAATACGATTGCCTGATGGTAGCACCGGTGAATCTGCGCAAACGGATCATCAAACTCATCAAACGAGAAACAGCCCATGCGCAAGCTGGTCACCCCGGACGAATAATCGCAAAAATAAATAGTCTCACTGACACAGCAGTCGTCCGAGCGCTCTACGCAGCGTCTGAAGCCGGCGTCCAAATAGATCTGATCGTGCGTGGGATTTGCACATTGAGGCCTGGCTTGGAAGGAGCATCAAGCAACATCCGCGTGCGCAGCATCGTCGGCCGTTTCCTTGAACATAGCCGCATCTTCTATTTTGGTAATCACGGTAAGGAGGAGGTCTACATCGGCAGCGCCGACTGGATGTACCGCAACCTCAGTCGACGTGTTGAAGTAATTGTGCCGATCAGAAATCCGAAACTGCGAGCATATTTGAAAGACATCGTCCTGGCTGCTTACCTAAACGACAACGTCAACGCCAGGGAACTACAACCAGACGGAACTTATGTGCGCGTGAAGGCTCGTGACGGAGAGAAGCGGGTAGACTCACAACTCGAGTTCGAGTCCGCCCACGCTCCTTCAGGTTAGCAACGACAGGTTTTTGATCATTGCAGGTTGGATTCGATCCGCCGACTCGGCCTTGATCCGCCGCTTCGGCTTCGCCGCGCTTTGGACCTCGACGCGCGGCTTCAGATTCGATCCGCCGACTCGGCTTCGCCGCCGGATGTGAGGCGAGGGCTTGCCCCGCCGCCGGCAATACCCATTAGCGTTCGGGGCTACGCCCGAGAAATACCCGTTCTCAACCGCACGATGTCAAACCAACCATGGCGCAACGACCCCAGACAAAACACCTCTCTGTGGCCGTGGGTTTATCTCATCGCGCTGATCTACTTTGCGCTGCATCTCGCTACATCGACGCGTTATGGTTACTTTCGTGACGCGCTCTATTACCTCGCCTGTTCTGAGCATCTTGCCTTCGGCTACGTTGACCAACCGCCGCTGATCGTGCTGCTGGCGTGGATTGCCCGCCACACGCTCGGCACTTCACTCCCGGCTTTGATCTTCTGGCCTGCACTTGCAGGCGCAGCACGTGTCGTCCTCGTTGCCATGTTTGCGCGCGAACTCGGAGCTGGCCGCTTCGGTGTAACGCTTGCGGCGGCGCTGGCAGCCACTCCAGGCGTTTGGTGGGTCATCGATCATCAGTTTGGTATGAATGTGCTTGATGCGCTTCTTTGGACCGGTCTTGCAGTCGTGATATTGCGGCTGATCAAAACGCAAAATGCAAAACTCTGGCTAGCCTTTGGTGCAATCGCAGGCATCGGTCTCGAAAACAAGTATTCGATCGCAGTCTTTGCGTTCGCGCTGTTGTTGGGCGTGTTGCTGACACGTCAACGCAGCATTCTCTTTACTCCGTGGATTCTCGCCGGCGGCGCTATCGCATTATTGATCTTCCTGCCAAACCTGATTTGGAATATTCAGCGTCACTGGCCCTTCTTCGAGCTCATGCACAACGTTCGTGTGACCGGCAAGGATGTCGTCCTACCACCCGCCAAATACCTTTTGCAGCAGGTGATGATGATCAACCCGCTGATCTTTCCTTTCTGGCTCGCGGGATTGCTTTACTATTTCTTTGCGAGCGCAGGCAAAAATTATCGGGTCTTCGGTTGGACTTTTGTCATTACGATAGGGTTCTTTCTCGTAACGCACGGCAAGGACTATTACTCGGCCCCTGCTTATCCGATCGTGCTGGCGTCCGGCGCGGTTGCTACGGAGCATTTGCTTTCATCCCGTAGTCGAGTGAGTGCCGTTATGCGAGCGGCATGCTTTGTCTGGATCGTTGTTGCCGTTGTTCCTTTGCTGCCGCTCGTCTTACCGGTATTACCAATCGATAGCTTCCTGCGCTATCAGTCACACCTGCCGTTTGAGGTTCCAAAGACAGAACGCAGCTTCATTGGCGCCGCGCTACCGCAGTATTATGCGGACGAATTCAACTGGCCGGAGATGGTGGTCTCGGTGGCGCAGGTTTACCACTCACTGACGCCAGAGGAGCAGGCAAAGACTGCGATCTTCTGTAACAACTACGGCGAGGCCGGGGCCATTGATTTCTTTGGACCACAGCACGGGCTGCCTAAGGCCATCAGTGGACACCAAAACTACTTCTTGTGGGGACCACGAAATTACAACGGTGAAATTGTGATAGTGATTGGTGAGGATCAAGATGAAGCACGCAAGGAGTTTGAGTCGGTCACAGTGGCTGCCACTCAGCAAAATCCCTACGCTTTTCGATACGAGACTCGACCGATACTTCTCTGTCGCGGCTTGAAGTGGAACCTGCAGCAGGGCTGGTCCAAGGTGAAGCATTGGCGATAAACCGATTGCGGATTGCTGAATGCGGATTGCAGATTGGTAGCCATTCTCATCTTGCAGTTGATTCGGGGGGATTGCGTGGAAAAGGGTTCTGTCGTTTTCGGTTATGAAATCCGCAATCCGCATTCAGCAATCCGCAATCAATAGGAGAAAATCATGCGAGACTTGACGATACGTTTGGAGAACCGGCCCGGGGCGCTGGCGGATATGGGTGAGGCACTCGGCAAAACAGGCGTGAGCATCGAAGGCGGTGGCGGATTCCTCTGCCAGGGGAATGGGCTGATGCACTTTCTGTTCGAGGATGGCGCCGCAGCACGTGCAGCACTTGAAGACAATGGCATTGAGGTGCTTGACGACCGCGAGGTTCTGGTGCAGCGTCTCAATCAGGACCAGCCGGGACAATTGGGAAAAATCTCTCGCATGATGGCGAACGCCGGGGTAAACATCGAAGTCATTTACAGTGACCATCAGAATCAGTTGATTCTCGTCGTTGATGATCTCGAGAAAGGAAGAGCGGTTTCTGCTGCCTGGAAGTCCGCCGCGCAGCAAACGCGAACTTAAGCACTCATGAACTGCAAAAAAGCAACCAAGTCTTACGAATCCTGGTTAGCAAAACAAACTCTGATCATCCCTGAAGACTTGCAGCAGAAACACGTACAAATGTCCGGCGACGTGTTTTCGTTCATGCGAGCGACCTTTTACAGATGGGTCGAGCTGTGGGAAAACGATTGCGCCGAGCTTGCGCAAGCCCCTGCGATCCTGGGTGTTGGTGACCTGCATGTCGAAAACTTTGGTACGTGGCGCGATCCCGACGGACGGCTCGTTTGGGGCATTAATGATTTTGACGAAGCTTTCACATTGCCATACACCAACGATTTGGTGCGACTGGCAGTCAGCGCTCATCTCGCCATTTCCGCTGCTGAGTTAACGATTGACCCGGCCGAGGCATGCGACGCGATTCTTGAAGGGTATTCAAAAACACTGGCAGAAGGCGGCCTTCCTTTCGTGCTCGCAGAAAGACATGCATGGCTGCGGGAGGCGGTCACCAGCGAACTTCGTGACCCGGTAAAGTTTTGGAACAAACTCGTCGTGCTTCCGACGGTTGAGACCGAAATACCTCGTCGCGCCCGAAAGCTCCTTGAAGCTGCTTTACCCGACGACGATTTGGACTATCGAGTCGTTCACCGGATTGCGGGGCTGGGAAGTTTGGGCCGTCAAAGATACACGGCGTTAGTGGACTGGCGAGGCGGGCTAATGGCTCGTGAGGCTAAGGCCCTTGTGCCTTCGACCTACCACTGGGCCCGGGGGGAACGGCATGGAACAATTCAATATGAAACGATCATACAGCAGGCTGTCAGATGTCCGGATCCTTCCGTTGACGTTCGTAAGGACTGGGTGGTGCGGCGGCTCGCACCAGACTGCAGTCGCGTCGAGCTGAAGTCGCTGCCAAAAGATCATGCTAAGCGCAAACTGCTGGAAGTGATGGGCCGAGAGACCGCTAACGTCCATCTTGGTAGTGGGCGCGCGATTGAAAAGGTGAAGCGCGATCTAAGCAAACGCCCAAAAGGCTGGTTGCATTCAGCCGCGCTGGTGATGGTTAAGTCAACAACGCAGGATTGGGAGAGTTGGAATGCCTGAATCTAAACGACCAATCTCGATCACAATCATCGGCATACTCTTCATTGCCGTCGGAGTAATAGGCGTCGTAACAACTGCGTCCCAGCTGGTTAGTTTGTATTCGGGACCTGAGCCACACACCATTGTGCGTCCGTTTGAGTTTTGGCCGATTCAGGTTTCGAGAGTGTGGGTCCTGGTGTCAGGTGTGTTTCTTCTCCTCGGATTCAATTGGGCCCGTTGGCTGCTCGTTGTCTGGATGGCATTCCATATCGTCATCGGTGCTTTGCACTCGCCCTTCCAGCTGCTCATGCACGTCGTGATTTTCTCAGTGGTTCTCTTTTTTCTATTTCGACCGCCCGCAAACACCTATTTAAGCAGGACCGCCACGGACTAGGACGCTTACTAATGCAGCACCTGGTGCACCATCGAGACGGCGATCGAGCCCTCGCCAACTGCCGATGCAACTCTTTTCAAATTCCCTTTCCGCACGTCTCCAACTGCGAACACCCCTGGTAAGCTCGTCTCCAAAAGGTACGGGCTGCGAGCCAACGGCCAACGCGCAGCAGTCAACTCTTCAGTCGCCAGCGCAGAACCAGTCTTAATAAACCCCTTCTCATCGAGCGCCACGCAGTCTTTGAGCCATTCGGTGTTGGGAATCGCGCCGGTCATGACAAAGATGTGGCGAATGTTATGCCTTTCTTCGGTTCCACCATTACGCCAACGCACGCGTTCCAGATGCTGGTTGCCCTCAACAGCTGTGAGTTCAGTTTCAGTTCGCAGTTCGATGTTTGGCGTCGATTCAATGCGCCGGATGAGGTAACGCGACATGCTCGCTGACAATCCTGAAGCACGGATCAGCACATACACTCGCTCCGCGGTTTGAGCAAGAAACACAGCGGCTTGACCAGCTGAGTTTCCGCCACCGACAACGATCACCTGCTCACCATGACAGAGCTGAGACTCAACCGGAGTAGCGCCGTAATAGACGCCGGTACCCTCGAATTGTGAGATGTTTTCCAGCGCAAGTTTACGATACGCTGCACCGGTCGCGATGATCACCGTACGGGCCGGCACCCGCAGCCCATCCTGGATCTCGATCGCGAAAGGCGTGCGCTCGCACAGAAGCTTTGTCGCATCCTTCGCGATCATCACCTCGGCGCCGAACTTCTGCGCTTGCGTGTAAGCACGAGCCGCTAGCTCCTGACCTGAAATTCCTGTCGGAAAGCCAAGATAGTTTTCGATCTTTGAGCTGGAGCCTGCCTGTCCTCCCGGCGAGCTGGCTTCTACTACGAGCACATCCAATCCTTCAGAAGCTGCATAGACAGCCGCAGCCAGTCCCGATGGACCTGCTCCGACAATCACAAGATCGCGCACTCTGACCTGATCGATGGCCTCATTGAAACCAAGGCAATCCGCAATCTCGGCATTGCTCGGGTTACGCAGCACGAGCGTGCCACGACAAATCAGGACCGGCACGTCGTCGGGTCCGATGTGAAAACGATCCAGCAGTTCTTGAACGGTTTCATCGTGCTCCAGATCGATAAAACTGTAAGGGTGACCATTGCGAGTAAGGAATTCTTTGATCCGCAGTGTCTCTGCACAGTAATTGGAGCCGATCAGGACGACGTCGCCAAATCCGTGCGCAATCAACTCCAGGCGGCGTAGAACAAAAGCCCGCATGAGGATATCGCTGAGCTCACTATCTGTCTGAATGAGGCTGAGCAAGCGCTCGCGATCAACTTCGATGACCTCTCCGTCCTCGCGCGCGCTGATCTGTCCGAGGCCACGTCTACCTGAGAGCATGCTGACCTCGCCCGTAAATTGCCCGGCCTCGATGAGCGCTACCAAATCACGACCATTAACAGTGGGTCGCACGATTTCCAATTGTCCTGCTGTAACGACAAATAGCCTCGTGATCCGCTCGCCAGCCTCGATCAGGACGTCGCCACGCTTCACGGCCCGCAGGTGTCCGATGTTTGCGAAACGTTGGACTTGCAAGTCAGTCAACGTGGGAAATACCTGCACAGCGGGCGAACTCATCGTCAGCAATGCAGGTTGAGAAGTGTCGTCCATGATAAAACCTTTCTCGAAAGCGGGGTAACAGTTCGGTATTGTCGCCAGTTATCACACTATAGTCTAATCGCCAAGAGGATCCGATCCATCCGATGGGCAGACAGATAACCAAAAATTGTGCGAAAGAGTATCGACTCGATCCGACTGGAAGCATTCAACAGCGGGGCTGCGCCCTTGCCGTTGGAGGTGATCGACCAGTTTGAACGAGTCACGGTGGGGTACGCTGTGCGAAGGTTACTACTTGTCGGAAGCATCGCCCGTAACAGTTACGACACCTTGTCTTGGGCGAAGAAAGGCCGGCAGCATTGGGCTGCTGTTTAGCGCACACAGATTGCAAGATCGTCGATCTGAACAGAGGGAACAGGAAGTTGTGCCTGGGCAAGAAGGTGAGCTCTACCTAGCTAGTCTGCAGATAATGCTTGCCTTTTGGAACCATCAAATAGTTTTTTGCGGGCCGGGTCGCCCCTTGTTGACCACAGTCAAACCCCGGCCCGCATCAGACGTGCTACAACGCAAGTGCATTCTCCTCCTGTAAGCTTGCACCATGAGCATGCCACATCTGAATTCCCAACGCCTTTCTCACGATTTTGGACCACCGCTCTGAATCATGTCGCCGAGTCGTTGCAGGTCGTCTCTATTCACATAAGCTTCGGCGCCCGCCAGTTGGGCCGCCCGACGCAACGCAGGGCTGTCCCACTGAGAAACCATGATGACCATCGCCTCGGGAAAGGCAGTCTTTATCTGCTTCGTTGCTTCGAATCCATCGATTTGTCTCGTCCGCAGATCCATCAAAACCATATCCGGCGTATTCGCTTTGTAGGTCGCAAGCGCCTCGGCGCTATTTCTGCACTCGACAAACTCCTCGACGACGTCACCGATGGAGCTGGTTATCATCCGGCGTAATTCATCAGAGTCTTCGACGATCATGAGTTTCATTGCTGCCGCCTCGCATGCGACCGATGTGGGCTGTTGGGCTTCGGTCCTTTTATTGACAGGATAGGGAGCCAGCCCGCCTTAAACCATCAGGTAGGTTACCCATTTCATTCGGATAAACTATGTATTGGACCATTCGGATCATGATGATCAAGTCAACCTGCATTTGAGGCCAACAGGTCGTTAAGTTGTTCGTCCTGCTCAGGACTAAGCGTGGTGTAAAGGGGGGTGCCGCCATGATTGCGCATCTGGTGAAGTACCGACCCGAGTTCATTCGTATGCAGCAGCATGAACAAAGCCGAATCGCCTGGCTGGATCATCGCGCTCACATCTCTTACAAATTCATCCGAAATGCAGAGGCTCTCACGCCACCATCGCACATCGGGCGTGATTCTTCGCGCGGCGACAGCGGCGCCGGTTTTTCCATTGGTAGCGGCAGTCAAGTCGTTGGCAAAGTCGACGAGCTTGTTAGACGACGGCAGAAAAAGCGCGAGGCTAAGAAACGATCCCCAAAGTCTCGCCCGAGCGACCTCCTGTGCCTCCGTATTTAAGTCGAGACAGAACTGGACGGTGATCTCATCCTGCTCCTTATGGCTGACAACGAGCGCGTGATCCAATTCGGCAACCCACTTAAAACTGCGACGCTGGAGCTCATTCAAGACCTCAGCGGCTCGATATGGATCCTTAAAGCCAGTCGCGATTAGTTCGCTCACATAGCACTCCTATTCCATCAACTCGTTTCAATTCTCTAGCGGCCAGCAAACCCAAAAGTTTAAGTCAACTTAGTGTCGACCCAGCACATGACTGTTAAGATTTGAGGACTTCCCGTTGGGTGTACTGCTTCGTTGCAGGTTAGCGAACCAAACCTGCGGTTGGTATCAGGTAAAGTAACTATGTTGAATAGAATTAATACCGATAGGCGGGTGCTTATGGCTCGATGAGGTGGTTGCGAACGGCATAACGGACGAGCTCAGCAATGGAATTGATCTCGAGCTTGCGCATGATGGCGGCTCGGTGTGTTTCCACGGTCTTCACGCTAATGAAGAGGGCTGTGGCCACTTCCTTGTTGGACTTGCCTTCCGCCAGCAACTGGACAACTTCTCGCTCACGGTCGGTCAGGAGCGAATCTCGCATTGAAGGCCTCAGCAAATTATCGAGCAGCGCCTTAGACGCTTCGGAAGTGAAATACGGGCGGTGATGCGAGATTACCTTGATCGCCTCAACGAGCTCGAGCTCATCCGCGGACTTGAGGACGAATCCACGAGCGCCGGCTTGAAAAGCGCTGAGAATCATTTCCTCAGTTTCGTGCATGGTGAAAATCAGAACCTCGGTTTTTGGCAAAGCGTTCTTGATCTGCCGCGTCGCCTCTATTCCATTCAATTCCGGCATCGTGAGGTCAAGCACCACGATGTCTGGCTTGAGATCCAACGCCAGCTTGACGGCTTCACGTCCATCAGATGCCTCGCCGCACACTTTCCACTCGTCGTTCTCTTCCAGAGTCTTTCGCAGTCCCTTGCGCACTACGTTGTGGTCGTCAGCCAGCAGAATTTGAATCATGATCAGCTCCGTTTGCCAAAGGCACGATCGCCGTCAACAGCGTGCCCCGGTCGTTCGACTCAATTCGCAAGTCACCACTGAACTGGCGCAGTCGTTGGCGCATGCCGGGAATGCCAACTCCGGGTGAATCCTCGCCGTTCGATTCAACTCGGCTCGTTTTTGCCGGCAGGCCGTGACCGTAATCCCTGATTTGCAGAACAATGTGTCCGTCCTGTTTTTCCAGCTTGATGTTCGCCGAGCTGCTACCCGAGTGTCGTTTGATGTTCGTCAGACCCTCCTGGACAATCCGAAAGAGGGCCGTTTCAAGCTCTGACGGTAAGCGCCCAATATCCTGAAACGAGAGTACCTCGACGTCAATTCCGCTGCGCTTCACGAATCCATCGACATACCATTTCAAGGCATCGATCAATCCTGATTGATCGAGCATTGGCGGATGCAGCAGATATGACAGCGTGCGGATTTCCTGAAGTGACTGGTGCCCCAGTGTGCGGGACTCGTCGATGATCTCCTGCACTTCAGCCGGTTCCACACGTCCGCGCTGCAAGCGCGAAAGGTTCATGTTGATGGCAAATAGATTTTGCGCGGTCACGTCGTGGAGCTCGAGCGCAAGCCGCCGTCGCTCGTCATCCTGCACCGTCAGGAGATGGTTGGTTAGCCTTTGTAATTCCTGCTCAGCCTGCTTACGTTCGGAGATATCACGCGCAATTGAGGCTGCAGCGATGCTGCGTCCGGTCCGATCCTTGATTACTGAAATGCTTAAAGAAACGTGGACGTGAGTTCCATCCTTTCTGACCCGAACTGTTTCAAAATGCATAATATTCTCACCGGCTTTCAGTCTCTTGAGAATATCGTCAAGCTCCTTTGGCCTGTCAGGTGGATGGATAAACGACAGGTTACGCCCCACAACTTCGTTCGCCGCGTACCCATAAAGACGTTCAGCGCCGGGGTTCCAACTCAGAATCTGACCATCGAGCGTTCCGCCGATGATTGCGTCGTCTGAAGACTCGACGATAGCAGCCAGATGCCGGCGCGCTACCTCAGCTCGCTGGCGTTTGTTTCTTTCGAGTAATAACCACGCTATGAGACCTGTCTGGATGATGAACATAGCGATCGCGCCGATCACGTACGCCTTATATTGTTGCCACAGACTTGTTGTCCTGAATCGGACGATGCTACCGGAAGGGAGTCTTTCCTCGCCGATGCCCCAACGCTTTAGCTGCCGCCAATCGAACATTGGTACTGCCGGCGCGCTTTCGACTGGAATGTCCTGCGCTCGCGTGCCGATTAAGATCCGTGTTGCGAGTTCCGCGGACTTGGCTCCGTTTGTTTCAGGACCCACAAGGTAACCACCCACGATTCCGTAGCCGAGGTTAACAGCACTCATTCCGTAGATCGGGACCGACGCTGTCCGGGAAAATCGACCCACAACCTCATAAGTCTCCAGCTGTTTTCCTTCCTCGTCGGGCCTCCGTTGCCAAACGTACAGTGCGATAGATTGTTTCGGTAAGCTCGCAGTGCGAGCGATCAAATCACCCAGGGGTAGATCAGTTAGATAAGTAATCTCGACCCTGTTTTCAAAGCCTTGAAGCGCCTGCCGTGCAACCGCCTCAAACCGCTTATCATGTTCGGGCGAACCGCTGATGACGAAGACGTACCTCGTATCAGGATGTAGCTTCAGAGCCAGCTCCAGCGTCTGCCCGTGAGTGCTTTGATTGATGATTCCGGTAAGGCCAGGCGGAATTCTAAGTCTGTCTGAGGCCGGCGGCTGGTTTGCGACAAATACAATCGGGCTATTTGGAAAAAGCTCGGCACGATACTTAAGAAGAAAATTCAGTGGCGGATCTGCCGTAGCTACAACTACGTCGATGTTGCGTGCGGCATACTTCTCGCGAAGGTAGTCTCGAAAAGATAAAGCCTCTGCCTCACCTGGAAACCGACTGGACTCGAAGTATTCGGAATAGTACTCAGCATTGCTGAAGGCGCTGTGCTGCAATACTGCCTTGAAGCTTTCGTCGAACTTGATGTTCCCGGGATAGTCTTTGTTATCCCAGTAAAGGACCAGCACGCGCTTGGGTGGGTTCTGGGCCTGCGCGGTTTGAGGCACTAAAGTCAGCGCACCATACACGAGCAACAATACGGCCGTGATGGTCGTCAACGTTTGGATATTGATTGCTATGCAAGCGAACCAAAGCAACGCCTTCGAAGGCCGGATGAAATTCATTCCGATCCTGGGTGGGCTTTGCCGTGGCTTCATAGCCGTAAACCCCCAACGCAACGCTGCTCGTTCTATTCAGCCTTCTGGCTTGACGGGTATGCTCACTCGAATAAGCAGGCAGCGCGAGTGTCGGTCTTTTTTGAATATCTGCGCGGATCTGTGGACACACACCTCGCCGCAAGATTATTGGGGCGAATGCGGCGACCGTCTGGACCAGTTGAGTGATGGGGGGAACCAGACCAGGATCGTCAGTCTCCCTGCTTGATGCGCGGATAATAGCACGGGCGATAGACCCAGAATAGCCTCAGCCGTTGAAAGGAATACTATCGCCGAGTAGTAGTTGCGAGGCTCTAAGCTTCGCGGACGGCGGCGACGGGATCGAGCAGCAATCCCTTCTCGAGGTGGCGCTCATGAGAGGCATAACTTGCGGCATGAGGATCGTGAGTCACCATGACAATCGTCTTCTTCAATTCTCTGTTAAGCGTTGAAAGGATATTTAGAATTTCTTCTCCCGCACGCGCGTCGAGATTTCCGGTTGGTTCGTCAGCAAGCAGCAAATCAGGATCAGCCGCAATCGCTCGAGCGATCGCAACACGCTGCTCCTGACCTCCGGACAACTGGCGCGGCTGATGGTGCATTCGATCGCTAAGTCCCACCAACTCGAGAGCAGTCTCTACGTTTCGGCGCCGCTCTGTCCGGGAAAGCTTCGTCAGCAGCAGTGGTAATTCGACATTCTCGAAGGCGGTCAGCACGGGCACGAGATTAAACGTCTGAAAGATGTATCCAATGTGGCTGTTACGCCAGGTGGCCAATTGGCTTTCACTCAGCTTGGCAAGATCAGTTCCCAGCACATCCACTTCGCCATCGGTACAGCGATCAATCCCAGCGAGCAGATTCAAGAGGGTGGACTTCCCGGAACCGCTCGGTCCCATCAATGCCAGGAAGTCTCCTTGCTGGATGTCAAGGTTAACGTGATCGAGGGCGACCACTTCAAATCCGTCGCGGTTGAATTTCTTGCTTACGTTGCGAACCTGCACCATCGGTGCTGACATAGTGTTTCCAACCTTTCAAAAGAAAGTGGCACGGGCGTCCCGCCCGTGAGCTGCGTCGGGCTTAAAACCTATTTCCCCGCAATCGTTATACGATCACCGTCTCGCAACTTGTCATTGCCTGCCGTGGCAGTGGATTCGCCGCCGCTCAAACCTTCCAGAACGTAATAGAAATCTCCGGCTTCGTCCCCGAGCCTAACTGATCGCATCTCGGCGCGGTTGCCTTTGACTACAAAAACAAACGTACTGCCGTCCTTTCGTACTACAGCCGACTTTGGAACTAAAACGCGTGGGGCCGACTTGCTTTGGCCTGCTGGTTTATCACTCAAAAAGTTAACGCGCGCATTCATCTCCGGGCGCAGCTGCTCGTCCGGGTTTTCAACTTTTACCTTGATCTGGACCGTAGCTTTCGCGCGATTTGCTTCAGGCGCAATCTCAGCGATAAAGCCCGCGTATTTCAAATTAGGAAAAGCTTCGGGGATAACCTCCGCTCTCTGATCCATTTTCAAGCGAGCAAAATCAACCTGGCTAATATCAAGCTCAATTTGCAAATCATTAAGATCTGCCAGCGCTACTACTGAAGTGCGAGCGCCTGATTCGCCTACGGCCGATGGGCTTACCATCTCACCGCGCTCAACGATTCTTTGCAGCACGGTGCCTGAAATCGGGGCCTTGATCTCCGTTGCTGCCAATTGCGTATCGGCGTAGTCGAGCAGGGCTTTCATCTGCTTGACCTGGGCTTCAGCAGCCCTGATTTCTTCAGGTCGTGGTCCGATGTCAGTCATGGCGCTCGATTGACGGGCTGACTCGTACAAGGCACGGGCACTGTCTCGCTGGGCGACGGCACGATCGAGTTCTGCTTTCGAAGAAACACCAGCACGATAAAGTTTCTCAGTGCGTTCATGCTCAGCTTCGGCATTTCTCAAAGTAGCTTCCGCCTGCAGCACTCCCGCTTTGTCTTTGAGTTTTTCCTGGGGCCGGGAACCGCTGCGTAACTGGTCCAACCGCGCCTGCGCAGCAGCAAGGTTTGCGCGCGCTTGATTTGATTGAGCGCGAAAGTCAGTGTCTTCAAGACGGACCAGAACCTGTCCTTCCTGCACCTTATCGCCCTTCTCCACCCCGATCCACGCTACGCGCCCCATCACTTTTGCGCCGACTGCGATCTTGTGATGCGCTACAACGTACCCTGAAACTGACAAGACGGTGTCGCCCGAACTGCCGCCGCCGTCATCGAGCTTCACATCGGCCACCGAAATGGTTTTTGCTGCGGAAAAGAAATAGAAATACCCAACGGCAACAAGCACCACTACCGTAGACAACAACAGCAAAAGTAGCCTTGGCGGACGAAGGCGCGGACCTGTGGAGGTCGCGGTAGTGCGATCAATCTTCAAGCTCCTGAGGCGCTTGTTTAATTCTTCCTGATCGTGGTCAGTCTTGGGGTTTATGGCCATTGGTAAAAGCAGTTGATGCGTCGTCAGGTGGCACGCAGAGCGTCGACTATCTTGAAGCGAGCTGCTCGGACTGAAGGCAGCAACGAACCAAGGAAACCAATGCCGGCGCCAAAAATCAAGGCGGATAGGATCAAACCGGGCGTGACTCTAAAGTTGAAAGCAATCTCGCTGAATGTCGAAAAATTCGAGGTCCCGGTTGAGACAAAATTCAGCGGCAAAGCGAGCACAGTACCAATTATCACGCCGATAACGGCAATAGCTACCGACTCAAGTACGAAAGCGACAAGTATGCTTATGCGGCTGAATCCCAGCACTCGCAACGTGCCGATCTCTTGCGTTCGCCTGGCAACGGCCGCATACATTGTGTTCATGCCTGCGAATCCCGCTCCAATCGCCATGATTAGCGAAATAAAGAAAGCGACGCCTTTCAGAAAGCCCGATGCCACTCCTTGTTGATCTTCATAAAAGGTCCGTTCGGCGAGGGCCTTAAGGTGTAGCCGCTGATCCTCGGTGATTCGCTTGGACAATGATGCCAGCGCCGCTTCATCTTTGGCTCTCATCAGCACAGATGAGAAGTTCTCTCGCTTGGTGGTGCTGGCAAGCGAATTCACATCTACCCAGATTTCCGACTCAAAAGCCTTGCCGCCTGCCTCAAATAAACCTACGACGGTGTAGTCAGTCGTCTGCACGCGGAACTTGTCCCCAATATCCAGGCCTTGAAAGCGCTCAGCGATCCTTTTGGATACTATGGCCTCGGTCATGCCCGGTTGGAATCGGCGACCAGCTACTGTTTTATAACCGCTTCGCAGTTTGTCGGACATCGGGCCAATTCCACGAATGGTTACGTTGGATCCCTGGCTCATGCCTTTGCGCGCTTTGTAGATCAACGTGATGAGTTCGGGAGCTATCATCGGTTGATCGCCGTCGCGCGCGATTCCGTCCAGGTACATAAGGTCGTTGAGATTCTCGCGCGAAACGGTGCTGTTCAGTTCCGCTGTGCTTCCCTCGCGCACGACAATCACATTCAGCGGTTCACCGCTGCTGGTCAACGTAAGATCTATCCCGCGCGCAAGCGCCATCACCAGCAGAAAGACTCCTACCGTCAAACCAATGGTAAAAGCGGTAGCCAGTGTGCTGGACTTGCGCACAGTGATGTTTCGTAGATTGTATTTTAGAGGTAGTGCCATTATTCCGTGCTACGCAGCGCTTCTGCGATGGTCATTCCCGAGACTCTGAATGCTGAATACACCACACTGACCAACCCGACCAGAATCGAGATAATAAAAGCTATCAGCAGCGTTTGTCCGGTTGGGATGAACGACTGAAAGTTTGGAACATAAAGACTCAAGTCAACCGAGCGGAAGATGAGTATAGCGCCACCAATTCCGATCAGAGCCCCGATGGTGGTCACCAGCAGCGCTTCGCTGACAAACAGCCCGGCGATGGTGCCGCGCTGAAAACCCAGCGCCTTTAGCAGACCGACTTCTCGCGTGCGCTCGCGAACGGTCATGGCCATCGTGTTGCCCATCACCAGCAGCAGAGAAAACGTGATGGCTGCGATGATGCCGTACATAAACTGCTTGACTCCGCCCATCATCGTTTCAAAACTGATAGCAAAGTCACGTTCGCTTTCTGTCTTGGTCGGAGCATCGGTGTTTAGAAAGATCGAGTCGACAGCTTGCGCGATGCGCGGCACATCGTCAGCTGAATTGGCCAGAATGCTAAACGTGCTCACTTGATCCTTGGCCCACTCGGGAACCAACTCATTTATGTACTCGTGATGAAAGAAAAGTGTCTTTTCGTCGCCGCCAGAGCATACGCCACGAATGATGAACTCGACGCTGCGATCGTATATCGGGCTCTTGAGTGTTATCCGCTGCCCGGGGCTGAAGCCATAAAGCTTCACGAGCTTCGCCCCCACGATTGCGCCCTGACGGTCGTTGATGAATGCCTGCCACTCTGGTTCAGACATTTTTAGTTCCGTCATTACTTCCCTCAGTTGGCGCGCATCGACAGCAAAGTTCGCGAAGAAGTTCCGCTCGTCTTTATAGATTCCGCCAAACCAGCTGAACGGCATTACGGCCTTAACACCCGGCACCGTGGCGATTCGATCCCGCTGGCTAACCGGCAAGGTGAATCCCAGGGAGACCGCATGACGCGTTACGAGACGCAAGGGATTGGAGCTCTCACTGCCACGTGTAAATTCTGTCAGGATGGTGGCCAGCGTAATAATCAGGAACAAGGAAACGACGAGACTCGAGATTGTGAGCACGGTACGTCGTTTATTGCGCAGAATATTCTTCAGGACCAGTTTGGCAAATTTCATAAGCTCTCCTGGAGTGGGTCCCGTCGATTGACGAATGCCTCGCCGCAGCGTTTAGACATACGCAGGTTATCATTACAAGGTTCAGGCAGTGTCAAATATTAATCTAAAGCTCGTTACCGGGAAACCGTCGGATTGCGGATTGCTGATTTCGGATTGCGGATTTGAAATCCAAGCGGAAATCTTAGTCGATACGTTGACTGAAGTCGTTACCGTTAACTGCCGATTCCTTATCGTTCACTGAAGAATGTGCTGGTTTGCAGTGCGAGACTTCGAGCTGACGCTAATCCGCATTCCGAAATCCGAAATCCGAAATTCTTGTAGCGGGTCGGTTGTCGGTGCAAAAGCTACTTGGTTTGGGCCAAGCCTTTCATGCGAGGAAACCCGCTACTCCGAGATGATGTAGACCTCGTTTTAGGAGTATTTCTTCAACTTGGCGGAACGGCTTGCCACCAGGGCAACCGGTAATCCCACCAGAAAAGCGTGGCCAATAAGCTCCGTTATAAAGATCGAAGGTCGCGGTACGGGGCGTCGTCCGATGGCCGATAGCGGAACCACGATAAACTTCATTCCCAGACAGGCGATGATGCCGTAGATCAAACCGCTGGGAACCGGGTGCGCAATCAACAAGGGCAGTCTTGAACTGACAAGGTAATAGACTGTGGCGATGCAAGTAGCAACTACAAAATGGAGAAACAGACCAAGGACAAAGGTTTTGACTCCACCTGCATACGCCTCAGTTCTGCCAAGCACGCCGGCCGCGACTGATTGAAAGATCTGCAGTGGCTTGACGCCCAGGATCAGCCAGTAAAAGGTGAATGCAAACAGCATGTCGAGGATGCCGATTGCAAAGCCGCCAAAAAAGATCGTGTCAAAAGCATTCGGACGCTGAACAGACAATGCCGGGGCTGCGCCCTCGACAACGTTCTCGCTCATGAGTCTCTCCTTTGACCCAGCGAAAGCAAGCTTTGCGGGCCGCTTCTAAGGTTTAAAACTCCTCAGTCTGCATTAAGGTTACGGCCCGTGAATTAATTTGTGATGTATCGCCGATAGGATGTGACCGATTGCCGCACGTGAGGACGAGTTACCGCGCATCATGAAGTCAGTACCACCACGCGGTAGCGGGTGGGTCTGCCCGACCGAGGGAGGCGCCTTCCAACAATCGCAGACCCACCCGCTACCGCGTGGTGGTACTGACTTCATGACTTAATGAACGTTTCGAAGTGTTCACGGTAGCCGCGGCTGAGCGTGTAAGAGGTGCCGCCATGCAACACAACTCGATACTCCCCGCGGGCCCACGTTTGTAGTTCCTTCACCCGATTCATGTTGACGATGGTCGAGCGATGAATACGAACGAAGGTGCGTGGATCAATCTGAGATTCAATATTGTTAATGGTGTCGCGGACCAGGTAAGAAACATTTCCAATCTTGAGCCGCACGTAGTTCCCTTCCGCTTCCATGGAATCGACTTCTTCAGCGCGCACGAACAGGACCTTCTCTCCAGTCTTAATTGCGAATCGTTCGAGGTACTTTGGTCTGGACCTGAACTCCTCCAAAAGTCTCACCAGTCGACGCGTCTCATCATCATCGGTTGGCCGCTTCAAATGCGCCTTCGCATGATCGAGCGCCTTGGCGAAGCGCTTGCGATCGAAGGGTTTCATCAAGTAATCGATGGCATTCACGTCGAAGGCACGGATTGCATGCTGGTCGTACGCGGTTACGAAGATGATCAGCGGCATCGAGTCCGGCCCAAGAGAGTTCAGCACTTCGAATCCGTCCATATCCGGCATCTGCACGTCCAGAAAAACAATCTCAGGGGCGTGCCTGCGAACGGCCTCGATGGCTTCAACGCCATTTCGAGCCTCCGCTACGACCTCGATGTCGCGATCGCTCCTGAGCAGCTCGCGAATTCGATCCCGCGCGAGTGGCTCGTCATCAACAATCAATACCTTGGCAGTCAAATCTAATTTTCCTTAACGCTGGCGCTTTCAATCGCGGGTATCTCCAGAGTAACCACGACACCACGGTCCACCCCGTTCCTTACATTCAGATCGTAGTTTTCGCCGTAGCATCTCTCCAGCCGTGCTCGCGTGTTGTTAAGGCCAATTCCTGACAGGGACCCATTGGTGTCGTTGGTTAACCCGGGACCGTTGTCCTCAACCTCCATCACCAAACGGCCGTTCTTTCTGAAACTTCTGATGATGATGCTTCCCGAACTCGTTTGCCGAGCCACTCCATGCCGGATGGCGTTTTCGACAATTGGTTGAAGAATCAAATTCGGGACCATGAATCCCAGAGTCTGCGGCTCAACCTCCATCTTTACGATTAGGCGATCTGCGAAGCGGGTGTGCTCGATGTCAAGGTAGCACTTGAGGAACTCCAGCTCCTGCTCGAAATCTATGATTTGTGCGTCTGACCTTTTCAGGGTCAGCCTCAGAAAATCTCCCAGCCTCGCGATCATTCTGTCGGCCGCCTCAACGTCTTTGTGCAGCAGGGCCGCAATAGAGTTCAGCGTATTGAAAAGAAAGTGCGGATGAATCTGCATCTTCAATGCCTGCAGCTGTGCTTGCGCAAGCTGCGCCGCGAGCTGGCTGGTGCGAGCCTCGCCTTCACGCAATCCCCGGTAATACTTGATTGCATGGGCCACAACTACCGTGGTCCAGTAAATCGTCAGCCCCTGATGAAGGTAATAGATGCTGAATGCGCCGTTGCGATAAAGAGCGAGCAACGTCGGATTGCGAACGAGATTCGGATAGCCGAGGTACCAGGTGAGCGGCACCGCGGCCGACAGAACCACGAACGAGAGCACAATGCTCAGCCCGAGATGAAGCAGCAGATTGCGGGGGAAGTGCTCGCGGAGGTCGAAACGTCTCGCCATTCTGAATATCAGAGGCGAAAGCATCCCCCAGACGAGGAAATCGGCCAGGTAACCAGATAGCGCTCGCTTGAATGAGATCTGAACGTTGTCTTGACGAGCACCAAGATAAGTGCTCAGCGCGAAGGATGTGCCCAGCAAAGCCCAAACGCAGAAGCCGAAGAGCACACGCAACCACCAGCGGCTGGTCAGAAGCCCTTGCGGCTTATTTTGGATGGATTCGGTGTTCACAGCGCGCTCAGCATCTCACAAATCAAGTGCGTTCGGAATCCCCCATGCGGCAGCGCGGTGATTCGAACCCCAATTCCACCTCCTCCCTGGTAGGCTATAGCTTGAAGCATCGTCACGCTCCCGCATTGGGGGATTTTGCGGTGGCTACAAAGAGTCTAGAACCCTCAGCTGCATCCCTGTTTTGTCGGGGGTTAGATGACGTAAGTCCAAGCTCCGGCAACCGCTCTAAACTTCTCCGAGAGTTACAATTGACCTTAATTCTTAAAATCTTTTGTCCACACCTGATCCAAAAGGACTCCGTTTTGCGCGTTAGCAAGTGCAGCCACGAGTAATGCCGGGCTCGTTTCCTGTTACTGCACTGTTACTGCATAGGAATCCGGGTGAGACATCGTGATGAAATTACATTCAAGGGGACCCGTGCGATGGGCCGCTCACTCCCAGGGCATAAACAAGGCCCAGCGAATCGCCGTTTCTGGCGAGTTTCCCAAGTTATCGGCCGAAGCCAGCTTACGCCGGCTGATAACTGAAGCCGCCGATCAACTCTGCCAGGTTGTCGATGGTAATTTTGATTTTGTCGTCCGCGTCACGCGAGCAGACGACGACATCGACAAGCTGCTCCTCCTCGTTAATTTCGTGCTGGCTTCGGCGCGACGTTCCGTCAGCGGCTTGCGTGAGGCTAACCGCCGCCTTGAAGAAGATCTGGAGGTAGCCCGAAAGCTGCAAGAGAAGCTTCTGCCTCAAAAGCTGCCGCTCGCCCGGAACCTGCGTGTAGCTACGCAATTTGTTCCTGCCAGAGCAGTCGGTGGCGACTTCTTCGATTTTCTCCGCTACCAGAGATCGGAACTGTTCGCAGGCATTCTCGCCGATGTCAGCGGCAAAGGCGCGGCGGCAGCTATCTACGCGGCGCTAGCGAGCGGCATCGTGCGCTCGCTGGTCCAGGAGGAACTGAATCCGAAAGACATGCTGGAGAAGCTGAACAAGAATCTCTTCACACGAGCCCCTGACGGACAGTTTGTGGCCGTTGCATACTCGACCTGGGATGACGAGCGGCTCGTGTTAGAGACCTGCAATTCCGGCTTGCCAGAACCGTTGCTCTGCCGCGACGGCAAAGTCCAGAGTCTCCAAATTCATGGTCTTCCGCTCGGACTGTTCCCGCAGGCTGAGTATGAAATCATGCGACTGCAGTGCGAGCCGGGTGATACCCTACTTTTCTACACTGATGGCATTACCGACGCTGTCGACCCGGACGGAAAAGATTTTGGCGTCGACCGTTTAACCGAGCTCATGTTGAATAGCTGCACAAAGGAACCTGCACAGCTTGCAAGACGCGTTGTGAGCGAAGTTCATAAGCACTGCCACTGCGAGTCGAATTTTGACGATCAGACCGTCGTAGCAATGAAGGTCCTTGATCCGGCGCGAGCTTAACATCCCGGGACGAACGCCCGATCATTGGGCCCTGCAGTTGAACAAATCAATGTCCGCGATGGAAGGAGCAATACTTCCGTGCTAGGTCTAATTCCCAAAATCTTGATCGAGTGGGTCGCCAGCGACTTTGGCGATGAGACTGCTAACGAAATCAGCCGGCGTGCCGACTGGGATCCCGAAACAGAGTTCCGGATTAATGAAGTCTACGCTGACGAGGTATGGCAAAAGCTCGTGTTGGCAAGCGTCGATGTGCTTAACGTCTCGCCTGACACGCTCGAAGAGGGGTACGCCAGATACTTCCTGATGGATGCGCAGCGACGCTGGCCAACCTGGTTCAAGATGTCGAAGAGCGCTCGCGAATTTCTCGAGCGCCATCCAGCGGTCCATAACAATTTCGCTGATGGAGTACGCGATCCCGATTCCCGCGCGCAAATTAAGGACAAGTTTCGGATCGAAAAGTTTGACGACAAGATCGTTACGCATTACCGCTCTCCGAACCGTCACTGCTATCTTTACATAAGCCTTGCGCGAGAAGTTCTCAAGCTCTATGGCGAGGAAGCGCAAATCGAAGAGCCGAGGTGCCTCAAACGTGGTGATTCGGAGTGTGAGATCTGGATTTCATGGCCGCCTCAGATCAATTGAGGTGTAAGATTGGACCATGAAGCTTCCCGTGAACCCGCCAGTTCTGCCAATGCTCGCCAAACGAGTTACCGAGTTGCCGTCAGGTGACACGTGGATTTTTGAACCTAAGTGGGACGGTTTTCGGGCACTCGTCTTTCGAGACAAGGACGAGCTACTGATCCAGAGTCGCGACGCCAAACCGCTGAACCGCTACTTTCCGGAGTTGGTCGAAGAACTTGAACGCCAACTGCCTGCTCGATGCGTGGTCGATGGCGAGATTGTTATCGCTCACGATGGCGGTCTCGATTTTGATGCTCTGCAGCTTCGCATTCATCCCGCCGCCTCTCGTGTGAAAATGTTAGCGAAAGAGATGCCCACCTCGTTCGTGGCCTTTGACCTGCTTTCGGTAGAAGACCAGGACCTACGCGCAGTGCCTTTTCAAAAGCGGCGGCAGAAACTCGAAACTCTTTTCAAGCGAGTGAAGCCACCGATCCACCTGACGCCCGCGACTAAAGATCCAAGCGTCGCCTCGGACTGGTTTCGTCGCTTCGAAGGTGCTGGCCTCGACGGCGTTGTCGCCAAACCAATTTCGGGGACCTACGAACCTGACAAGCGCGTGATGTTCAAAGTGAAGCATGAGCGCGATTGCGACTGCGTCGTGGCGGGTTTTCGTTGGCACAAGAAGGGAGAAAAAGAAGCAGTCGGTTCTCTCCTGCTCGGCTTGTTCGATCAATCGGGAACTCTGCAACACGTGGGCGTCTGCGCAAGCTTTTCCGACAAGGTTCGACGTGAGTTGGTTGAATTCCTGGCGCCGTACCGGCGGAACGCGCTCGTCGATCATCCGTGGAAACAATGGGCAGAGCACGCCGGCGAAAGCAGAATGCCCGGCGGGCAAAGCCGTTGGAGTCACGGCAAAGATCTGTCATGGGAACCGTTACGTCCTGAGCTAGTAGTTGAAGTCGCTTACGATCACATGCAAGGCGATCGCTTTCGTCACACGGCGCAGTTTCGCAGATGGCGAAAGGATAAGAAACCGAAGGACTGTACTTACGCACAACTCGAGGTTGTCCCACCTCAAGAGCTCGAAGAGATCTTTGGTTCGGGCAGGTAAGTACTTCTCTAATCCTTCCGGCTCGCCCGCTGTTTGGAGGCGCGCCACTCTCGCCATTCGCGGGTGGGATCATCGTCGGGGTCTGGCTTTTCTTGCGGAGGGCGCAGTGCTTCGGGCACATTCCTGAGGTTTACTCGGATACGGGTCCATGTCGATGATCTTCCCCGCATCGAATCGATCAAAAAATCTTCTACTGTAAGCAGCTTCGCCACTTTGCGGTGCTTCTTCTTCCATTTCTCCAGGCCTGCGAGTGCAGCTTCTTTGTCAGGGGAATTCGCCACGATCAATAGCGGGGCTGCTTTTCTTCGGGTAGGCTTCTTCGATGCGGACCGTGCCCGCGAAGGCGCGACCCGCGTCGCTTCGCCTTCCATCTTCCGAAAATGTGGCGGCCAGGGTGCATCGCCGAGCCCTTCCGCTTCGTCTCTCGCAGCAAGCTCGAGCAGCTTTACGAGCGACCCCGGTGCGTCATCCATTCCTTCGTGAGGATCGCCAATCTTGGCGAAACGTTTGGGAACTGTCAGAACATTGAAATCTGCCGGATCGCAATCCGCAACTTCATCCCAGTGAATTGGTGTCGACACTCGAGCATCAGGCAGTGGGCGCACCGAATAAGCCGAGCACGTAGTTCGATCCTTTGCATTCTGGTTGTAATCGAGGAATACGCCGTGACGCTCTTCTTTCCACCACTTGGAGGTGGCCAGCTTCGGAGCTCGACGTTCGATTTCTCGCGACAGCGCCAGTGCAGCGCGACGTACCTCACGAAAGGTCCAGCGCGGCTCGATGCGAACGTTCACGTGCATACCTCGTGAACCACTGGTCTTGGGCCAGCCGCGCAGGTTCATCTCCTCAAGTAACGCCTTTACTTCAAGAGCGACAGTGCGGACGTCACTCCAGGCCACACCGGGGCCCGGATCGAGGTCGACACGCAACTCGTCTGGATGGTCCAGATTCGTAGCGCGCACCGCATGAGGATGAAGCTCGATGCAACCGAGATTCACCACCCACGCCAGACCCGCCACGTCATCTATAACCACCTCTTCAGCCTCGCGGCCTGAAGGAAACGAAAGCGTGATGGTTCGCAACCACAATGGCCGGCTGGTAGGCGCGCGTTTCTGATAGAAAGCCTGGCCCTCGGCACCATCAACGAAACGCTTTAGGACTATCGGCCGATCCCTGATTCCGTTTATGGCGCCCGGCGCCACCGCGAGGTAATAACGAACGAGATCTAGCTTTGAGAGCTTTGTCTGCTTTGAAAAGTAGGATTTGTCCGGGTGAGTGACCCGAACTTCGCGTCCGTCAACTGACAGGATTTCAGCAGCCTCGTCCTTCGCCATGCAAACAGGCTAGCACGGTCCGCACCTTAATTTGGAGTGCGCCGGCCTGGCGGCGGAGAGCGGTGACAGGTCACCGCACTCCAATGGGACGCGGTGCATGCTGAATATTGACGGCAAGTTGAGGTGAACAGCAGATTCGCACCAACCGATCGCGATCGCTTTGCATCTCGCGGTCCTTGGCGAGCCACGCCAATACCTCTCTTAGCACCTGAGCAGCGTAGGCGTCCGGCGGTTCAACAACCCGATAGTGCATCCAATTTCCCTCACGACGAGCACCAACAATTCCAGCGCGGCGCATGTACGCCAGGTGTCTGCTGATCTTGGGCTGGTTCGTCTTCAGAATCTCGACAAAGAAGCAAACACAGACTTCGTCTTTGCCCATCAGATTCAGAAGCCTCAGTCGCGTACGATCCGCGAGCGCTTTGAAAAACACCTGCTTGTCGAACCCTTTCTTAGCCATCGCGCGCGCATTCTAACACGATTTTGCATATATGCCTTGACATATATGACCGGTGGGAGGATACTGCCAAGCATATTCGCACAGGCGTATGTCGCGTCAGGGAGAAATGCAGATGCCAACTACCAATGACAAACAAGTGCAGGTGCTGAAGGCCCACCTTGCCTTAAATGTTCACAGCATCGAGCGCAGCCTCGAGTTCTACAAGAAAATGCTCGGCATTGATCCGAGCAAAGTCAGGACGGGTTACGCCAAGTTCGACGTTCAGAATCCACCATTGAACCTGACTCTCAACGAGCATTCCTTCAACGAGCGTGGCGCGTTGTCGCATCTCGGAATTCAGGTTGCTTCGACGGACGACGTGGTGGCGATTCGTGAGCGATGGTCTGAAGCCGGACTTATTACTCGCGACGAAATGCAGACAAGCTGTTGTTATGCGCTGCAGGACAAAGCCTGGGTGCGAGATCCAGATGGGAACGAGTGGGAAGTATTCGTGGTGCTGGAGGACAATCTGCCGGAGACCGCCTCGTGTGAGTGCGGTGACAAAGTTGCCGAGGCCACAAACAAGACATTACCTTCCTTGTCTGCGTGTTGTGCCTCAACACCCGTGGAAATTACAAATGAGCAAGACGTTAGCGAAGCGCGTTGTTGCTGAAGCCATCGGAACCACGGTGCTGCTGGCAGCCGTAGTGGGATCCGGCATCATGGGTGAGCGCCTGGCGGCTGGTAATGTTGCCATCGCACTTTTGGCCAATTCAATCGCGACGGGAGCAGCTCTCGTTGCGTTGATCCTGACGTTTGGTTCAATTTCAGGAGCTCACTTCAATCCAGCCGTGACTCTCGCTGATGCATCACAGAATGGCATCGCGTGGATTGATGTGCCGTTCTATATCGCCGCTCAGTTCGCAGGAGCATTTGCCGGAGTGGGAATCGCTAATCTGATGTTCGGATTGCCTGTCGTCGTCGCTTCACATCGTGCACGGACCGGCGCGGGTCAGCTTTTCAGCGAGTTCATAGCTACGTTCGGTTTGCTCGCGGTGATCTGGGGCTGTGCTCGCAGCGGCCGAGCGACGGTTCCGTTTGCCGTGGCAGCGTACATCACGGCGGCCTACTGGTTCACAAGCTCCACTTCATTTGCCAATCCGGCGGTTACGTTAGCACGTTCAGCGAGCGACACTTTTGCGGGGATTCGATTTGTTGATACTTCAGGTTTCATTGCCGCCCAGTTGTTGGGTGCAGGCGCGGCGACGTTACTCTTCCGCTGGCTGATGCCATCGTTGGCATCGCCTACAGTTGCGATTGTACTGCCGCACGAAGGACAAACTGATGGAACATAATTCTCAGCCTTACAGAGTCCTGTTCCTCTGCACCGGCAACTCCGCACGCAGCATCCTGAGTGAGTATCTGCTCAAACAATTTGGTGGTCCACGCTTTGAGCCCCACAGTGCCGGCGCCTTACCGACTGAAAGGGTGCATCCGTACGCAATCCGAGTATTAAGCGATCAATATGGAATTGACGCGAGTGACGCACGAAGCAAGTCGTGGGAGGAATTTCGAAACGTGGACTTCGATTTTGTAATCACAGTGTGCGATAACGCGCGAGAGTCATGTCCGATCTGGCCGGGCCGACCCGTCGTCGCCCACTGGAGTTCTCCCGATCCAGCGCTGGCGCAGGGATCGGATCAGGAAAAGCTTGAGACCTTCAAACAGGTTGCATTGCAACTTCAACGACGTATTGAGCTGTTTGCCTCACTACCATTCAGAGAGCTAGACAGAACGAGATTGACGGAGATGACAGACGACATCGGAAACCTGTTCCGGTAACGTATCCTAAGTCTGGTTGTCTCCTCGCAGCAGCTTCATAACCTCTGAATGTGCCAGCACAACGTCAGGCTCCCTCTGCAGTGCTGCCTGATACCTGGTCATGAAGTTGCCGTGTGGCGGCGAATCGAATAACAACCGCGCCTGGGCCAACAGTTCTTGAATACCGTTTTCTGTGGCCGGCTCCTCACGACTGAGGAGCTCATCAATCTGGACTACCAGCTCAGAAATGACGCGCAGCCAGGCAAACTGCGCATCATTCACTACCAGCTGCAACAGCTCGCCGCTGTTGAGACGCCCAAAAACTTTCTCGTAATCCGCACGCTCGACGTCCAGCAACGTCTTGTGCAGCCGCAACAACGCACCACTCAAATCCCGTAGTTGCTGATCTTCGGCCATACTTCACCGGCGCTACACATTGCGCAACTGCACGGGTCTGAATCTGATCGTCGCTAGAACGATCATGACGATGAAGAACGCCAGGACCACCACTTGCGCAACCAGGAATGGTGGCTCGGACTGCGTGGGAGCCAGAGCCTTCAATGATGGGACCTTCATGAATAGCTGCGTCACCAGAACGAAGACGTTGAAATACAGAGCCAGCAACGCCGTCCACACGTAGATCCATCGCCACGGGCCTGCAAGGCGTTTAAGGTAACGAGCAAAAATCGCAATCGCGAGGACTACCAAAGAGATGATGCCCAGCACAAAGGCTGGAATAAACCCATGAAACGGAAACAAGAAACCAGTCACACTCGTCAGGACAGTGGTTATCAGAAAGAGCGCAGTCAAACTGTCGAGCCGCGTTCCTGAAAGCATCCCGAACAAGACCACCAAGCCAGAAAGAATCGCGATTAGGCTTATCACCACGTGTACGGCGACGAGTGTTTCCATGGCGTCCTCCGCAGGAGTTTTTGGATTTTCTGGGGGGCCAAAGAATACCGCGATTGAAAATTCAGTCAAGTGGTGAGGGCGGCTCAGCGCTGAGCGCTGAGCGCTGAGGGCTGAGCGCTGAGGACTGAGCGCTGAGGGGAAAGCGGCTTTGCCGCCGCACACTGCGGTGAGGCGGCAAAGCGCATTGCACTCAGCTCTCTGCTCTCTGCCCTCAGCCGTCAGCGCTCAAGTTCTCAGCGCTCAGCCCTCAGCGCTCAGCCCTTCCCGGTCTCAGCCCGCTTAGAACACAAAACGGAAGCCGAGCTGTAGCTGACGAGGACCACCAAAACGCGCTGTTGATGGCGCGAAAAGTGGTTGACCAGCAGTGGGCACAGACGGAGCCCCGTTGGCTAAGGGCACGCCGTACACACTAATCGCATCATTGGCGAAGTTCTTGTTACCGTTGCGGGTGAGATTGAACGCCTCAAGCGAAAGATCTAATCGCTTCGTTTCACCAAAACGAAAGGCCTTAAGCAGGCGCATGTCCAGATTAAAGAACGACGGTTGACGGAAGGCATTGCGTTCAGCTACGTGGCCTTTGATGATCGCCCGATCATTGTCATCATTTTGATCGTTCTGCTGATCTGAACCAATGACCGGTGTAAACGGAACGCCGGAGCGGGTGAGAATGATTCCCGAAATAGTAAATCCACGACCCAGATCAACCAATCCATTCATGGTGAAGGTGTGCCGAATATCCTGCTTCGAAGGACGTGCTTCGATGGATAGATCGAACGGATTCAGTTCAACTTCGCGGGAAAAGTTTCTCTCATTCGAATCGTCATCATGATTCCGTGCGAATGTGTAGTTGGCTGCGAACTGGTACCGGCGCGCGAATCGACGCGTAAGGCTCAAGGTCAACGCGTCGTAGCTCGAATGGGCGGTGGACTCGTTCACTGAGAACCAGCCAATGTTTGGATTTGGTCTGGTTGTGGGAAAGATGGGTGTTCCTTGCCCGTTTATTGTCGGTGCGAACAAGTTGCGATCGCGACGCCGCTGCAATGCCCAGGTCGAGTTATGAATGTATCCAGCCGTAAAGACCAGGTCCGAGCCAATGGTTTGCTCGACTGTTCCAGCTCCCTGGAACGAACGTGGGTTCCTGAAGGTGGGATCAAAACCAAAGACTCTGGGCTTCGCGATAAACGCCGCAGCCGGCGGCGCGGTAAAGACATTCGGATAAGTGATGATCGCGTTCGGCCCGCGCAACAGGCATCCGGCCCGATTTGGATCCGTCGAGTTGCGGCAAGCTGTGGGCTCGCTAATGTCGATCTGTACCGTCGTCAACCCATTGTCAGTAAACACGCGCTGAAATAGATTCGCAGGAGTGCGCGCGTCGTAGAGTCCGGCTGACACTCTTACAACTGTTCGACTCTTGCCATTCACATCCCACGCGAGTCCCAATCGTGGTTGCCACATATTCAGATCGTTTGGAATCAAAGCCGTCTCTGGGAGGGCCGGATTTGGCTTAGGTGGTTGCGGATTCCACTGCCCTTCCCAGCGCAAGCCCAACGTAAGAGTCAGGTCGCGACTCATCCTGAATTTATCGTTTATGAAGAATGCGAGCTCCTTTTGTGTTCCGTGATAAATGAGATCTGCTGGGCCATTAACTGGAAATGTTTGACGGTAGCGGCGTGGTCGATTGGCCAGATAGTTCTGCAAACCATCAGCGACCAGAACACCGCCATTAACTCGCGTCTCAAAGTCCCAGCGCGCTTGAGTGTTTGACTCGCGTTGCTGGTCGGCCTGGTTGATGTTCGTATCAAGTCCGAAGCGGAAATGATGGTCGCCTGTGTTCCACGTTACGTTATCGGCAAATTCAAAACGAGTGGTGTTGAAAAGCCTGGGCCGGGCAGTATCGCCGCCGAGTGTTGCAAAATCAGCGATAGTAGTTTGTGGTGAATTTGAGTTCGGCGATTCCAGGCGATTGTCGGTTGCGATTTGACCGCGTGCTTCATTGACCAGATTTGCGTTCACAACCGAAACCAATGCTGCCTTAAAACCATTGCTAGAGCTGATGCGCTTGTAGTTATTCTCGGCGGCATTGCTGACAATTGTGGTGTTGTTATCGAAGTTGAAGTTCTCGCCACGCAGACGTGAGTAGGTGTACTGCAAATTCAAGCTTTCATTCTTTGAGATGTTCCAGTCAACGCGGCCGAAAAGCGCAGTCGGATTGTTGGTTGTTCTTTGCTCTCCTTGTTTTGCCAGTAGGTCTGCGGGCGCTACCGTGCCCGACGGGGGCGGCAAGAACTTCACGAGGAATGGTATGTGAAGAAAATTTTGCTCCACTCCTACAAAAAAGAAGGCCCGATCGCGAGCCAGCGGTCCACCGACTGAGCCACCGAACTGGTTCTGTTGATTGTCGAGTTTGTTTCCGAAAGCATCCGGTGAAGTCAGGCCGCGATTGCGATTGAAATAGAATGCCTCGCCATGAATCTGGTTGGTCCCAGACTTCGTAACCGCGTTAACAAAGCCAGCGCTCGTTCGCCCAATTTCGGCGGTGGCGCCTGAGCGCACCACCTGGAACTCTCGAATAGCAGTCTGGGGGAAGAAGAATACGGATTCATTGCCGCCGCGTTGATTGCCCTGCAAACTGTCGTTGAAGTCGGCGCCATCGATTGCGACGTTGGAATTTATCGACCGTTGACCGGCTATGACCAGCCCTTGCCGGTCAGATTCTTGCATTACAGCTGGGGTGAGTAGGACGTATTCGCTGAAGTTTCGACCGCGGGCAGGAAGGTCCTGGACCGACCGCTGCGGAATCGTTGCACTGGTTGCGCCTTCTTCCTTGTCCAGGGTTTCTGGATCGGACGTCACTGTAACCACTTCCTTAATGTTTTCCGGCTTCAAGGTGAAATCGACGGTTGTCGTATCGCCAACCCGAAGACCGACATCGGTGCGTTCTGCCGGAGTAAAGCCTTTGGCTTCTGCTCTGACTGTGTACCGTCCAACCGGCAGCACCGGAACACTGAAGTGCCCGCCGCTGTTAGTGGTCGTGGCTCGTTGCAGGCCGGTGTCTTCGTTTCGCACGGTCATTGATACACCGGCGACCGCGCCTCCATTGCTGTCAACCACGACTCCCTCGATTGCAGCATTACCAGACTCGGATTGCGCAGACACTTGCGTCAATCTGCCTGCCACGAGAATCAAGGTGATTAATGAAAACAAAATGAATGCGTACTGCGGCATCCGCTGCACAAACACGGCGGTCTTCGATTTCATACGATTTCTCCGTTTGGCATTAACTGGATTGGAACGATCTCTGTTTGATGATGAGCTTATAAGCGAGCGTCAATCACGAAGATCATGTGCATGACGCCTTAGATTCAAGATCTGGAAACCCTGGGTTCGACCTTCTTGGTGTGTGAACGGTGACAGTAATAAAGGAACGTTAACAGCGCGTTAGTGCAGCGTTAACTTTCCGTTAATTTCTGGTCCACCCGGCGAGTCCTATGATGGTTTGGCTGGTCCTGCGATACAATTCTTAGCCTGACAGGAGGATGACCCTCTAATGTTTTGTGCCATGTGTGGCGCGGAAGGCCAAAGCGCAAATGCTTTTTGCAAGCGTTGCGGGCAGTGGCTTCCTGACATGAAAGCCAGGACCGGCATTGCTTTCGGCGGCGAAACACCACAGCAGAATGTTTTCACCGGACTCTTCATGAATGCGCTGAGCTCGCTGGCTGCTCTTTTTTCTGCACTTGCTCTCTACGTAACCTACCTCGGCAGCAGTGACGCGAAATGGTCCATTTATGTCGCGGCGGCGTGTTGCCTTTGCATAGCCGGGTGGCAAGCAGCCAGCTTTGTGGTGGGTTTGAAGCTAAGGCGTAGACTGACCGCTGCTCGTCGAGACGTATCATTTCCGGAAATTGAGCACAAAACGAATCCGGCACTCGGACCAGCGCATATGGATGATTTTTTGAGCGCGGGGAGTGTGACGGAACAGACCACAGGGCTATTAGAACCAGTGCAGTCCCCGCGAACAGAGCAACAATGAGTGAGAATGCGGCCCAGCTCGCAAAGAGGTATTGGGAGCTAATGGCGACCAATGACTTTCGTTCAGTCGGATCACTACTCAGCGATAACTTTGTGTTGGACTGGCCCCAATCCAACGAAAGGATTCGCGGTCGGGACAATCTCGCCACGATGAATGAGGAGTATCCCGCGCACGGCCGTTGGCAGTTCACCGTTAACAGAATTGTCGGAAACGATTTGGAAGCTGTCAGTGACGTGTGGGTAACTGACGGAACGCAAAGAGCCAGAGTAATCTCGTTTTTTACAACTCGAAACGGGAAAATCGTGCAGATGATCGAGTTTTGGCCAAACGACTATCTCCCACACGAGAACCGAAAACATTTAACGGAACCCATTGGAACTCAGTGACCACTTTTAAGCGTTCTTGAATTTGATCAGTTCAACGAGTCGGCCGACGCTGTGGCAGGAATTCAGCGCCGCGCCGAAGTTCTCATAAAGATCCTTACCGGCAATGACCTCCTGCGGATTTGACGCGCCCCGAAACAGTTCGCCGATCCCGAGGTGATAGAGCTCCTTGCCCTCATTGCGCAGGCGCTTGAACTCGAGGATCTTTGATTTCATGGTGTGTGGCTGCTTAATTGTGGGAACAAGCAGCGCCAGCTCAGCGGTCATGCGCTGAATGAGATCCGTAAACGAGAGCATCTGAGGTTTGTATTCCTGGATGCCATTGGTAATGACCGCCTGAGCGAGCTCCTCAATCACCGTCATTAGTTCGCCCAGCGCGCTTGCCAGTGCATAAATGTCCTCACGATCAATTTCGGTAATAAAGGTCTGATTAAGACTGATCGCAATTCCCGAACGAATTTGATCGCAGCTGCGTTTAGTTGCGGCTATATGCGAGATGTAGGACTTGCGATCACCGTTAGACTCTCTGAACAATGCCGCCAAAGATCCAGCAGCCTCACCAATCAAAAGCGTCATCTCTTCAAGGGAAGAAGTGTAATCATTGGTTGCCGGTAACAAGCCAAATAGTCGCATTTCCAGTCTCCTGAGAAACTATTCAAACGTTTTCATATGGACCAATGGGCCAAGGGGGTGCGCATATTATCAAAAACTATCTTCTCAACCAAACCTCGACGCGGCGATTCCTTTCCTTGCCGTCTTCGGTGGAACTTGACGCCACCGGCATCCATGAGCCAAAGCCGTCTATGACTGCCGGAGCAATTCCACGGCGCCTTAACTGTTCCGCCACCACACCGGCGCGCTGAATCGAGAGCGCAAGATTCTGTTCGCTGGCAACGCTATCGTCCGCAAAACCAAAGAGCAGCAGGTTCTGACCAGTCAACTTCAAGTCGCTGATAAAATCGACCACGCGATCAAGGTCAAGCCGCGCTTTGTTGTCCAACTCCTTACCGCCTTTTTGAAATCGAAAATTAAGTGACAATCTCTCTGCGCCGTTGGTCAACTCTTTGTATTTTCCCGGGGCGTTCTGGACTAACGCTGGTGATTCAGCATTAACGTGAAGGGCTATCAATCCATTCGCTGCCACGACGTCCTGACCAGCCTTCGAGAGCGCGAAGTCGATAAACTGACTTATCCAGCGCGTCTGTCCTTTGTTTGGCGAATACAGATAAAGCCGGCGAGAAAGAGGATAGTCTTCAGTCGCCACCGTCAGACGATTTGGAAGCAGCGCTGCCGCCTCGCCTTCAGAAACGGCGAGCGCCTTGGCATTTCTTATGTAAGGCAATCCGATAAAACCGATTCCATCGGGATCGCTTGCGACCGCATCTGAAAGCGCCACGCTGTCCTCAAGCCTTGCAGCACTACCGGCTAAGGACCGGGCGCCGAGGACCAGTGACTTGAACGAGTCGTAAGTTCCAGACTTGTCGTCGCGAGCATAGACGTTGATTTTGCCCTGGGGGCTGAGCACCTGGGTCCAATTGCTGATCTCGCCCGAGAAGATCTTCGCGATCTGATCTTTGGTTAGCGAGTCAATTGGATTCTTACTGTTGACGATCACCGCGATGCCGTCCAGCGCCAGAATGTGCTCGCTCTCGGCTGATGTCATATCTCCTAGTGCCGACAGACTCTGAAGCTCATCCGGCTTGATCTTTCGCGAAGACAATCCGATATCACAGCTCTTCGTCAGTAGATCCGCGAATGCAGTAGCCGAACCGTGCGATTTGATATCGATTGCCTTCGGCGCGGTCTCTCCCGGCAACACTCCTAACACGGTTGACTCGTCGATATTCTGACCGGGAACGGTTCTGATTTCTTTCGCGCCGAGACGGCGAAGGAACTCTTCCGCCAATGCCGGCGCTAACTTTGCGCCAATCGTATTAGACCCGTGAAGCCTAACGATGACCGCGTCAGCCGAGACAGTTCCAGCAGATTTCCTGTCCAGGACGAGCCAAAGGCCAATCGCGAGCACGCCGACTATCGCCAACATTGCCAGGAACTGAAACTGACGCCTCGAAAGGACCGAGCCCGGCGATGCCAGGTGCAAAGGCGCCGATGTTGAGAATTCGCCCGGTACGGGTGCTTCTCCCGCAACGGAGAGATCCTGCAGCACGTGACGAAGGTCATCACGGAATTCTGCCATGTGCTGATAACGATGTTCGGGCGCCTTAGCCATGGCGCGATCGAGAATCTCTTGCAGTCGAGGTGGCGTTGGTTCAGGTCTCGCTTCCGAAAGAGGCTTGGCAATCTCATGCAGCACGGCATACCGGACATCGACCACAGTCTTGCCGTGAAATGGCCATTTGCCCGTAAGCATTTCATAAAGCAGGACGCCGGTCGAGAAGATGTCAGCACGAGCATCAACCTTCAATCCCTGGGCTTGTTCGGGTGCAGCATACGTTGCGGTGCCGTAGGGCACGCCGACTTCAGTCAGTTCGGTGAGATGGATATTCTCAGCGCGCGACGTCTGCTCATCGAGCAGCTTGGCTAAACCGAAATCGAGGATTTTGACCTGGCCGTCGTCGGTTACCATCACGTTCTGCGCTTTGATGTCGCGGTGAATGATTCCACGTGAATGCGCGACGGCAAGCGCATCACACACCTGAATACAAATTGATAGCGCGCTTCTTAGACCTAATGGGTGCCCGTTCACCAATTCGCGTACATTGCGGCCTGAGACGTGCTGCATCGCGATGAAGTGAACATCGTCGGCGACATTCAAGTCGAAAATGGTGCAAATGTTGGGATGGTCAAGCGCAGATGCGAGTCGGGCCTCGCGCTCGAAGCGGCCGAGATTGACTTTGTTCGCTGTCATCTCGGCGGGCAGAACCTTAATCACGACAGTGCGGCCAAGTTTCGTATCGCGCGCTTCGTAGACTGCTCCCTGCCCGCCGGAGCCGAGCTTCCTTATTATTCGATAGTGAAGAATATTCTCGCGAATCACAGGAGCTTCATTAGACTTCAACCATCGGGAGTTCACCGTTCCGAAAGCGCAGAATGGGATTGCGAACGGGATGATCTAGCTACTGAGGCCAAAAACGGACGGAGAATTCTAAGCCGTCGATGTTACAGGCTTGTTTCCTAAAACGCCGAAAATGCGATTAACCCTCTTTGCGTCTTTGCTTCTCTGCGGCTTGGCGTGAAATTTCTTTGGCGAAGTCTGGATTTCACGCCAAGCCGCAGAGGAGCAAAGACGCAAAGAAACAATCCGCAATCCGCATTCAGCAATCCGCAATCGATTTCTTTCCTATTGACAGTCGATAGGTCGATCCATATACTCCTCTCCTATCGGACGGCGATAGGAACATGAAAAAACAAAAAGCTGATCTCCTGCAAGGCACTCTGGAACTAGTCATATTGCGAATGCTGCGCTCCGGCAGTCTGAACGGCTGGGACGTCATGCAACGCATCCAAATGCTTTCCGATGAGGTCCTGAGTGTTACGCCCGGCGCCCTCTATCCCGCTTTGCACCGGCTCGAAGAACGCGAGCTGATCACTGCAAGCTGGGGACCATCCGACAACAACCGCCGGGCCAAGTATTACGAATTGACCGTCGCCGGACGTAAACAACTCGAAGCTGAGAGAAAGTCCTGGGAACTTTTCTCGAGCGCCATCACCATCATTCTGCGCGACGCGTGAGGTAATTGTGGTGTTCTTAAGTACATTGAAACGCCGCTGGCGAGCCCTGACAAAGAAGGACGAGTTGGAACAGGAGCTCGACGAAGAGCTGCGCTTTCACCTGGAGAAAGATACGGCCCGCAATCTCGAGAGTGGAATGAACGCCGCAGAAGCTCGCTACGCTGCGCTAAGAACATTTGGCGGCTTTGAGCAATCAAAGGAAGAATGTCGCGATGCCTGGGGCGTAAGATTCATTCAGGATCTTTTGCAGGATCTGCGCTTCAGCGTGCGAATGCTGCTCAAGAGTCCGGCCTTCGCCTTTCTTGCTGTCCTGACTCTCACTCTTGGCATTGGGGCGAACACAGCAATATTCAGTTTGCTCGACGCGGTTGTCCTCAGATCGCTACCCGTAAAAGATCCTCAAGAGTTGCTTCTTCTTGGTAAGGCTGACATTGGTGGACTCACTGACAGCTTTCCTGACGACAGCTGGGATCTCTTTTCTTATCCATTCTATGAGGAACTAAAGCAACGCAACGAGGTCTTTCAAAATGTCGGCGGGTTGCTGAGCATGATCTGGAATGTCCACGGCAGAGTGGGCGCCGGCAGCGATGTCCAGAAGATTCAGGTTCAACTCGTTTCAGGCAGTTACTTCCCTGTCCTCGGAATTAGTCCCGCGCTTGGACGACTGCTTACAGACGAAGATGACAAAACTGTCGGCGACCATCCGGTTGCGGTTATAAGCCACGCCTGGTGGCAACGAGAACTGGCGGGTGAGGAAACCGCCGTCGGCAAAAGCATTACCATTGAGAAAATTACTTACACGATTGTCGGAGTCGCTCCCAAACGGTTTGCCGGAACGACTGTCGGCGAAGCGCCGGATGTCTGGATTCCGCTGGCTATGGAAAAAGAGTTACCGCCGGCCCATTGGAACGGACGTAACCAAAGACTGGCCCAGGACCTTTATTTGATTGGTCGCTTGAAGAGTGGTGTTACTCCCGAGCGTGCCGGCGCAAATGTAAATCTGCTGTTCAAGCAGTTCTTGCAAGAGGAAATCGGCGCTCAACCTTCGGCTGAGCGGCTGCAGAACCTGCAGAAGGCAAGGATCGAACTGACCCCTGCCGGACGAGGGCTTGTCGGAATTCGTCGTGAATTTTCAAAGCCACTGCAAGTCCTGATGGGTGTTGTTGGAGTCGTGTTGTTGATCTCCTGCGCGAATATCGCCAACCTCTTGCTGGCGCGCGCAACTTCAAGACAGAAAGAATTTGGCGTACGCCTCGCCTTGGGCGCAGGCCGCATACGTCTCATCCGACAATTGCTTACTGAAAGTCTTCTCATCGCAGGATTGGGTGCGATTGGAGGAATTCTCCTGTCATGGTGGGGCAGTCGCATGCTTTTGCTGATGGCATCCAGCGGCGCAGAATCTCTTCCACTCGATGTGAATCCGAATGGACGAATACTCCTTTTCACTTTGGGATGTTCTCTGGTTTCTGCCATCATTTTTGGAACGGTTCCGGCCCTCCGCGCCACCAGAATAGATCTGAACACTGGGCTCAAGGAGGGAAAAGGAACTGTCCAGACTACCTCTCAAAGCCTGCTCGCGAAATCGTTCGTAGTCGCTCAGGTAGCGCTCTCGCTGTTGTTGATGGTTGCAGCTGGTCTCTTCGTGCGCACGCTGGTTAACTTGCAGAGCATTCCGACTGGTTTTAACCAGCAGAACGTCACATTATTTCGGATTGATACGGCAACCACCGGCTACAAACGGGAACAGTTCTCTCCTCTTATGCAGGACGTTGAGGAAAAGGTGAAGAATGTTCCGGGCGTGCAGGCAGCCGCATTCTCATTTCTCATCTTCAATCAGGGAGGATGGAACAGCCCGATTTTTACGCGTGATGAGACCCCAATGAAAGGTGACGCCACTGTTGTTCGGCAGAACACGGTTGGCCAGGATTACTTCACAGCGATGGGGATTCCCGTGGTCGCGGGTCGTGTCTTTAATCGGCAGGATACTACTAAGTCACAACCAGTGGCTGTAGTCAGCGAAACGATGGCCCAACGATTTTTCCCGAACAGCGAGGCAGTAGGCAGGCGCTTCGGCACCGGTGAGAAGGAAAAGAACAAAATTGAAATCGTCGGTGTTGTCAAAGATGTGAAGTACTACAGCCTCACTGAAAATCCGAAACCGATGGTTTACTACCCACACTCGCAGGACTCCGGCGCCCTGCAAAATCTCGCGGTGCGGTTTTCAGGACGCCCCGAGTCCGTCGTACCGCAAATTCGCCAAGTGATTCGCTCAGTCAACACAAACCTGCCGGTCGATGAGGTTGTTACGCTTGCCGATCACATTGAGCGGTCACTGGTTCAGCAGAAGCTGGTCGCGCGGCTTGCGTCGTTCTTTGGCTTGCTTGCGTTGTTGCTCGCCTGTATCGGACTGTATGGCGTCTTGTCGTATTCAGTGAGCCAGCGCAGTGGCGAAATTGGCGTTCGCATGGCACTCGGCGCGACTACGGGCGACGTGTTGAAGCTGATTCTCAAAGGTGGAATGACCCTCGTGCTGCTAGGCGTTGTCTTCGGAATCGCGGGCTCGTTTGCGCTGACGCGTTTGGCTAAGGCGCTGCTGTTCGGTGTGAAGCCTTCCGATCCCTTAACCTTCGCAGCCGTCGCCGTGATATTGATAGTTGTCGCAATTATCGCCTGCTACATTCCCGCCCGCCGCGCCACCAAAGTCGATCCGCTAACAGCACTGAGATACGAATAAGAATCAAAGAACTAGCCGCGGATAAACGCGGATAACACGGATCTGAGAAAGAAAAGAGTCGATCAGTCATTTATTTTTTCTTTTCAGATCCGTGTCATCCGCGTTTATCCGCGGCTAATTCTCTTTGGCTTGGTGCGTATGTCACCATCAAGCTGAAGATTGAGCTCTGGACGCGTGTGGCGCAGAAAATTAGCCGCGGATGAACGCGGATAACGCCGATCTGAAACAAAGAAGAGAGGTTCGAATAGTTTCTTTGTCTTTCAGACCTGCATTTAATCCGCGTTGATTCGCGGCTAATTTTTTCCTCCAAAGCTAGCCGGGAGGAGTGCCGAGATTCACGGATGACGAAACAAATGTGCGACCGGCCAACACCTCGTTCACAGCAAGTCGCAGATCGGTACCCATCCGTGACTTGACGACATATCCGGAAGCGCCACTCTTAAACGCTGCGCGGGCAAAGTCTCCATCCTCGTGGATGGTCAGCATTATTATCTTTGCAGGCGAACCACTCTCTTTAAGCTGATTTGCAGCCTCGATCCCATTGATAATGGGCATGGAGATATCTATGAGACATAGGTCTGGATTCAATTTCCGCGCCGCATCCAGAAACGCAAAGCCATCCTCCACCGCCTGAACGATTTCAAAGTCTTTCTCAAGCAGGCGCACCACAATGTCGCGCATCTCTTGATGATCGTCCGCCAACAAAATCCGCGCGCGCACCACGCTCACTCCTTTCGGGTATGTGCGTTGTAGTAAAGGCTGGCCGGCGCATTTTTAGTAAGAGACCATCCAGGCCCTTTAGCACCTACGATTCGCCTCATCAATACTAAGTAGTTTCAACTGAAAGAATACTCGCAAAAGTAACAGGAAAATTTCGGGGTGAGGAAGGCGGAATTCGGATTGCGGAATGCTGATTGAGACCCGGGCGCTTCAATGGAATTGCTGCGTTAAGGGCGTTCTAGAGTTCAAATCTCAGACTGTCTCCCTCCAGAATACTCAGCTGAAGTTTGAACTCTAAACGCCTGATGGTGGGAGTGAGGACCAGGGAAACTCTTACACAACGAGCACTTCAGGCGGTCTTATACAGTCACGACCGACCGTTTGATCGCGTACTCGATCAGTTCCGCGCTGCTGCGAATGCTGAGGTGATCCATCATCGTGTATTTGTGGTATGCGACCGTTCTTGGTGAAACGTTCAGGATAAAGGCAGCTCCTTTCATTGAGTGCCCCTCAGCGAGCAGCTGTAACACTTCCTTTTGGCGAAGCGTCAGATGATCCTTCTTCTTTTCCTTAAAGTTCTGCACAACTGAACCAACCATCCCCTTCGTCATGAGCGGCGTGACATAAAGTCCTCCGCGCGAAACCTGTCTTACTGCCGCAAGCAACTCCGAAGCGGCGGAGCTCTTCAACAGGTAACCAGAGGCACCCAACCGGAAAGCCTCGCGCGCCGTGTCCTGATCCTGGTTCATCGTAAGATAAAGCAGTTTCACCGCAGGCATTATCTTTTTCAGGCGTTGACCTGCATTCAGGCCATTCATGGTTGGCATCGAGATGTCCAGCACAATCACATTTGGGTTCAGCGCCGGAGCAGCTTCAACAAGAGAATGTCCATCAGTGAACTCGCCGACTACTTCAAACTCGTCCTGTAGCAGGTTCTTTAAGGCGTCCATCATCAACGGATGATCGTCAGCCAGTATGACTCGTGGTCGCTTCATAATTCCTCCTTTGCCCGTGAACGATTTCTTCGTACCTGACAACCTGGGTCGGCGTTATCGAGATAAAGATCAAATAAAACGTAACGCAAACTGTTAGTCTGCGAGTATTAATCGTCACCGCTAGACTTCGTCTCACTTCCTAACGGAACCAAGACTTCAATGCGGGTGCCGCGCCGAGGCTGTGAATAAACGTGCATCTCTCCATTAACAAGATTAAGCCTCTCTCTCATGCTCAGGAAACCAAGCCCTTTGCGCATGGTTTCGGCCTTCTTATCGAAGCCGTTCCCATTGTCCGAGATTGAGAGGCGAACATCATTTCGGGTTCTCGCTAGGACAACTTGAATGGATTTTGCGCCGCTATGCTTGATGCAGTTGCGTAGTGATTCCTGCACAATTCTGAAGAGGCATAGCTCCAGATCCTTGGGAAGAGTTGAAGGGAAACCAACACTTTGATAAGCGATTTTCAGCTTAGCGCTGTGCGATAACTCTTCACATAAACTTTTGACTGCCGCCGACAATCCGAGATGGTCCAGCTTAGATGGATGCAGTCTGTAAGATAGCCGGTGAATGTCTGCTGATATTTCCTGGACCTGTCTCTTAAGCTTCTCGCACAGCTCCTGGTCCCCCACCTCAGGGATTCCTTTTCCAAGTTGTTCCAGTTCGATAGACAGGAGCGCCATGCGCTGATTGAAATCGTCATGCAGTTCACGGGCGATGCGACCGCACTCGTATTCCTGAGTAGTTATTAATCTGCGACTCAGATCGAGCCAGGCTTCTTCAGCACGTCTGCGATCGGTAACGTCAATCATGAACCCGTAGACATTGTTGGGATCATCACCATTGCGTTCAATGGTGACAAGGTTACGAAGCCAAACAACTCGCCCATCTTTGGCGAGCATTCGGAAAGTAAGATCGTAACAATCACCAAATTCGGCATGGTTGCCGAAGCAGTGCAGCACGCGGCATTGATCCTCCGGATGAAGATGCAGAGTTAGAAAGTCCGGCTCATACCAGTGGGAGGTGGGATAGCCAAGCATCTTCTTCGCCTGCTTGCTGACATAAGTAAACCGTGAGCTTTTGGCATCCGCTCGCCAGACGATAATCTTTGCCGTGTCCAGTAGCACGCTCAAAGGGAACTCATCCTTCTTGACCGAGTGGTTGAGACTGAGATGAGTTCTTGCTTCGTCAAGAACAGCGACGTTTGAAGCGCTAGCTCTTGCAATTCTCAGAAAAAGCTCGTCAGTCAGGCTCTCGCCTTCGACCAGCCGGCGAACGGGTGCCGGGGCCTGATCTACGAGCGCGAGAGTTGAAAGTTTTCGACGCGATTGATGGGGAGATCGTGCATCGTGGACTCTTTGGGTGGAACCGGGGGACACAGCTTTACTCCTTGAAAATGTTGAACCCTGTTAGAAGACTCGACGAACTTGCACTATCGACGCTCGGGTCGGAACCGCCTCTCCGCAAATTCGTTAGTCAATGCTGTAAATTCATCGCGTCTAATGCCAAGGACCGTGATGGCGCCTTGTAGAATCGCAAAATCATTCGACCGGAGATGATTTTCCAGATCGGATTCCGATTCCCATTCGCCCATAAGCAAGGATGTATTTTCATCTCTTGTATCGACATAGAAGCGGAAGCCGCGGCAACCCTTTGCTGCCTTTATAGGTTCGAGTAGCTCGTTGATCGTCTGGAAGAACTCCGTACGCTTGTCCGGGGGTACTGTGATTCTTGCTGTATTCACGATCATGACTGAATCTCCACAGGAGATACCCGTTAACCCTTTGATCGATTAGGTACACTGAGAGCGTTACATCCAGAGAGATTGAGTGGGGTGAAATCCCTCCTGCGTAATGACTTGAATTTTTAGGGGCGGCGCTTTCCGTATGTGCAAATACTGTGCACAAAAATGACTTCTGAGGAGCGTCGATAATCAATCTCTTTGCTACTATAGATTTAATTCACCTGAGCAAAAGTTGCGGGTTAAGAAATTGAGGCCGCAATTACCCGCAATATTTAACGGATTCCGCTCAAGTTAGTTGGATCACTCGGCCACAAAATGTGGCGGTTTCCACAAAGGAAATAACCGGTTCAGTTGGACGTTAGGTGAGTTAGACGGACATCGCGCGAGGTCTTTGAATGCCAAGCTTGAACATTCTAGCGCGAAGAGTGCTTGGGTTGAGGCCTAGAATCTTAGCAGCTCCCTGCGGACCTTCAACCCTCCAGCCCGTGTTCTCGAGGGTGCGAACTATATATTCACGCTCCATTTCCTCGAGACTTAATGCTGCGGGCGGTTCTTCCTTAACTGCGTCAAGCGTTTCTGCCAGATGTAATACCGAGCCCTGGGTATGTATCACGGCACGCTCGATCACATTCGCCAATTCCCTGACGTTTCCCGGCCAGGAGTGCGACTGCAGGCTCTGCAGTGTGCGCGGTGAAACTGAAGTTATCGTTTTGCCAAACTTCATGGCAGACATGCCCACAAAATGTTCGACGAGTAATGGTATGTCTTCCTTGCGCTGCCTGAGTGGAGGAACTGTGATCGGGAACACGTTCAATCGATACCAGAGATCTTCACGAAAGCTCCCCTGCTCGACTTCCAGTTTCAGGTTTCGATTGGTTGCTGCGATTATCCGAACATCCACTTTAATCGTTTTCGTTCCACCAAGCCTTTCGAATTCGCCCTCCTGCAATACTCTTAGCAGTTTCACCTGCAGCTCTAACGGAAGCTCTCCAATCTCATCAAGAAAGATCGTCCCCCGATCTGCCAGCTCAAAGCGACCGAGTTTGCGGGCTGCGGCCCCAGTAAAGGCTCCTTTCTCGTGCCCAAAGAATTCGCTTTCTATCAAGCTTGCCGAGAGAGCAGCACAGTTCACCTTTATCAGCGGACGTCCCTTTCGCAAACTCGCGCCGTGAATCGCCCGTGCTACCAGTTCCTTTCCGGTACCTGTCTCACCGGTAATGAGGACCGTGGAATCTGTTGGAGCAACCTGATTGATCTTGGCGAGCACGTATTTGGCAGCATCGCTATGTCCGATAATTTCGCCGAAGGTTTGATCCAATTGAAGCTCTTGCTGCAGGTAAATATTTTCAGCCTCCAGTTGCGTCTTAAATCGGTTCACGTCTTCGAGAGCTGCATGTAGCGATACTTCCAACTCCTTGCGGTCGGTGATATCGCTTGAAGCCACCAGGAGACAGTCTTCGCCGGCCAGGTTCAATTGTTCAATCGATGACAGCAAGACTCGCAGCGTACCGTCTTTTGTACGAAACTTGGTTTCATAATTCACGATGGAGCCGTGTTCCTTTAATTGTTCCACGACTGCCCTCCGTGCCTCGGGCGTTTCCCAAATCTTCAATTCATGCGAGGTATGGCCGATCACCTCATCGCGAATGTACCCGCTCATCGTCAAGAACGCGTCGTTTACGTCGAGGTAAAGCCCACCGGCAACTGTGGTCAGCGACATGGGCTGCGGATTCGCTTTGAAAGCTTTACTGAATCGTTCTTCGGTTTGTCGCAGTGCTTCCTCGGCGGTCTTACGCTCGCTTATATCCAGGATCACACCGCGTAATCCAATGGTTTTTCCCTGTTCGTCAAGAATGGGACGAAGGTGCGCCTCAACCCAAAGTATCCGACCATCTTTTGCTCTCCAACGAAACCTGGTCATACCATCCTTGCCGCTTCGAATGACCTCTTCGCTCTCACGATCTACCCTCTCGCGGTCCTGCTCTTCGGGGATGATGCTCAGACCAAAGCCATTTGTCGCTAAAAACTGCGCCGGACTATAACCAAGCATCTCCTCGACCTGATCGCTTATGAAAGTCGTGCGTCGTTTACTCGTCTTAGGATCAATCAGGGTTTCAAAGACGATGCCCGGAACATTAGAAACGACTTCGTTGAGATGCCGGTGCTCCGTCTGTGCCAGACGTGCAAAACGTTCGCGCTCGCGCTCAGCCTTGCGGCGTCGCATTTGCAGAAGCAACAGCGTGCCGATCAGCAAAGCCTCAACAAGGCTGGCAATCGTGATTCCGGCTACATACCACCTGTATTCCCACAGTGACAGGATCTTTAATTGAAGAGCGTCAGTCACTGATGACAGTTCAAGAACCAGGGAAGGGGTAATTGCGCTGGCGTCATTAAGAACGGCGCCATTTAGATCAGATAAGCTTACGAGATTGACTCTGCGGGTGGGCTGCTGCGCTGAGATAATCGTGTAGAAAAATAGCGATAGAAAGCAGAGAGCCAGAGACTGTCTTAACGCTCGCCACGTGCTTCGAGCTTGGCCAGCGCTTTCGACAGATTCATCAGGGCAATTACTCCTCTTGATGTACTTGGCGGGTCTCATTACTGCACCCCCGTAGGCTCGAGAACTTAGCGCTCCCTTTGCGACTAAGAAGGTGAGTCAGGAAAAACACTCATCCCTTGGGGGAGAACTAAGGATTTAGTGCTGATTATATCGTAATGCTAGTTTTCTGACCCGTTAATCATATCGTACAAAAGGTCTTTAGGATGTACGTAAGATTACGGATAACAGTGTGGGAAAATCCCGAGGTAAGGTCAGTCGTCAGTTTTCTCTAGAATGCTTCACCTACCCCAATAGTGACCGTCCGACCGGCCCTGCCGACCCCAACGTCAATTCGATAATTAATGTGATTCGTCTTGTCGAGCTTGAATCGCAGACCGACGCCTGCCCCCGGCAGTAATCCATCCGATCGGAAACTCCTCCAATCACGCGCAATCCCGCCGATCCCCCCAAACGCTACAAAACCCAAGCGCTTGCGCCAGTCGAGTCGATATTCGGCCTGGCCTGCAAACATCCTTCGATTCTGAAACTCGCCGGTTGTATAGCCACGGACGTCATTGTTATAGCCATAGAAGCAAAGATCGTAGAACGGTACACTGCCATTCGCTGAGCAGGCCATCGCGCGATAAGCCAATACGTGTTTAGGCTTGAGCTCGCGAAAACCGTTGTACGCAATCTTGTATGCCTGATACCGGCGCCGGCTGCCAAAGGCCGGGTCAAAGAAATCACCTGTGAAATCAAACAGTGATCCTTTGGTTGGATAGAAGGTGCTGTCGCGCTTGTCACGTTGAATGTGAAATCCAAGTGCCGCCGACACGGACTTGATGTCAATGGCCGGAAGCTCGAAGCCTCCCTCTACCGGAGGACCGTCAATTCCAATTCCCAGGTTTCGGTACTGAAATCGCGCGCCAACAAAAATGTTATGACCAACGTTACGCATTGCCTCGCCGAAGTATGCGGTGCCATCTATTTTTAACGGGACGGAAATGGCCGGCCTTCCCGGAATGCGACCGATGCCAAAGAAGTCGAGTTTTACCTTTCCCTTAACGTAGGCAAACGTCGTCTGGTACTTGTTCTCCTTTAGATAAAGTCTGCCGCCGAGCGCCAGTCCACGAGTACCATTGTTCGTAAATGCGCCTGCACCACCGAGCCACGATGGAGGTGATATTTTGTCCTCGCGATCAAACTGAAAAACGTAAGCAAGAATTAAGAGCATGCCGGACCCGAAAGCTGGACTCGAAATCGGGATTGGAGCAACCACGAATGAGCCGCGCTTTTCTTTCTTCTGCGGTGTGTTATTGGTGTCCTGTTGTCCTGTTTGATCGTTAGTCTTGTCTTGAACCGTGCTCGCCGGCGTAGCTGTTTGCGCAGCGGCTTTGTTCTTTTTTTCAGTCTCGGGAGTTGGAGTAGGCGTTTGTCCGATCGCAGCCGAGCTGCAGGCAGCCAAACACGTTATCAACACTGAAGCAACCTGGCGGGAGATGGTGGATGATTTGCTTGGAATTGTCTTAATCATTGGTTCATCTCTTCCGTCGGGGGTTAATCTCCTCATGTCGGGTTCAATCGACCTGTTGAGTTTCGAAGAAATAGAACGTGGGTCACAGGGCTGTTGAGAAAGGAGCCCAATCATCTCCTCACCAGCCCTGCGCCCACGATTCTTGGGATCAACCTCGCCCCTAAGGCAGATCCCAATCCTTAGCGGCGTCGACCACCTCCCCTGAATCCGCCACCACCTCGTGAGAAACCACCGCCACCACCGCGGTAGCTTCCCGCATTACCTCGGCTTCCTCTGTTGTATGTACCTAAGTCGCTGGTGCGGCGTGAGCCGGAACTTCTTGCAGCGCGATCACCCTCAAGTCCTTTGAAGGTCGAAGAATCAAGTCGTGAACCACCCGACCGGTCACGCGTTTGGCCGTCACCCCGATCGGAGAAGTTGCGTTCCTGTCGCTCTCTCTGTTTAGCCTTGTCGTTCAGCATGCTGTCGCGCACTGAGTTGTCAGGCTTCTGAACCGGGTTCCAGCTGCCGTTGTCCCATTTATTCCAGTTGCCGTTCTGGTCCCTTCGGTAAACATTGCCGTCTCGACCGGCATAAACGTTATCGCCTTGCTTACCAATAAAGCCGCTTCCGCCCTCGCCTCTGCGACTGATCATGCCGCCTTGTTCACCTCGAGTTACGCGAGTGGTATTTCCTGTATTTCGATTCGTGAAGCGCTTGGTACTGGCCCAGTCATCCCCACGTTTGACAGCGGTAGATCCCCAACTGCCGTACACACCCGCTCCCTGGCGTGTGGTCGCAAAGTTACCGGTGCGTGGGTTATAAGCCGTCGCTGCGCCACGTGCACCATTTGGACCATAGGCGAATGCACCGCGAGCGTACGTTCCGGTGGCCGGGTTATAACGTGCGCCGTACCCCACGCCGCCGTAGGGTCCATAGATTCTGCCGGCGGTGCCGTATATGCCGGTGTATGGGTTGTACCAGGCGGCGTAACCGTAGGTTCTCCAGTAGGGGTAATAGATTGGATAGTAACCGCCATACCAGTAGTACGGCGGGTAATACCAGCCCGTGCCCCAAACGGCGCAACCCCAGCCGATCATCATTCCTGTGTATCCGCCAACAGCGGCATATGTGACCCAATCGTCGTTTTCGTTATCATCCTTTTCGACGGTTACGTAAGTGACGCTGTGAGCTGGCGAGCTCGCGGGGATTTCATAGATCTCTTTGGGAACAGATTTAGCAAGCTCCCATGGGCCTTTTGGTGAGTTGGAAGAGAACCACACTCCCTGGAAACACATGTAGTAGATATCGCCGAACTTAATAATGTCTTTGTCTGTGTTGACTGCCCGCTGCAGGTTTTGTGTACCGCTGATGCGCTGATACTGTGGCTCGCCTTGATAGATTACTTCAGGCGCTTGAATTTCGTTTTTGTTGACTCGCGCGATTTGCGGTACTTGCGCAAGCAGGACAGCTTCGGCGGCTTGTTCAGTTCCTGGCACCGATGCCAACACTCGCGAGCGCGGGTGTTCGAGCGAGATCTTCTTAAAGTCCTCCGGCAGGTTCGGAGTTGCAAACTGCCAGTTTCCGTTTAAATTGGGCGCCTTGAACCATCTTCCTGCAACCAGATAAAAGATTGGACCATCTGGACCAAGACGAAACAGATCACTCTCGGTGTTACTGATCCAAAGCAATCCTGTTCCCGGAACCGGAACATACTTCGGCTCACCGTCAATCACGACTAGTTCCGCAGGCGCGATACTCGCATACACATGAGGAGCATGGGCGGCTGCTTTCGCTGGAAGGTGGGCTTTCACATCTTTCCAATTATCGTCGTCCGGAAGCTTCGCAAAGCTGTCAGGCAATTTATCCGTCGGCGTCCATGGACCAGTGATCGACACAGATCTCAGCCAGGTTGCATCATTACGCAGATAGAGAACACCGGTCGGGGAGTGTTGAAAGACATCCCAGTTCGTGTTTACTGCGAACTTGAGTTCATTGTCCTTGATGGGACTCCAGATCGGCTCGCCATCAAAATTAACGAGAATGGCAGGTTTCCTGGAGAGGAAAATCGTCGGCGGGTCGGACTTCAGTCCATCGACATTCTTCGGGATAATTTGACTCTTGTCGAGATAAGCAAGTACTCGATCAAGAGCAATGACACGCTCCTCATCAGGAATAGTTTTTTCAACCTCGCTTGCGATCTCGCTGGTTTGCTCTTTGGACAGCTTTTCGAAATGAGCTTCAGTGATCTTGAGAGTGGTGAACTTCACCAACCGCGAACTTAATGAGACATCCGTGTCAGCCTCGAGCTTGAGAGTACCCAACGTTGGCTTCTGTTCACCTTTCGCTATGTGGGAAACCGCAGCATAGGCGACGATGTGTTTCTGATTCTCCCAGCTGGCGATCTGCGGCTGGTGAAGAACGATCTGAGCTTCGCTCGGCAGGCTATAGCCACGTGGCCAGCCTCCGTCTCCTGTTTGTATCGAATCGGAGGAGGAGGACTGCGGCAGTGCTCGCGGCGCGATTCCAAATTCGTTCGCAGGCGTTCGAGCAAAAGGTGATACCGCAGTTACTGTCATCAGCAAAACGAGAATTAGCGAAGTAACAGTCTGCTTCATATGACCTCCCTTCATGGATAACGGACGCGCAAGCGCATTGCTCCACACAAGCCCGAAAGATTCAGGTCGATTGTAGGAAGACTTCTTTCAAGCGGTAACTGTCAGTTTTGCTAGGCAGGAAAACCAGAATTGCGGATTGAATTGGCCCATATTCAAGAATCGGCAAAGGAAGCAGCGCCTACAGACGGCTGCCTTGGTGAGACGTGCGATAAACAGCTTTAGCAGATGTGTAAAGCGTCTCTATTTCGGTCTATCAATCAACTTCTCGAGAACCAGCTTGTAGGGATCGGACGAAACGCTCACGTAGCCATAGAATGGCTTGTCGTTGATTATGATCATGAAGAGCACGATGGCTAGAAAGCCACCCATTAGTCCGACAAGTAGCGCGTGTAGCTTCGGATCTTCGATCTTAAAGAGGTACGCAACACCGATACTAATGGCGGCCCCCACCCAGATTACTGCCCACATAACAGACGACAGCCCGCTGTCAACGGCGATAATGCGCAAGCGCCGATACTCGACCAACGTGTTGAAAGCTCTGAGTGTTTCGCTATGCAGCGCTATCTGACTCTGTGTGGACGGTTCAAACGTATACAGCCCGGATTGGAAGTCATCCATGATTTTGGCGCCGCGCTCGGGATTAAGTCCTCTCTTCTGCGCCGGCCATGCTTCATCAATGACGAACACCGTATAGTCGCGAAGTTTTGTACGCAACTCATCTCGGATCGAAGCGGGATACCCACCCAGATCTCGATATAGTGTTCCGATGGATGTGGCTTCCCTTGAAACCAGATCTGAGGCGTTCGAATTCGTGTTCCAGACGCCTACTGCGATTAGTCCAACTGTGATTCCGTAGAAGACACCAATGGCTTGCACAGTGCCGCTTATGGCATCGTTGACGCCTTCGCCAAATCGAAATCGTGGCAGGAGAAAACGACGGGCCACGAACAATCCGATTAAGGAAACTGCTTCAACAAGCACGACCATGAGCACGGCGAGTCGGAACGGTGAAATTTCGTAAAACCAGATTGGCATCGGGTTGCTCCTCCTGGATTCAGCGAAATGATTAAAGCTGGGAGTATGGAATTGCTAAACGACATTGCAATTTGATTTTTCGCGACAACACACTTTTTATTTCAGCCACGTGTACTGCCAACCCACCACGAGCCCACCGAGATCCCCTCCAAAACGAGCAGTAAGGCCATTGATCCAAGCCACCTTCATCGACTGCCGCTGCGTCAGAGGTAGCGAAAACGTGGCTCCAATGCGCGAGTTTTTCTGCAGGTCAGCATTAATCACTCCGTTAACGATTGTGCGACCTCCGGTGTAAAAGGTTGCGTTTCCGGATAGCCACATTCTTCTGTGTATTGTGTAAATGACACTCGTTTGAATTGAGGCAAGCGGCTTTTGCTCGCGCCGCGCACCACCGAAGAAGTTATCGTTCGGCGTAAACAGCCATACTCCGCCGGCGACCTCAAGAGTCCAGCGACCCACTGGCTTCGACAATCCGACCTCGGGCTTGAACGACCAGCGATTTGAACCGATATTGACCAGGCGACGAGGATCGTACTGACCGGTTGGTGCGATGACCGTTAAGCTCACGCCAACAACTGTGGCTCGTTTATAAGCAGCAAACTCTTTCGGCGATAGTGCTGGACCACCGATCAGGTTTGTCGCGAACCGCATTCTCAGATCTCCGAGGCCTGAACGACGGACGTTCTGACGATCCTCAAAGACCGTCCCGCTGACGTTGGCTTTAACGTAACTAGCCAAAGCAGTCACGCTCGCCTGACGACCTGCAAGACCAAATGTACGGCCATAGCCCAGCGAGCCGGAATTGAGGTTGACGCTGACGTCGCGCAGCGGCAGCGACGAGTCGGTCAGCACATCACCACTTTGATATCCGTAAGTGAGAAGCACGAACTGGGTGCCGACGGGAGCACGTGAGTAAGCACGAGGCTCCATTTCCTGGGCAGAGAGCGCGGAGCTAAAGGCTGTAGTCAACGCCAGGATGAGCGAGCTGAGTTTCAACATCGGGATTGGATGATTTTCTGTCTCGCCTGTTCGCTCCTCCGCGGCGCGCCTCAATGAAGTTCGCGGTGAAACTTTGGAGAGACGGGCATGCCGCGGTCG
>Ga0126384_10000024_pt1 | contig 49527 bp, 41 predicted proteins | sample PanSoiMetPlot_36_FD_92543 | JGI IMG/M metagenome (GOLD analysis project Ga0126384, IMG submission 92543) | Tropical forest soil microbial communities from Panama - MetaG Plot_36 | ecosystem: Environmental > Terrestrial > Soil > Tropical forest > Bulk soil | place: Panama | collected 2016-02-17 | reverse complement strand
CTGAACCTTGAACTTTAAACGATGAATGCTAAACGATGACTCCTGAAAGCAAGACTCTAACCGCTAATCCTAACCCCAGTCCCCTTCCCCCAATCCCCAATTCCCAACCCCTATAACCTATGCCGTGGCCTCTGCTTGGGTTTCTACTAGCGCGCGGACCTCGATGGTTCCCGTTCGGGCTGACGGAATCCGGGCAGCGATGGCAGTCGCCTCATCGAGATTCTTGGCCTCGATCATGAAATAACCGCCGAGTTGCTCGTGCGTTTCGGCGAATGGACCGTCGGTTACTAATTGCTTATCGTCGCGGACACGAACGCTTGTTGCTGTGGATGTAGGTTGCAGCTGTGAACCGTTAAGAAATTGTCCACGAGATAGGAGTTGCTCCCTCAGTTGCCTGAATTCGCCGTAAATCTGCTGGCGATCAGGCTCTGCAATTTCATTCCAACGCTTCTCGTCGTGATAAATCAACAACATGTATTTCATTGTGCTCTCCTGTGATCGTAATAAATTCGCCTTCAACCATGCGACGGATGAGTTTCTCAAAATCGACATTGAGGCAACTTTTTTTGAAAGCAGAAATTTCTTACTGTTTCTTTCGTACATAGCGAGCCTCGCTGTAGACCTCGAAATTCTTTCCTGGCTCTGCCAGCTCGAATACTTCCACAAACTCATCGGGTCCGAGGATCTTGTAGGTCTCACGAGCGCGCCAACCAGCCGGTATATTCTCGATGCTTTCGGTGTCAAAAACCAAGGTCTTACCGTCGGCACTTAAGCTGGTCTGAACATACTGATTCACAAAGCCTTCTACGTGAACTTGTCTCAGCACGAATTTTCTTCTTGTTTTATCGAAGCTAAGTAATCCCCAATCCTCATGAATCTCTCCCTTGGGATTCTTTGGTTGTGGTTCATAAACGCTGCGGTTCTGTGCGTAAAGGAATCTACCGTTTAGTACAAGCTTATATTCGCGGTACGTTTTTGATACACCGGGCTGGCCCTTTCCCATCTCCTCCCAGCTTGCTACAAAGTATTTGAGAGGTTCCCAAACATCCTGCTGGCTACCGCTTTGAGCAACGACAGAGCACGGCAGCAAAAGTAAGGCTGCATGATCTTTCGGCTCTTCATAGGCTTCTCCTCCCCATAAGTATGTATCAACTTATCTTATTAAACATGCAGAGGTCACGTTTTAGGTCGTCCGCTGAACGGTCGGAATTTCCGGTACCCCGGGAAAACAGAATCAAGCCATTTAATTGGCTATGATCGCGAGCGCTTAATTGACCGCTTCATTCCAGTGAACCATAGGGGGTATCATTTCTATGTTCGAATTTGTTCGAATCTGAAATCATCAGGACAAAACCGATGGTAGAAAACGCCAGGCAGAGTTACAGAACTACGAGTGATATTCTCGAGGCGCTTCGGGAGGCTCGTACTCGAACGCTCGATCTCGTCGCTGATCTCGATGAACACCAAATGATGGGACCGCGTCTTCGAATCGTCAATCCGCTGAGATGGGAGATTGGTCACGTCGCATTCTTCCAGGAGTTCTGGAACCTCCGACACTTTCGCGGAAGGCAGCCCATCCTTGCCAACAGCGATGCGCTCTATGATTCAGCGAAGGTTGCTCATGATACGCGATGGGATCTGCCGTTGCCCTCATTGTCCGATACGCTGTTATTTATGCGGCAGGTGTTGGATCAGGTGGTCGATCTAAACCAGTCATCAACCGACAAAGCGATCGAGGGTTACGACCAGAAGTATTTCCTGGAACTTGCGCTGTTTCACGAACAGATGCACGCCGAGGCCATAACCTACACGCGACAGACTCTGGGTTATAGCGCTCCCAAATTTCTTGCTAAAGCAATGCTGTCTATAGACGAGAGCAAAAGCGCACCTGTGAAAGGCGACGCAAGCATATCTGGCGGAAGCTTCATGCTCGGCAGCAAAGAAGGCTCCGGATTTGTTTTCGATAACGAGCAATCACAGCATGAGGTCCATGTAAAGCCTTTCGAGATTTCGAGGACGGCTGTAACGCAGGGAGAGTTCGCTGCATTTGTGGAGGACGAAGGATATCGGCGCCCTGACTTTTGGAGTAAAAACGGCTGGTTGTGGAGAGAGAGCCAAAATGCTGAGCACCCTGTGTACTGGGAACGCGAACCAAATGGGTCGTGGCTTCGCCGTCAGTTCGATCAATCGGTAAAGCTCGAGGAGCGGAAGGCAATGCTTCACGTCAATTGGTTCGAAGCTGAGGCATATTGCCGTTGGGCCGGTCGGCGATTGCCAACCGAGGCCGAGTGGGAAATGGCAGCTAGTTGCGAATCAGCCGATGGCTCGGGGGTTAATGATCGCAAGAGAAAGTATCCGTGGGGAGATCCGATTCCTTCGCCCGATCGCGCCAATCTGGATTGGCGCGGAATGGGTTGCATCGAGGTGGATGAGCTTCCGCTGAGTGATAGTGCCTTCGGTTGTCGTCAAATGATCGGTAACTGCTGGGAATGGACTTCGACAGATTTCTATGGATATCCCGGCTTCAGGCCAGGCCCGTACAAAGAGTATTCGGAACCGTGGTTCGGAGATCACAAAGTATTGCGCGGTGGCTGCTGGGCAACCCGCTCATCGATGATTCGTAACGCGTATCGCAACTTTTACACTCCGGATAGGCGCGACGTTTGGGGTGGTTTTCGAACTTGTGCGATATGAGCCTTTCAGGCGTTGAACGCTTAGCGTTCAACGTTCAACATACAGAAGCTCACCGTTCCTTTTTAGTTTTCTGCGTAATCTGCGGATGTGCGGCTTTAAAGGTTGATGCGCGGATTACACAGAGTACAAATATTTTGTTGCACGAACTCTGACTCCTGAACGTCAAACGTCGAACGTTTAACGTTGAGCGGTAATCGTTCGTTAAAACGTTTGCTTAATGTACATCGGGATCATTACTCCTGCGCCGCCCGGTTCGCGTTATGGAAATCGAGTCACCGCTATTCGGTGGTCAAAGATATTAAGACAGCAAGGCCATAGGGTTGTAATCCGCGAATCGTACCTCGGTGAACCTTTCGACTTGCTCGTAGCGCTTCACGCAAGGCGTAGTTTCGAGTCGACCAAAAGATTCCAGCGCGAGCGACCTGCCTGCCCGGTAATCGTTGCCTTAACGGGAACTGATTTATATCGCGATCTCGCCAGTAGCAAGAACGCGCAGCATTCGCTCGACATCGCTACTCGAATAGTAGTGCTTCAACCACGCGCGCTCGACGAGCTCCGCAACGGATGGAGCGAAAAGGCTCGGGTAATCTACCAATCGGTTTCGCTGCCACCCAGGCAGAAGCGCTCTCCGAAATCATCATGGTTCGAAGTCTGTGTCGTCGGACATCTGAGACCTGTAAAGGATCCGTTTCGAGCGGCAGTGGCCGCGAGGCTTCTACCGCGAACATCGCGTATTCGAGTTACGAATCTTGGCGCCGCCATGAACACGCGGGAAAGAGACAGGGCTCAGCGAGAAATGAATTTGAACCAAAGGTACAGATGGCTTGGAGAAGTCTCTCGCTCTCGGGTTCAGCAGATATTGTCGAGAAGCCAGTTGTTCGTGATCTCATCGAGGATGGAAGGCGGAGCGAATGCGCTCGGCGAAGCTATCGTGGCAGGTCTACCGGTTCTCGCATCGAAGATATCCGGGTCGATCGGGATTCTCGGCGATGACTATCCGGGCTATTTTGACGTGGGCGATACCGAGGGACTAGCCCGCCTTATGCTCCAATGCGAGACGGATCCTGAATTGCTTTCGAAAATAACAAGGCTCTGCTCAGAATTGATTCCTCTGTTCGATCCGGATCGCGAGCAGGGTTCGTGGGCTCGTTTAGTCGATGAGTTGATGTAGCGTAGACGGTGGGGGTTAGGAATTGGGGATTAGGGGTTGGGAGGATTGCCGATTTGCGAACCCGGCAGTCCTCCCAACCCCCAACCCCTAACTCCCAACCCCACATTCTACGCTACGTCGTCCTGGCCTGATTCGCTCAGGGAAAGGCGATAGCCGACACCAACCATACTCTGTATCTGCACTCGAAAAGGTATCAGCGTTCGCCTCAACCGATGAATATGAACTCTCAGACTCAGTGAGTTATACGGAGCTTCGTTGCCCCAGGCCGAACGCCATATCTCCTGCGAAGTTATAACTCGTTCAACATTCCTGGCGAGTCGCGAGAATATCAAGAACTCCTTGAGTGGCAAGGAGACGGCCTTTCCCGCACAGCTTACGTAGAAGTTATCGTGCTCTACTCGAAGGTAACCGTCATCATAGATATTCAGAGCTTGATCGTCGCCTGGTTTGCGATGATCCACTATTAAACCTTGTTCTGATGCCATATATGATTCCAATTCGAGGTTTTGTCAGCTGGGCCAAATGATGTAACGCAGCATACAGAAAAAGATTCGGGATCGCCGCCTCTGCATTTCAGCGATCCCGAATCGAAGTAATGCTAGAAGTTCACGCGTAAGGCGAACTGAATCTGACGATTCGTTCCCAACCCTACCGTTCGTTCGACCGTACGGTTGACTACTCCGAACGCCGCCCCGGCAAGCGCCTGGGTGAAAGGCTGGCCGGGCTGCAATGAGGGACCCGCACCAAATGTGTTCGGCAACTGAGCGGGTGGATTGCTGAAGTTCGTGATGTTGAAGATATTGAATATCTCCGTCCGGAACTCGATGTTTATCGATTCCTTGATCGGAAACTTCTTGGCTAGGATGAGGTCTTCCTGGACAAATTTTGTCCCGTGAATCGAGTTGCGTTCCAGATTACCAAACGTGCCGGGCTTTGGAATTGCAAACGCGGCCGGGTTGAGAATATTCCGGTCTTTGTTGAGGAACGGGCTGACTCCCGGGAGCAGGTCAGGGCGCCTGACATTCCGCGAGTTGCCGCCGCCTGGCGTGTTGATTACCGCGGTACGGCCAGCAGCAGCATTGCCGAAGTAGTTTCCTGCCGCGTCGACGTACAGGATGTCGGGTCGCGTGATCTGCACCGGAATCGGCACTCCGCTTCGGGCGTTCAAAATTGTTCCGACTTCCCAACCCCGAAGCAGCACCCTGCTAACACCCGACAGGCCCTTGCCCCAGGGAAGTTCGTAGATCGCGCTCAGGTTGAAGGTGTGCCGCACGTCGAAGTTGTTGTAACCCTCATCGTAATCGAACGCATCGGTTGTTCGTGCCAGGTTGCCGGCGGTTAGAGCTTCGTTTGAACCGGCGGTATTGCCCCGGCTCTGGCCAAAAGTGTATTGCGAGTTGAGTGTGAGGCCAGTGTTGAATCGCCTGCCCAGAGTCATCTGGAAGGCATTGTAGTTGTCATGTCCGCCGCTCCGTTTGTAATCGATCTCGGCGAAGGGATTCAGCACCGTAGGATTTTGCCCGGCGCCATTTTCGGTCACGATCGAGAATTCGCGAATGACGATGGCGGCGTTTGCCGGATTGACATTCGTCCTGACGGCGACAATCTGATTAGTGACGCTTCGCAGGAAAAGGTTTCGTCCCTGACTCCCGACATAGGCGAGCGTCAGGACCATCTTGTAGGGCAGCTCCTGCTGGAATGAACCGGAGTACGAAAAGATCCGCTCGGGAACTCGGTAATTCTCCTGATCGTACGCGCGCGGTTGGAAGTTGCGATTGTTGGGATTTGCTCGGAAGTTGGCAACGATAGCGTCAATATTGGCCGGGAATGCGTTGGTTACATTACTCAGTGTCGACGCGATTCGGTCTGATTCAATTGGCTGGACCTGATCCTCCACCTGTCCCGGACCGTAGTTGATACCAAAGCCGCCGCGTATAACCGTCCTGCCTCCGCCAAAGAATCCGGCAGAATTCGGTTTTGGTGACCAGGCAAATGAGATGCGAGGTGCGAAGTTTGTCTTTACAGCCTTGTAGACGGTTGTGTCTCGATCAAGAATCACGCCTTTGTTGACATCAAAGACGACCTGGCGGTCTTTATCCTCGCGCAGGGGCGTGTAGTACTCGTAACGCAAGCCGAAGTTCAAGGTGAAATTCGGTTTGATCTTCCATTCATCCTGCGCATAACCGATGTAGTACTCCTCCTTGGCCAATCGGTTGCCGAATTCGCCTTCATTAAACGGTTGCGAGCTCACGTCGCCATTGAATTGCACGGTGGCTGCTGTGTTCGCCAGGAAGTTAGTAAGGTTCGAGTAGGAGTAGGTTGTCCCACCCAGGCGATCTGTCCACATGCGGACAAATCGTATCTCACCGCCAAATTTCAGCGAGTGGTTGCCGTGCACCCATCCGAGACTATCAATCAACCCGATTGTATATGGAGTGTAGGGCGCGCCGCGGCCGTTCGTCGCCGAGTTCAGCCGGAACAGTCCCCCCGGAATTGAAAGACCAGCGGAATTACCCTGGCCGGGTATGTTTTGGAGAGCGACGCTACCCGATAGATTCAAGGTTACCGCGGATAGATCGATTCCGCCCACAATCGGTGCGCTTCCGACGACTCGAGTGTACGCAGAATTGTAACCTAACTTAAACTCGTTGACTTTGCTCGCGCCTATCAATGTTTGCCACGCAAAGACTCCATTCGCAGGCCGGTATTTATAAATTGCGCGAGCTCCAGAGACATTCTGCGGCTGATCGTTGTCGCCCTGATCGCGGAAGAACCGCAGATACATACTGTTTTTATCGGTGGCTTTGTAATCGAATCGGATCGATCCGGCGTTCTCGTTGACGGGGTTGCTGCCGACCAACTGACCGATATCGAAGTCCGGACTGCTAACCGGATTTGTGACGATTCGGGTTCCGCCAGCGGCCAGGAACGCCTGCTCGCACAGCGTTCGAATCGTACCGTTAACAGCAGATGCGCATCGCGAGAGTTTCGGCACGCCCTCCACAATGTTGATTCCGGATCTGAGCCGGTAGCCTTCGTAGCTTCCGAAGAAGAACAGCTTGTTCGGAATGATAGGTCCGCCGACGCTCACACCAAACTGGTTTAGTCTCAACGGCGATTTGAAATCACGATCAAACCAGTTGCGCGCATCGAGCTTCTCGTTGCGCAGATACTCAAAGACCGAGCCGTGAAACTGATTGCTGCCAGATTTGGTAACAACGTTCACCTGCCCGCCGGTGCCTGTTCCGTATTCTGCGGGGTAGCTGTTCGAGTCGACTCGAAACTCTTGTACGTTCTCCAGCGATGCCTGCAAACGGAAAGGCGAAGCAATTTCACCATTCAGATTTCCCGGCGAAGCATCGATGATTGCCGAGCCCTCGACACCATCATAGCGAACGGCGTTTTGCTCAACTGCACGGCCGCTAAAACGAATGTCGCCAAACGTACCCGAGCCGCTATTGAGCGAACCAGGCGCCTGCAGATAAAGCTGCGAGAGCTGTCGCCCGTTTATCGGCAGCCCTTCTACCTCGCGCTCGTTTACGTTTGCTCCGATTCTCGCTGATGTTGTATCGAGACCAGCTTCTTCGGCCGCAATGACGGTTACTGTTTCGCTTGTGCCTGCGGGCTTGATTTCAATATCAGTAGTTAATGCCTGACCGACCAGCAACTGGATCCCACTGACTTCAGCATCTTTGAATCCTTGAGCCGTTACTTTGATTGTGTAGACTGAGGGTTTCAGGTTTGTGACAAGGTAGGTTCCGTCTTCACCGGTTGTTACGCTTCGTTCTTCGCCAGTTCGCTCATTCTTCACATGTATTACGGCGCCTTGGATTATTGCTTTGCTCTGATCGCGGACGGTTCCCAGCATTCGAGCCATGTCGGCTTGGCTGAGTACGGCCGCGGGAAGAAGTAAATGAGTCAGAATCGTCAGCGCCAGCATCGATCTCAGTGATCGACGCACATCACGGGGTTTTGGTCGAGCCATCAGTGCCTCCTTCGTGTGTTAGGGGGATTTAGTGGATTCCAATCCATTCGCTATGTTGAGACCCAGAGACGCAGCCAAACATCGATTGATGTCTGGCCCCGTCTCCAGGCGGTCACAAGAAAGGTGATTGAATAGCGCAGTGTAGCAGCCCATGTTTAAGCCACAGTGAAATCAAAGTTAAATCTTTGTGAATCAGTCGCGAGCATCAGCGTGCGCACCTGTCCACTAGAATTAGGTCGGATTGTTGAGCGTTACGGAAAGATTCAGTGTCTGAGAGCAGAACGGTCGTGACGTTGGTTACCTGCTAGTCGTAATGTTCAATGTCGGAGAGCAGAACGGTCGGTACGTTGGTAGCTGCTAGTCGTAATGTGCAGGCTTTCTGACAGGAGCTTCAGCATGAGCTCTTCGAGCGGATCGGGTTTGGTTCGCGTCTCTCCGAGTGATTCCATTATCGAAATGTATTCGAGGACCTCTGCAATCTCAGAGTCGGAAAGTGATTCGGCCTTTTGCATCAGAAGCTGTCTATTGTTCATATCTCGTCTCCACAAAGTTCGAGGCTTATTCAGCTACTGTGTCATCTGCAGATGAATCAATGACAGCAGTTCAATTCGAAGTCCCGGACGTTGCTGCCTAAGCAAACGCACTTTCCTGGCCTTCGCGCCCGCGTCGTGATGATTTGGACCGGTCAACTCGACGTATAGATCGAACAGCGGCAGATAAAAATCAGGCGTAAAACTGTCGACAAAATTACCTTCATCATCCCATTCAACTGCAAAGGTGCGATGCTTGTACTGCCATAGGATTCCGTGTTGATCCAAAGTTCGCGCAAATGCTTCTTCCCAGGTGTAGACAAAATCGACCGGTGCCTCTGAATTCAAATCCCGATCGGAGCGCCATTTGATCTGGTCTTCTAATAGGTCGCGCAACAAGTTGCCGTCTTGCGCTACCTCAGTGAGTCTTAGCGTTCCGCTTTCGAGCTCTCCTATATGCGTAGCATTCATAATGACCTCCCTTCCTGCGAGCATCGGGTGACCCTGTCACGTGTTTCTGCCTCAGGAGGTTCAATTCACAGAAGTTCTGATTGGGCTGACTTTCAATATGCAAAAAGGAGGATTCTCGTGGTATTGAATCTTGGTTTGGATCTTCGAGCCATTGCACAGCTCTGCTTACCTCGCACGTCGCTTTGCTTCAGCGCACAATTCATCCAGCCTCTTTCGCAACTGCAGGTAGTTCCTCATTACTTTCTCAAGTTCGCGTTGTCGTTCGATTCGCTTAGCTTTGCTGGCGCTGGTCGTTTCCAGGAGCGATTTATTGTATTCGCGAATCGCTCTCTTGGCGGCTTGGGCCTGCATCTCAACCTGCCTTTCGAGTGCCCGCGTGAGGTCGTTCGGCTGCTCCCTTTGTCCGCGCATAACATTTCCTTAAAGCTTTCTCAGTTTGGCGCCAATTTAGAATAAAGGAGGTGGGTTAGATCGTTGTGGCAATGCCCTTAAGTTTATATGAATTCCGGTATTTTGAGGTGCCGCCCAATAGCAGGTTTAACAAAGATTTAAAGAGTTGGAAATACTTTAGTAATGCGATTCTCCTAAACTTAAATTGTTGACGGCGCAGGAGCTACAAAGATGGCCCCAGAAAGTATTGTGCAAATGTCAAAGAAGTTGGATAAGCGAGCGGTCCGCCTTAGGCGCAAAGCAGAGAATCGAGCTTTGGTCATTCGACGCGTGGTTCGGGAGTTTCGCGACGCAAACCTGACCGTTGGAGCTTTGGACCCGATATGGCAAACAGAAAAACACCGCGAGATCGAGCTCGCGGTTGGAAGATACAACGAAGTACACAAGGCTCTCAGACGGATTAACAAGAAATCCTGAATCCTAGGGCGCATTCGTCCCATAGAAGTCTCAGCAAATCGAGCAAATCATTGCCTTACCACAAGGCTGGAAGACTCGCTATTTCGGGTTCTAGTCTTTAGAGCCAACCGCGTTTCACCGACGCTTCTAATTCTCAATGGTATTTTTGGAGGAGGAGAGATATGAACAGTCTGCGAGAGTACGCGTTTCAAGCGTGGGTGCAGGAAAAAGAACGCCGAAAACAGGCCGACCGGAAGAAACGCAAACGGCGAGCAAAGAAGATCGAAGAAGATATCGAGGATCTTCTTCCGCGTGATATCGAGAACCTTCGATTCGACCGTAATCTTGACGACGCTCGCTGGGAAGCGACGGTGACCGTCACCGATGCAGATGAGTCGACGCTGCTCTTCACCTATGATAGTGACGGCGACCTAGTGTTGATCGGCCAGTGTCGGACCTGCCATGAAGATACGATAAGTTGCGCAATCGGCAGCGCCGCGGAACTTGGCGAAATTCTCGAGAACTTCACGCCTTCCAGTTCGCACGAATGCACTCGGAGATGACGGCGAAGCCGCAAATTGTAACGCAATCTTGACCCTCCGCTGGACAGCCAATAAGTCATGAGGTCGCACGAAAAAGCTTTGTGACTGCGAGCTAGGAAGCTTACTCTGCTCCTTTCCAGGCGCGCGCACTCTTCAACTGCCAAAATGAAGCGCTGATTGACAATGCTTTCAGCGACGTGCTAAAAGCTTCTCTCTATTAATAACTTTAGTATCGGACCGGCAGCACTTCTTTTTAAGCAGCCAGAGCCGTCTTTCACAGTTAAAAGGAACGGCGATCGTCTGTGCATATCTTGGGTAAGCCATGGGAGACGAGACTAAGGATACATCTCAGAGCGACGAACAGCGCGATCGTGACAAGACGGCGATAGATCAAAAGGATAAACCCGCCGCTCAACAAGTTTCATCAGTCGATACAGTGGGAGCCGATGTGCCGGAGAAGGCTCAAGCCCTGCCTCCGGAGGCTGGATCTGTAGCTCCCGCCGAAGAAGCTGAGAAGAAAGCCAAGACAGCGCTTCCTTCCGACGAAAAAGTGAAGACTGAAGCAAAGGCAGAAGCGGCGCTGCCTGGTGTCGAAAAGCCGTCATTGACTCCCACCGTTGAAGGAGCGTCGGAAACCAAACCTGAGGCGCCGGGGAAACCCGCTCGATCAGAAACTGCGCCGCCAAAAGCACCGCCGAAGGCTCCTGCAGCTGAGGGAGGCGCTCCTCCAAAAGCGCCTCCGGCTGCCGGTCACAAACCCGCTCCACCGCCAAAAAAGGGACCAACTATCACCGTTGATATCACGGGCGATGCCCTTATTGACCGAATAAAGGAGCGCTTCGGCGGGGCGATCACCGAAGCTGTCGCAACCCTGGGCCAACAGATAATTCGTGTGAAGAAAGAGTCATATCTCGAGTTGTGCCGCTTTTTGCACGACGATGAAGAGGCGCAGTTCAATATGTGCTGCGATCTCACCGCGCTCCACTGGCCGGATAGAGCGCAGGAAGAGTTCGATGTTGTTATACTTCTATATTCGGTACCGAAGAATCGTAGGCTACGTGTAAAAACGGCGATCGCCGACGGTGAGGCTTGTCAGAGCGTTACCGGGATCTGGTCTGGAGCGGACTGGATGGAGCGTGAGGCCTTCGACATGTTCGGGATCAAGTTTGAGGGTCATCCGGACCTCCGGCGGATACTTCTTCCTCAGGACTGGCCGGGTTATCCGCTTAGGAAAGAATATCCGGTCGAGTATCGCGATAACGAATGGACAGACAAGCACCTCGATTATCGCGAGATCGACTACAACACCGATCTGATCGATGTGAAGTACGGTGAACGAAGATAAATGTTTGGCAGTGATTTGATTTACTGCCGAACGCGAAATCAGAGACATGCAAGATCAGCAGATAGCAGCAGGTCACGAAACACTCTTCGATGCAGAGGAGATGGTCCTGAACATGGGTCCACAGCACCCGTCCACGCACGGAGTGCTGCGCGTGATCCTGAAGCTGGACGGCGAAACCGTTGTCGGGCTCGACTGCGATATCGGCTTTTTGCATCGAGGCGTTGAAAAAATCGGTGAGCACGATACCTACGCTATGATCACGCCTTATTGGGATCGGCTCGATTACGTTGCGGCCGTATCCAATGACCTTTGCTACGTCGAAGGGGTTGAAAAGATGCTTCAGGTCGAGGTGCCGAAGCGGGCCGAGTACCTGAGAGTTATACTCACCGAGCTCCAGCGCATCGCATCACATCTTTTGTGGTTAGGCACTCACGCGATGGATATCGGCGCGGTCACCGTTCTTCTGTACTGCTTCCGTGAACGCGAAGAGATATTAAAGATATTCGAAGATTTCATTGGCGCGCGCTTGACCGCGCATGCGTTCCGAATCGGGGGCTTATGGTGGGACGCTTATCCGGAATTTGAAGCGCGAGTTCGCGATTTTCTGAAGATACTTCCGTCCAGAATTGATGAGTACGAGACCCTTCTTAATGCCAACCGAATCTGGTTGCAGCGGACAGTCGGCATCGGCGTCCTTCCAGCGGATGAAGCCATCAATCTCAGCTTGACCGGTCCGGCGCTGCGCGGTTCAGGCGTGAAGTACGACGTTCGCAAGGCGCAGCCCTATTCAGCCTATCCCGATTTCAATTTTGAAGTACCTGTCGGCGAGAACGGTGATACATACGACCGCTACCTGGTTCGCATGGAAGAGATGAAGCAGTCAGCGATAATCATTGAGCAAGCTCTGGACGGATTGCCTGAAGGCCCGGTTATGGCCAAGGTGCCCAAGATCATAAAGCCACCGGTTGGTGAGGTGTATCACTCGGTCGAGGGTCCGAAGGGCGAACTGGGTGTGTACATGGTGAGCGACGGAACCGGCAAACCTTATCGGATGCGAATCCGTCCGCCGTCTTATATCAATCTGCAGTCACTCAAGCGAATGGCGATAGGCCACCTTGTGGCTGATGTCGTGGCGATCATTGGGACGTTGGATATTGTGCTTGGGGAAGTTGATAGATGATGTGCGTGATGAGTGAGACGTGATGCGTGATACGTTTTGGTCGCGCCGAGTCAGTAATAAAGAAGACTCAGTAACGAACGAGATTTATGCAAGCTATCTTAGCCACCTTGCTTTTGGTTGCCCCTGATTGGGTCGTCAGTCTGACTCGCGAAAGACGGCCGAACGCGTTCTGGGCGGAATATATAGTCTGGCCTGCAATCCAGATTCTGATCGTACTGTTCATTGTTCTCACGCTCGTCGCTTATCTCGTTTATCTCGAGCGCAAGGTCTCAGCATTCATGCAAGCCAGGCTCGGTCCGATGCGCGTCGGACCATGGGGATTGCTTCAGCCCGCAGCCGATGGACTGAAACTGCTCCTTAAAGAGGACATCATTCCGCTCAAGGCGGACAAAGCCGTCTTCATCATCGCTCCGATCGTGTCAGTTGTCGCCGCACTGGTTGTCCTTGCGGTCATTCCGTGGGGAGCTTCCTGGGCAACGATCGCAAATGTAAACATCGGACTTCTGTTCATACTGGCGGTCTCCTCGGTGGGCGTGCTCGGCCTGGTGCTGGCGGGTTGGGGGTCCAACTCAAAGTACTCGCTGTTAGGGGCGCTCCGTTCGTCAGCTCAGATGGTGAGTTACGAAATCGGGATGGGCCTTTCGATAATTGGAGCACTGATGTTTGCGCGAACGCTTTCGATGTCCGGAATTATTGATGCCCAGCGAGCCGACGGCGTTTGGTACATATTTTTTCAGCCGCTCGGATTTCTCATTTATGCGATCAGTGCGTTAGGTGAGACAAACCGCGCTCCGTTTGATTTGCCTGAAGCAGAATCGGAACTGGTGGCCGGTTATCATACCGAGTACTCCGGCTTCAGATGGGCTCTGTTTTTCATGGCCGAATATTCCGCAATGATCGTCACATCTGCCGTTGCGGTAACGGTTTTCCTTGGCGGTTGGATGTTTCCGGGTATCACCGGGACATCGTTCTTTGGTTTGGGCCCAATCTCTAACCCGAGTTTGCATACGATCGCCAGCATAATAGTATTCGCCGCAAAAGTGATGGCGTTGATTTATGCCTACATGTGGTTCCGTTGGACCTGGCCGCGTTACCGCTACGATCAATTGATGGAGCTCGGTTGGAAGTGGATGATTCCTGCTGGTCTGGCAAACATCGTCCTGACCGGAATCTGGTACGTCTTAGCGCTACCGAAAGCCCAGGGCGGTCTGTTTGGCTTTATGCGCGAGGTCAATAAGCGTCTGATTCCAACCGGTTCCGGGATTTTTTATTTTATCGTGACTGCGTTTGTCATTACGATTCCGATTATTTGGGGATTGCTCGTCACAATCAATCGAAGGTCGCGCGATTTCAATCTGCACGAACAGCGCCAGCTTCAGATGCAACTTCGGCGAGAACGCCTGGAGAAGATGTTGCAGGAGCAACCGCGGCCAGCGGAAACAGTTGGATCATAGGATGTTTTTCTAAACAGGTAATTTTATGCCAGCAGCAACAACACCAGCAGCAAGACGGACGATCGGCCAGCTGATCAGACGGCTTCTGCTGCTCGACCTTTTCAAAGGCTTGATGGTTACCTTCAGGTACAACGCGAGAGCTTTGTACGAACCTCGCGACGGCGGAAATCCCAATCAAGCTATCTACACCGAGCAGTACCCGCTCGAGCCGGCGCGGGTATCCGAGAGGTTTCGCGGCGCTCCCAGGTTGAATCTGGATCCGGAGACCGGAGGCACACTCTGTATAGCCTGCGATCTTTGCGCGCTCGCGTGTCCGGTGGATTGTATCGAAGTAGGTTCCATACGACGCGAGGTTCGCGAAGGCGAGAAGGTGAATAAGAAGAAGGTTCTGACCACCTTCACTTTCGACACATCTCGCTGCATGTTTTGCAATTTGTGCTCGGAAGCATGTCCAACGGATTGCCTGGAGCTCACGCAGAGCTTCGAACTTGCGGTGTACCATCGCTCAGGGTTCAGATGGGACCGCGAAATGCTCGAAAAGGGAATCAATTACGTTCGATATTCGAAATAGGGGCTGGGAGTTGGTGGTTAGGATCTGTACCTGACCCCCATCCCCTGACCCCCAACCCCCACTTATGCAATTACATGGTTGGGAAGCGGCGCTGTTCTATGTTCTGGCGATCATGACTCTGTTCATGGCCGTGTTCGTTGTAACGGCGCGCGTTGCGGTCCACTCGGCTCTCTTTCTGATCTCCACACTGGTGAACGTCGCGTTGTTGTTCATTCTGTTGCGCGCGGAGTTCGTAGCCGGCGTGCAGATACTGGTGTACGTTGGCGGTGTAATGGTTTTGTTTTTGTTCGTGATCATGCTTGTACAGACTAGAGCTGAGGAAGAAGCGCGAGTCAGGCTTTACACGGGGCAGACCTGGCCGGCGGTGATCATCGCGCTGTTGTTGGCGATGTCGTTTTACTTTGCGATGAGCCCGGCACAAGTTGCTTTCCGTCCGGCCGAAACCGCGACGGCGGCCGCTGAGCCGCCGGACAGTTCCGAGCGAGCGACCGCCGGTGCCGGCTTGAACATATCAAAGGACACTCAGGAAGTCGGCGATCAGCTTTATCGTCAGGCGGCGCTGCCGTTTGAAGTCGCGTCGTTGCTGTTGCTGGTGGCTATGGTGGGCGCGGTGCTGCTCGCGCGCGGCACGAAACAAGAGAAGTTGTATGACGATGTAGTTGGCGATTGAGGATTTGAGATTGCCGATTTTGAAATCTGCAATTAGCAATTTGAAATAGTTTGGAATTTGCAATTTGCAATTTGAAGTCTGTTAACGACGTCCGATTTCCAATGCGCCTTAGCGGATTCGCTGAGACACATAAATTGGAAATTGCAAATTTCAAATTTGCAAATTTCAGATTGCAAATTGCAAATTGGCAAGCTGCAATCGCAAATCAGAAGTCGCAAATCGGGAATCGACAATTCTTTAGGGGGACGCTGTGATCGGGATCATTACCGGCGCGCTTGCGTACTTGGCTCCTGTACTACTATTGCAAGCTGAGCCTTCTTTTGCGAAGCGGTTCGAACCGACACTCATAAACTTTTTGATGCTCAGCTTCCTGCTGTTTGTTGTGGGCGTCGCCGGGGTACTGTCGAGACGCAACATCATCATCATCTTCATGTCGATTGAGCTCATTTTGAACGCCGTGAACTTGAACCTTATCGCGTTCTCTCGCTATCTCGAGATCAATAAGGAAGCGCTCACTGCAAAGGGATTGGTGGTAAATCCGCTCGCGGGACCGGTCTTCACGATATTCATCATCGTGGTTGCCGCCGCGGAGGCGGCGGTCGGGCTCGGAATCGTTATCGCAATGTTTCGGAACCGCGAAACCGTGGCGATCGATGAAATCGATTTGTTGAAATGGTAAATGCTAAACGCTGAACGCTGAAGCGTTCGGCCTTTAACGTCAGCGTTTAATTATATGCTCAAACTCGTCTGGCTAATTCCGGTTCTGCCGCTGCTGGGATTTCTGTTTAACTTCCTGCTAGGTCGAGGGCTCCAACTCAGCGAGCGAACCGTGTCAATCGTCGCTTGCGGCGTGATTCTCGGCTCGATGCTGCTCACTTTCGGAGCCTTCTACGAATATCACTGGAGCTTTAATCCCGCAAACGAAGACAATCCTTACATAACCAGCAGAGATGGGTTTCCGAATTCGTTTACCTGGCTTCCCGGAGGCCCGGCGCACACCAGCCTTGGTAAAGATGCAGGCAAGCTCGCCAACTTTAATATCGAGTGGAGCTATCAAATAGACCAGCTGTCGTTAGTGATGATGTTTGTCGTCACATTCGTCGGCTTCTGGATTCACGTCTTTGCGACCGGTTACATGCACGGTGATAAGGGTTACTACCGATTTTTCGCTTACCTGAACCTGTTTATGTTCATGATGTTGCTGCTCGTAATGGGCTCCAATTTCATGATCATGTTTATCGGTTGGGAAGGCGTCGGGCTGTGTTCATATCTGTTGATCGGTTATTACTTCACAAGACAAGAAGCAGCGGATGCTTCGAAGAAAGCGTTTGTCGTCAACCGCATCGGTGACTTTGGGATGGTGTTGGCCATCTGCGGAGTTTTTGCCACCTTCGGCACGTTGCAATTTCATGATGTGGCAACTGCTGCTGCAGCGTATCAGACCGAACATCTCTGGCAATTCGGACTGATGTCCTGGCTTGCGTTAGGTTTGTTTATTGGGGCCACCGGCAAGAGCGCGCAGATACCGCTTTACATATGGCTGCCAGACGCGATGGCGGGCCCCACTCCGGTTTCTGCACTGATACACGCCGCGACAATGGTCACCGCGGGCGTGTTTATGGTTACGCGAACGAACTTTATCTTCCAGCGTTCGGTGACGATGATGATGATCGTGGCGCTGGTGGGATGTTTAACCGCGTTTGTTGCGGCTACGATCGGCATTACTCAGACTGATATCAAGAAGGTCCTGGCATACTCCACCGTCTCACAGCTCGGCTATATGTTTATGGGCGCAGGCGTCGGCGCATTCATCGGAGCAATCTTCCACGTGTTCACGCACGCCTTCTTCAAAGCCCTCCTGTTCCTTGGATCCGGTTCCGTGATTCACGGCATGCATCACGAACAGGAGATGCCCAGGATGGGCGGACTGCAAAAGTATTTGCCGACCACATACAAGACGATGCTGATGTGGTGGCTTGCGATCTGCGGCATCATCCCATTCGCGGGCTTTTTCTCAAAAGACGAAATCCTGTGGAAGACGTTCTCTACCAGCGTGTTTGGCGGCAGCAAGATCCTGTGGGTGGTCGGATTCATCACCGCTGGGATCACCGCGTTCTACATGACGCGGTTGATGGCGCTCACGTTTTGGGGTGAAGAACGATTCCGCAAGATTCATGCCGGCGGTGAAGCTGATGAAGCCTACGCATCGGCGCACGACAAAGGTCTTGCAGATCACGACGCGGCAGTTGCGGATCCGGGTGATCGTCCGATGCATCAACCCGGCGAGCACGTAGGAGCTCACGACAAATCGGATTCTCTCGACGCCCATGGAGTCTCTCACGCTCATTTCGAACCGCACGAATCACCACGCAGCATGACGTTGCCGCTCCTGGTGCTTGCGGTAGGTTCGGTGGTGGTTGGATGGGTGGGAATTCCGCACGCGCTGACCGGCGGAGCGAATTTGAACTTTTTCGAGCGCTGGTTGGAACCGGTCATCGCAAAAGTGCATGAGCCGCCTCGCTTAGAGGCTCTAGGCCACTCCTCTGCTGGAGTTACTTCTGCGACGGCCGCGACCGCTGAATCAGCACACGCAGGTGCACACGAAGCTACCGATCCGATGGAATATGTGCTGATATTGCTTTCGCTCGCAATTGCGGTCGGAGGCATTCTCCTCGGCCGTTTGTTCTATCTAAAGCGACCCGATCTTCCAAGAGTCTGGGCGCAGAAGCTGCGTCCGCTGTACACGCTGAGCTTCAACAAGTGGTATTGGGACTGGCTGCTCGATGTCAAAGGAGTACAGGCTGGCAAAGCAGTCAACGACGCGCTCTGGAAGGTTGATGCTGCGGTAGTAGATGGCGGAGTGAATGGCGCAGGTTGGCTCACCAGGTTTTGGGCGAAGGTCACCGGGTGGTGGGACAAGTGGGTTATCGATCTTGCGGTCAACGCTACAGGGTTTGTCACCAAAGTCGGCTCATACGTGTTGCGGACTTTGCAAACAGGGTTCTGGCAGAACTATGCACTGCTGTTCGCACTGGGGTTGTTCGTTATTTTGGTTTATTACGTTTACCCGGCGATTTCGACCACGATTAAAGGTTTTACTGGTAGATAAAAGGTTTGTAGTACTCTGTTTGTAGTACGAAATTGCGCACTGCAGGCGGTACTACAATCCACAGATTAGGAGACTTTGGCTATGGGCCCTGGTCGTATTCAGTTTTTTGGCATCGGCATTCTGTCATGGGTGACATGGCTTCCTGCCGTTGGCGCAATCATTCTCTTATTCTTCAACCGCGCCAAAAACAATAGCATCCGCGGTTTCGCGAACATGTGGATCGCCCTCTGTTTCTTGATTTCGATCCCGCTGCTGACCGGACTAGGTGGGAGCCGGCCGGGCTACGATCGAGCTTATGGCGGATTACAGTTCATTGAAGACCATGAGTGGATTCCATTGATCGGAGCACGATACCAGCTTGGGGTCGATGGTCTCTCGCTCGTCCTGGTGTTGCTCACGACGCTTTTGGGCGTGATCTCAGTTGTCTGCTCCTGGGCATATATCCGAGAGAAAGGTCGCGAGAAAGAGTATTACATAATGATGCTCTTGCTTCAGACCGGAATGCTCGGAGCATTCGTCTCTGCGGATCTGTTCCTGTTCTTTATTTTCTGGGAAGTGATGCTCGTTCCGATGTATTTCCTGATCGGAATCTGGGGCGGAAAGAATCGACTTTACTCAGCCATCAAATTCTTTCTGTATACGCTGGTAGGTTCGGTGGTGATGCTACTGGCAGTACTTAAGCTCTTCTTCATTTTTCCTGATGTTGTTACGAAACAACGTGCAGCGGTCGAGGCGACCGCTCACCAGCTAGCCGCAAGCAGCGTCGCAGATCCGAGCCGGCAGGGACAAGTCAATAGCGAGATGTTGAATCTCGCTCTCGATGCAATGAAGCGAGTTGACGGGATCGATCCGGCTACAAAACGGCCGTTGCCCGCCGGTTACGTCCGCAGTTCCTTCAACATCGCTGCGCTTACGGCAATCGGTCCTCACATCAAGGAGGTGTTTGGACTTGGTGTTGTAATCTACCTGTTTATCGGCTTTGCGCTGTCGTTTGCGATCAAAGTGCCGATGTTTCCGTTCCATACCTGGTTGCCCGACGCTCACTATGACGCACCCACAGCCGGTTCGGTAATACTTGCGGGCATATTGCTGAAGATGGGCACCTATGGATTCATGCGTTTCTCGCTGCCGATGTTTCCGGATGCCGCTAAGGATCCGACCGTACGCCAGGTGATGGTTGTGCTCGCGATCATTGGCATCATCTACGGCGCACTGGTAGCAATGGCCCAAAAAGATGTGAAGAAGTTGGTCGCCTATTCGTCGGTATCACACCTCGGGTTTGTAATGCTGGGTCTATTTGCATTCAATCCAAACGGGATAAACGGCGCGGTGATGCAGATGATCAATCACGGCATCTCAACCGGCGCACTGTTTATGCTCGCAGGTATTCTCTACGAAAGACGTCACACGTATGAGATAGCCGAGTTTGGTGGGCTCGCTTCGGTGATGCCCAAGTTCTCGACGATATTCTTGATCGTAACTCTGTCATCACTCGGGTTGCCGTTGATGAACAACTTCATCGGCGAGTTCTTGACGATCCGGGGAGCCTTCGAAGCAAAGGTGTGGTGGGGCGCGTTTGCGGCGGTCGGCATCATCCTGGGCGCGGCTTATATGTTATGGCTTTACCAGCGAGTGTTTTTTGGAGCGGTAACGAATAGCAGTAACGAGGGTCTGGAGGATCTGGATATGCGCGAGACCTGGCAGTTCGCGCCATTAATTTTCCTGATCTTCTGGATCGGCATTTATCCGAAGCCGCTGTTGTCGTACATCGAGCCACAGACCAATATTGTCGTAGCACAGGTACAACCCGACTTTTTCAAAACGACTATGCAAGCTCCACAAGTCGCGGAGGAACATCCGAGATGAGAGTTTCTTGTTAGCCGCTGTCATCTGAGAAATCTGCGGATGAGTCGTTTGCAAAGTGCTGCAAAGCTGATCCACAGATTACGCAGAAAGTAAGACCAATCAGAAACCAGGGACCAAATAGAAACCAAAAACCAATAAACCGTCTTTATGCTACAAGCGACTGATTTTCAAGCAATTGCGCGCCAATCAGCGCAGTTCATCATGCCTGAGGGCATCCTCACGCTGTTCGCCTGTGCCGCGCTCGTCCTCGATGTTATGCTCCCTCGCGTCCAGAAGCGCGTCGTGGCGTGGGTTTCCCTTGCCGGCACAGGTTTCGCGTTAATCTCACTTTGGATCTTATACAGCGGGATCGTCAGTAAAGGAGCGTCGCGCACCGCTTTCTTTGAGATGATCGTGCTCGACAACTACGCGGTGGTGTTCAAGTCGATGTTCCTGATCGGAGCGGCGCTTTCGATACTGCTATCGATCAAGTATCTGGATGTCGAGGGAGAACAGCGCGGCGAGTACTATGCCCTGATACTCTTCTCAGTTGTGGGCATGATGTTCATGGCATCGGGCGTGGACCTCCTGTCGCTGTTTATCTCGCTCGAGTTGATGGCTATTTCAGTCTACATACTTGTTGGTTATTTCCGTCGCGACAGAAGATCAAACGAAGCATCGATGAAGTACTTTCTTCTCGGCGCGTTTTCGTCAGGCGTGTTGCTGTACGGAATTTCGATGGTTTATGGCCTGACAGGTTCCACTAATCTGGCAAGCATTGCGACAGCGTTACCTAAAATAATGTCTGTCGAGGTAATCAAGAACAGTAACGGCACTGATACGATTATCGATCAGCGGTACTTGTTATTGATGTCGATGGTCTTAATGGCGGCCGGAATGTTCTTTAAGGTCGCGGCTGTTCCATTTCACATGTGGGCGCCCGACGCGTACGAGGGTGCTCCAACTTCGATAACCGCGTTCATGTCCGTAGGCGTAAAGGCCGCAAGCTTCGCGATGTTTGGACGTATATTCCTTTATGGTCTACCGGACATTCGCGCTACCATCGCCGGCGATCCTACGCGGAACATTGTCGGACTGCCAGGGTGGGCAGTTTTGTTAGGAATAGTGTCGGCAATCACAATCGTCTGGGGCAATCTTGGCGCGCTCACTCAGCCTAATACAAAACGATTACTCGCGTATTCATCAATTTCACATGCGGGCTACACGCTGTTGGGATTGCTCGCCGGCAATGAAACTGGATACACCGGGTTCGTGATTTATTTGTTTATCTACACGCTTATGAATCTCGGCGTGTTTGGCTGCATCATTGCGCTTAGAAGGCAGGGGATCGTGGGCGATCGAATTGACGATCTGAATGGGTTGATGAAGAAAGCACCGGGGCTCACGGTGATGATGACTATTTTCCTGTTGTCGCTGGGAGGAATCCCGCCCACAGCCGGCTTCATAGGAAAGTTCTATTTGTTTGGAAGCTTGATTCAGACAGGCAATCCCTGGCTCGTACGCCTTGCAGTTCTGGCAGTCGTGATGAGCGTGGTATCGCTCTATTATTACATCCGCTTTATACGAGCTATGTATATTGAAGGTGAGACAGAGCCGCAGCCAGTGCGTCTCGCGCCTTCATTGCGGGTGGCGCTGGTGGCAGCTACGGTTCTGGTTATGTACATCGGAGTTTTTCCGCAACGTCTGATCAGCTTTACGCAGAAAGCAAGCAGTGGACTGAAGACTTACACTTACGGACAGAGTGCCGCCAAAGAAGGTAGCACCGCGCCTCGGGCAATGGACGACGAACCTGGCCCCCGGCCTCGCTGATGCGATGCCTTCCCAAGAAGAAAATCCTGACGAGTTCAATCGTTCCAATCAGAATGATGGCGGCGTAAGCTGGCGACAGGCGCTGGGCACAGTAGGCCTCGCGCTTGCGATCCCGTGGATGATCGGGATCCCGGTTCTGATCGGCTGGTGGTTGGACAAGAGATACGCCACCGCGCCGCTGTGGTTGATTGTGGGCCTTGTAGTGGGACTGGTTTCGACGGCCCTGGATATTTACAAGCTTCTGAAAAGATTCGGTCAGTTCAAGTAATAGGACCTATCAGACGTATTGGACCGATTAGACTTTCAATTAACTCCAATTATTTCAAAATTTCTTGCCCGCTGATTGCCCGCCTGATTTCGCGCCTGTGGATTCGATTTGCATAGAGGTGTAAACTTATTGGTGCGGACGCTGTCAGGAGAAGCCGTCCAAGGCTCGATCGAACCCTCAAGCTACCTTCGAGAGGAGCTATGGATATAACGCATCAATCACCTCATCCACTTACTCGTGGTAAAGACGTTGCAGTGCACTACGGACAAAGCGACGTCGATACTATCCGACAGCAGATCGAGCAAACCGAAGCCATGAAGAGACGCTGGCTTTTAATGGCGATGATCATAAGCATCGCCGCGTTAGTTGGCGCGATTGTGCTGTTGTCAACTAACTATGCTCTTTACTCGTCGGCTGAATCAGAGAAGAAGAAGCTCGTTCAGGAAAACGCAACGCTGAAGACGCGAGCCGATCAAACTCAGCAACAGCTCGACGCCAGAAACGCACAGGATGCAAAACAGGCGGAGACGAAAGCCGACTCGCAAAACAAACTGCAGTCGATCTTGCCTTCGATAATGAAAGGAAGCGCGGGACCGAATGAAATTGCCGCATTCGCGAGAATGGTACACGCTCAGCCAGGTGGTCGTGTGGAGTTGGATTCGGCGCCTCCAGATAAGATATTCAGAAACTGGAAGTCAACCACCGGAAACACATCCGAAATCTACACGCTGGTTGGAGGATTTGTGGGAGGAAAATGGGTGGTGTACTCGAACCTCGTCGCTCGGAGTCAAAAGTGATGTAAGGCTCTTCCTCACAGTGGGTCGAGCAGCGTAGCTTCTTCAGCATTATTCATGCGACATCGTCCCAAACAATTGTTTCTCGCGTCAAATATGCTGAAGCCCACTCTCAAGTCGCCGGTATAAAGGCGTCCCTCCCCCTTACAACTACCGCGAATGTAGCCTCACGCCTTTGGAGGTTCTGACACGACCTTCTGCCTCTGCTCGTCAAAATACAGCACTCGGCCTTCACGATATGACTGCACGCTCATACCGATGGTCACCATCGCTCTGTATGCAGTCTGGGCATCGAGCACCGGTTTCTCGCGAGTCTTTACGCACCGTAGGAAATTCTCCATGTGTGATTCCCTTGGCTCACACTCCATCATCACTTCTATTGTTCCGTACTTATCCTTGAACTTCTCTCTGGCGATGCGCTGCGGAGTTACGGTGATGTAATCGACTCGTCCTTCGAATTGCCCGCCTGGGACCATCATTATCGTTCCCTCGTGACCTCGTATGAGACCAGGGATGTGCGTTTCGTTTGCCATGGACGAACTGAGTACAAGCGAATGCCCGGCCGGGTAATCGGCGATCAGATTGAACGTATCAGGAACTTCACGTTCGTCTTTGAAGATGTAAGTGCCGCCGCTGGCCATCACGCGATATGGAAATTGAGCTTCCCCCCAGCAAATGTTCAACGGCGCCATCACGTGGTAGAACAGGTCAGTAGCTATACCGCCGGAGTAATCCCAATACTTGCGGAATCGGAAAAAGCGATCCGCGTTATACGGTCGCTTTGGAGCGTCTCCAAGCCACATCTTCCAATCAATAAAGTCTTCCCCTTTTCCTTCGGGACCGGCAGCAGGATCGATTTTCCAGTTCCACTCACCGGCGGCCGAGTTTCTGTGGTAAGAACCCTGGCTCATTATGAGCTTGCCGATCATTCCATCCTGAATTGCCTTTCGGGCTTTCCACCATTGATCAGAGCTGGTGGTTTGCGAGCCGACCTGGAGCACGCGACCGGTTTCTTTTACTTTGTCGCAGACTCGCTTCGCTTCTTCGACGGTATGGGTCATCGGCTTTTCGAGATAGACGTCCTTGCCTTTGTCCATAGCCTCGATTGCAATACGCGCGTGCCAGTGATCGGGCGTCGCGATGATAACCGCGTCAACGTCCTTGCGATCGAGAATCTCGTGGTAGTCCAACGAACCCTCACACTTCGCGGTTTCCTTTGCTTTGTTCAAGCGCTTGGCGTAGACGTCTGAGACGGCAACCACCTTTGCTGGTGTGGTGGGCATCTGCCCGGTTTTGATGACCCATTCAAGTAAATCACTGCCGCGGCCGCCAACGCCTATGACAGCGACATTGATGTGATCATTGGCCCCTCGCACATTCCCCATCACTGTCGGTGTTCGGCCGAGAACATTCATGGCTGCGCTTGCCCCAAGGGCGGACTTAACGAAGTCTCTGCGATTCAGTTTGTTCCACATAATTCTCTCCCGATCTAAGGCATGGAGTTCACGCACAAGACATCCGGCGAAGTGACCCCAATCTCAGTGCGTGGTCTTTGAAGATTGTAGGCAGGCAATATATGACACAACGCGACGTGTGATATCAAGTCGAGCGCAGTGAGGGGCATAGCTTGAAAGACCAAAGTGGCGTAGACTGTCCTGTCTGCGCAGCTTCGAGCTGAATAATGAGAGCATTCACCAAACGTCAATAGCGCAGTTACTTCGACAAGACTAAGGAGCCAATATGAACAGCCTCAGCGATCGGGTTGCGATCATCGGAATGGGTTGTACCAAGTTCGGCGAGCACTGGGATAAGAGCGAAGAAGATTTGATTGTAGAAGCAGCTTATGAGGCCTTCGAAGACGCCGGAGTCGAGCCTTCTCAAATAGAGGCGGCGTGGGTTGGAACCCTGGTTTCAGGAATTTCCGGTCAAGCGCTATCGCGACCTTTGAAGCTTCAGTATATCCCCATCACTCGAGTCGAGAACATGTGTGCGACCGGTCAGGATGCGTTGCGCAACGCCGCGTTTGCTGTTGCAGCCGGCGCATATGATCTGGTTCTCGTTGTGGGGTTCGAAAAGCTAAAGGACTCCGGCTATTCGGGATTGCCGGGCGCCGCTTCGAGTGTAATTGGCGCCGGCAATACCGCACCCGGCGCATTCGCCCTTTCGGCGAACCGTTATTTTCATAAATACGGCGCGGGCAAAGAGGAGCTGGCGAAAATTTCGGTCAAGAACCATTACAACGGCGCGCGCAATAAGAAAGCACACTTTCAAAAAGAAATAACCATCGAACAGGCAATGAAAGCTCCGATGATCGCGTCCCCGCTTGGGCTGCTGGATTGTTGCCCGACTACTGACGGAGCCGCCGCGGCGATCATCACCCGAACGGAGCTCGCGCCGAAGTTCAAAAAAGACTTTGTAACAATCAAAGCAATGGGACTCGCAGTGGGCCCGGGAACCGGAAGAATGGATCCTGATTTTGACTTTACGAGTTTTCCAGAGACAAAGGCTGCTGCCAGGCAAGTTTACGATCAGCTTGGAATAAAAGACCCGCGCCGCGAAGTGAGCATGGCGGAGGTGCACGATTGTTTCTCGATTACCGAGATGATTATTTATGAAGACCTTGGTTTCTCCGAGCCGGGCAAGGCGAAGATTGACATTGATTCTGGAGCATTCACTTTGAAAGGTGACTTGCCGGTCAATACCGATGGCGGCTTGAAATCATTTGGGCATCCAATCGGCGCAAGCGGGCTGCGCATGCTGTACGAAATCTATCATCAACTACTCGGTAAAGCCGGAGAACGACAGGTCAAAAATATGAAGCTGGGGCTCGCTCATAATCTGGGTGGCAACCCCGGTTCATTTACATGTTCGATAATCGCTCTGGGACATTCGTAACTTAGTAGGGCCACATGGCAACAACTCTTGAGCGGTATGAAGAGCATCAATTCAAAAGGACGATTCCCGGGAATATCGAGACCGTGCGAAAGCGCATATGCGAGGTGCTGGAGGATCTCGAATATGCAGTCCTTGGTGATAATCCGATTCAGGGAAAGCGAAGACGCCGACGCAACTTCTGGATAGCCACCGTTCTGGAGTACCAAACCCAGCTTACCATCGCGCTGAAGCCAATCAGCGACGCTTCGACTCTCGCGACCTTCGATTACGAAGTCGAGTACCTGTTTTCAAAAGGCGACAGAAGAACACTCGAGCGTGAGGCGGACGCGATCATAGCCCTGGTCACGCAACCACCCGGCAGTTCCATCTGTAAAGCCTGCAGCACTGAAAATGACGCTGGAGTAAAGTTCTGCAGGTCATGCGGGACACCTGTAGGCCAACAACCCGCGCTGGCAGAATTTGAATTAATGCGAATGTCGGCGGATGCGAGCGCCGCTCATATCGAGGCAAAAGTGGCCCTGTGGACTCAACTCCTTGTTCTTGCATTCGCATTGTCGATGATCTTCTTCGGACCACGTGAAATAGTTAGACTTGGGTGGGGAATCTTTGGAGTCGGCGAACTGGTAGTTATCCTGGTGTTGCTGCAGGCGATTGATCGTCTGCGGTCAGCAGTACTAAGTACGCGCTCCGAAGCCTCTGAGAAGGAAATACGTGAAACTCTACAGCGAGACGTCAGAAGATCCTTGCCCTCGCAGCCGTTTTCCGTAACCGAGGGAACTACGGAATTGATTGAGTCGGTAAAGACGCCGGTTGCCGCTCCAACTTCGAGAGACACGGATTCGATTTAAGATTGTTTAGATAATTCGTCGCTGCTCGCTCAGATGATTCCATACAGATATTCATAACCGCTCAATTATCCGCAGATGACGCGATTGCTCAGATAAAATTGCGAGCCTGGTTTGTATTGTCACAATCGAGAGTGACGATTTTTTGACTGCATGCACCATCACCTTAAAGTCAAATTAGATAGTAGATTCGTTGCTAACGTGGGAGATCATTGAGGACGCGTGTTATCATTGCGCCGCCGCGAGGTCGAAAATGGCGTACATACTTAATGAAGAAGAACAGCTCATTCTGACTACAATAAAGAAGTTTCTCGATAAAGAGGTTGCTCCTGTTGCCTCAGAGCTCGAGCACCGTAATGAGTACCCGACTGATATTGTCGAAGGTATGAAGCAGTTGGGCTTGTTCGGCGCCAACGTGCCCGAACAATATGGCGGGCTCGACCTGAGCTACACAGTCTTCGCGATGATTTTCGAAGAGATATCGAGAGTATGGATGGGTCTTGCCGGGATTCTCGGTACTCATTGTGTGATGTCTGACGTCGTAGCGCGATTCGGCACCGAAGACCAAAAGCGCAGGTTCCTTCCGATCATGGCTACCGGTGCGAAACGAGGCGCGATCTGTCTGTCAGAACCGCACGCTGGAACCGATCTCCAATCAATCCGAACCACTGCCGAGCGTCGCGGCGACTTCTACTACATAAACGGTTCGAAGATGTGGATCACCAACGGCCGCCGAGCTGAAGTGATGTTACTACTCACAAAAACCGATAAGAACGCGAAGCCTGCTTACGCCGGAATGAGCGCCTTTATAGCAGAAAAGGGCGAGCCAGGTCTGACGGTGAGTCGCGATATAGACAAGCTCGGGTATAAAAGCCTCGAGACATGCGAGTTGCTCTTTGAAGACTTTCGAGTCCCGGCAGAGAATCTCATCGGCGGCCGCGAGGGTGAAGGTTTCAAACACGTGATGACCGGTCTTGAGAGTGAGAGGATCAACGTTGCTGCTCGTGGGCTTGGAATAGCAAGAGCTTCGTTTGAAGAGGCGATAAAGTATTCCCAACAGCGCCAAACCTTCGGTAAACCAATTTGCGAGCATCAGGCTATTCAGCTGAAGCTTGCGGACATGGCGACAAAGATCGAAGCATCGAGACTGTTGGTCTATGCTGCCGCTGAAAAGAAGGATCGAGGTGAGCGTTGCGATCTTGAAGCCGGCATGGCAAAGCTGTTTGCTACCGAGACCGCTCAAGAGTGTTCACTCGAATCGATGCGAATCTTCGGTGGCAACGGTTACGCAAAGGACTTCCCGGTCGAAAGGTACTATCGCGATGCGCCGCTGTTGATAATCGGCGGCGGGACAAATGAGCTTCAGAGATTAGTGATCGCGCGAAACCTGTTGAAGAAGTACGCTTTGAACGATAAGTAAGAGGAAGTTCCAACCACAAGCGCTTCCCCGAAGCTCTACGTGCGCCGCGACTCTGCGGTGAAGCTCCTTCAACAATCAAGTATCACCGCAGAGTCGCAAGAGTTCACGGAGATGCGCAGGATTCTCGTCGGTACGGCCTCTTCTTCAACTCACTTGGCTACATCTACAGTGACGTTCTTCTTGTGGGTGGAGGCTTGCCTCTGGCTTGAGTGACCGCTTGGAACGGCGATCGTAAGAAAAGCGAAGACGATCTCCTTGCCATCCTCAGTCCATGCAGCGCCTTGTCTCTGCATCATCTGCGCCATACTTGACACTGTCTTGGAGCAAGCCGTATAAGCCTATCATTCAGTGAAAACTCTCACGATTCTTGCTCCGTTTGGAGGATTCTCTATGAACAGCCATCGATACTTTAGAACGGTTCTGTCTGCGACTTTGCTTTTGATTCTGATTACTGCGCGAGCCTGGGCCAACGGCTTCTCGCTCGAGCAGGTTCTGAGCTCACCCTTTCCTTCGGATCTCATAGCGTCACCTCAGGGCGACAAACTCGCCTGGGTATTCGACGCCGAGGGGAAGCGTAATATCTGGATCGCTGAAGCTCCGTCCTTCAAAGGCAGACAGCTGACTCACTACGATAAGGACGACGGACAAGAAATCACCGAGCCTGAATTCTCGCCGGATGGCAATTGGATAGCATTCGTCTACGGCGGACCTCCGAATAGCGACAAGGATGTGCCAAACCCTACGAGCGATCCGTCCGGCGCCACACAGGAAGTACGCATCGCCAACGTGCGGACAGGGGCCGTGATAAAGGCAGGAGAAGGCACCAGCCCGATGTTTTCGCCTGGCAGCGATCGCGTAATTTTTGAACACGAGGGCCACTTGTGGTGGGTTCCTCTGCCCTCAGCGGTTGCGGCAAAGAGCGCGACTCTGACGAAGGCCAATGCTAGTCCAAAAAAGATTTTCGAAATCCGAGGCTCGGTTAGTTCACCCAAGTGGTCACCAGATGGATCGAGGCTGGCATTTGTTTCATCTCGTGGCGATCACAGCTTTATCGGAATCTACAATCCGAAAGCAGGTGACATCCGGTTTCTTGAGCCAAGCGTCGATAGAGATATTGAACCTCGCTGGTCGGCAGACGGAAAGCGCATCGCATACATCCGTTTGTTCAACATAAGCGACGCGCCATCCGCGGACCGGGAGCGTCTTCTCCCGTGGGCCATCAGAGTTATTAATGTCGATGGGGGTAAGGGAAAAGAAATCTGGAGATCCGGAAACACCTGGATGGACTCCTACTCGAGACTCCCGCTGGGAGAAAACATTCTTCAGTGGGCGGCGGGAGATCGAATCGTGTTCGTATCGGAGAAGGATGGCTGGGCGCACCTGTATTCAATTCCCGCCGTGGGCGGTGCGGAGACCGCTCTCACTCCCGGGAACTATGAAGTAGAAAACGTCACCTGGTCGCCTGACCGGTCATACGTGATTGTGGCGTGCAACAACGGAGATATTGATCACCGGCATTTGTGGAAAGTAGACACCGCCGCAGGTAAGCCTGAGCAACTCACCAGTGGTCAAAGCATTGAGATGTTTCCGGTGCTACTGGACGGTGGAAAGCAAATCGCGTTCATGCAGGCAACTGCCAATCGGCCGTTGTTACCATACATCGCGTCATCTTCAGTTAAGGGTACGAAGCCGCTTGCGCCCCAGGCCTTACCTGCAAACTTTCCAGCTGATCTCCTGGTTGAGCCGGAGCAAGTGATCTTTAAGGCTTCAGACGGTATCGAAATCCACGGTCAGTTCTTCAAGCCTAAGACGTCGACGGGCAAGATGGCCGCGGTGGTCTTCATGCACGGAGGCCCGGTGCGACAGATGTTACTCGGCTGGCATTACAACTACTATTACCATAACGCATATGCGATGAATCAAACCCTGGCGAGTCGCGGTTACGCAGTCTTATCGGTCAATTATCGGGCCGGTATCGGATACGGCCGAGCTTTTCGCGAAGCCAAACATCGGGGCGCGCGGGGAGCATCCGAATATCAGGATATTGTTGCTGCCGGTAAATATTTGAGGTCTCGCAGCGACATAGATCCTAAGCGCATTGGACTGTGGGGTGGATCCTACGGAGGTTTCTTGACGGCGATGGGTCTCGCTCGAGATTCCGAGTTGTTCGCCGCAGGAGTCGACTTGCATGGGGTACATGATTGGAGCGCGCGAGTTGGACGCGGGCCCGGCGGGGGCGCGTCGGCCGAGCTTGTTAAGCTGGCGCGCGAGTCTTCGCCAATCACATCGGTCGATAAGTGGAAATCACCAGTACTACTGATTCACGGAGATGACGATCGCAACGTCGCGTTCAGCCAGAGCGTCGATCTGGTTCGTAAGCTCCGTGAATACAATGTGCAATTTGAGGAGCTGATCTTTCCCGACGAAGTGCACGATTTCCTCAGGCATGAGAACTGGCTGCGAGCGTATCACGCGGCGTCGGATTTCTTTGATCGGCGAATGAAGTGAGACGTAGCACGCCTGTCAGACGCCTTAAACTGCAAATCAGTTCGGTTGGGGTCTCGAGATTGCGCTTTTGCCCTGCGTTTTGCGTGAAATCAGATTCTTAGATTTTGAAACTCAGTTCAGACGCGGAGCGCCAAGGCGCAAATTGACCCGTAATGTGCTGCCTGCCACAATGTCCCATCTTTTTTGTTTCATAACCGAAGAAAGTGCAGTCGTTTGTGTCTAATATAGATAGGGCATTAATCTAATACGATCCCAATGGCGGTGAGAGAAGGACATTCAGGCCTCGACGAGAGGAGCATGGTCATGGCTGCCCAGCAGGGCGACCGAGACGCATTTAGGCTCCTCTATGAGCGTTATCGTGATCGTGTCTACAACTTCATCTTTTATTCAATCGGGGACCACCTCCGCGCCGAGGACATACTGCAGATAGTATTCGTAAAGATCTTCCGAGGATTGCCCGGTTTCCGATTTGAAGCAAGCCTTGCCACCTGGATTTATCGGATTGCCCTCAACGAGTGTCTCAATCAACAGAGAAAGCGTGGTATGCAGCAAGTGCCGTTTGAAGCGCTTCTGGGCAGCGATGAGGAGCCTTCTGCTGCTGCGGCCGATTTACAACACGCTGAAGCAGAGCGCCGCGAAATTGTGCACCGTGCGTTGATGGAGCTATCGCCGAAGCTACGATCGGTGGTTGCGCTCAGGTATCTCGAGGAACTCTCTTATGAAGAGATCGCCTTGGTCCTGGATTGCTCTCCGGGAACGGTGGCTTCGCGGTTGAATCGCGCGCTCAGCCAGCTGGAACAGCGGTTAAGGCCGCTGAAGCCGCTCTTGTGATATTGACGGAGTGAACTTATGCGATGTTGGAGATTTGATTTGCAGCGCAGGTTCTCGCGTTATCTAAACGGCGAGCTTGATCACAATACAATGAAGCGCGTTGAGGATCATCTGCTCGACTGTGGTATTTGCCGTACCCGGCTTGCTCGAATGCGCAATGGGCATCGATTGGCGCAGGAGTTACCGCGATTTACTCCGTCGCACGATCGGTGGCACGCGATTGAAGCGGCTATTTCGGGGACGGAAGCGACGAATGTGCAGAACAACAAAGGAATTTCGAGCTGGCAAAATCTGGTTGCAAGGCCCGGCCTGGCGCTCGCGGTACTTGGAGTCGTAGCACTGATAGCTGCGGTGTTTGTTGCATCACACAAAAGGACTGCCAGAGAAGAGCAAGCTGGAGGCATTCTCATTGCAGACGCTCTCGACCTCAAAGAATTTCACACCGTGTCGATCGCGGACATCGATCGGAACCGGAAGCCTCATGTGATGGCGGAAGGTTATGTGTCGGAGATTCGCGTTAACGATGAAGACGGTGATCTAAGTTTCAAGCTGGTTGAAGACCTCAAGAGCCCCGGTCCTTTCATAGTTTGCGAGATTATTGATCCAATTCGGCTCGCGCCTCCAAAAGTGGGTAGTCGTGTTCGAGTCTACGGCGTCAGTCGCTACGATGGACAAGACAATCATCAATGGTACGAAGTACATCCGGTCTTGAACATCGAAGAAGTACATCACTGAAGCTTTTCTAGCTCACTCACGAGTGTCCATTCTATTTCGGCCTTTGGAGCTTGAATCGAAGAGTCGAACGGCTGTTTGTGTGGTTATGTTTCTACTAGGGAGATGTTGACATGATTCCAACAGTTCGAAGAAAGGGGGTTATCAAATGATAAGACCCTCGCTCACGAGGATTTTCGCGCTGCTTTCATTAACTCTATTGCTTGCTTTCACAATAAACGTCACTGCTGCACAGTCCCCTAACACGTCAACAATGATCGTTACGGTTGTAGATCAAACCGGAGCTGTGGTCAGGGACGCGAAGGTTTCTGTGACGAACACCGCGACCGGTGCCGTGCGCGAGGCGGTATCCGGAGAAGGCGGATCTGCCACGATCGCCGCCCTCCCGCTCACCGGCGAATACAAAGTCACCGTTGCGATGACAGGATTTACTTCCGAGGATGTAACCGGACTCACGCTGCGGTCTGGGGAAACTGCGACAGTAAAGGTCAAACTCGTCGCAACCGGCGGGAAAAGCGAAGTAACCGTTTATGGCACTACCGAAGGTGTGCGCGCGGATCCTCAAATCGGCCTGCCCCTTAAGAGCGAACAGATCGATGAAACGCCGATTCTCGGCCGCAAAATTACATCACTGCCGCTTCTTAATTCAGCGTTCAGGCAAGGAAAAGGTACCGGAGATTTGTTCGTCAACGCCACTTACTTCATTACCGGTGCTGGATCACGTCGCACGACGACCTTCACTCTTGACGGTGCGAACAACGACGAAGGCTGGGGCCGACAAACCGCCATCGCGACCGTGCCGCTCGGCGCCGTCCAGGAGTTTGCGATACTTACGAACGCGTTTTCGGCGGAATTTGGTTGGACTGCGGGCCCGGCGTTGAACATAGTCACAAAATCGGGAACGAACCTGTTTCACGGCGAGGGAATTTATATGTTCCGCCCGGGTGATTGGCAGGCAAAGACATTTTCAACCAGGAACTTCTGTGCCCCAGAGGTGTTCACTTGCGTCACACCCACCACGCTCCAGGCCATCAACCCGGTGGATATTCCCGATGCGCTCAAGCAGGTTTCCGGATCGATTGGTGGGCCAATCTTCAAAGACAAGACCTTCTTTTTTGTGTCGTCGGACTACACACATCAGGATCGAACAACGTTCCTCTCGCCCTCTCTGCCTGCTTTCGTGTTGCCCGCAGATGGACATCTCGATTACGAAGGTCATTACCGCCAAACTCTGGTCAATGGGCGGTTGGACCATAAGCTGACTCAAAACCAAAATCTGATGTTGCGAACAAATATTGACCGCTTCGATGACGACAATCCGCAGGATGCGGTGAGCGGCACAAGCGCGCCGAGTGTTGCTCGATATTACGCGCGGCGTTCGTGGACGCTTCAAGCAAATCACACAATGGTCTTCAACCCGCATCTCCTCAACGAGGCTCGATATGCTTATCTCCATGGTGATCCGGTGACTCTGTGGTCGGCAAAGGTCTTATCCACTACTTACACGCGGAGCGGTACTGTGCCCTTTACCGTCGGGCAATCGCGATCTTCGGACATCTATAGCTATCAGAATCAGTTTTCTGACACGCTTTCCTGGTCGATTGGCAGGCATTATCTCCGCCTCGGCGGAAGTGTAATCCATCACACTTCCGGTGGTACCGGAAGCGAACCGGGCACGGCAGTGCTCGGCACCTTCACCTTCAAGAGCACTACCACCGCTCCGTTAGGGCAGTTGACGCTTGCCGACGTCCAGAACTATACCCAGCCAATTAACTTCGGGATCAGCAGCTACGAGCTGCCCCAGTGGCTTTTGACCGGATTCGTGCAGGATAGCTTTCACGTCCGTCCCGATCTCACCATAGAGGCGGGGATTCGCTACGACCGCCAAACACTGACTGATGCAACGAAAAACTTTGCGCCGCGTGTCGGCTTCGGATGGCGTCCGTTAGGGAATTCGCGGCTTTCGATCCGGGGCGGCTACGCAATGTATTACACGCAGATTCGAGCTAATCAGGTTGCCGGTTATCTGGTAAACGGATTAGACGGACTGACAACCTACACCGCCGTTGCCGGTCAGCTCGGCTTCCCGACCTGCCTGACCGGACCGTGTCTTCCGCTGGTGTTTGATCCGAAAACGCTGCCACCTTCACAGCTTCCGGCGCGCGACATCACCATCATCGCGGGCAAGCGATCTTTCTACCAGACACAGTTTGCAAAATATGGGTTGGATTTCAATAAGCTCCCAAATTATCCGGATGAGTTCGTGAATCCTCGCAGCCAGGTTATTTCGATCGGCGCTGAACACGAAATTGTAAGAGGCCTGATCGCCGGCGCAGACTACGTCCATCAACACTGGACCAAGCTGGATCGTACGGTCGATCTGAATGCGCCGTCGATTTTCGATCGCACCGCGCCCGGACAGGTTAGAACCGTCGCAGCGGCGAGTGCCACCCGTCCAATTCTTCCTGTGAATGGAGGGATAAGGAACGTCAACACGATAATGAACCTGGGCGTGGGCGACTACGACGGATTGCAAACACAGATCACGTACCGTGGAATTTCGCGTCTGTTTGCTTCGCTTAGCTACACGCTTTCCAAAGCGACGAACACGTTCGAACCGGACGGTAATGGCATCGGACCGAACGAGGCGAACATTGCGCGACTTGGTGAGGTCGAACGCGGACCGAGCGTTGTTGATCAGCGGCACCGCGCAGTCATCACCGTGAGCTATCAGTTCCCCTACAACATCAGCGCGGGCACGCTCCAGATGTTCGCATCATCGCGTCCATTCAATGCCACAACCGGTATCGACAATAACGGTGACGGGGCTAACAACGACCGGCCAGTGGTCGATGGACAAGTACTCAGCAAGTCGGCTTTCCGAGGCACGCCAACTTCAGATGTGGCAATGTTCGTCGAAGGTCGAATCAAGACCTCAGAGCGCACGAGCATTCTGCTTAGGTTGGAGGGGTTTAATCTGTTCAACCACGGAAACTATCTTGGTCGCGGTCAGACGGTTTACGGCGATACGGCGATTGTGAATCCGACCTTTGGTCAGTTGGTATCGGTGGGTACAGCTACGAATGCGCTTCCGGCGTTTGCGCACGTAGATCCGCCGCGGATGTTCCAGCTGCAAGCGAGGTTCACGTTTTGATTGCGTTTGCTTAGTTCAGCGGCCACACGAGATGTACCGTAGACTGTCTAGTCTGCGGACACTCGTTAACCGCTCTCGAATCCGCAGACTAGACAGCCTACGGTACATCCGCCATGAATCTGCTGACAGTCACCGGTCTCTCCAAACGATTCGGTACGCGCGACGTGCTGCAAAATGTAAATTTCACCGTGCAGCAGGGCGAGATCCTCGGGTTGATTGGGCCAAATGGCGCGGGAAAAACTACGCTCTTTGAATGTCTCGCAGGGTTGACGCAAACCGACTCAGGCACGGTAGAGTTTCGCGGAAAATCTGTACCGGCCGCTCGGCGAAAGGAAGCGCTCTTTTATTTACCGGACGCTATCAGGCCGTGGGCGGACCAACGAGTAGCTGTGATGCTCAAGTTTTTCGGCGGCCTCTATGTTCGCTCGTCGGATCAGATAGCAGCAACGGTGAAGGGGCTCGGGCTTAGAGACCTTTTGCGCTCTCGAATCGGATCACTGTCAAAGGGCGAATTGAAGCGAACCCTACTTGCTATCGGATTATTAACCCGACAAGAAGTGTTGTTGCTGGATGAGCCTTTTGATGGTCTTGACTTGAGGCAAACTCGTGAAGTCATGGAATCGATCAAGACCCATGCGACTCAGGGAAGGACACTCTTCCTATCGATTCATCAGCTGAACGACGCGTCTCGAGTCTGCGAGAGGCTTGTGCTGCTGAGTGCTGGAAAGATTGTAGGCGAAGGGACGCTCGATCAGTTGAAAGCTAAAGCCGGCGTCTCAACTGGTGGGCTCGAGGAGGTTTTCCTTGCGCTCACCTAGGATCTGGTCGCTGGCCGGCAAGGAATTCCGTGAGCTGCTAAGTTCCCGAGCATATTGGCTTCTGCTGCTGATGATTGGGCCTATGGTGGGCCAGGCTTTTATTGCAGCAGTGAACCTCTATGCCGAAGTAAGCGGATCGGGCGGCGGACCGGCAGCGCTTGCGCAAGGTTTGTCCCCTCTTGACGGAATACTCGTGCCAACCTTTGGATCGTACGACCTCGCGGTTACGTTATTATTCCCTTTTGTTGCAATCAGGCTCGTAGCAGCGGAGAAGGAGAGTGGTGCATTAAAGCTGACGCTACAGGCTCCTGGAAGGATATGGGAGTCCCTTGCTGCAAAGGGTGCTGTAATTCTGGTCGGTTGGTTGATCGCCTGGACGCCAGGCTTGCTGGCACTTTCGCTCTGGAAGCTGTACGGCGGTCACTTGCATTCGCCTGAGGTTCTGAACCTGATGGGTGGTCATCTCCTAAGGGTGATCCTCAGCTCAGGCGTGGCAGTTGCGGCGGCGGCTATTTGCACGGGTGCGGCGGCGGCCGCCATCGTTACGCTTGGATTTACTGTGGGCACATGGGTGCTCGAGTTTGTTGCTACCGGGCGGGGCGGAGTCCTGCAGGAGCTTGCTTCGTACACACCGACAGCAGTCCTTCGCAGATTCGAGCAGGGACAACTTAGATTAAGCACGGTGGTTGTTTTGCTTGCGGTCGGATTCGGCGGGTTTGCGCTTGCTGCGGTTTGGTTGCCGACTGGCCGGCGACTGCGTTTTAGAGTCCTTGGGTCACTGGGAGTTGTTTTGACAGTGACTCTGGTCAGCGTGTCAGGCTCGATGATTCGGGCTACCTGGGATCTTAGTGAGAATCGTCGCAATTCTTTTTCTGCTTCGGATGAGAGGGTGCTGCGGCAGATCAAGGACCCGTTAAGAATAACCGTGAATCTCGCTCCGGAAGATCCGAGACTGACGGATCTCGAACGCAGCATCATCGGTAAACTCAGAGTAATCCTACCGAGAGTGGATGTAGTCTACGCGGCGGGCACCGTTACGGGATTGTTTGAAGGTCAGGAGGATCATTACGGCGAGGTTTGGTACGAACTATCGGGACGTTCGGCGATGAGCCGATCGACAACCGAGCCGATTGTACTTGAAACGTTGTATGAGCTTGCGGGTGTTCAGGCACCCGTCGCATCGGACGAGCCGGCATATGAAGGTTATCCGCTGGCGGCTCGACCTCGATACGCACCTCTGGTCTTCTATCTGATCTGGCCGGCGATTGTGTGTGCGGGATGGTGGATCAACTATAAACTATGAGGATTCTTCGCCACAAAGACTCGAAGACATCAGGTTACACAAAAGGTTTCTTTGCGAAAGACGTGAAGACACCAAGTTTCACAAAGGTCCTGGTGTAACTTCGAGACTTCGTGTCTTTGTGGCTAGGTTTACTGAGGAGCTGAAAATGCAAAGAGCAATTGTCTCATTCCTGTTAGTAATGATGATGCTAGGACTATGCGCGGCGCAGTCTTCCAAAGGATCAAAGAAGGCTCCGAAGAGCGTTCGAATTGATCTTGCAAACGAAACTGCGGGAGCCGAATCAAAGAAATTTCTTTCGGTGGTTGGGAATTGGGTAATAACGCAGGATGATAACAAGAAGGTCTTGATGGTTGACGGACGTGAATGGAAACGCGGACAGCCTGCCGGCGGCCTGGCTGATAAAGCGCGATTGATTTACGGTTCGCGCCATGAAGAGTTCATCGATAACGTAAAAGCGTTCGCTTATTTCCCCATCGCAATCGCAAAAGGCATTGATGACTTCCAGAACGGCGAAATCTCTATCCGGTTTAAGCTCATCGAAGGCAAGCTCGATCAATGCGCCGGTATTCTGTTCAATGTAAAACCGAACGGCGATTACCTGACCGTGCGCTTCAATGGAAAGGAAGACAACCTGGTTCTTTGGACCTTCAACAAGGGAAAGAGGAGCTTCGTAAAGAAAGGCTCTGAGAACATGCCGCTGGCGATGAACCAGTGGCACACGATGAAGATTGTTGTCGCCGGGACTCAGTTACAGGGTTATTTAAATGGCAAGCTTCTGCTGGAGCACACGCTCACGGAACCTGTTTCAGGGAAGATTGGCGTTTGGTCTAAAACAGACAGCGTAAGCTACTTCGATGATTTTACGGTCACCGCAGCACCGTAAGAGAGAGGTATTGTTGAAACCATAATTTGACGTTAAACGAAGACCCGCACCTTTTTCGTTTTCCGTCTTTGACATAAGAAAGTTTCCCAGAGCAATTCCGAGTCGCGAAGGATCTCTATCGATCCACCAACGAGTTGCGTTATAACTCACTTGCCTTTTACTACCACGCGATTAGAATGTGATTTTTCTTTCCTTCGAGCTTTGTGACTGGGGGGTCCGGGGATGTCCATATCGTTAAGGCCGGTTCAGCGGGACGACGAAGAATTCTTGTTCGAACTGTTCTGTCAGACGATGGATGAGGGGCTTATGACCTTTAATACAGCGCAACGCGAAGCGATTCTCAGGCTGCAATTCAACGCTCAACACGAGACTTACAAGGCCGAGTTCCCTAACGCAGATCACCAGATAATATTGCTCGATGTCCAGGCTATAGGACGAGTGATGGTGGAAAGGACTTGCACGGAGCATCGTATTGTTGACATAGCCCTCTTGCGCGACTATCGCAGCGGGGGTATTGGAACTGTGTTAATTCGAGAGCTCTTGGATGAAGCTGCACTTGCCGGAAAACCATTTCGAATTTCAGTCGTACGGTCGAACCCGGCGCTTCACCTCTATCAAAGGCTTGGATTCAAGTTGACTGGAGAGACTCCGAGCCATTTTTTGCTCGAGGTATCGAGTTGATGAACAACACGCTCGGCGCGTATTTTAGGGGGCTTTGTGAAATGTTGAGTGACCTGCCGAAAGCATCATTTGTAGATAATCTCAAGACAACCTTCAGAGCCATCCTGGAGGACGGTACCGTCATTGACATGGAACTGCTCGAGGTCATAGATCGAAAATCTACTCCCAGGCAGGAGCAGTTTTCGCTGATGTTTTGTGCTCCAGTCGATGCTCCTGCCGCGCAACAAACATTCCGTCTTGAACATGATCTGCTTGAATCGGGTGAGCTTTTTCTTGTTCCTGTAGCTAAGAATGAACAAGGAATTTACTTTCAGGCTGTGTTTAACAGATTGATTGATTAGTCAGAGCTGCAGGTTCTTGTTCGTAAAAGGATTTCGGCGCAATTGGCCAACAAACTTAAAGAGGAATCTCTGCAAGATGGTGGGTTCCGCCTGCGTCCGGTGCGAACGGACGACGAAGGTTTTCTTTTTAGAGTCTACTCAAGCACTCGAGAGGATGAGATCAGTGAACTTCCGTGGGATGACCATCAGCGGAATAGTTTCATGCAAATGCAGTTCGCCGCCCAACGGGCGGACTATTCCAGACGTTTTCCGGATGGCGAGCATATGATCATAGTTCTTGGGGATCAGCGTGCGGGCCGATTGTATCTGGCCAGAAGCAATGATGAGATTCGGATTTTGGACATTGCTCTTCTACCGGAATACAGAAACAAAGGTATTGGGAAATCTATCATCGAAGGACTAACACGAGAGGCTTCTGAAACAAACCGGCCGGTACGGATTTATGTTGAGCTAAACAATCGAGCCTTGAATCTTTTTGAATACAATGGATTTATGGTTGTACAAGACATCGGAACACATCTTCTTTTGGAATGGCGCGCACACTCCTGAGGTCGGAGCAGAATACCTGAACTTGTCGGTCTGCAGTGTTGATTACAGGTATTTTGACTCCTCGCAGACCAGGCACTCTACTTTACGTCTATCTTAAATACCGCCGATTCTGAGATTTCCGCATAGTCGTCTGAATGTTACTTTCTGAAATGGATTAAAGACTGGCTGATATTCCGTTCTTTTTTATTGTCGTTAATAGAGCGGATGAACATCAAAGGTCCCATTTTGATCTCGTGGACGAACGACCGGTAGACAACGTCAAGCATTGTGAAGTTAACTCAAAAAAGATTGCGGCCAAACCTGTAAAAGTTGACAGGTTTTCCGTTCTCTTCCGCAGACCACAGAACAGACCGCTTGAACCGAAGATGTTCTTTAGGTCGAGCGCTTTCCATGCTTTCGGCACAGCGTCCGCCGCCCAGTCAAACCGGACCACTGCTCAGAGGCGTGGCATGGTCCCTGCCTTGTGGAATCTTCTTAGCCATGGGATCCTCTGGACACCGAGTTAGTGGGCTAGCGCGCAACCCTTTTGTAAGGTTAATAGCAAACCACTGTAACATTTATTTTGAAATCCTTATTTGCTTGACTCGCATCTCGCTAAGGGATAGAATCGGCGCGCTTGTAATTAGGACTACAGTGGCCAAACCTTTGATTTTAGGTAGTTGAGCGCGTCCCAAACACTAAACCTTATTTGAATATAGGGCAGCTTGCGATTTCTAATCCGGCTGCAAGGGGTTGTTCTGCCAGCCGAAAGAATCGGCGGCCGGCCAAAAAAGGAGAATAAACATGTCAGAACCATTCCTGGGGATGATTGCGATTTACCCTTACAGTTTTGCGCCGCGCGGATGGGCTTTTTGCCAGGGACAGATTCTGCCAATCGCTCAGAATACCGCGCTCTTTTCGCTGTTAGGCACTACTTTTGGTGGAAATGGGCAAACTACTTTTGGTCTTCCCGACCTGCGCGGCCGCTTTCCAAATAGCTCCGGTCAGGGCCCGGGGCTTTCGAGCTATGACCTCGGTCAAGTGGGCGGGACCGAGAGTGTCACCCTCACGATAAACCAATTACCGGCCCACACTCACCCAGTCGCACCTGCGGCGAGCACGAATGCGCCCAGTGCCAGCAAACCCACAGGTAATTACCCTGCGGCTGGCAACTTTTACGATTCCGCCACCAACGCCGCGATGGGTAGTTTTCCAAGCGGTCCGACGGGCGGCAATCAGCCGGCTGGGATAATAAACCCGTACCTGACGCTCAACTACTGCATCGCGCTTGAAGGAATTTACCCAAGTAGGAACTAAAGCCATATGCAGTCTCACCGAGAACTCGCAATGGGGTGATGGGAGTCAAGCACCAGTAGATCTATCAGATGGAGCTAGACTCCCTCACCTCTTGCCGAGCCCATTTCAATGGAGAATCGTAGGTTCAGTGTCTTCGAGTGTAGCCAACAGGGAACGAGAGATTATGAAGAAATTAGTGGTGTCAAACGCTTTCAGTAGTGGATACTCCTCTAATCCGAAAGCAGTTCGGTACTTATTGATTTTGACATGCCTGGTCGCTCTCATCGGCGTCCAAAGGATTGCGCTCCTGCACACGGTGGCCGATGCCAAGACCGCAGGAGCGATCCGGATTTCACCCTCTGTCCAATCGTCTTCCGCTTGTATCGCCGAGTCGTTGTCTGCGAGCGATACCACTTTCAAGCGCCCCAATCCCACAGGCCCGCCTTTCTCGTGTCCGTCAGCCGCCCCGATAGTGCGTTATGATTCGTTTGAGTTCGATCTCAGCGGGTGCTCATCTTCGTCGGTGACGATAAGCTTATGCGGTCCAGCCGGCTGTACTGGGGTCACAGGACAGAATTTAGACACTATTATCTACGTTTACCAGGCAGGTGGGGCACCGCATCCATTCAATCCAGGCACTCCCTGCACTAATTTAGTTGCTGTAAATGATGATGCCAGTCCAAGCTGTTCGGCGGGCGCATTCTTGTCCGCGCTTACTACGACCCTCGGCTCAGGGCGTTTTCAGGTTGTTGTCGCCGCGTTCGGTGATTCGTTTGACAATAACGGCAGCTACAATCTCTACGTCAATGCTCCGAGCTGCACGCTGAACCAGATTCCCGCCTGTCCTGCGATCACCGTCAGTCCATCGACGATTCCCTGTGGAGCGAAGGGTACGGCATATCCAAGCACGATGCTTTCGGGCGTCGTTGGCACCGGACCATACACATTCACTCACAGCGGAACGCTGCCTATTGGGATGACCTTCGATGATGCCACTGCGACTCTGTCAGGCACTCCATCGCAAGCCGGTGGTTTCTCGCTTACGGTCACCGCCACCGATGCAAATGGTTGTAGGGGCACTCAGACTTATTTGCTGGTCATCAACGACGTCACCCTGCCCTGCATAACCGACGGACTTTGTCCTGGCGATCCGACTTTTCATCCAGCCAACACCCGTGATACGGATCCGACGGGAATCGATCACACCGGTGAGGGCGGCGTCTGCCGGCCAAGCCTGATTCAGACCAACACCTTTTACAAGGCTTATGAGCTCAGTGTTACCGGCTGCTCTTCTGCTACGTTAACGGCTACTCTGTGCGGCTCCAGTCCGTGTGATCCGCTGACGGGCACAGGCGCATTAGCTAACCCTGTCATTTACCTATATCGGACCGGGGGGTTAACTGGAACGAGCCCGGGAGATGGAGCGCCTGGCGCATTCGATCCGAATAATTCGTGTAACAACCTGGTGGCGGCCAATAATGAACTCGATGGTACCGTCTCGAGCGGGGGCCTGGGTACCTGCTCGGCTAATTCGAGCCTGGCGGGGCTACAACGGACCATCGCCCCCGGGAATTTCGTGTTGGTGGTAACTTCCTTTAGCGACGGAGACACGGGAGCTTACAGACTCTCGCTCAGCGCGCCAGGGTGCACGATCGCTATATGTTCCCAACCACCAACCCCGGCCAATGCCGGGCCGGACCAAAATGTTTGCGGTTCGTCGGCCACTTTGGCTGCTAATACTCCAGTCGTAGGAACGGGCATCTGGAGTGTCATTAGCGGATCGGGTACGTTCGCCAACTCAAATGATCCGAATACGACTGTGACCGGATTAAGCAGTGGAGCAAATGTGCTTCGCTGGACGATCACCAGCGGCGCGTGCGCACCTTCCTTCGACGACGTGACCATCACCAGCAGCGGCAGCGGCACGACAGTGAGCGCTCTCGGCGACGCGAACGTGTGGGTTGGACTGAAAAACAGTGATGACGTGGGCGTGAAGTTCGATTTCCTGGCTGAGGCTCTAAGGAACGGAGTTGTCGTAGCATCGACGCAAGTTAACGATCAGTCCGGCGGCGGCAGCGGCTTCAACAACGCGATCTTGCGTACGATAGGCCTCACGTTGTCGTCCTCTCAGTCTTTCTGCACTGGTGATACATTGAGTTTCCGGCTGTCGGTGCGAGTTGCAGCCAGCAGCACTCACGTAAGCGGGACAGCAAGATTGTGGTACAACGACGCTGGTGCCAACAGCCGTTTCAATGCCACGGTAAACGGATCGTCAATCGATTATTTCTTGCGGGATCTATTCCTGCTCGATACGACAACTGGTCCAGGGAAGAAGACCAGCGATGTTTCGGTCAACCGAAACGTTGGCGGAAATCCGTTCAAGCCGTTCGGAACCTGGACGAAAAATTTTTGAAAAAACTGGTCCACCAACGGACAAGACAGTTGTCCTGGGGCCTTATGATGCCGCGGATGGCATAAAGATTTCGGTGATCGAGCGGTGTCCACTGGTTCATTCGCTCGATCATCAACCCATTTTTCTCTCTTGAGAGGCGACCAAGCCAGCGCGGCGGGACGCTCCGCAGGTCAAGACCTGACCTCTGAACTGCGATCAGTCTACTGAACCATAAGGAGTAGGATTTATGACTTATGCAATTCACAATCGAGCCATCTTCACTGCGGTGACATTGATGTTTTGCTTCATCTTGCTCGCAGCCTTCGGGGACTTTCGTTCATTCAGCGCGTCTGTTTCTGTGGAACCAGGCGGCATCGCAGCGTCGCGCGGCGTGACGGCCCCTACAGGCGATGACTCCGCACAGTCACCGGAGCAAACCTTGAATCAAATGCGGAATCAGATGGCTGCTCTTAAGCAGGAGATGTCTCGCTCAGGCCACACACCCGAATTGATAGCGCTGTACAAGAACCTCTCCGACCAGATGTTCGACATCAGCCGCAAAATCAACAAACAGAACGCAGACGGCAGTTTCCAGATTTCCGCGCCCAGCGTCTGCAATGCCGGCGCGCTAAGCGCCACTAATAGGACTTATCAACGAGCGGATCCCAATCTTACGTGCACATCCATGCTCCGCCCCATTGTGCGTTTTCAGAGTTTCGGATTTAATCTCACCGCTTGTAACATGTTCCCCACCAGCGTAACAATGACCCTGTGTAACGCAGGCACCTGCACTCCGCCAGCAAGTACTGTTGATACAATCATGTTTGTTTACCGAACGGGTGGGGCGACGGCCGGGACCGGAGCAGTAAATCCATTTAATAAGGGGGACCCCTGCATAAATCTTCTCGCGGCCGGTGACGACACTGCCTGCGCGACGAACGGGCTCTTGTCAGCAATTACTATTTCTCTCGGTCCCGGGCATTTTGTGGTGGTTGTCGCCGCGTTCAGTGATTCCTTTAATATTGATGGCTCCTACAATCTCTTTGTAAATGTTCCTGCTGCTGGTTGCGCGGTTGTCAGCGAGCCAACCGCGGTTGAAATGGAATCTTTCACGGCTACCGGCTACGATGATGGAACCTTGCTCGAATGGCGAACAGGTTTGGAAGTAAAGAACCTGGGGTTCAACGTATATCGAGAGGTGGGCGGACGGCGTAGTCGCCTTAACGAGCAGATCCTCGGTGGCTCGGCGCTTCGAGTAGGACCAAGCACTAGCCTCAGAACAGGTAGCCCTTATTCGTGGACCGACACCTCGCCGGCAGGCAAAAAAACACGCTACTGGCTGGAAGACATAGGCCTGGACGGCCAGAGCACCTGGCACGGTCCTTTCAGTATTGACCGTTCCGCCCCGGGAGAGCGTTTACCTCGCTCCGGAGGACGCGCGCAGTTGTTGAGCAAGGTCGGAACCGACGCAGCAGTGCGCAGCAGAACCGTGCCTGTCCCGCGCGAGACTCAGCCGGCCGAGATGGCGCTCGCGCAAGTCTCTGCTCAATCGGATCTGGCGATTCGCCCGGCAATGAAGCTCGCAGTCAAGCAAGAAGGCTGGTATCGAGTCAGTCAAACCGAGCTGGCAGCGGCGGGCTTCGATATCAGAACTGATCCCCGCATGTTGCAGATGTTTATCGATGGACGCGAGCAAGCAATCTCAGTCATCGGCGAAGAGGATGGCCGTTTCGACTCTTCTGACGGCGTTGAGTTTTACGGTCTCGGACCGGACTCTCCCGTCACCGATTCACGAACCTACTGGCTTGCCGCTGGCTCACAATTCGGCCTACGCATCGAGAGAATCAAAGGCAAGGGTACGCGCGCCGCGTCCGCGAGTTTCCCCTACAGCGTCGAACGAAGAGATCGCAACATCTATTTCTCCGCCTTACGAAATGGAGACAAGGAGAACTTCTTTGGCACGGTCATAGCGCGCGACCCGGTGGACCAGTCGATCAGCGTTCAGCATCTGGACGCTTCCGGGTCCGGAGCCGAGTTAGAGCTTGCATTACAAGGTGTCACGGAGCGCGCCCATCGCGTCAGGGTGGAAGTTAACGGTGCCGAAGTCGGAGCGGAGGGATTCGACGGGCAGTCGGAAGGCATAACAAAAATTCCGCTTGGACGTGGAACGCTTAGGGAGGGCGAGAACACGGTCCGGCTGACTGCATTCGGTGGGGACGGAGACGTCAGTCTGGTTAATTACATACGCATCACCTACCCGCACGCTTACACGGCGGACGGCGATACATTGCGATTCACTCTCTCCACCAAACAGAAGATCAGCGTCGGTGGGTTCACCAGTTCAGCAATTAAGGTCATGGACATAACTGACCCGGGCGCAGTTCGAGAAGTTACGGCCAGAGTCGAGGCGCGAAAAGGAAGCTACTCGGTGACCGTGAGCGGCCCAAAGGGCGGTGACCGCGTGCTCCTTGCGTTCTCGGAAGGGAAGGCAATTGCACCTGCCGGCCTGGCGCTCAACCGGCCGTCTAATCTGCGCGATGCCGGACGTGGCGCCGATATGGTTATCATAAGTCATCGAGACTTCGTCGATAGCATTGCGCCGCTTAAGGCTGCCCGCGAGAGACAAGGCTTCAGCGTCGCCGTCGTGGACGTAGAAGACGTGTACGACGACTTCAGCTTTGGTCAAAAGTCGCCGCAGGCGCTGAAAGACTTCCTGTTGTTCGCAAGGTCGAATTGGCAGACGCCACCTCGTTACGTTTTGCTGGTGGGTGATGCCAGCCTGGATCCCAGAGACTATCTCGGTTTTGGCAATGCGGATTTCGTTCCGACAAAGTTGATTGACACGGCCCTGATGGAGACCGCAAGCGATGATTGGCTTGTCGATTTCAATGGCGATGGCGTCGCCGACATTGCTATTGGACGCTTGCCTGTACGAACTACGGATGAAGCCGCAGCGATGATTGCGAAGATTATCAGTTACGATACCTCGGAGCCGATTGATCGCGTGATGCTTGTCAGCGACAGCGGCGAGGACTACGATTTCGCATCGTTTAGTGCTGCACTTAGAAGCGAAATGCCTGGCAACATACTGGTGCAGGAGATAGACCGTGGCCGCTCTGCCTCTACTGCACAGAGCGAATTAATCTCTGGGCTCGACTTGGGTCAGAAGATTGTGAACTATGTCGGCCACGGTAACGTGGATCAGTGGCGAGGAAGCCTGCTTACATCATCCAGCGCTCGTAGCCTTACCAATTCCAGACACCTGCCATTGTTTGTTATGATGACGTGTCTCAACGGGTACTTCCAGGATGCTTCGCTGGAAAGCCTCGCCGAAGCCCTGATGAATGCCGAGCACGGAGGCGCAGTTGCGGTGTGGGCATCATCAGGAATGACAGCCCCTACTGGACAGAGAGAACTTAATCAGCAAATATTGAGGGTCCTCTTTCTCGGAAATGGATCGTCGACTCTCGGGGAAGCAACCTTGACGGCAAAATCTACTGTGAGCGACACAGATGTCCGGCGGACCTGGATTCTTTTCGGCGATCCGACGATGAGGCTACGATGAGTATATGCCCTCGACAATGACCGCAGGAGTTTCCGTCAACGCCGTTTGACGGAAAATACGCCTTGCGCGTGATCTTTGTGGCCCAGCGATCAAGGAGATGCATGACAAGTCAACACTCGGTACCTCTGGCAAGAAAGAAGGGATTGTTAATCCAGGAACTGTCTGAAGAGCTGCTGATATACGATCAGGTTCATCTGAAGGCACATTGCTTAAACGATACCGCTGCTCGTATTTGGCGTCGATGCGACGGAAAAGTCAGCGTCGGGCAGTTGGCTGCAGCACTGAGTAAAGAGTTATCGGCACCGGTAGATGAGACAGTCATTTGGATGGCCTTCAAGCAATTCTCAAGAGCGCGATTGCTAGAAGTGCCGATCGGTAATTCCCGCGTCTCGGGTATCTCACGGCGTGATGTCCTGCGTCGCGCTGGAGTTGCGGCGGCCGTAGCGTTGCCGGTCGTTACGAGTATCATTGCGCCCAAGGCCTCTCAAGCCGCCAATTGCATTGCATCGGGCCAAGCGTGCACCACTTCTGCCCAATGCTGTAGTGGGCTCTGTAGTACCAGCCGTTGTGCTTAGCAATATATGTAATAAAGGTTACGGGTTTTCGAAAGAATCATCGGTAAACATTAAATAAGTCAAGTTGCCCAGTCGCGACAGTTTGAAAACTGATCATCAGAGTCTTTAAGACCTGGTAGCCAGATTTCCGTTAATTTGGTTGGAACTTCAGCACAGCGCCGCTTAAGCCTACTGCCCATCCAGTGCGCTGATTCACGAAAAACACATCCAAAAATTTTGCTGGGATCGGCGCGCCGACATCAATCCAACTCTCACCTGCGTCCGGGGTATAGAGAATTGCTCCTGAGTCACCAACTGCCCATCCGTGCGAGCGATCGGTGAAGAAAATGTCGCGCATCTTGAACTCGTCTTTGATCTCATACATCTTCCGCCAGGTGCGGCCACCATCCGCAGTCTTCGCGAGGCGCCCGCTGCGTCCAACGGCCCAACCTTCGTTCGCCGAAGTAAAAAATAAAGCGCCGAAGACGTCCTCAGGCAGTTTGGTCTGCACCTTAGTCCAGTTTAGTCCGCCATCAGTTGTTTGATAAAAACTGGCTCCCATTGAACTGGCAAACGCGTGATCAGCATCAAGAAAAAAGATTGCGGCCGTCTGCTGATCAAAAGGATAAGTGATCGGATTCCAGTTCTTGCCTCCGTCAATTGTGGTGAGCAGAATCCCTGGCTGCTCTGCATATTCATCTCTTCGACCGCCTCCCCAGGCCCATCCGTGATTTGCGTCGATAAAGTAAATCTGGTCAATCTGTTCGGGTTGATCGAGATCGGGTTCGCGGCGGTTCCCGAGTAGCTTGAGCTTGACCCTGCCGGCTTTTCTCTGGGTTGTCCAGGTTGCTCCGCCGTCGACCGTAGCAAGGATGTCCCGATCGATTGTCAGCGCCCATCCGTGTTGAGCATCTACAAACCAGACAGAACGAATCTTGTTCTTGAACTGATCAGGGATCTGGCGCCATGTCTGACCGCTGTCCGTTGTCTGAAGAACCTCGAAACCTTGATTCTCTTTAAGCGGGTCCGCGATCTTCTCGCCGGGCTTTTTCGGTTTCTTGTTCGAGTTTTCGTTTTGTTCGGGCTCAGGGTTGCGTTCGCCGCGACCGTTCAGCCATCCGATATTTTCATTAACAAAGTTCGCCGCAGTAAAAGTATCACCGGTGCCCGTGTCCAATGTTACCCAGACTCCTTGCGGCTTCGATGAGGAGCAACTCAGGCACCCTAGGGCGATTATCATTGATAGATAAAAGGCTCCTTGCGACTGATGGAATCGTTTTTTCATACGTTGTTAGCAATTCTATCATCGCGGAGTTTTGTGAATAAACCAAGAGACGTACCGTAGACTGCTCAGAAAATAGGCGGTAGCGGTGAATTGGGAGTACACAACCCCCTCCCCTGTTGCGCGTAAGAGGTGTGCCGTGCGGGGTAAGAAGGCGAGACTTCACGGTCGTAGTGTCTGCTCTTCACTTCGAG
>Ga0126384_10000023_pt1 | contig 49839 bp, 45 predicted proteins | sample PanSoiMetPlot_36_FD_92543 | JGI IMG/M metagenome (GOLD analysis project Ga0126384, IMG submission 92543) | Tropical forest soil microbial communities from Panama - MetaG Plot_36 | ecosystem: Environmental > Terrestrial > Soil > Tropical forest > Bulk soil | place: Panama | collected 2016-02-17 | reverse complement strand
GACCGGAAGGATCTCTCCGTGCGATGCCGAGTGAGACGAGGATTCCCGAAGCAGCGACTCGGTGGAGAGCTCGGGAATGTCGACCATGTGCTTGGCGCGCTCGAGGGCATTGCGAAGCTCTCGAACGTTTCCCGGCCAGGTATGCGACACGAACTGCTCGCGCACCTGCGGCGCTAGGCGCTCCCAGAGCGGTTCGCCGGCGAAGGAGTTGACCAAGAGCGGAATGTCCTCGGTTCGATCGCGCAGCGGCGGTAGCCCTACGGTGAAGACGGAGAGTCGAAAGTAGAGATCCTCGCGAAAGCGGCCGGCCTGCGTCTCCGCCCAGAGGTCCTTCTTGGAGGCGGCGATGATCCGCGCATCGAAGGTCACCGATGCGGAAGACGCTCCGAGCCGCCGGAATTCGCGATCCTCGATCGCGCGCAGCAGCTTGGGCTGCAGGTCCATCGCCAGATCGTCGATCTCGTCCAGAAACAGCGTGCCCCCATGCGCGCGTTCCAGGCAGCCGATGCGCTGCGCCACCGCCCCGGTGAACGCGCCCTTCTCGTGGCCGAACAGCTCGCTTTCGATCAGCGAATCGGAAACGGCGGCGCAATCGAAGACCACCAGTGGACCGGCGCTTCGCGGCGACAGGCGATGGATGACCTTGGCCGCTGCCCCCTTGCCCGATCCGGTCTCGCCGACCAAGAGCAGCGTCGAATCGGTCGGAGCGATTCGCTTGAGCAGCGCAAAGATTTGCCGCATCGGCAAGCTCTTGCCGACCAGATCGCCGAGGCAATCCTCGGAGATCGGCGCGATCTCCATCGGCGCGACCTGCGGCTGAAAGCGAAGTTGAACGTCGCCGACTTCCAGCAGCGCCCCCGGTCGCAAATAGGCCTCGCGAACCTGCGCGCCGTCGATGAAGGTTCCGTTGGTAGAGCCGAGGTCCTGCACCAGAAAGCGATCGCCCTGACGCCGGACGATGAGATGGTTTCGACTCACCGTCGGATGATCGATCACCAGGTCGTTGTCGGGCGCCTTGCCCACCTTCACGCCCGGTTGCGCCAAGGGGTAAGAGCTGCCCGCCTTGTCGGTGTTTACCAGCACCAAATGGAATTCCTGCACCGCAAGGCGATCGGGTTTGGGGCGCGTGCCCAGGACCGTGTGGGTCGGAATGGGAATGGGGCCGGTCGCCATTGGAACGACTCATTCTACATGATACGCGAAGGTCGATGACCAGCCGCAACGGACGTGAAAAGCCTCCGGTTTCCCTGGTCGGTTCCGACGCCGATGTCGCGTTTTATCGGCGTCAATTGGCGCAACTGGGGCAACCCGCGCTGATCCTCGGGTGTGCGAATGGGCGCTTGGCCTGGGAGCTTTGCGCCGAGCTGCCCAGCGTCGTTGGCGTGGATCCGTCTCCTGCGATGATCGCCTTCGCCGAGGGGGAACGCGCGCAGCGCCCACCGGAAATCGCGGGGCGGGTGCGGTTTCTCTCGGCGGATCTACGTTCGCTGCGGCTCGCAGACAGGTTCGGCTCCGTTCTCGCACCTCACAACGTGCTCGCCCTGATGCCCTCGGTGCTCGACCTCGAGGCGGTGATCGCCACTGCCAGGCACCACTTGTTGCCAGGTGGCCTTTTAGTTTTCGACGCGGTCAATCCACGCCGAGGGAGCGCACCCGGCGCGGAATCCGAGCGCAACAGCTCCTCGCTTGATTCTTGGACGCCTCGATCGGCGTTCGCGCCGCACCTGCGCGAGCGGAGGCGAACCGGGCACGCACCTGGCGAAGGTATCCGCCGACTTCGACTGCGGCAGTTTTTCCCATTGGAATTTGATGCGGCGCTGCAGAGCGGAGGCTTCGTGGCCACCGCGCGCTACGGCCGCTACGACGAAAAGCCGTTCGACCCGGACGATCCGCTGCAGATCGTCGTGGCATCGCTCCGGGACGAATGATGGCCAAAGGCCACCGGCTAAGACTTTTGCCCAGATTGGGGGAAGGGGCTTGTTTTCGACAAGTCTTCGGACTCAATGCCGTGCGCCAGCTCGAGCAAGTCTAAAACCTGCTCTTTCGCCTCCGCGCCCTCGGGCGCGATGACAATTACCTCGACTGGGAGTCGATCTTCCGGTGCCACCGGCTCCGGGTCCAGGGGCTTGCCAGACGCGTCCAGGTCCTCAACCAGAAGGTCGCCATCGCGATGAATCGTGTATCGGCGGTACATACACACATGTTATTCACGCTCGCACCTCGGAGGATAGCTCTTCGCCGCCTCGATTCAGCCTCGGTGGTTGAACTAGAGTTGAGGAGTGGGCACTCCGCTGTCGACCTACGCGCGCAATTTTCTAAACGACGAAGCGCAGGCGCGAAGATTCCTCAATTGGCCGGTGCTGGTTTGGGAATGCCCCAACGAGGGCTTTCAAGACGAGCTGTTCACCACTGACGCCGGCGAAACCCGGAAGCTGCCCCGGGCCGGCGCGCCGGTAGTCCTCGAGGTGAGGAAGTCTTCGAGCAAGACGAACGCGTTCGCGATGGGGATCACCATTGGGCGAACCGGGAACAACGACGTCGTGCTCGAGGACAACAGCGTTTCCCGTTTTCACGCTTACTTCCAGCAAGATCCCAAAGACTCTCACTGGAAGCTGGTGGACGCGGAGAGCAAGAACGGCAGCTGGATAAATGGAATCCGCATGACCGCGGGCAAAGCGGAGGCGGTGGCCGATCAAGCGCAGCTTCGCTTCGGCGACGTCGAGGTGCACTTTTTTCTGCCTCGATCTTTTTTCAAGTTCCTGCAAGTGCAATTCACCCGTTAGCGCTTACTTCTCGAATCGGTAGCCCAGGCCGCGCACCGTGAGGAAGTGCTCCGGCTTGTCCGGGTTGATTTCGAACTTTTGCCGCAGCTGCCGCATGAAATTGTCCACCGTTCGCTCTGTGCCCTGGTAGTCGAATCCCCACGCGCCGGAGATCAGCTCCTGGCGGGTGAAGGTGCGGCCCGGGTGCGCGACCAGGTGCTCGAGGATCCGGAACTCCTGGGCGGTCAAATCCACGGTTTTTCCGCCGCGCGTAATCTTCCTCGCGTCCAGGTCCACTACCACGGAATCGCCGAACTGGACTACCGGCGCGGATCCGTAGCGCCGGCGCAGCACCGCTTTGATCCGCGCGAGAAGCTCCTGAAGGCCGAACGGCTTCACGACGTAGTCGTCTGCGCCGAGGTCGAGCCCGAGGATCTTGTCGCTCTCCGTCCCCTTGGCGGAGAGCACCACCACCGGGACGCGATTGCCTCGCTCGCGCAATTGCTTGATGACTTCGTAGCCGTTCAGGTGGGGAAGCATCAGATCGAGCACGATCAGATCCGGCCGATCGTCGAGCGCGCGCTCCAGACCCGTCCGCCCGTCTTGCGCCTGAAGGACATCGTAGCCGTCGAACTTCAGGTTCATCGACAGTCCGGTGAGGATGGACAGGTCGTCTTCCACCACCAGGATTCGATGCGGGTTGTCCCTCATGCTCTGCTCTCTTTGCGCTCCAGCGAAGGCAGGTGCAGGGTGAAACAGCTCCCCTTGCCGAGCTCGCTCTTCACCGAGATCTTCCCGCCGTGCGCCTCGACAATGCGCTTGGCGATCGAAAGGCCCAGGCCGGACCCTTCGGTTTCGCGCGTGAGCAAGCCGTCCACCCGGTAGAAGCGGTCAAAGATGCGCTTGCGCTCGCGGATCGGGATTCCGGGGCCATTGTCCTCGACCTCGATCGCCACCCCGCGCCTCTCCAATTTTGCGCGGACGGCGATCCGCTTATCGTCGCCGCTGTACTTGAAAGCGTTCTGCATCAAGTTGAGCAGCGCGCCGGTGATCGCTTCTCGATCCACGTACAGCGGCGGCAGGTTCGGCTGCAACTCGCAGGACAGCTGCACCGGGGCATCGAGCCGCTGCGCGCGAAACGCTTCGATCGTCCCGTCGATCAGCCGCTGCGCTTCCAAAAGCTCGCGGTGATAGGTCCGCCGCCCGCTTTCGACGCGGGCCCAATCCAGCACCCGCTCAATCAGGTCCGACAATCGCTCGGTTTCCTTGGCCAGCGCGCGGAGGACCTCCTGCGTCTGGGCGGCATCCCGAACCCTTCCGAGCGCCAGGGTTTCGATGAACATGCGAATCGAGGTCAGCGGCGTGCGAAGCTCGTGGCTGACCAGGGAGACGAAGTCGGTCTTCAGGCGGGACAGCCTCGCTTCGCGGTACAGCGCGCGCGCGGTGAGGACGACGCCCAGGGCCAAGGTCAGGTAAAACAATCCCAGCAGCACGCCGTAGATCGCCCGATTGCGCATGGACGCCTGAGCGACCGGGTCGGCGCCGATCGGCGACGCGAGGAGCTGAAAATCGTGCATCGGGACGGGGAGAATTCGATGGGCGAGGGGTCGGTTCGCACCGAGCGCCGCCTCGCGCGCCTCCGCCATCCCGGACATCAGTTTTCCCACCAAGCTCTCCCCGGCGTCGCGCTTGAACGGCGCGATCTCGAACTGCACCCCCTCTGCGCCGGTAGAGGTGCCGGCCGAAAGTCCCTTCAGCAGCCGGTCGACGGCGGCGAGGGAAATCTGCGCTCCACGGATCTCCCCCGCGGTCCGAATCGCAGCGAGCAAAAAGGTGCCGTGCTGGGTGGCGATGGAGAAGAACAACGGCCGATCTGCGCTCAAGGGCAGGTCGGGGATCCCGCTCTTCAATGCCAGATTGAGCCGGGGGTTCGAAGCCTCCAGGTGCTCGCCGCGAATGGCAAACTGCGCCTCGGCAAGGGCGATTCCGTCAGGCGAGGCAATTTGCAGCTCGCTGCCTTGAAGCTGCGCATGCGATGCATCCAGCGCTGCGACGAGCTTTTCCGACAGCGTCTCGAGCCGGCCGGTCCAGGTGGCCTCAAGGCGCTTCTCTACCGCGGCTCGCTCATTGACGATCGCCAGAACGCCGAACCCAGACAGGCCCGCGGAGGGCAGAACGACGAGCAGCATCAAGAGCGCGAACACTCGCGGAAAGCTCAACAACTGCATGGGGTACTTGCGCTGCACAGGGGTCCTTTAGGGAGACTCTTCCACAGATCTGCTGGCGATGCGGCTCTGCTGGCAAGGGGTCTTATGCGATCGGCGGACGCGCGCGAACTTTGCGGGGAATCCGCTGAAGTCGTTCTTCATTTGTCTTTGGATTTGATTTACGCAACTGTATCGGAAGCTCGACGGGCGAGCGGGCGTTTTTGAGGGTTTCGGCAGGCCATCTAGGGGCGGAATGTGGCGGTGGCGACGCGCACCAGCGTGATTGGATCCGGCTCCTTCGGGACGGCGCTGTGCAACGTTCTCGCGGTCAACTGCGAGCAGGTACACCTTTGGGGACGGGATGAAAAGCTCGTCGCGGCGATTAACGAGCATCATCAGAATCCGACCTACTTGCCGAACATCCCCCTGGCGCAGAGCATCTGGGCGACCTCCAGCCTCGAGGAAGCGCTGGAGAAAAGCGAGCTGGTGGTCGCCGCAACACCCTCGCACGCGATGCGCGACGTGATCGTCCGAGCCGTCGAATTCCTGCCGCGCCACGTGCCGATCCTTGCCGTCGCCAAGGGGATCGAGAACGGAACGCTGCTCACCATGAGCGAGGTGCTGGAAGATTGCCTCCCGGAAGAATTCCACCCCTACATTGGCGTGCTCTCCGGCCCCTCGTTTGCGAAAGAGACCGCGCTGCGGATGCCAACGGTGGTCACGATTGCCTCTCGCTGGGACAAGCTTGCTACCCGGGTTCAGCGCGTTTTTCACACCGACAGCTTTCGCACCTACACCTCCTCGGATGTGATGGGCGTGCAACTCGGTGGATCGCTCAAGAACGTGATCGCGATCGCGGCCGGAATCGCGGATGGGCTGGGCTTCGGTCACAATGCGCGCGCTGGAATCATTACCCGGGGATTGGCGGAAATCAGCCGGATCGCGACGCGCCACGGAGCCAATCCGTTGACGCTCGCCGGGCTCTCCGGCCTGGGAGATTTGGTTTTGACCTGCACCGGCGACCTTTCGCGCAATCGCAGCGTGGGCATCGAATTGGGCAAGGGAAGGACGCTTGCCGAGATCCTGGCCGGGATGAAGCAGGTGGCGGAAGGGGTGAAGACGGCAAAGAGCGCGCGAGATATAGCCGCCCGCGACAAGGTAGAGCTTCCTATCTGCGACCAGGTCTACTCGATCCTCTATGAGGGGAAGAGCCCGAAGAATGCGGTCGTCGAGCTGATGAGCCGACAGCCCAAGTCGGAGCTCCTGTGAGTCTCCATCAGGGACTTCGGGTTGCGGAACGACCGTCCGCGGAGAGAACCCTGCGCTGAGGGTGAAGGTCACACCGTTCCCAGCGCGTGCGACGTGCCCTCTGCGAAGAGGATTTGATCCGCTTTATCCAGCAGCTGGTCGAGACCCCGACCGGTGCTCGCGCTCACGCCGACGCCGCCGGCGGTGCGAAGGACCGAATCGAGCTCCTCGGACAAGAGACGGTCGACCTTGTTCCACACCATCAGCCGGGGCTTGCCCGCGAGATCGAGCTGCTCGAGGATCTTTTCGACCGCCCGCGCTTGCTCGTCTCGCTCCGGATCCGAGGCGTCTACCACGTGCAACAGGAGGCTGGCGTCTGACAGCTCCTCCAGAGTAGCGCGGAATGCGTTGACCAGATCCTTCGGCAAGTCGCGGATGAATCCCACCGTGTCGGTGATGATCACCTCGCGCTCGCGCGGGAAGCGCAATCGCCGGCTGGTTGGATCCAGGGTGGCGAACAATTTGTTCTCAACCAACACGCTCGAGCAGGTCATTGCATTGAGAAGCGTCGACTTGCCTGCGTTGGTGTAGCCGACGATGGAGATGATGGGCAGCTCGTGGCGAGCGCGCTGAGCCCTGCGCACCGCGCGTTCTTTCGAGAGCGATTCGATCCGTTGCTCCAGACGGGTGATCCGGTCGCGCACGCGGCGTCGATCGATTTCGAGCTTGGTCTCGCCCGGGCCCCGGCCGCCGATTCCGCCGGCGAGCCGAGAGAGCGAGTCGTCCCTTTGAGACAGGCGCGGCAACAGGTACTTAAGCTGCGCCAGCTCGACCTGGAGCTTCCCGGCCGCGCTCTGCGCCCGCTGAGCAAAGATGTCGAGGATGAGCTGGGTGCGGTCGAGGATCTTCAGGCTGGTATCCTCGGCGATGTGCCGCCCCTGCGAAGGCGAGAGGTCCCGGTCGAAGATGAGCAGCTCCGCCATCAACTGCATCGAGCGCAGGTTCAGCTCCTCCAGCTTGCCGCGGCCGATCAGATACCGCGGGTCCGGATCGCGGCGAATTTGGAGCACGGTGTCCAGCACTTCCACGCCCGCGGTGCGCGCCAGCTCGCCAAGCTCTGCAAGCGACGCCTCCGCGCGCGGGCGATTGCCATCCAGGCACAGGCCGACGAGGATGGCCCGCTCGCGGCCGCCGACCCGTCGCGCGGACGCGTTCTTGGCGAACTCCTCCTCGAGCCCTTCGACCGTGCGAAGCACGTCGGGCTGGTCTGCGTACACCGTGGGAAGCGTCTCCAGTCGCCAGTAGCGGCCATTGCCGTTGGCCGGGACGAGGTGCGCCATCTGCAGGGAGCCGGGCAATCCCTCCTCGAGCACGCCGATGGCGGCGACCAGATCGAGTCGAAGAAGAGCAAGGTCGGTCAAGTCGTCCTTGCTGAGCGGCTCGGACTTGAGATGCGTATGAACCAGGCGAAGGCCTCGAAGGCGCGCTTGGCCGGCGCGGACGCGGCCAATGTCCGGAAGATCGATCCGGTGGGCATTGCCGACGATCACATTCTCCACCTCGCCCTTTCGGTTGAGGAGGATTCCAACCTGCCGGTTGATGGTCTTCGAGATGCCGGTGAGGTGCCGCGCGAGGTCCGGACTGACGACTTCGTGTGGAGAGGTTTTTCGCCGGTAGGTATTCCGAAGGAGTCGAAGCTCGCTCGCCTTCAGGCCAAGGGTGTTGCCAAATACGTCCGTCAATCGATTTCGTCGCCCCTTCTCGAGCGCTCTTTAGCTTCGGCGCTCGCCTAGCATAACGTCGCTGCGGGCGACCGGCTCGGGGAATCTGCGCATTCCCGGCGGTCGCTCTTCACGGTGGGTGGCGTCAGATCGACCTGGGGCTTTCGCTCGTCCGCTCCCGCTCTCCAAGGTCCATCAGCAGGCGGAATTCTGGGGAATCCACTTTCATCAGCAGAAGCGAAACCTGGAGCTCTCCCGCTGTGTTGCCCAGCTCGAGCTGACGAACCTGGCCATGCAGCATTTCCAACTCGGCCGCACCGTGGGCGTCGGGCAAGCAAAGCTCGAGATTCAAGTGGTACCCAGTCCCCGAGCGACGCGGAATGAGCACGAGCTGGTAATCCGCCAGGGCGGCTCCCAGTCGCCGCCGCTCGACGCGGGCGATTTTGCCCGTTTCCCCCACCAGCTTCGGTTTCGCCACCAGGTGGCCTTCCCGGCGCACCTCGAGCGAGAAGTACAGCTTTTGGTCATCGGTGGGTTTGGGTTTGGAGGCGCAGCCCCAGGCGAGGAAGGCGCAAGCGATCAAGGCGATTCGGTTCATTCCGGCTCCCAGCTTACGGCCCCCTTAAATCCGCCAGCAATACTCGCGCCAATCATGACTCCCCCCGAATTGCGTCATGTTACCACGTAAAGCAAAGTTCCGACTGACAGCTGCTCCGGCGGTGTGGCAACTCCAAAGACATTTTGACACTCGCGCCCTAGGTTTGTTGCGCACACCCTGGTAAGCGCGGGCGATCATGCTGGTCTTTCTGCTCCAGTTCATCTCTCTTTTTGCCTTAAGCCTCTGGGTCGGTGGGGGTGCTGCGATCAGCTTTCTCGTGGCTCCGGTCGTTTTCGAACTCGCCGGCTCGCGCAAGCTCGCCGGGCAAATTGTGGGACAGGTCCTGCGACGCTTCGACATCTACGTGCTCACCGCCGGACCGATTGCATGCGCCGCGGCGCTGGTCGAGATGGCGGGCACTTCCGGCGCGAGTCGAACACTGGGGCTGAAGGCAGCGCTGATCGCCGCGATGCTCGGCCTGGCCCTGTACTCTCGGTTCGCCCTGTCGCCCGAGATCCATCGGCTTCGCACCAAGCTCGGCGACGAGATCGACCGCATCCCGCGAGAGGATCCACGACGCCGCGCGTTCGGCCGCCTGCACGGTTTCTCGGTGCTCTGCCTGATGGGCGAAATCGTGCTCGGTGCATTGGCCATCGCCGTGTCGTTCATGGCGCCGCCCCGGCCAATGTGAGACGGTCGCGTCCGGCGCGCGCGATGGCTGAGGCGCAGGTCGAGCCGCTCGTTGACTGTACTCCGCTCGCAGCGGCTGCTTGACGTAGAAGGCATGCTTTTCGCATTCTGCTGATTCGCCGAAAAGCGCGGCAAAGACCATGGAACGCACGGAACGACTTCTCGATCTGGTCGCACTCCTCTTGGACGCTCGCGAACCGATCACCTGGGCCGAGCTGCGCGAGGCGTTTCCAGAGGACTATGGCGCGCCATCGGACGAAGCCGCAGAGCGAAAATTCGAGCGCGACAAAGCCGAGCTTTTAGAGCTGGGGATTCCGGTCGCCTACGTGCAGGGCGATGACGAGCGCAAGGACGGCTATGTCGTTGACCGCGAGGAATACTATTTGCCAGAAGTGGGCCTTACTCCTGAGGAGCTGGCTCTACTCTACGCGGCAGGCTCGGCGGCTCTCGCGTCCGCGGCATTTCCGGGGCGGCGGGACCTCGCGCACGCGCTGAGGAAGATCGGCTTCTACGCCGGCACCGAGCTGCCCAGCCCTCGCGTCCGCATGGAGCTCGATGCCGTGGCGCGGCAAGAGGAAATCGCTCCGCATCTGGAGCTTTTTCGGGCGGCGGCGGCGGCGCGCAAGTGGGTTGAAATCTCGTACTACTCCCCGCGCAGCGGCAAGACCACCGAACGCCGAGTGGATCCATACGGACTGGCGATGCGGCGCGGCGTCTGGTCCTTGGTTGGCTACTGCCACCTGCGAAAAGACATCCGCACATTCCAAGTGCACCGGGTTCGCGGTCTGAAGGTGAATCCAGCGAAACCCCGAAGCTACGACTTCGAGGTTCCCGCCGGCTTTCGCCTCGAAGATTACGTCGCCAATTATCCCTGGCAGCACCGGATTGACCCGCCGCAGGAGGTGACGCTTTCGCTTCGCGGAGACCTTGCGCCGCTGGCGAATCGCGTGTTCCCCGACGCGAAGGTGGAATCCCGCGCCGGCGAGTCGATCGCGGTGGTGGTCGCTACGTACCTCGACGGCCTGCTCCGCTATGCGCTCTCGCTGGGCGCGGATTGCGTCGTCAGCGGCCCGGCCTCGGCGGTCTCCCGCTGGAAACAGATGGCGGCTCAGGTGCTCGCGGACCATTCGCGATCGGCCAAGGCGGTCTTGCGAGGCACCGCATGAGCGACGTGCGCGAGCGCCTGCGCCGGCTTCTCTTTCTCGTTCCGTACGCATCTCGTCGCCCGGGCATCTCGGTGCGCGAGCTGGCGGACGCCCTGGGCATAGGCGAGGAGGAGCTGCTCAAGGAGCTCGACCTGCTCACCATGGTGGGTCGTCCGCCGTTTCAACCCGACGACTACATCGACGTCTACGTCGAGAACGGCCGCGTTTACGTCGACCTCGATCAGCGCTTCTCCGCGCCGCCACGGCTGACCGCCGCCGAGGCCGCTGCCCTCCGGGCGGCAGCCGATCTTGTGCGAGCCACCGCGAGCTCCAGCCTTCGAAGCGCGATGGACAAGCTGGAAAGAGTATTGCCCCCCGAGGCGCGCGACCAATATCGGGACATGGGAAAAACCGTCGATGCGAGCATCGACGGGCCGGCGGAGCTTGCCCCACTCGCGGAGGCGATATCCCGGAGCCGCGAGGTGACCTTCGAGTATTTCAGTCGGGGTCGCGGCGCGACCGAGGCGCGCACCGTGCGGCCGCTGGAGCTTTTTAGCCACCGAGGGCAGTGGTACCTCTTTGCCTACTGCTGCTCGAGGAATGACGAGCGGCTCTTCCGACTCGACCGCGTCCGGAAGTTGGCTGTCACCGATCGCACCTTCGGGCCTCCACCGGCAAGTCGAGGAAAGGTGCCAGAGCCCGTCAGCGGCCGCGGCGAAATCCGCGTCCGCTTCTCTGCCGCTGCGGCGCCCTACATGCAAGAGCGCTTCGGCGAGGCGGCGCGCCCAGTGGGCAATGGATCCGTCGAAGTGTCGGTCAGCAGCGACTCGGAGCGCTGGCTGACGCAGTGGGTGTTGTCCTTCGGTGGGGAGGCAGAAGTGATCGAGCCAAACTGGGCGCGCGAAGCAGTTGCCCGCGCCGCGGCCGCGATCGCGTCCTAGCTAAGAATGACCCGCCGGTCGATGATTGCGCAGGGAGCGGACGCAGGCGAAGACCTCAGCTTCGATCAGACGCCGGTCGCGATCCGCGGCGCCGAAGGCGAAGTTGCAGTGAGCGACAGCGGCGAGATAACCCAGTCGCGCTCTGCAGTCCGCGTGCGAGGCCGTTCGATGGCGAGCGTGCGGGCAGCCTTGACGCCCCTGGCGGCGAGGTGGCGCCGAGCATCGAAGCGAGTCCGCGCGTTGACTGCCTCTGGGATCGCGCTGGCCCTCCTGGGGACGATCGGCGCGCAGACGCGCCGCGCGTTAACCAGTTCTGCAATTGGCTCGGAGAAGGAGCCGACCGTCCTCAGCCGGTTGGTGATCGAGGAATCGTTCGGACTCGGCGAAGGCGTGACCTATTTGCATCCGGAGGCGAAGGCATTCGACTTCGACTTTCACGCGCCCGGACGCGCGGTGGTGCTTTTGCATTTTCAGTCCCGCGATATCTCCGATGGCGAAGTGATGGTGACTGCGAACGGCGAGAACGTCGGCGCCGTGCCGCCGGATCTGCTCGCCGGCGAGGAGGTCTTCCACGAGATGATCATCCGCCCCGAGCTGCTCAAAAAAGGCGAGCGGAACAGGGTCGCCTTCGAAAGCACGCGAAACCCACCGCACAAGGACCCTTGGCGAGTTTGGAATCTCTGGGTGGAAACGAATGCACTGCCACAAGCGCCGTCCCAGCAATTGCTGCAGGAAGCGGCGGCCGTATTTCGGCGGGCCGAGCAGAACTTCATCCGGCGCGATGTTGCCTCATCGAACCGGTATACAGCTTGGAAGGATTACCGAAGCGCCTGGCTGATGCTGCAAGCGCTTCCCGATCCCAAACCCGAGCTCTACGCGCGGGCCCAGGATCGCATGAGGGAAGCGCAGGGGGAGCTCGACCGCCTTTGTGCTGCGCTCATGCTTCACGTGCAGCGATCGCACAGCCTCAAGGATTGGGCGTCCGCCCGCGATGCGCTCGACCAAGTCAGGAATTACTTCCCGGGAGGCGACCAACCGTGTCCCTGGAAGGCGGAGCAAAGGCGAGCGGAGCTCAAGTTGTAGTTGCTGAGCCGCCGCGCCGCGTCTACAAGATTCCAGACAGTCAACGCGGTCCCAATCCCTTTTGATTTACCGGGCCGCCATTTCTTCGTAAGGAAAGATCATGAAGGACAGCTTCGGAACGAAGGGCCGGCTGGCGGTTGGATCGGCGCATTACGAAATCTTCCAGCTCAAGAAGCTGGCAAAGGAGCACGCTTCGGTTGAGCGACTGCCCTTTTCTGTGAAGGTGCTGCTTGAAAACCTGTTGCGCCATGAGGATGGGCGCGTGGTGAAGGCGGAGCACGTTCAGGCGGTGATCGACTGGAGTCCGACCGCAGCTCCGGAGACGGAGATTTCGTTTCATCCGACGCGTGTGCTCCTTCAGGATTTCACCGGCGTGCCGTCGGTAGTGGACCTGGCGGCGATGCGCGAAGCGATCGTGGACATGGGCGGCGATCCCAACCGGATAAATCCGCTTCATCCCGCGGACCTGGTGATCGATCACTCGATTCAAGTCGATCAATTTGCGTCCTCGGGGTCCTTTCACGCCAATGCGGAAATGGAGTTCGAGCGCAACCGCGAGCGCTATGCGTTCCTGCGCTGGGGCCAGCAGGCGTTCCGGAATTTTCGCGTGGTGCCGCCGGATACCGGCATCTGCCACCAGGTCAATCTCGAGTACCTGGCCAGCGTGGTGTTTCGCGAGCGCGGGTCGGTATACCCCGACACGCTGGTGGGCACCGACTCGCATACGACGATGGTCAACTCGCTCGGCGTGGTCGGCTGGGGAGTCGGCGGCATCGAGGCGGAAGCGGCGCTGCTGGGCCAGCCGATCACAATGCTGATCCCGCAGGTGGTCGGCTTCCGGCTGTCGGGGAGCCTTCGCGAGGGCGCAACCGCGACCGACCTCGTTCTCACCGTCACCCAGATGCTTCGCAAAAAAGGCGTGGTGAGCAAGTTCGTCGAGTTCTTCGGGCCGGGCATCGCGGCGCTGTCGCTGCCCGACCGCGCCACGATTTCAAACATGTCTCCGGAGTACGGAGCGACGATCGGGCTGTTCCCGGTGGACCAGGAGACGCTGAGCTATCTGCGCTTCACCGGCCGATCCCCGGAGCAGATTTCAATGGTCGAGGCGTACTGCAAAGCGCAGGGCATGTTCCACGACGAAGGCACTCCGGAGTCGGTTTACTCCGACGTCCTCGAGCTCGACCTCGGCACCGTCGAATCCTCCTTGGCCGGCCCGCGCCGGCCGCAAGATCGAGTGCCGCTGAGCGATGCGAAAAAAGTCTTTCGCAAAGCGCTGCTCGACATGTGCCAGCCGGCGGACCTCGACCAGGAGCGCGTCGGTCGGTGGCTGTCCGAGGGCGGCAGCGCGGCGACGCTTCCGAAGAAGTTGCTCCAACCCGAGTTGGGCAGGCTCGTTCAGTCCGTTCCGGTGGCGCAGGGTCCGCTGACCTATCAATTGGGGCACGGCGCGGTGGTGATCGCCGCCATCACCTCCTGCACCAACACCTCGAATCCCGCGGTGATGTTGGGCGCCGGGATTCTCGCCAAGAAAGCGGTCGAGCGCGGCTTGGCGACCGCGCCGTGGGTGAAGACGTCGCTGGCACCCGGCTCTCAGGTGGTGACGGATTACCTGACGGAAGCAGGCCTTCTCCCGTACCTTCAAGCGCTCGGTTTCCACCTCGTGGGGTACGGCTGCACGACTTGCATCGGCAATTCAGGCCCGCTCCCGGAGCACATCGCCGAGGCGGTGACCAAAGGCGAATTGATCGTCGCCGCCGTGTTGTCGGGCAACCGGAACTTCGAAGGTCGAATCAACGCGCTCGTGCGGATGAACTTTCTCGCTTCACCGCCGCTGGTGGTCGCCTACGCGCTGGCGGGGGAGATGGACATCAACCTGCTCAACGAGCCGCTCAGCCTCGACCGCAACGGTCAGCCGGTGTACCTGCGCGACCTGTGGCCGACGAATGACGAGATTCGAGACGCGATTCGCCGAGCGGTAAGGCCGGAGCAATTCGTGCGGCGCTATTCCCAGATTCTGCAAGGAGATGCACACTGGCAGGCGCTCGCGGTGGGCAAGGGCGAAACGTTCTCCTGGGATCCCAAATCCACCTACGTTCGCAAGCCGCCGTTTTTCGAGAACCTCCCCAAGGAGCCGCAGCCGCCGCAGGACGTTCGCGGCGCGCGCATGCTCGCGATGCTCGGTGATTCGGTTACCACCGATCACATCTCGCCCGCCGGCAGCATCGCCAAGAACAGCCCGGCAGCGCGGTATTTGATCGAGCAGGGCGTAGACCCGAAGGACTTCAACTCGTACGGCGCCCGGCGCGGCAATCACGAAGTGATGGTGCGCGGAACTTTCGCCAACATCCGCCTTCGGAACCTGCTCGTCCCCGGAGTGGAAGGGGGCGTGACCGTTCACCTACCGAGCGGTGAGAAGATGTCCATCTACGACGCCGCGATGGCTTATGCGTCGGAGCGCGTCCCGCTGGTGGTCATCGCCGGCGCGGAGTACGGCACTGGCTCATCTCGCGATTGGGCCGCGAAGGGCACGCAGCTTCTTGGAGTGCGCGCGGTGATCGCCAAGAGCTTCGAGCGCATCCACCGGTCGAATCTGGTTGGAATGGGCGTGCTGCCGCTCCAGTTCGAAGCGGGGCAAGATGCGCAATCCCTGGAGCTGACGGGGCGAGAGGTCTTCGACATCCTCGGGATCGCGGACGGGCTGACGCCGGGAAAGGAGCTGACGGTGAATGCATCCGGCGTCGGAGCGCCCAAGCGTTTCACGGCGATCGCCCGCATCGATACTCCGAATGAGCTGGATTACTTCCGTCACGGAGGAATCCTCCCCTACGTCCTTCGGCAGCTCGCGCGCGCGTAACTGAACGCGAGCGCCGCACCGGCCAATCTGCACCGGCTCACTCGCCCCATGCGTCCCGTCGACGCCGCGACTTCTTCGCCGACTGGTGCGTCTTTTCCTCCCGGCGCCGCCGCCGCGAGGCCTCGGTCCGCTCGGTTCTTTTGCGGACTTTGGGCGCAGCGGCGAGAGCGCGAAGGCCGCTTCGCAGCCTCTCCAATGCAATCTGCCGATTGAGCGCCTGGCTGCGGCGCTCGGTCGCGGTCACCGACAGCTCGGTGGCTGGATGAGTGAGGCGCACGCCGCTGGCGGTCTTGTTGCGGTGCTGGCCCCCCGGACCTCCCGCGGTGAAGAAATCCCTCTCGCACTGCCCCAACAGCGCGCGGTCATCGAGCGCGAGCGCTCGACGCGCGGCTTCTCTTCGCGAAGCGGACGTCATTTTTCCCGTCTGCCGCCCTAGTGAATCACGTCTTTGGGAGGCGGCGGCCCGATCAGTCGCTTCACCGTATCCTGGACCTTTTCCAGATCCACCGGTTTGGAAATGTAGCCGCTCGCGCCGACGAGCTCCGCCTCCCATTCGAAGCCGTAAGCGGAGATGATGATGATGGGAAGATCCTTCGCCCGTGGACTTTGCTTCAGCAAATCCAGCAAGCCCCATCCGCTCATCACCGGCATGCGCAAGTCGAGCAAGACAGCCGCCGGCATTTCGTCGTCTAGCAAGTCGAGCGCCTCGCGCCCGTTCGAGGCTTCGGCGGTGTGGTAGCCCATCTCTTGCAGAGCATCGCACAGAAGAGAACGATGGCTAGCGTCGTCATCTACCACCAGGATATGAGCCATACCGCCAACTCCGGGAGCGCCTCAAAGATGCTTCCGCAATCTCGCTTCGTGAAGTGGGTCAAATCCCGAAAAAATCAAGCGCGTTTACAGCGAGGATTCGCGCCTGGTGCTCTTGAGGAAGGCCCAGGCCCGAGAGCTTTGTCAACTCGCGGTCCCAAGCGTACGGAATATTCGGGAAATCCGTTCCATAGAGGATGCGCTCGGGCCGGCAGTGGAGAAGGCGCAGCGGCACCTGAAGCGGAAAGTAGTCAGCTAGGACCATGGTCGTATCGAGCCAGAGCCGATCGTGGCGCTCCAAGAGTCGCTCGTAGGCCTCGAACTCGTCGACTCCGAGGTGTGGGACGCACAACTTGAGCTTTGGATGGTCGAGCAGGACGCGTTCAACGCGCTCGGCCGAGCACAGCTCGTGCGTATTGCAGCGATAGTGCGGGTTCGATGGCTCTCGACCGGCATGCATCACGATGGGCTTACCGGCGCGTTCGCAAGCTTGGTAGATCTCGCGCGCGGCCTGTGAATCGGGGCTGAAGCACTGCACGTGGCAGTGCAATTTGACTCCCTTTAGGCCGGCGGCGAACGCATGCTCGAGGATCCGGGTCGCTTCGGGCTCGCCCGGCAACACGGTGGCGAATGCGTGTACCCGAGGCTCGGCGCGAGCGATCTCCGCCATGTATTCGTTGAGCACGCGCGCCATGCCGGGCTTGTGGGAGTAGTGCAGCGCCACCACCCGCTCGATGCCGCGCGAGAGGAGAAACTCGACCACTTGCCGGGAGTAGAGTTTGTAGCGAATGGGCCAGCCGTAGCTGTCGAACCAGCGCCAGACCGCTTCGAACACCCGGTCTGGAAACAGGTGAACGTGGGCGTCGATCACTGGCGGAAGGCCGGGCGCGACGCGCGCGCCCTCTGCGTCGGCGAGTGCTTCTACGGGAAACATTGCTCCGTCTGTGTGAGGCGCTTTCGGGCCGTCCAGCGCCCATCGCCGAGGCGGCTATTTTCGCTCGGACGTGGAGCCGGCATCGGTGCGCTCGAGAAACTCGCCTTGCTGCGAATAGCCGGCGCGCGCCAGGCGTTGCGCCTCGACCGCGTCGGCCATCTTGGCGCAGAACTGGCCAAGCAGCCTTAGGCTCTCCGCGAGCAGCTTCTCCGCGCGGTCCTGGGCGGCGCTGGCGGTGATGGCGTCGAGTCGGCGGAAGATGAGTGGAAACTTCATTGCTCAGAATCTAAGAGATCCCAGAGGCGGAAGCTACCCAAGCGGCACTGGCGCCTCGTATAAATCGGTTGGGAGGCGGTCGGATATGCCTCGGGCGCAAGTTTCGGTGCGGACGCCAAGGAGAAAACGCGGATGAGCGAGATGAAAGTCGGATTCGTGGGCCTAGGGATTATGGGCAGCCGAATGGCTCGAAACCTGGCGCAGAAAGGGTTCCAGGTGACGGTCTGGAACCGTACCCGCGCGCGCGCGGAAGCGCTTGCTCAGTTCGGAGTGCGCCCTGCGAGCTCGCCCGCCGATTTGGCATCGCAGGTGGATGCGTTCTGCACCTGCGTCGCAGATCCCGCGGCGCTGCGTGAAGTCGCATTGGGCACCCAGGGCCTCTTCTCCGGTGCGAAGCCAGGTCAGCTGTACATCGACTTCTCCACCATCTCGCCCGAGCTGGCTCGCGAGCTGGACACCGTTGCCGGGAAGCAGCGAATCGATTTTGTCGAGGCGCCGATGACCGGCTCGAAGATGGGCGCCGAAAAAGCGACGCTGCTTTTCATGGTCGGTGCCGCACCCGGCCCGTTCGAGCGCGCGCAGCCGATCTTCAAAGCGCTCGGAGAAAAGGCAATCCACTGCGGTCCCGTTGGCTCTGGCAGCCAGGTGAAGCTCGGCGGCAATGCGATCATCGCGATGATGCTGGAAGGGTTGTGCGAGGCGATGCTGCTTACCCAAGCGGCCGGGGTGAATCCGCGCAAGCTGCTGGAAGTGGTTCAGGCGTCGGGCTTCCGCTCGCCCTACTACGATTTCAAAGGTCCCTCCATTCTGCGCCGCGAGTTCGAACCCCACTTCTCAATCGACCTCATGTTCAAGGACCTCCGCCTTTTTCTCGACAGCGCGGCCAAGCACCGAGTTCCAACCCCGGCGGTCTCCGCGGTGAAGGAGACCTATCAACTCGCCCGCGCGCAGGGGAAAGGCGAGCAGGACATCGGCGCGGTGGTGACTGCTCTTGAAGACCTGCGCGGCATCAAGCTTGCGTGAGAGGGCGTGGTCTATCTGTAAACAGTTTTACAAGAACGCTAATTTACATCTTTAATCGTTGAACGCCGGCGGGACTTGCAAAGTCGCTCGCGCGAGCCAAGACTGCCCGTAACTCGAGAACATAGAAGTTTTCACGCGACGATGCGCGACGTTAAGGTGCGGAGACACCCGATGGCGAGCGAAGGTGAGCTGGTGAGGATGCAGAACGGCCGCTGGGCTCGCTTTCAACGGTGCGCAGTGTACGGCTTGATCGATTCGGAGCGCAGCGCACCGGGTCTCGACGGCGTGCTGGTTGCCGTGGAGCTCGGCGATTCGTATCAGCACATGCTGGACGCGGCGGAGGATTCATTGCGGGGCTACCGCCAGAGGGGAATTCCGGTCCAGCTCCGGCTCAACTGGAACGGCGACGGGAAGCTCAGCCTCAACTTCGATTTTTCCCAGAGCGCGTCGATTCAGTAACCTCGCAGCAGCGCCTAGTTCGAAGCGACTCGAAAGAAGTCGGCGGCGTTTTTGAACGCCACCTTTCGAATGACGCCCTCGGAGAGCTTCTTCTTGAGCATCAAATGAGCGGTTCGAGGCAGCCCGATGATGTCGCCGGGGCCATCGCCGAGATCGGAATCGAGAATCAGCCTTTCGCTTCCAAATCGCGCCACCACCGCAGTCGCCCTCTCCGCGGAGAGCTCGTCTGGATGAATCGTCAGCCCGGCGAAGTAGCCGCACTCCAGAATGGTGCGGACCGTTCGACCGCTCGCGTGATCGACCATTACCCGCTGAGGCGCGATGCCGGCTTTCTTCAGCAAGTTGAGGATGCGTCGCGTGAGTCGTTCCTTGTCCACGACCGGAGTGTGGACGAGAACGGGAAGCTTGAGCTGGCGCGCCAGCGCCAGCTGTTCGATGAACGCGCTTTCTTCCGCCTCGCCGCCGCGCTGCAGACCCACTTCGCCGAGCGCAACCACCTTGCCGCTGCTGAAATAGCTCGGCAGGGCTGCTAAGACCTCGGACATGCCGCGACGCGGAACGCGCCGCGGATCGACGCCCACTGCAGCGTAGGCGCGGATTCCGCGGAGCTCGAGGCGGGGAAGTTGAATTGTGAGGATCGAATCGAAGTGGGCGAGGATCGCTCGAGGAGTGGAGTCCATCGGGGCGTGATGCGCCGCCACCAGCGCCGCAGACACGCCGAAGATCTGCAACGACTCGATGTCCTGATCGGTCAATCCCTCGGGATGCAAATGCGCGTCGAAAAGCGACGGCAGCTCACCGGTCATCAATCCTGTCCCATCGGCGCGCCCTCGTTGCGCGGATCCGACTCCGCGTACCGCAAGCAAGTCCGAGGATCTTCCATCACCGCTTCCGCATCGCCCCAGGGGTCGCGCCGCTCGACGCGGTGGCCCTTGGCCTCAAGCTCCTTCACCGTTGCCGGGTCAAGCGCATACGGCTCGACCCTCAGCTCGTCCGGAAGAAACTGATGGTGCACCCGCCCATGCCCGATCGCCCGAGTGAGATTCATCCCGTGGTCGATGACGTGGATCGCAATCTGGATCACGCTGCTCGGGATCGTCGAGCCACCCGCGGCGCCGACCACGAGCATCGCCCGGCGCGGGTTTTCCTTTTGGAAAAAAATCGTCGGTGCCATGGAAGATGCCGGCCGCTTTCCTGGGGCGATGGCATTCGCTTCGCCCATCACCAAGCCGTAGAGGTTCGCCTGCCATGGGCTCGCGGCAAAATCATCCATCTGGTCATTCAAGAGAATGCCAGTGCCGGGCGGTACGACGCAGGAACCGAACCCATCATTGATCGTCGTGGTCAAGGCGACCGCGTTGCCGGCGCGGTCGATGATGGAAATGTGGGTGGTGTTCTTTTCCCGCTGGGCCGCACCGCCGGGCAGAGGCAGGAGCGCGCTCGACGGCGTTGCGCGCGCGAGCTCAATCGACTGCGCGAGCTCCTTGAGATGGGCGGGAGAGGTGAGCATTGCCAATGGAATCTCCGCAAAGCGGGGATCTCCGAGGTACTTCGCCCGGTCGACGAAGGCGCGGCGCAGAGCTTCGGCGTACAGGTGCAGCGACCGGGAATCGTCGTAGGACACGCCGGCGGGTTCCAGCAACTCCAGCATGCCCATCACCTGGATCAAGGTGAGCCCTCCCGCGGACGGCGGAGGCATGGTTGCGATGCGGTGGCCGCGGTAGCTTCCCCTCAGAGGCTCCCGTTGAGTGACTTGGTAGTGCGCCAGGTCATCGGCAGTGAGAACTCCGCCGCCATCTCTGACCGCGGAGACAATCGCTCGCGCCAGGCGTCCTTTGTAAAACGCTCTGGGTCCTTCGTTGGCGAGGAGCTGGAGCGTCCGCGCGAGCTCTGGTTGCCGGATCAGCGTGCCAATCGGCGGAACGTCGGGGACGCCGTCGGAATTTGGGCGGAGAAAAATTCGGGCCGCCTCTTTATTGGAGCGCAGACAGTCGAGGCGGCGGGTCGCAATTCGCTGATAGATGGGCGTGACCGGGAAGCCCTGCCGAGCGGCGGCGATCGCGGGCGCGAGGATGACTTGGGGCTTCAGCCCTGCGCGAGCGAGCGCGGCAAAATAACCGGCCACCGCTCCGGGCACGGCAACTGCGAGCGCGCCGTCGGTGACCAGCTTTGGATCCAACCTGCCGTCGCGAAGGTACATGTCTCGGCTCGCACCGGCTGGGGCCACCTCCCGAAAATCAAGCGCGCTGGTCCGACCGGATTCCGCCTCATGAATGAGCGCGAAGCCGCCCCCGCCCAGGCCTGAGTGCGTGGGATCCACCACCGCAAGCGTGAACGCGGCAGCGACCGCCGCGTCGACGGCATTGCCCCCGCGATTGAGAATCGACAGAGCGGCGGCGCTCGCCGTGGGATGGGCGGTGGCCACCGCGCCGCCTCGAAACGGTCGAGCAGCCAACGCCGATGCGCTGGCCGCCAGCGAGAGCGCGACAACCCAATATTGGGTTCGCCCCAGCCTGGAGGTCGGCGTTCGCGCGGCCTTCGAACGGATGTTAAAACGTCGTCGCATGTTTGAACCCGAATTAAAGAGATGAAATCGCGCGGACGAAAATACTCCCGTGCGCCCCTGAGCGGAATCGCCGACTACAATGATTCTGAGGGAGAGCGGTCGCCGCTGAGCGCGCGCTCCCCCCTGGCGGCAATTGTCCTGTGCGCAGGACAAGGCACGCGGATGAAGTCCGCGACGGCCAAGGTGCTTCACCCGGTTCTCGGCCGCCCTCTCTGCGCTTATCCAATCGCGCGCGCGTTGGACGCGGGTGCATCCCCGGTGGTCGCGGTGATCGGCTTTCAGGGCGAGCAGGTGACATCAGCCCTGCAGAAGGCATTTCCCGGACGGCCCCTCCGCTTCGCCTGGCAACGCGAGCAACTCGGAACGGCTCACGCGGTCCAATCGGCCAAAGCCGAGCTCGAGGGCTACTCCGGTCCCATCCTCATCCTGTACGGCGACGTCCCGCTGCTTCGGCTCGCCACCCTGGCAAGACTTTTGGAAGCGTATCGGTCGCACCGAGCCGCTCTGGCGATCGTTACTTCCTTGGCTGCCGATCCCACCGGATATGGACGAGTCGTTCGCACCGGCGGCCGGATTTCGCGAGTGGTGGAGCAAAAAGACTGCAGCGAAAAGCTGCTGCGAATCAACGAATGCAACGCCGGCGTCTACGCGGTCGATTCCGAGTTCCTCTGGAAATCTCTCCCGCAGACGCGCAGCACCAATGCCCAGCGCGAATTCTATCTGACCGATCTGGTGGCGATCGCGGCAGCGAAGAAAAAGCTCGTCGACGTCGAGGCTGATCTCGCCGAGACCGCTGGAATCAACGACCGCCAAGATTTGGCCGAGTGCGCCCGCGCGCTGAGAAAACGGGTCAACTCCACGCACTTGAAAAACGGCGTCACCCTTCAGGACCCAGATACCGCATACATCGACGAGGGCGTGCAGATCGGGCGGGACACGGAGATCGGACCGGTGGTCTCGCTCTGCGGCGCTTCGCGCGTTGGAGAGGGAGTTCGAATCGGCCAGGGCTCGGTGATCGTCGATTCGATCATCGGAAATGGAACCGAGGTGCGGCCCTACTCCCATCTCGAGGGTTCTCGGGTCGGCGAGAAATGCATCCTAGGACCGTTTTGCCACCTGCGCCCCGGGACCGATTTGGCCGAATCCGTGCACCTCGGCAACTTCGTCGAAACGAAGAAGACGTCGATCGGCAAGGCTTCGAAAGCCAACCATCTTTCTTATCTGGGAGACGCAAGGATCGGTGCTGGCGTCAACATCGGCGCGGGAACGATCACCTGCAACTATGACGGGGCGAACAAGTACGTCACCGTTTTGAAGGACAACGTTTTCGTCGGGTCCGACACCCAGTTCGTCGCTCCCGTCACCGTCGAAACCGGCGCGTACATCGGCGCGGGCACGACCGTGACCGAGGACGTGCCGGCAATGAGCCTGGTGTTATCCCGCAGTCCGCAAATCGTTAAAGAGGGGTGGGTGGAAAAGAGGAAAGGTAGGATGGGCAAGAAGGATGCTGGCTGATCGGGCGATGGTCAGCGAGGGTTGTCGTCGCTATTGTGCGCGGCGGGAATGCGCAATTCAGTCGAGCGTGAGCTCCAGGGCGGCCGGCCCGGGGGAAGCCAGAGTTCCCTGCGATCTAAGATGGGGATGTCGGCGTAACCGAGAGGTGATGGATGTGCGGGATCGTTGGATACGTAGGTAACCAGGAGTCGGCGCCGATCCTCGTTTCCGGTCTGCGGAAGCTTGAGTACCGCGGCTATGACTCGGCCGGAGTGGCAGTGGTCAACGGCGCGGGTCTGAACGTCGTGCGGGCAACAGGGAAGCTCAAGAATCTGGAGAATCGCATCATCACCGAGCCGCCGAAAGGGACGACGGGAATAGGTCACACGCGCTGGGCCACGCACGGCAGACCTTCGGATGAGAACGCGCATCCGCACGCCTACCGCGGCGTGGCGGTGGTTCACAACGGCATCATGGAGAATCATCTCGCGCTGAAAAAGGAGCTGGCTCAGCGAGGCCACATCTTTTCGTCGGAGACGGACTCGGAGGTGTTTGCTCACTTGATCTCCGATCAGCTCGGTGAGGGTCAGGACCTGCCCGAAGCGGTTCGCCGGGCGGTGTCTAGGGTCAAGGGAACGTATGCGCTCGCCGTGGTCGCGGAGAAGGATCCGCAGCGCATCGTCTGCACGAAAACAGCCTCTCCGCTCGTGCTCGGGCTCTCGCGGGGTCAGAATTTCGTGGCCTCCGACATCCCCGCGCTGCTCGAGCATACCCGCGACTTTGTCTACATGGAGGAGGGCGATCTCGCCGTTCTCACTCCCGAGGACGTGACGGTCTTCAACAGCCAAGGGCAGCAGATACGTCGCCCCGTCCGCCGGATCGACTGGACGCCGACGATGGCGGAAAAGGGTGGGCACAAGCATTTCATGCACAAGGAGATCTGGGAGCAGCCGAGGGCGCTGGCCGACACCATCCGGGGCAGAGTGCTGCTCTCGGAAGGCGACGTGCACCTGGAGGGCTGGAACATTCCCCCCGAGCGAATCGCCGCCCTGTCTCGAATCACGATTTTGGCATGCGGGACCAGTTGGCACTCAGGTTTGGCCGGGAAGCACATGATCGAGTCTCTGGCGCGAATCCCGGTGGACGTGGAGCTGGCCTCTGAGTTCAGGTACCGCGATCCGCTGGTGGACGATACCCAGCTGGCGATCGCAGTCAGCCAGTCCGGAGAAACCGCGGACACGCTCGCGGCAATGCGCGAGGCCAAGGCCCACGGCGCGCCGACGATGACGATTTGCAACGTGATGGGGTCGGTGATGACGCGCGAGGCCGACCTCACCCTGCTCACCAACGCCGGTCCGGAGATCGGCGTCGCATCCACCAAGGCGTTCACCACGCAGCTGGCGGCGCTTTATCTGTTGGCGGTGAAGCTTGGGCGGGTGCGCGGAACGCTCGACGCCACACAAGCGCAGCGTCAGCTGACCCAGCTCACCGAGATCCCCAAGCTGATCGAAGACGTGTTGCAGTGCGAGCCCAATGTGAAGGCCATCGCCAAGCATTTCCACGCCTCGCAAGATTTCCTCTTTCTCGGCCGCGGCCCGATGCACCCGGTGGCGCTTGAAGGAGCGCTCAAGCTGAAGGAGATCAGTTACGTCCACGCCGAAGGCTACGCGGGCGGCGAAATGAAGCATGGCCCAATTGCCCTCGTCGATGAACGTCTGCCCGTGGTGGTGATTGCCCCAAAGGAACCCGCGCTCCCCTACGAAAAGATCATCGGCAACGTGCAGGAGGTCCGCGCCCGCGGCGGCCAAGTGATCGCGGTGGTAGACGACGATGACGAGCAGGTCCGCAGCCTGAGCGACCATGTGATCACGATGCCCCCCGCCCACGCTTTGTTGGCTCCGATTATCGCCGCCGTGCCGCTGCAGCTATTGGCGTATCACATTGCCGATCTGCGGGGCACCGACGTGGACCAACCGCGCAATCTCGCAAAGAGCGTTACGGTGGAATAGCGAGCGCTAAACCGCCATTCCGACGACCTTCGTCAGCCAGGTCTGCACGGTTGCGCGCGACTGCAGAAGCCCGTGATCGAGCGTGTACGCAAACAGGTCACCGGCGAACTCGCCCGCGGTCCTGTATCGCACGCCCAGACCTGGGTGAAGCGCCTTGCGCAGGATCTGCGCCAGAGGACGATCGAGATCTTCGGGCAAAGACAACTTCGCGGCGCGGATCGCGTTCATCACCGCGAGGGTGTCCGAGGTGTCGCCGCGGAAGGGATGGAAGCCGGTGAGCAGCTCATGGAGTACGATCCCTACCGAGAAGAGGTCGGATGCGGCGGTGAGAGGCTCGCCCCGCGTCTGCTCCGGGGAAAGGTAGTGGAGCTTGCCGGCGGCGACGCCGTCGACCGGACCGATGTTCGCGTGTCGGCTTTTCGCCACGCCGAAGTCGCCCAACTTGATCTCCCCTCGCGCGGAGAAAAACACGTTTGAAGGGTTGACGTCGCCGTGCACGAGTCCGAGCGGACTGCCGGTGCGGGTCTTTGCCTGGTGGAAATAAGACAGCCCCTTGAGCATCTCCAGCACCACGTGGGCCGCCATCGAGGTGGGAAATGCCTCTCGGCGACGGCGAAGCTCCTCGATCAGCGCTCGAAGGTCGCCGCCCATCAAAAACTCCATCGCGATGAAAGGCCTTCCGAACGCTTCGCCGATCTCCAGGCGCTGGACGAGGTTCGGGTGAGAGAGCAAACCCATCAGATCCGCCTCGTCGTGGAACGCTTCCAGCGGGGTTGCCTTGCGCATCAGCTTGAGCGCGATCTTGACTTGTTCACCGCGGCCATCCACCGCGTCGGCGAGAAACACCTCGGCCATGCCGCCCGAGCCGAGGCGGGAGCGAAGCAAGTATCGACCGAAGCGCCGAGACGGGATTTCGATGGGCTTGTCCGACGACACTGGTGCTGCGAGCTTACCGTAGCTGGAGCTGGCCCGAGGTGATCCGCGTGGGCGCGTCAATCGCACACTCGGCGCGCGATTCGGCTGTCGGCGGACACAGCGCCTCGATTCGGGAATTCTAAGATATTCTCCAATTGCAGGGACCCCCGAGAGCCCAACTTGAACTGCAATCGATGTCGACAGCCGGTTGAGGCGAACCGGAAGTTCTGCGGCAAGTGCGGCGCGCCGACTGGCAACGCCAGTCGCTCGGGCGACGAGCCCACCTTCGTGCCGGTTCGAATGAACGACGTGCTCGAGGGCAAGTGGCGGCTGGAGCGAAAGCTGGGCGAAGGTGGAATGGGCACCGTCTACCTCGCCCACGATCTTCAGCTCGATCGCAAGGTGGCGATCAAGATTCTGGCGAGCTCGCTGGCGGGCGACTCCGAGCTGGTCACGCGCTTCGAGAGGGAAGCGCGACTGACCGCCAGCCTGGAGCACCCGAACATCGTGCCGGTGTACGCGGTCGGCGAGATGGAAGGCCGTCCGTTCATCGTGATGAAAAAGCTCGAGGGCCGGACCCTGGCCGCCTACCTGCGCGAGGTTGGGGCGTTGCCCGGGGATGAGGTGCTGTCGCTGATGCGGCAGCTCTGCTCGGGCCTGGATTTCATCCACGCGCGCGGGTTCATTCACCGCGACATCAAGTCGGGCAACATCTTCATCGGACCTGACGGGCTCGCCACCATCCTCGACTTCGGCATCCTGCGGACGAGCGAGAACGCCGAGGCGCTCACCCGCACCGGCATGGTGATGGGCACGCCTCAGTACATGTCCCCGGAGCAAGCGCTGGGGGCGCGGGAGATCGATCATCGAGCCGACCTCTACGCATTGGCCGTGCTGTTGTTCGAATGTCTCACCGGAACGCTCCCCTTCGAGGCGGAGAGTGAGCTCTCGCTCATCCAGATGCAGGCGCACGCGCCGCCGCCGGAATTGATCGATCGCGCGCCGTGGGTTCCGCCGTCGGTGGCCGAGGTGGTGAAGCGGGCGCTGGCGAAGCGGCCGGAGGAGCGGTACGCCTCCGCCGGCGAGCTGCTGGTGGCGCTCGAGGACGCCTACGATGGAAGGGTGCCGGCTCCAGCAGCTGATTCCAACCATTTGCCCCCGGTACCTGCTCCGGCTTCAGGGTCGGGTTCGGGGCTGACGCAGCTGTCCTTGAAGCGAACTGGCGCCGAGACGCCGGGGTCGATCTCGGCCGCGTTGATGCTGGATCGCGCGGCTTCGGGTCGGGCCAGTGCAACGGCGGTCGCGGATGGAGAGGAATCCTCGCCGATCTCCGAGCTGGAGAATTTCACGCCAAGGCGCAGAGCGCCGAAGATTCTCGCCGGCGTTGCTCTCGCGGCGCTGGTGCTCGCCGCTTACGCGGTTTTGAGCACGTCGCGATCTCAGAGCTCTCCTCCACCGCAGATTGCCGCCGCGGCGCAGGTCAAACCGGGATCGAACGCCGCTCGCTCGCCTTCGTTTGACGGGGGCCTGGATCTCCAAGAGGGCTTGGACCTGCGAGACGAGCAAACTGCCGAAGCCGCGAGCGACGCCGGCGGTACGCTCGCTTCTGCGCGCGCGGAGGTCGGCACTGGAAACAGCGAAGATGCCTCCGACGACGGCGAAGATCCGAACGGCGAAGCTTCTTCGGACACCTCGCGACCGCGGGGAGGTGCGAAGCACTTCGCCGCGCGAAAGTCGGTCCCGGTCCCTGCCGCCCAGGGCAGCGGAACGCTCAACCTGATCACGACGCTGGGCGGCGAGCCCTACTGGGCCTCGGTATCGGTGGATGGCGTTCGAAAGGGGAACACGCCTCTGCTCCTAGACCTTCCTCCGGGAAAGCACCGGATCCACGTGGAGCGCAGTGGCTTCCAGCCGGTGAACAAACAGGTAAAGATCGCAGCCGGGCGATCGCGGTTGTTGCGCGTTGAATTGACTCCATGACTTCGGCCCTGGCGCTGCCCGCGTTGCTCCTCGTAATCGCCGCACCGCCCGGGAATGCGACCGCTCCTGCGGGCACCGCCAAGTTTCAAGTGGGTCAATCCGAGTTCAAGCGCGGGGACTTCCTCGGCGCCCTGCGAACACTCGATGCGGCTGCCGCGGACGCAACCGACGATCAGCTGCTGACGCAGATCCACCTTCTTCGAGGGCAATGCCTGGCGGCTCGCCAAGATTTGCCGGCTGCCGAGGAAGCGTTCGGACTGGCCCTGGTGCACGATCCGGAGGCCAGCCTGGATCCTTCGAAGGTGGATCCGGCTCTGGTGAGAACGCTCGACACCGTGCGGAAGCGACTCCGCGGCGCGCTCGCCGTGCAAGCCGACCGGACCGGCGCTCAAGCGTCGCTGGATGGCAAGTCAATTGGCCAGGTGCCGCTCAAATCCTCGGTGTCGATCGGCAAGCACTCGCTGGAGGTTCGCAGCGTGGATGGTCTGTACGGCGCGAAGCAGGACGTCGTGGTTCGATACAAGCAGACCACTCAAGTGAGCGCCCACCTTAAGGAGCTGCCGGCGGCGCCCCGGGTGAGCGAAAAAGGGGAGACGATTCAGCCGGAGGACGCCTTTAGGCCGTTCGCCGACATCCGCGGCACCGTCGACCCATTCGCCTCTGGGAAGAACTTCGGCGTCGAGGTCGGGGGAGGGTTGGAGTATCGCCACTTCCGAGGCTCGGTGAATGCGATCCTCTACCCGGACTTCGGAATCGATTTCCGGGGTGCTCTAGGCGTTCCGGTCGCCGACAGGTTCAGCGCGTACATCTCCTTGGAGATTCCGATCGTCTTTGCCGGCTCAGTTCAGTTCGGGCTGGGCGGAGCGGGCGGACTCGAATATGACGTGACCCGCTGGTTCGATCCCTTCTTCGAAGTCGGCGTGCGCCACTTCTTTACCGGCCTGGTCGACGAGGATCCAAACCGGCTCGTACTTCAATTCGGCGTTCGACTGAAGGTCCCTTGACCGCGAGCTCAGCCGGACTTCGATAGCTCGATCAGTACGTCGAGATCCCTCCAGTCATCGAGGTGTTGCAGAAGCTCCAGGTTCTCCAGCACCTCCCGGTCTTCGTCTGACAGCGGCGCGGCGGCAGTGCCCGCGTCCAGGTGCTGGCGTGGGCGCGGCGAAGCGGCGGTGCTGGCGTCCGAAGGCCCAGCTTGTAGAGCGACAGGCGCCAGAACTATTTCGATCATCGCGACCAGCGCCGCCGGAGCAGCAAGAATCCGGACATTCACTTGTGCCGCTTCTCCCGCATTCGTTCGCGGGCTTTTTCCCGCTGTTCCTCGGTCATGTTTCTCCAGCGACGAACGTTCTCGAGGAGCTGCTCTCGTTTCTCGGGATTGGATTGAAGGTATTCGCGAATCTTCCTTCGCATCTCCGCTTGTCGCTCGGGGCTCAGCGAGTGGAAATCCCGGAATTGCCTTCGCAGACTCTCCTTTTCCCCGGGCGACAGTTGCGCAAACTGCTTCATGTTCTCGCGAACGCGTTGTTGCTCCTCCGGAGGCAATTGATGCCACCGACGCAAGTTCTCGCGGATCCGCTGCTGCTCTTCCGGCGGAAGGGCCTTGAAAGCGCGCAGCTTGCGCCGTAGCTCCTCTCTTTGTGCTTCGGGAAGTCTCTCCAGGCGCTCGCGCGCCGCGGCGTCGGCGCTCGCTTCGGCCGCTGGCGCCGACCCAGCGAATCCGATCGCGCACAGCGCCAGGGCGAACACCGACCGCAGCAAGACTCCACTCATGGCGCACCCTCCAACTCATGCAGGTGTTGAACGACTTCCAGATCGTCCAGGCTGCTCAGGCCGACCACCTCGTAGTCCTCGGCCAGCTCGAGGTTCGCCCCAACCTCGAAGAGCCTCGCATCGCGCAGCTCCAGGGGTTCTCTGGAGATCACCAGGACGATGACCGCGAGCGCCAAGCCTAAAGACGGAAACAGCACCTGCGGTCGCCAAAGAGCTTTGAGCCGCGACCCGATTGAGCGGTTCGCCGCCTCGTCCACCTGCCTCAGCACGTTGCGCCTGGTTGCATTTGAAAGCTCAAAGGCCGGCAGCTCGGCCAGGCGAACCACCGTCTTTCTCAGCAGCCGTTCGGTGCTCCGGCATTCGCGGCAGCTTGCAAGGTGGCTTTCGATTTGCTTCAGCTGAAACACCGGCAGCTCGCGATCCAAATACGCCGTCAATTCCCCTGCGTTGCTGCAGCTCATGCTGGACTCCTGGCGGGTTCTGTCCCGGCCTCCAATGTCTCGATCCGGCGCGCGACGGCGAGGGTTGCCCGGTGAATGAGGCTCTTCACCGCTGCCTCACTGGACGAAAGCGCGACCGCGATCTCGCGGTACGGCATTCCCTCGAAGCGGCACATCGCAAACGCAGCCCGCTCCCTCGGGCTCATTTCGCGGAGCGCGGCCCCGACCGCGGCTTCCAACTCAAGCCCGTCCAGAGATTGATCTGGGCGCGCGTTGTCCGCTGCAACGGATTCGATTTCGCTGGGGTCACCGGGTTCTGTGATGCTGCGCGACACGTGATACTCCCAGCGACGTACTTCGTTGAGGCAGCAATTGGTTGCCACCCGATAGAGAAACGTCTTGAACTTCGCGCTCGCCCGGTACCGCTTCGCGCTCCGGTAGAGCCGCAAGAAAATCTCCTGCGCCAACTCCTCCGCTCGCGCCTTGTCGCCCACGAAGCGGTAGGCAAACCTGGCCACGCTGGCCTGGTAGCGATCGAAGAGCGCAGCGAACGCCTCCTTCTCGCCGGCCGCTGCCTTCAGCATGAGCTCGGCATCCGCATCAGCTTCCACGAGAGCTCCAAACCCTGTTCAGGAGGCAAAGTTGCGGCGCGCCAAAACGGGGCGCGAAACCCAGACCAATGAGGCTTGCCGCAGGAGCGAATCTTAGGACGAGAGCGGGGGGCCACAGACGGCGCGGACCGCCGAACGTGGAGCTGGGTGTCAGACAATTGGACTAGTGTGCGTTCACGAGATACTAAACAAGCTTTCAGCTGTGAAGGCGAATGCCTTGGCGCCCTGAGGGAAGCCCTTGGGATTGAAAGGAGCCGCGATGCCGGTGAGTCCCGAAAAAGAAAAAGCAGTCGAGTTGGCGATGTCGGCGGTCGAGAGGCAGTTTGGAAAAGGCTCCATCATGCGGCTGGGCAACGAGGAGCCACTGATACGCGACGTCCAGGTCATCTCTACCGGCTCGATCTCGCTGGATGTGGCCCTCGGGGTCGGCGGGGTGCCCCGGGGTCGAATCATTGAAATCTACGGGCCCGAGTCATCCGGCAAGACCTCTCTGTGCTTGCACATCGTCGCCGAAGCTCAGAAGAAGGGCGGCATCTGCGGCTTCATCGACGCCGAGCACGCGCTCGACGTGGCCTACGCGCGCAAGCTCGGAGTTCGCACCGACGATCTGCTGCTCTCCCAGCCGGACACCGGGGAGCAGGCGCTAGAGATCGCGGAGATGCTCGTCCGCTCCGGGGCGATCGACGTTCTGGTGATCGACTCGGTTGCGGCTCTCGTTCCGAAAGCGGAGCTGGAAGGCGAAATGGGCGACGCGCACATGGGAGTTCAAGCCCGGCTGATGAGTCAGGCCCTGCGCAAGCTCACCGGCACCATTTCCAAGAGCCAGACTTGCGTCATCTTCATCAATCAAATTCGGATGAAGATCGGCGTGATGTTCGGAAATCCGGAAACCACCACCGGCGGCAACGCGCTGAAGTTCTATGCCTCCCAGCGAATGGACATCCGCCGCATCGGCGCGATCAAGAACGGCGAGACCGTGGTTGGCAGCCGAACTCGCGTCAAGGTGGTGAAGAACAAAGTGGCCCCTCCGTTCAAGGAGGTGGAATTTGACATCATGTACGGCAGCGGGATTTCGAAGGAAGGCGACTTGGTGGATCTCGCTTCGCAGGAGAACATCCTCGAAAAAAGCGGCACGTGGTACTCGTTCAAGGGCGAGCGCATTGGCCAGGGACGGGAGAATGCCAAGGACTTTCTGCGAGATCATCCCGAGCTCTGCAGAGAGCTGGAACAGAAGGTGCTGGAGAGGTTTGGTTTGCTCCGGTCCCCGGTGCATCCGGTCCCCAACGCCGAAGGAATCCCGGAGGAGAAGCGCGCCCGGGTGAAAGCAGTCAAGTAATCGATGATCCGCTCGGGGGCCTTGCATGGCTCAGCCGCAGCCCTAGCTTTTGGCGAAAGCATGGTCAGGCCGGGCTTCGGGGCTTCCGGGCCCAGCCTCGCCACGGTGGACGAGGAAGCGCCGGATGCGATTCATCGCCTTCGCTTGCGACTATGACGAAACGCTTGCATCCCACGGTCGAGTCAGCTCGGACGGCGTCGCGGCGCTGAAGCGACTGGCGTCATCCGGTCGAAAGCTGGTGCTCGTCACCGGCCGCGAGTTGGACGATCTGCTCGGCATCTTCCCGGAAGCAGACGTATTCGATCGCATCGTCGCCGAGAACGGGGCGCTTGTGCATCGACCGGCCAGCCGCGAGAAGACCCTCCTTGGCGAAAGGCCGCCTCGGCAGTTCGTGGACGCGCTGATCGATCGTGGGGTATCGCCGCTGTCGGTGGGCGAGGTCATCGTCGCGACGACCGAGCCCAATCAGGGAGTCGTCCTTAGCACCATTCGCGACCTCGGCCTCGAGCTCCAGGTGATCTTCAACAAGGGGTCGGTAATGGTGCTGCCGTCGGGAATCAACAAGGGGACGGGTTTAAGTCGCGCCCTTCGAGAGCTCGGGCTTTCCGCTCACAACTGTGTGGCCATCGGGGACGCGGAGAACGATCACGCTTTCTTGAGTATCAGCGAGTGCTCGGCGGCCGTTTCGAACGCCTTGCCGACGCTGAAAGAGCGCGCGGACATCGTCACGTTGCGAGAATCGACGGCGGGTGTCATCAAGTTGATCGACCAGCTGCTCTCCGACGATTTGCGCGGCTACGAGGGGCGCCTTTCGCGCCACGACATCCTCTTCGGCGAGGATGAACGCGGTCAGCCGGTCTTCTTGCGAAGCGACGGCACCACCTTGCTGATCGCGGGCGCTTCCGGTGCTGGCAAGTCCACCACTGCCACTGCGTTGATCGAGCGAATCGTCGAGAGGGAATATCAGTGCTGCCTCATCGATCCCGAAGGCGACTACTCAGGATTCGAGAGGGCGGTCGTGCTGGGCAGCAGCAATCGAGCGCCGGTGTTGGACGAAATCCTGCAGGTTCTTGACAATCGCGATTCAAATTGCGTCGTCAACATGGTTGGAGTCCCCTCGGACGATCGATCGCCGTTTTTCGCCGCGCTGCTGGCCCGTCTTCAGGAGCTTCGTGCGCGCACCGGTCGGCCGCACTGGATCGCCATCGACGAGGCGCATCACCTGCTGCCCTCCGCTTGGGGCGCTGCTCCTGTCGCATTGCCCAAAGAGCTTCCGAACACGATCTTCATGACCCTCGAGCCTAGGCAGCTCTCGGCCGAAGTTCTCTCCTCGGTCAACGAGGTCATCGCCGTCGGTCCCTCCGCGCACTCCGCGGTCGAACAGCTTGGCTCAGCTCTAGAGGTGAGTTTGCCGCCGCTTGCACCGCCGACTCTCGAGCGCGCGGAAGTGCTGCTGTGGCGATTTCGCCGGCGCGAGCCTCCGATGCGCGTCCGCGTCGCGGCGCCGCGTTCGGACCAGCGCCGCCACCGCCGCAAGTACGCCGAAGGGGAGTTGAAGGAGGACCGCAGCTTCTACTTCAGGGGACCGCAGGGAAAACTCAACCTTCGAGCTCAGAACCTGATCATCTTTAACCAGATCGCGCAGGGCGTTGACGATGCGACGTGGCTCTACCATCTGCGGCGGGGTGAGTACTCGCGCTGGTTCCGCGAAGAGATCAAGGATGAGGATCTGGCCAGCGAAGCGGCCGACATCGAACGCAATGCCAACTCGTCGGCGGTGGAGACGCGCCAGCGCATGCGCCAGGCGATCGAGCGCCGCTACACCATTCCCTGACGGGTGAAAGTTTTGCTTGAGTCGAGCCGTCTCAGTTGGTCTTGGCGGCTTTCTCCGCCGCCTTTTTCACCAACTCGAGGTCGATATTGATCGTCACCTGATCGCCGACCATGACGCCACCTGTCTCGAGCGGCTTGTTCCACGTCAGCCCGAAGTCCTTTCGGTTGATGGTCGTCGTCGCGGTCGCTCCGCGACGCTCATTCCCCTTCGGGTCCTTGGTCGTTGCCTCGGGCGCCTCGACGTCGAGAACCACCGGCTTCGTTACTCCGTGAATCGTCAGGTCGCCGGCAACCTTGTATTTCTCCGGCCCCACCTTTTTGAAGCTCGTCGATTTGAAGGTGATGGTTGGATACTTTTCGACGTCGAAAAAATTGGGGCTCTTGAGGTCCTTGTCGCGGTTCGGCTCTCGAGTGTTGATCGTGGTGGTGTCGATCGTCGCTTGCGCGGTTGAATGACCGATCTCCTTTTCATCCAGGTTCACGCTGCCGGTCATCTTTCCGAACTCACCCTTGACGTTGCTGACCATCATGTGGCGCACGTTGAACTGGGCGGCGGAATGCGCCGGATCGATGTCCCAGGTGGAAGCTCCGGCAACGGATGAGACGGCGAGCGCGGCCAAGGCGAGAGGGGGTAGACGTTGACCCATGTGGTTCTCCTTGTGTTGTGGTAGGCGTTAAGGCCGGAACAATAACCCTTTCGAGGGCGAATCACGCAGTTGATTGCATCAATGCGGCTCGTTCAGTCGGGATGGCTCTTCACGTTGTTGACGGATGTGGTGTATTCGCATCAGCCGGCGGAAGCCCAGCGCCTGCTCGCCGATGTGCCTTCGCGCGGGTCCAACCGGCTCCGGGCGCGCGCCTATCTGAAGCGGATTCTCCGGGAAACCGGGCTGCTCTTCGGCACTCCGTCTGGGCCCGAAGCCGGCTCGAGGGACGCCGGGGGAACCGCAGATCAGCTCACTCTGGCAGTTATCCGCACCCTGGCTCGGATCGCTCTCGACGTCGCCGCGCTGTTTGAGGCTGCACCAGGTCCTCGCCGCGAACAGGTGCTTCTGCTCTTCGCCGTCCTGGTCGGAGAGGAGAAGCTCGCAGAAGAGATCGGCCGCACAATTTCACATCCGCCGATACTGCCCTTGCCGAAAAAGTGGTGGACGCGCGTTGAATCGCAGCTGGAAAAGCGCGCGGCGACGGTTGTCGGAGATCCCGTCTACGGCCTGATTCTCCACAACGCCGCAGTTTACGCCGATGCACAGGCCTTTGGACGGCAGGCGATCGAGTTTTTCGAGCGCGGCCACCTTCGTTCGGCAGCAGCGCAGAGGCGCTTCTCCTTCGCTGCTCGGCAAAAAGCGCTCTTGGCGAAGGTTCTGCTCGGCCTGGCCTGCGTCGAAAGGGAACCCAATCTCGCCGCTCAGCGGGCCATCCTGCGACAGATTGACGACTTGCAGCTTCCCTGGACGCAGCGAGCAGCGGTCAAGCGAGAGGCCAAGTCCTTCTTCGAGCATGCTCCCGCGGCGGAGGCGCTCGCCCAGCAAGTGCGCGGCAGCGAGTCGCGCCGATTCGTCCTCGAGCAGACCATCCTTGCTTCGCTGGTGGATGGCAGCCGATCGCCTCGCGAGGTCGCGTTCATTCGCAGCCTCGCCGCGATACTGAAGGTATCTGCCGAGGAGCTCGACCGGATCGAAATCGAGATGGCCGAGTTTTTCGCCAGGAACCGATCGATCGTCGACGTCTACAAGGTCTCCCCGGGCGCGGGGGCGATGGGCGAAGAGCTCGTCAAATCCATACAGCGGGCGGTGGAGAAGAACTTTTATCGGTTGATTCAGGAAGTGCGAGAGACCGGGGAGCTGTCGGTCCTCCTCACCCGGGCGGCCCGCGGCCAAAAGCTCAGTGCCGAAGAGCGGCGCAAGATGCGCGCTCAGCTTATCGATGTTGCCAAGGCCATTCCCGCCCTGGCCATCTTTGCCGCTCCGGGCGGAATCCTTCTGCTGATCGCGCTCGCCAAAGTGCTGCCTTTCAACATCCTGCCGAGCGCCTTTCAGGATGAGGCCGAGGAGGACCCGGTGCCGCGCAGCACTAAGCGCGCTGACGCTTGAGCTGTACCGCCAGGCGCCGAAGGTCTTCGTTGACCTTGACGAACTCGGTGCGCCCTCTCTCCTGGGCGAGTTGCTGCTCGATCTTGTCGAGGGAACCGAACGCCTTCTTCGCCGCGTCGCGGACGTCGAGAATCAGCCAGTCCAGGCTCTCGATCAGCGCCAGGCGGACATCGAGATTCGCTTCCCCCAGGCGAGCGATCAAAGGATCCACCATCTCCGCCTTGCCGGATCGACCGAGCTCATAGGCGGCGCGTTCGCGAATGCGCTCCTCCGGAGCCTGGAGTTGCTTGGCCCAGCAGCTGGCGTCTGAGTGGCATTGCTGGGCCGCCTGGAGCAGCTTCTGATATTGCTGAAGCGAGCTTAAGCGTTTCTTCGCCAGGTCCGCCGGATGCGAGCAGCCGGCGCCCTGTGGATTCGCCTTGCATTCGGCGCTGGTCATCGACTCCTCCGCAGCGGCGAGCTTTGCAAGCGCCGGCAGCTCCTCTTCGCCGCCGAGCATCGCAACCCCTGCAATCAAGGGCTCGCGCTCATCCCACGAGCCCTTGGCAGCGAGCTTCAGCAAGGTGGGGAGCGCCTCGCGCGTCCCGATGCGCGCCAGAGCGCGGACGTATTCTCCCCGAGCCGTGGGTTCTTCCTCTTGGGCGAGCATCGCCACCAGGGGTTTGATCGCATCCTTGGAGCGAAGCCTGCCGAGCGCATCCGCCATTCGCATGCGCACGAACAGCTTGAGATCCAGGTACTCGGAGTCGAAGCTCAGATGCGAAATCAGGGCCTTCTCCGCCCGGCGGTCAAGCAAATCCCCGAGCACCTGAGCAGTCTTGGCGTAGATCGCCGGTTCAATCACGTTGTTCTGCTTCGCCCAGCTGATCAGCGACCTGTCCTCGCCGTCGAGGACGCGGACCAGCGCATCGGCCGCTGGCCGGCCAATTTGAAAGAGCGCGAAGGAGCTTTCGACGTAGAAGGTCACCCCTCGCTTCTCCTTGAACATCATCTTCATCAGCGAGGGCACCGAGGCCGGATCGCCGATCTCTCCAAGCGCCTGGATTGCCTTCTTGCTGACGAAGGGCTCTCCGGAATCATCGACGGCCAGCGCGAGCAGCGGCTGCACTGCTTCTTTGGCGCGCAGCGCCCCCAGCGCGTTGATCGCCTCGATGCGGACGTATTGGTCGCGGCTCGAAAGGAGCCGAACGAGCGTGGGAATCGATTTCGGATCGCCGATCCGTGCCAACGCTGCGGCGATCTCCTTGTTCATCGAGTTGCCTGCTGCGTCGGCGTTGCCAAAATCGACGGCTTCCGCGAGTGGCCCGGCCGAGGAGGGATCGGCCAGTTCGCGCAGCACCTGCGCGATCGCCGCCTTCACCTCCGCTTGCTTCTCAGACGCAAGGTGCGCGTGGAGCATCGGCAGGAACGACGCGTTGAGTTTTCCCGAGTCTCGCAGCTCGGAGAGCACGCGCTCCTTGTCTTTGATCCTCCGCGCGCTGGCGATTTGCTTGTCCCAGTACGCGGGTTCTTTCGGATCACCTTTGCATCCGACGATCGAGAAAATGAGCACGGCGAGGTGAATCCAGGCCAGCGGGCGCAGCATGGATGGTTCCCTTGAAATGTGCGGGAATGCCTCGCCATTAAACTTCAGCTTGAATCTCGCATCAAAGTGCGACCGGGGTAGAAATCCGCTGCAGACCTACATGCTCTGTGCGCTTGTGGGGCAACCGTTCGTCGGCTCGATTCATGCCGCCCGTGATATGAGCCAACCGCGGCGGCCGAACGATGTCCTCGCCTCGAATCATCTTCATGGGAACGCCGGAATTCGCGGTCGAGTCGCTGCGGGCTTGTCTGGATGTAGGCGATGTCGTCGCGGTGGTGACGCGACCGGACAAGCCGAGGGGTCGAGGGCAGCTTTCAGCTGCCTCGCCGGTGAAGCGAGCCGCGACTCAACTTGGGATCCGAGTTCTGCAGCCGATCAAGCTGCGCGAGGCCGGATTCCTGGATGCCGTGCGCGAGCTTTCGCCCGACGTCGCGGTGGTCGCCGCCTACGGGAAAATCCTGCCCCGGGAGCTTTTGGAAGTCCCGGGGCACGGATGCATCAATGTGCACGCTTCACTGCTGCCGCGCTTTCGCGGCGCGGCGCCGATCCAATGGGCGATCGCCTCGGGCGATAACAGATCTGGCGTATGCCTGATGAAAATGGACGAGGGCTTGGATACCGGACCCGTTTTGCGCTGCGCCGAAGTGCCGATCGGTCCCGAGGTCACGTCCGATGAGCTTCAGCAGACCTTGGCCCGGGTGGGCGCTGAGCTGATTCGAAGGTACTTGCCCGACTACCTCAGCGGCAAGCTGCAGCTTACACCTCAGTCGCGCGAGGGCGTGGTGCTCGCGCCGATGCTCAAAAAAGAAGATGGCCAGCTGGACTTCGGCAGGCCTGCGGCGGAGCTGGAGCGGCGCGTTCGCGCTTTCCAACCGTGGCCCGGCGCCTTCACGCGCTTCCAGGGAAAAGTCCTCAAAGTGCACCGCGCGCGCACCGGCGCTCGGACGGGCTCGCCGGGAACCGTGCTGGCTGTTGGAGAGCAGGGCATTGAGGTGGCGTGCGGCGAGGGTTCGCTTTCGCTCCTCCAAGTTCAACCCGAGGGAAAGCGGACCATGAGTTCGGCAGAGTTCCTCGCCGGGCATCGGATCGCGGTTGGAGAGCAGCCGTTCGGCGCGTAAGTTCTCGCTGGGAGTGACCGATGAAAGTGCTCGTACTGCATGGCCCGAACGTGAATCTCCTGGGCCAAAGAGCCGGCGACAATCCGGAATGGAGCCTCGAAACGGTGAATCACCTCATCGAGGAAGAGGCCGCTTCGCTCGGGCTCGAAGTGAAGATCCTCCAATCAAACCATGAGGGCGTGCTGATCGACACGCTGCACGGCGAACGGCGGTGGGCCGAAGCGGTGGTGATCAACCCGTCCGCCCTCACTCACACCTCGTACGTCCTGCGAGACGCGATCGCCGCGCTGGGAAAACCGACGATCGAGGTTCACATGACCGACATTCGCCGGCGCGAAGCCTGGCGGCGGCGGACGGTTCTAAAAGACGTCTGCGTCGCCCGAGTGATCGGCAAGGGTGTTGATTCCTACTTGATCGCGCTGCGCAGTCTCGCCGGGAGCAAACCTTCAAGCGCGGCGACGCTGAAGCGCCCACGGCCGTCGAAAGCAAGGTCGAACAAGACGATTGGGCGGCGCGCCGAGACTGCGGCGCCGAAAGGCAGAAGCGCGTCCGCCCCTTTCGACGAGAAGAACGGCCTGCCGCGGGACCTGGCTCGTGCTCCGAGCGCAGCCCCCGCCAAGTCGATGGGCCGAGCTGTTGCGGCAGCGAATCGGCCGGGCGCCGAGGGATTCCTCACTCGAGCGTTCGTCCGGCAGAAGATCGCCGACCGCCTAGCGGGAAGGCTCACCGCGTCGGGGCTGGCCACCTGGGCTCGCAAGCATTGGCTCGAGGTACAGCGAGGCGCGGCTGCGGAAAGCGGGTACCGCGAGCTGCTCGAGGAGTCTCTACAGAGCCTTGTTCTCTCGGCGATGCCCGCTTCCAAGCTGACGGAGGATCAGTTGCTGGACTTGATGACCCAGCTCGAGTGATGAACGCCCGCGCTCTGGCCATTCGCGTTCTGGAGCGGGTTCAGGTCAGCGACGCGTTCCTCAATGCCGCTCTCGACTCCGAGCTGCGGCGCGCCCGCCGGCTGGATGCTCGCGATTCAGCCCTGGTCACCGAGCTGTGTTATGGCGCAGCCCGCCGGCAGATGGCCCTGGACGGCGCGCTGGCCCGCTTTTCGGCAAAGCAGCTCGAGCGCCTTGAGCCGCGGGTGCTCTGCGCGCTGAGGGTCGGCGCTTATCAGCTCTTCTACATGCGCATGCCGAAGCGCGCCGCGGTGGCTGAAACGGTGGAGGCGCTCAAGCAGCTGAAAATGAGCCGAGCGGCGGGATTCGCGAACGCCATTCTGAGAAAGCTGTCGCAGCTCGAAGAGCTTCCACTCCCGCCGAGCTCCGATTCAGTCGCTCACCTCGCGGTCCGCGAAAGTCATCCACTCTGGCTGGTGGCGCGATGGACAAATCGCTACGGCGAAGAAGGCGCCGAGGCGATGCTGCTGGCGAACAATCGGCCGCCGCGGCTGACCCTGCGGGTGAACTCGACGAAGTTGGGGCGCGAGGCCCTTCTGGAGAAGTTCGCCGCTGCGCGAATCGACGCACAGGCGACGTCCGTCTCGCTCGCTGGAATCGCGCTGGCGGCGCCGGGGAAGGTTCAGGACGTGCTCGGATACGCCGAGGGGCTGTGGCAAGTCCAAGACGAGGCAGCTCAATTGGTAGTGGCGTACGCCTCGATTCCCGACGGCGCTCGCGTGCTCGACGCCTGCGCCGCTCCCGGCGGAAAATCATTCCACCTCGCCGAGCGCACGCGCGTGCTCGCCAGCGACATTCACGCGGGCAAGCTTCGAAAGCTCGAAGCCGAGGCACAACGCTTGGGGCTGCGCGAGCGCCTCGAGCTGCTTGGGCACGATGCGCGCCTGCCGTTTCCGGAGCAACTTGCGCCCTTCGACGCGGTGCTGGTGGACGCGCCCTGCTCGGGCTTGGGTACGCTGCACCGCCATCCGGAGCTTCGGTACCGGCGTAAGGAGGGGGACATCGCCAGATTCGTCGAGCTCCAGCGAGCGATTTTGACGAGCTGCGCGCATGTCGTCGCACCCGGCGGACTGCTCGTCTATTCGGTGTGCACCACCGAACCGGAGGAAGGGGAAGAGCAGGTGCAAGAGTTTTTGCGCACCCACGCGGCCTTTCGGCTCGAAGCGCCGGCGCAGGCCGATCGCCTGCCGATTGCGAAAGGGTGCCTGCACACGCTGCCGGGGGAACGCGGATGGGATGGATTCTTCGCAGCGCGCCTGCGCCGAGCGGGCTGAGCCGCTACTCGTCTGCGTTGGCAGCGCCCTTGAACGCTTCCAAAACGGCCTGGGCAGCGCGGTCGAGATACTTGCCCTTGCGAACCAACAAGCCGATCGTCCTCGTGAAGTTGCCCTCCGCAAAGGCCTTGGCCACCAGCGTCCCTTCCGCAACTTCGTGCTGCACGGTGGCTACCGGGAGGACGGCCACCCCGAGGCCCATCTCGACGGCGCGCTTGATCGTCTCCACGTTGTCCATCTCCATCACCGGGTTCAGCTCCAGTCCCTTCTCGCGAAAGAGGCGATCGATGGCTTTTCGCGTCGGGGCCTCCCGGTCGAAGGCAATGAACGGAACGCCGACGAGCGCGCTCATGGGAATTTTTGCCTTGCTCGCGAACGGATGATTCGACGCCGCGACGACGGCCAGCTTGTCCTCACGGAACTGGAGCAGATCGACGCCGGCTCGCGGCGCCGGGTAAGCGACGATTCCGATGTCGGCCGCGCCGAGGATGACGTCGTCGTAGACCTGGTCGCTGCGCCGGTAGCTCAGGCGCATGTTCACCTTGGGATGGACCTTGAGCAGATTTTTTTGGACGCTCTGCAGTTCGTGCAGGCCGACGGAGTAGATGGTTGAAACCGTCGTGGTCCCGGCGATCTGCGTCCCCTGCTCGCGGACTTCCTGTTCGACCTCGGAAAAGCGGGCCAGGATTTCCTTGCACCCGCGAAAGAGTCGCTCCCCCGCTGCAGTCGGTGTGACTTGCCTCGCGCTTCGAGAGAGGAGCTTCTGCTCGTACCGCGCTTCGAGCGCCCTGACCTGCTGACTGACAGCCGACTGCGTCACGTGGTTGAGCTGGGCTGCCCTGGAGAACGAGCCCGTCTCAACGACGTCGCAAAACATCTTGAGCGACGCGAGCTGCATAAGGAGCCCTCTCCAACGAGGTAGTTTTAATTAGCAACCCTGCTGCTGCGCGGCAATCAAATGCTCCGGCAGGGCGCCGCACTCGGCCGGGGATGGGAGATGGCGCCGAGGCGCCGCCCCTTCAGCTCGTCCGAGCGGACCCGAGGCTTTCTTCGAGAACGCGCCTGCCGAGTGCGGTTGGAGTCTAATCTTGGCTGAAGATCGCGGCCTCCGTCGCCTCGGCAAGCACGTCGAGCAGGCGATTCCCCTCGAGCGCAGAGGCGCTGGATGGCGAGCCGAAATAGGCCTGCTCGCCGCCGCACTCATGAAAGGTCCGAGCGCCCGCCTTGATCAGCGCCGGCAGATTCACCGGCAGGTCGGCGAGCGCGGTGCGCATCGACTCGTTGACGAGGCCCGGGGCCGCGGCGAGCATCAGGGAAGTCTCGTACTGGCCGGCGTGGCTTCCGCCCCGGGTAAATTCTTCGCCGAGCTGAGGAGCGATCGGCTTTCTTCGATGGTCCGGCACTGCGATGGATGCGCCGCTTCTCGCCGCCGCGGCCCGCGCTGCCTCATGCACCAGCTCAAAGTGGTCCGGCTCGAGGTGGTGATTCACCACGCCGATCGGCGAGAAACCGTGCGAAGCAATCCCGACCAGCACGTCCGTCAGCCACGCCAGTGCAGCAAGGCGCGAAATGCTCACCGTTCCGGGAAAGCTCGCCGCGAATTCAGTCACCGCATAAGCCACCGGCGGAAAGATCAAGCATCGTCTTCCTCGCGAGCCGAGCCGCACCGCGGTGCGGCGGCAGACCTCGACCGAGATCACCACGTCCACATTCAAGGGCAGGTGCGGACCGTGAGCTTCGGTCGAGCCGATCGGCAGCAGCGCCACCGACTTTTGGCGGGCGAATTCACGGATCTCCGTCCATGGCAGCTCTGCCGCGAAGATCGCTTTCTCGACAGGCGCGCTCATTCTTCAACCCCGAAGCTGTGACTTGAGCACCTTGCCTCGGTCGCTCTTTGGAAGTGAGGCGACAAACTGGATCGATCGCGGAGCCTTGTACGGCGCGAGCGACTGGCGGACATAGGTTTTGAGCTCTTCGGCGAGTTGATCCGACGCGTTGTATCCTGGCGCGAGGACGAGAAAGGCCTTGGGCTTTTGCAGACCGTCCGCATCCTCAAAGCCAATCACCGCTGCCTCGCCCACGGCGGGGTGGGTCAGCAAAGCGTTCTCTACCTCCCCCGGCGAGAGCCACTTGCCGCCGACCTTCAGCATGTCGTCGGCGCGGCCGCAGAACCAGAAGTAACCCTCCTCATCCTGGCGAAACTTGTCGGCGGAAACGCACCAATCGCCGCGAAAAGTCTGTTTGCTCTTTTCGTGTTGTTGCCAGTACTCGAGTGCCATCGAATCGCCTCGGATCCACAGCGTTCCAATCTCCCCGCGTGCTACCTCGCGGCCCTGATCATCGCAGATCTTCGCCTCGTACCCGTCGACGACTCGCCCCAGCGAACCGAGCTTCACATCGCCAAAGCGATTGGTGATGAAGATGTGAAACATCTCCGCCGAGCCAATGCCGTCGAGAATCTCGACCCCCGTCGCTCTCTTCCAGCGGTGGTAGAGCTCCGACGGAAGCGCTTCGCCCGCGCTGATGCAGACGCGCAGCGAGGAGAAATCCACCGAGGAGACGCCGGGGGCGCTGACCATGGCGTTGATCGCGGTCGGAACCGCAGTGAGGATGGTCGGCCGCTCTCTGCCGATGAGCTCGAAAATCCGCTCGGGCGTCGCCTTGTCGGGGAAGATCACCGACGAGCCGCCCGCGAGAAGCGGAAACAGCAGGTTGGTCCCCAGCGCGTAACCGAACGCGAGCTTCGGAATGGAAATGGCGATGTCCGAGTTCCGGTAGCCGACGATCGGCAGCCCGTAGACAAGGGCGTTGAACAGGAAGTCCCGCTGTTTGTGGACCGCCGCTTTTGGAAAGCCGGTCGATCCTGAGGTGAAAAGCCAAACCGCGGGATCGTCTCGGTGCGTGGGGGCGAACTCCGGATCGGGTTTAACCGCAGCAATTTCTCGCTCGAACGAAAGATGGCGGCCGGGAGAGCCGGCCACGATCAGCGCTCGCGTTTTCGAGGCCGATCGAGCCAGCGCGGATTCGAGTGCCGCTCGTGCCGAAGCATGGGCGACCACGATCTTCGCCCGGGTATAGCGCAGGTAGTACTCGATCTCCTCGAGCTTCTGTTCCGGATTGATCGCCGCCACCACGCCACCCGCCTTCAAGGCTGCCAACCACGCGGAAGCAAACTCGGGTATGTCCGGAAGCATCAGGAGCACGCGCTGCTCGAGCTCGAGCCCCAACCCGCGGAAAACCGCAGTGGCCCGATCCACCTCGTCGGCCAAAGCGCGATAGCTGATCGCCCGTCCTTCGAATCGAAGCGCTGGCGCATCAGCCCGCGCAGGCAACTGGCGATAGAGAAACACCTCCGCGAGATTCAGCTGCTCCGGCAAATTGCGGAAATCCAGCGCCGAGTTCATGAAACCTCACGCGCCACCGGTAGAAAGAACGTTCTGTCTACCGGATGGCCGAGCCGGTGGCCTAGACTAGGCCTTCGAGCTTGCTCTAAGCCAGATCCGATTGCGATTGTCAGAAGCGCGAGATTGCCACCGTTCCGCAAAGCGGGACGGCTCCCGCTCAGCGCTTCGGTCCGGTCATCTTCTCCGGACGCACCCATTGATCGAACTGCTCTGCCGTGAGGAGCTTCAGCTCCATCGCCGCCTGCTTCAGCGTCTTTCCCGTCTTGTGTGCGTGTTTGGCGATCTTGGCTGCATTGTCGTAGCCAATGTACGGATTCAGCGCGGTCACCAACATCAGCGAATTGCGGAGAAGCTCATCGATGCGCTCGCGATTCGGCTCGATCCCTGCCGCGCAGTGATCATTGAAGCTCGCCGATGCATCGGCGAGCAGCCGCAGGCTCCAGAGGAAATTGTAGATGATGAGGGGCTTGAAAACGTTCAGCTCGAAGTTGCCCATCGCTCCACCGTCGTTCACCGCGACGTCGTTTCCCAACACCTGGCAGCAAACCATGGTCAAGGCTTCGCTCTGGGTTGGATTTATTTTGCCGGGCATGATCGAGCTTCCTGGCTCATTCTCCGGGATGGTGATCTCCCCCAGTCCGGAGCGCGGTCCCGACGCCAGCCAGCGGATGTCATTGGCAATTTTCATCAGCGACGCCGCGAGCGTTTTTAGGACCCCATGGCCGTGGACCAGTGCGTCGTGGTTGGCGAGAGCTTCGAATTTGTTCGGCGCCGAAACGAAAGGATGGCCGGTCATCTTCGCCAGCTCGGCGGCCACGCGCTCCCCGAACTCCGGGTGCGCATTCAATCCAGTTCCAACCGCGGTGCCGCCGATGGCCAGCTCGCAAAGGTGGGGCAGTGCGTTCTCCAGGTGCTGAAGACCGTGATCCAGCTGCGACACGTATCCGGAGAATTCCTGGCCCAGGGTCAATGGGGTGGCGTCTTGCAGGTGGGTGCGGCCGATCTTGATGATCGACTGGAAGTCCTCCGCTTTGCGCGCAAGCGTGTCGCGCAGCTTGCGGATCGCCGGGGCGAGCTGCTCTTTCAGGGCGGTGATCGCCGCCACGTGCATCGCGGTCGGAAAGACGTCGTTCGACGACTGCCCGCGGTTTACGTCATCGTTCGGGTGGATCTTCCGCCCTTCGCCGCGCGGGCCGCCGAGCAGCTCGCTGGCGCGATTGGCGATCACCTCGTTGACGTTCATGTTCGTCTGAGTGCCGCTGCCCGTTTGCCAGACCACCAGGGGAAACTGATCGCCGAGGTTGCCGGAGATCACCTCGTCCGCCGCGCGGATGATCGCCTTGGCCTTGGTTTCATCGAGCTGCCCGAGCTCGAGGTTCACCTGAGCGCAGGCCCGCTTCACCTGTGCGAGAGCCGCGATTAAACCCTGCGGCATGCGCTCGCTGGAGATCTTGAAGTTCATCAACGAGCGCTGAGTCTGTGCTCCCCAGTAGACGTCGGCCGGCACCTCGACTTCACCAAACGTATCCTTCTCGATCCGGAACTGGGCCATTGCCTCTCCTTACAACTGTTCTAGCGCGGTGGCGGGGATAACACTCCGGCCTGGAGCGCGAAACCCCTCGTGGCCGTAAAGGCGCTGATGAGCTGCTCTAACGCGCGGGCTTAGCGAATCAAAAACCCGCCCTGAAGCGAGGGCGCGTTTGGCCATTTGCGGTGGTAAATTGCCTCCGCGCCAGTATTCTGCGCGCGCTTTTGCAACCGATGGGAGCTGACATGGCGAACGGCCCGGCTGCTTTGTCGCGAGTGCGTTTTGGCCAAACCTCGCGCCGGGACGCTTGGTGGGCGGCGCCCGCGCTGGTGTTCGTCGTCCTCGCCTCCTTTGTCGTCTACGCGACCTGGGCGGCGTTCCAGGGGAATCACTACACTTTTGGACCGTACATTTCTCCCTTCTACTCGCCAGAGTTGTTTGGCGAGTCGCCGCACGCCTGGTTTGGTCCCAAGCCATCTTGGTGGCCGAGCTGGCTGGTGTTCTCACCGGCGCTGCTCATCCTCCCGTTCCCCGCGGCGTTTCGCTTGACCTGCTATTACTACCGCGGCGCTTACTACAAAGCGTTCTGGGCGGACCCGCCTTCTTGCACCGTCGGCGAGCCCCGCACGAGTTACCGCGGCGAGCTGTCGCTGCCGCTCGTCCTGCAGAACGTGCACCGAATCTTCCTGTACATCGCGCTGGTGTTTCTGGTCATTCTCGCGCACGACGTCTGGGAGGCGACGTCTTTCACCAATCCCGCGACCGGCCAAGAGCAGTTTGGCATCGGCGTGGGAACTCTGGTGTTGGCCGGCAACGTCATCTTGCTCGGCGGGTACACGTTCGGATGCCATTCCCTGCGGCATCTCGTCGGTGGATTTCGCGACCAGCTCTCGAGCGCACCGGTTCGGCGCCGAGTCTACAACTGCGTAGGCTGCTTCAACCGGCGGCACATGACCTGGGCCTGGTGCAGCCTGGTGGGCGTGGCTTTCACCGACGCCTATGTGAGGCTGTGCTCGATGGGCGTCTGGACCGACTGGAGAATCCTCTGATGGCGCAGTACGAGGCGCATGAGCACGACGTGCTGGTGATTGGCGCGGGTGGCGCCGGCCTGCGCGCCGCGATCGAAGCTTCCTCGGCGAAGGCTTCGGTGGGCCTGGTCTGCAAATCGCTCCTCGGCAAGGCGCACACGGTGATGGCCGAAGGGGGAATCGCGGCTGCGCTGGCGAACGTCGACGAGCGAGACAACTGGAAAGTCCATTTCGCCGACACGATGCGCGGCGGGCAGTACATGAACCATTGGCGGATGGCGGAGCTGCACGCCAAGGAGGCGCCGGAGCGCGTCAAGGAGCTCGAAGCCTGGGGAGCCCTCTTCGACCGCACCAAGGACGGGCGAATTCTTCAGCGCAATTTCGGCGGCCACAAGTATCCGAGGCTGGCGCACGTCGGCGATCGGACCGGACTGGAGATGATTCGCACGCTCCAGGATCACGGAATTCACCAGGGACTCGAGGTTTACATGGAGTTCACCGTCACCGCTCTTCTCAAGGACGGCGACCACGTGGTGGGAGCCTTCGCCTACGATCGTGAGAAAGGGCTCTTCCACGTCTTCAAGGCGCGCGCGATCGTCCTTGCCACCGGCGGGATCGGAAGGGCCTACGAAATCACCAGCAACAGTTGGGAGTACACCGGCGACGGGCTCACCCTCGCTTACGACGCCGGCGCCGAGCTGATGGACATGGAGTTCGTTCAATTTCATCCCACCGGGATGATCTGGCCGCCCAGCGTGCAGGGGATCCTGGTCACCGAAGGGGTGCGAGGCGAGGGCGGCGTCCTGCTCAACAACCTCGGCAAGCGCTTCATGTTCGATGACATTCCTGAGAACTATCGAGCGCAAACCGCGGACAACGAAGAGGAAGGGTGGCGGTACACGCAAGGCGACAAGAACGCGCGGCGCCCGCCGGAGCTTTTGACTCGCGACCACGTGGCGCGGTGCATTCTGCGCGAGGTCCGCGAGGGTCGAGGAAGCCCGCACGGGGGCGTCTTCCTCGACATCTCGTGGATCAAGCGGAAGCTGCCGAATGCGGAGGAGCACATCAAGAAGAAGTTGCCGAGCATGTATCACCAGTTTCTGAAGCTGGCGGACATCGACATCACCAAAGCGCCGATGGAGGTTGGGCCGACGACGCACTACATGATGGGTGGCATCCGCGTCGATCCGGACTCGCAGATGTCCAACGTCCCCGGTTTGTTCGCGGCCGGGGAATGCGCCGCCGGCCTGCACGGCGCGAATCGGTTGGGCGGGAACTCGCTTTCCGACCTCTTGGTCTTTGGCCAGCGCGCCGGGAAGTTCGCGGCGCAGTTCGCAAAGGAAACCAAAGTCGGCCAAATCCGTGCAGATCAGATCGACGACGCCGCTCGCCGAGCCTTGGAACCTTTCGACCGCGGCGCTCCTCAAGGCGGGGAAGGCGCTTATCAGATTCAGCACGAGCTGCAGAAGATGATGCAGAAGCTGGTGGGAATCGTCCGCACGGAGAAGGAGATGGTCCAAGCACTTGCCGAGCTGGAGCAGCTCAAGAGGCGTGCCGTCCAGGTCCGAGTGGAGGGAAACCGCGCCTTCAATCCCGGGTGGCACACTGCCCTCGACTTGTCGAGCTTGCTCGCCGTCTCGGAGGCGGTGACTCGTTCCGCGCTCGAGCGCCGGGAGAGCCGCGGAGCGCAGTTTCGGGAGGACTATCCCGACAAGGATGATGCCTTCGGGAAGGTGAACATCGTGGTCCGAAAGGAAGTGGATGGGACGATGGGGGTGCGCCGGCAGCCGCTTCCGGTGATGGCTGCCGAGCTCAAACAGGTCATCGCGGAGATGAAGTGATGCGAACCGCGACGTTCAGGATCTTCCGGGGCGACGCGCAGGGCGGGGCATTTCAGGATTACACCACGCAGGTCGCCGACGGGATGGTCGTGCTCGACGCCGTCCTTCAGATTCAGGCCGAGTCAGCGCACGATCTCGCGGCGCGCTGGAACTGCAAGGCGGGCAGGTGCGGCTCCTGCTCAGCGGAGATCAATGGCCTTCCCAAGCTGATGTGCATGGCTCGCTTGAGCGATCTCAACCTCGACGAGCCGGTCACCGTCGAACCGATGAAGGCCTTCGCTCGACTCAAGGATCTGGTGACGGACGTCTCCTGGAACTTTCAAGTGAAGAAGAAAATCCGCAAGTTCAAGCCGCGCCCCCCGGATGCGCCCGATGGCACCTGGCGGATTGCGCCCGAGGACATCGAGCGAGTTCAGGAGTTCCGCAAATGCATCGAGTGCTTTCTCTGTCAGGACGTCTGCCACGTGCTTCGAGATCACCACCTGCATGATCGCTTCATCGGGCCGCGGTTTTTGCTCTACACCGCCGCGTTGGAGATGCACCCGCTGGATACCGAAGACCGATTGGAGGAACTCAGGCAAGCGCTCGGAATCGGGCTGTGCAACATCACCAAGTGCTGCACTCGGGTGTGCCCGGAAGAGATCGCCATCACCGATAATGCGATCATCCCCCTGAAGGAGCGCGTGGTGGATGATCACTACGACCCGCTGGTCAAGCTCTGGCGAAAGTTTCGAGGCCGCTCTGGATGAAGGGAGATGGCGATGTTCCACTACAAACAGATCAAGCTCGAGGCCGTGCCCAAAGCGCTCGCCAAGGCCGAAAGGTACCGGCTCCTCAATGAGCCAGAGGAGGCGGAGAGCATCTGCCACGACATCCTGGGCATTGATCCCAACAACCAGCAGGCGTTGATCACCTTGATCCTCGCCCTCACCGACACGTTCCATCAGGCCTCAGCCGCCGGCGCCCTCAGCCGGTCCAGGGAGCTCCTTTCCCGGCTGAGCGGAGAGTACGAACGAATGTACTACGAGGGTGTGATTTGCGAGCGGTGGGCCAAAGCACAATTCAACCCCCACCGCCCCAGTCCGTTCGCCTACCACAGCCTGCGCGAGGCGATGGCGTGCTACGAGAAGGCAGAGTCAATCAGCCCTCACGACAACAACGATGCCGTTCTGCGCTGGAACGCCTGCGCGCGGTTTATCGAGGGAAGCAGTCATCTGAGGGCAGAGCAAGACAGCGTCGCCTCCGAGCCGGGGTTCGGCGACGAAGTTCCACCGCGATGAGGGTGGTGGGCTCCAGACAAACCCGGTGTCGCG
>Ga0126384_10000022_pt1 | contig 49912 bp, 44 predicted proteins | sample PanSoiMetPlot_36_FD_92543 | JGI IMG/M metagenome (GOLD analysis project Ga0126384, IMG submission 92543) | Tropical forest soil microbial communities from Panama - MetaG Plot_36 | ecosystem: Environmental > Terrestrial > Soil > Tropical forest > Bulk soil | place: Panama | collected 2016-02-17 | reverse complement strand
GTCGTCTTGCCGTGGTCCACGTGCCCGATCGTCCCCACGTTCACATGCGGCTTGGTCCTCTCGAATTTTTCCTTGCTCATGTCGCTCCTCAAATGGAGCCCTCATCCAGGATTGAACTGGAGACCTCATCCTTACCAAGGATGCGCTCTACCGACTGAGCTATGAGGGCCTGAAGCTAATGTAAGTGGCTGAATTCCGGGTGCATTTAAATAACAACTGGCGCGGCCGCCTTATACCAAAACACCCCTCCCACGCAACCTCGATGGGCGCCGGCGCCCACGGCGAATGGCTTGAGGCGGGAAACGGGATTCGAACCCGCGACATTCAGCTTGGAAGGCTGACGCTCTACCATCTGAGCTATTCCCGCGTGTCGCGCTGCTGGTGGAGGGGGTTGGATTCGAACCAACGTAGGCGTAGAGCCGGCAGATTTACAGTCTGCTCCCTTTGGCCGCTTGGGTACCCCTCCGTCTCCTTCTCGTCCTGTGACTACCTCCTGGCGATCGTCTTTCCTGGGCCGGCGGCGGGATTTGAACCCGCGACCTACTGATTACAAATCAGTTGCTCTACCAGCTGAGCTACACCGGCAGCTCACGGGTCGGCCGCGGTCCAACAGCCGGCGTGGGGCTGCCAAATCCCTTTAGAGAGCCATCCACCTCAAGTCAAGCTGACGGCGGGCGCCCTTGCCGTTGGCGGGTGACCTCGTAGAGGAGGATCGCGGCCGCCACCGACGCATTGAGAGAGCCGAGCTTTCCGGCCATCGGGATGCTCACCCGAAAGTCGCAATGCCGGATAACGCCCTCTCGAATCCCACCTCCCTCCGAGCCGATCACCACGGCCAACGGGCCCTCGAGGTTCTGATCGGCGAGGGAAACGATGGAGCTTGGGTCGGCGGCGACGATCCACACCCCGGCCGTCTTCAGTTCTTCGAGGGCACGAGAGATGTTCGTGACGCGGGCGATTGGCAGGTGCTCGATGGCGCCAGCCGACGACTTGGCCACCGTCCCAGTCACCGCAGCGGTGCGATCCTTGGCGACGATCAGGCCATGTGCGCCGAACGCGTGCGCCGAACGAGCGATGGCGCCGAAGTTGTGCGGGTCCTGAATCTCGTCAAGGACCACCAGCAACGCAGGCAACTGGGAGGCGGCAACTTTGGACAGCAATTCCTCCAGGCTGACGTAGGCGAAGTCCCGGATCTCCGCGACGACGCCCTGGTGAGTCCCGCCCTCGGCAAAAGTCGCGAGCCGCTCGCGGACGACCTTCTGCACACGCAGGCCGGCCTTGCGGGCGCGGGAGAGGATTTCCCCGGCGGCCCGGCCGGGCAGCTGGCCCTGCGAGATGTACAGCTTCTCGATTTCCTCGGGGCGCGCTCGCAGGGCCTCCAGCACCGGATTGATGCCATAGACGTAGCGTCGGCCGGCAGGGGTCGGCGGCGATGGGTCCGCCATGGCGGAAGGCTCACTCCACCTGGACTGGAACCTGCAGCGTTCGCTGCTGGCGCGCGCACAGCTTGTCGGTGCAAATGAAGAACGTCAGCTTGAGATCGACTTTGCCCTTGCCGGGGGCAGCGGCGACAAAGGGAATGTGGAACATCGGATCGGGGTAGCGTCGCATTCCGGCGGAGGCCCGGGTCACCGAATCGGCGTAGGTGAACGTCTTCTTGGTTACCTTCACTCCTTCTCCCGACGCGTCGAGCTTGAGCGGCGTCTCGTCGGAAACGTGAGCTCCCGGTTTCGCTCGAATCAACAGCACCGCGGTACCTTGTTCTCCCGCTTTCACCTTTTGGGTGCTGCCCTCGGTGCTCAACTCGTAGAGTGTGGTGGGATCGGGTTCGCCGTCGGCCATTGCCATTGGAATTCCTCCACAGAGAAGGAAGAGCCCCATCGCCATCGCTGATCTCATCGATACCTCCAGGTGCCAACTTTGATTAACACGCCGATGGTTATCGCCGCCCGGCGGAGATCTTCTGGGGCGGCGAGGTTTGCTGCGGGGGTGACTGCTGCGCGACCAACTCTTCCGCCCGGCGGATGACGATCGCCGCGAGGTCGATGCCGGTTGCCTCCTCCATCTGGGTCAGCGCCGGTGAGCTGTTCACTTCAAAGACCTTGGGGGCGTCCTTGACGTCCAACAGATCGATCGCCGCAATCTCCAAACCCATCAGCCGCGCCGCCTGGATGGCGATGGTGCGCTGGGGCTCGGTGAGTTCGATTTTCTCGAGCCGAGCGCCGCGGATCAGCGTCTTGGAAAGCTTTCCCACCGCGGCGCGGCGACGCACCGCGGCGACCGCCTCGCTGCCCACCACCAATACCCGGATGTCCTGGCCACTGTTGCGCACGTACTGCTGGACTATCAGGTTGTGGCCCAGACCGAGCACCGCCTCGAGTGCAGCTTCGAGCGACTGGAGAGTTTCGCAGACCATCACCCCGTGTCGCTCCTGTCCTTGCAAGAGCTTGATCAGCACCGGGACGCCGCCCACTAAGTCGACCATCGCCCGAAGGTCCGCCGCCTCGCGGGCCATCACCGTGGCGGGAATGTCGATTCCAGCCGAAGACAACAGCTGCAGAGAGCGCATCTTGTTGCGCGCTTGGGCAATCGCCTGCGGCGAATTGAGCAACGGCACCCCAGCGAGCGCAAACTGGTTCAGCACCGCCAACCCGTAGGCGGAAACCGACTGCGCGATGCGGGGAATCACCACCTCGGTGCCGCTCAAGCGCTTGCGCTTGTAGAACATTTTCGCGCTGGCGCCGTCGAGGTACATCTCGACCTTGACCGGATTGAGAACTCGCGCGCGATGTCCCCTCAGGCGAGCGGCCTCGACCAACCTGCGGGTGGAGGGGATCGAGCCGGAGCGAGACAAGATGGTGATCTTCATGGGAGCGCAGCGACGCGGTTGGCTTCCCCGCCCGGCGCAAGCTACGCAGGCACGGTTGGAAGGTAAAGCTCCATCAGATTGACAAGAGCCTCGCCCCTTCGGTCAGCCGCCAGATCGCCGCCAACCCTATGACGTCACTGATCTTGCCGCTCACGTCCGCGGCTGAAAAACCGCAGACCTTCAGCATGCTGTCGCAGGCCACGACCTTGGCACCCAAGGATCTCGCTTCTTCGAACAACTTCTTGGGCGGGGGCAACCCCAAGCCATCGGCTCGGCGACGTTCGGCGAGCTCGAGTTCGTTCCGCGGCTCGCCAAATTGGCCGCCGATCCACTCGCGAAGCGCGTCAAAGGCCAATACGAAATAGACTTCGTCGCCCATCGCCGCCGCGGTAATACCTAAGGTGCTGGCCTGGTATGCTGGCTCGTAGCTTCCGCGCTGTAGAAAAAAAATTACTCGGCCGGGCATCGCGCTACTCCTATGACGGATGTGCCGCAAAAGGCAAAGCGCCATCGCCTGGAGTACGCTTACCCTGATGACCCAGCCCACGGTACTTCTCTTCGATGTCGACGGAACGCTGGTCACCACCGGCGGTGCAGGGCGGCGCGCCCTGGAACGCATTTTCGAGGTGGCTTATGGACGCAGCGACGCCTGCTCATTCCCGCTCGACGGCATGACCGACCGGGCCATCGTTCGCAACGCCCTGCGCTGCATCGGCCGCGAACCCCAAGAGGCCGACATCGATGCCGTCCTCCAGGGCTACGTTGAAATTCTGGCGGAAGAGGTGGCGTCCGTCGATTCCGGCAAGTACCGCCTCCACCGCGGGATCGAGCCCGCGCTGAACGCCGCCGCTCTCTGCTCGCACTTGGCGCTCGGCCTGGGGACTGGAAACATCCGCCAAGGAGCCAAGGTCAAGCTGGCTCGGGTTGGCATCTACGAGCGATTTGGGTTTGGAGGGTTTGGCTGCGATCACGAGGACCGGGCGGAGCTGTTGCGGGTCGGCGCGGCGCGCGGCGCGGAGCGGTTGGGCAGAGCTTTGGCAGATTGCCGCGTGGTGATCGTCGGCGATACTCCCAAGGACGTGGAGGCAGCCAAGAGGCTCGGCGCCGACTCGGTGGGCGTCGCCACCGGCCGATACACCGCCGAGCAATTGAAAGCGGCCGGCGCGACCTTCGCCTTCTCGGACCTGAGCGAGCCCGGAGCGCTGGACATCTTGCTCAATTGAATCTGTCGTCTCCCCGCCAACGCCCAAGCCCTTAACTCCGCGCCGTGGCTATCCCTCTTCCAATCGACCCGGTCGTCCCGGAGATCGTCTCCGAGCTCAAGCGCTCCGCCAAATTGGTCCTGATTGCGCCACCCGGGGCCGGAAAAACGACCAGGGTACCTCCAGCTCTTCTTCGCGCCGAGCTCGCCGGCTCCAAGGAGATCGTGGTGCTCCAACCCCGTCGGTTGCCGACTCGCCTGGCGGCGCGGCGGGTGGCCGAGGAAATGGGCGAAGCGCTCGGGGGACGCGTCGGCTACCAGATACGCTTCGAGGACGTCACCGGCCCGGCGACGCGGCTGCGCTTCGTGACCGAGGGTGTCCTGGAACGACGGCTCTTTTCCGACCCTCTCATTCCGGACGTGGGCGTGGTGGTGCTCGACGAATTTCATGAACGCCATCTTTCTGCCGATCTCGCCTTGGCCCTGCTTTTCAAGCTGCAGCAAACGCAAAGACCGGATCTCAAGCTGCTGGTGATGTCCGCAACGCTCGAGGCTGAGCCGGTGGCTGGTTTCTTGGGCTGTCGCATCCTCCGCTCCGAAGGCAGGCCGTTTCAGATCGACGTGGAGCACCTTCGGACTCCCGACGACCGCCCGCTGGAGCAGCAGGTGCTTGCGGCCTTGAAGCGGTTGGGCCCCCAATCCGAAGGCAACGCGCTGGTCTTCCTGCCGGGCGTCGCGGAGATCCGGCGATCCCATCAAAGTTGCGAGGAGTACGCCGGGCGGCATGGCCTGGAGCTGCACACCTTGCATGGGGAGCTGTCCGCCGATGACCAGGACCGAGCCGTTCGGCCTTCGGGCGGAAGGAAAGTGATCCTTTCGACCAACGTCGCCGAGACCTCGGTGACGATCGAAGGACTCACCGCGGTGATCGACAGCGGGCTGGCTCGGATCGGCTCGCACTCGCCCTGGTCCGGCCTACCCGCCCTCAAGCTTTCCAAAGTGAGCAAGGCCTCGGCCATCCAGCGGGCCGGGCGGGCCGGCCGAACCAGCCCGGGGAGGTGTCTGCGCCTGTACACCCGTCAGGACTTCGACTCCCGTCCCGACCAGGAGACGCCGGAAATTCAGCGCCTGGACCTGGCCAGTGCAGTTTTGGGACTCCACGCCCTTGGAGTCCGCGACGTCGGTCGGTTTCCCTTTTTGGAGACTCCGCCGGCCGCCGCGCTGGATGCTGCAGACAGTCTCCTGCGGAGACTGGGCGCGCTGGACTCCGCGGGGGAAGTGACAAAGCTGGGACGCCGCTTGGTCCAGTTGCCGATACATCCACGACTTGGAGTTCTGATTCTGGGGGGCGAACAGAGCGGAATCGGCTGGGAGGCGATCCTGGTTGCGGCGCTGCTGAGCGAGCGGGACATTCGCCAGTCTTCGGGGATGCGGGCCGGCCAGTCCAAGCTGGCCCGCGTCTCCAAGTCGGGCAGTCCATCCGACTTGCTGGAGCTGTTGGAGAGCTTCGAAGAGGCACGACGCGACGGCTTCCAGCCGAGCCGGGTCCGGGAGCTGGGGCTGGATCTCCACGCCATCCGCGCCGTCGATCGCGTGTCCAACCAGCTTGCCAAGAGTCTTCAATTGAGTCGCCGGCGACCGAGCCTTTCCGCTGGCCTCGAGGATCGGCTTCTGCGCTCAACGCTGATTGCCTTTCCCGACCGGGTCGGGAGGCGGCGGTCGGCGACATCCAACGAGGTTCTGCTCAGTGAGGGGGGTACGGCCCTGCTCGAGCTGGGAAGCGCGGTTTCCAGTGAATTTCTGGTGGCCGTCGACGCCGAGGAGCGCGTCAGCGGCCATCGAAGAGCCACCTGGATCCGGCTGGCCAGCAAAGTCGAACCTGAATGGCTGCTGGAGATGCCCAACAACGAAATCGCAGAGTCCGACGCCTTGGAGTGGAATCCCGACCTGGAGCGCGTGGAGCGGGTGCAACGGATCTCGTTTGGCAAAATCACCCTCGACGAAACGCGCCGGGTTGCACCGCCGGGGCGGGAAACGGCGGGGCTGCTGTGCCGGATGGCTAGCGCCGAGCAGGGCAAGATTTTCGATCTCGAGGCGATACAAAGCTGGAAGGAGCGACTGGCGCTGGTGTCAGCGCATTTTCCAGACGCCGGCTTTCCAAAGCGCGACGCCGATCTGTGGGATGCCGCGCTTCGGCGGCTCTGCGAGGACGCCTCCGGCTATCAGCAGCTGCGAACCGTCGATCCGCTCAATGCGCTTGGCTCGATGCTCACCGCGGATCAATCGCGGCTGCTGGCGACCCACGCGCCCCAAAGGGTCGCCCTGTCGAGCGGTCGCCAGCTGAAGGTTCATTATGAGTCGGGCAAACCGCCGTGGGTGGAATCGCGGCTTCAGGACTTCTTTGGGATGAAGCAGGGACCCTCGCTTGCGGGCGGCCGGGTGCCGCTGGTACTGCATCTGCTCGCGCCCAATCAGCGCCCGGTTCAAGTCACCAACGACTTGGCCGGATTTTGGCAGCGACACTATCAATCCATTCGCCGCGAGCTCGCCCGCAAATATCCACGGCACGCCTGGCCAGAGAACCCGCTGCAGGCCGCCCCGCCACCGGTCAAAGCGCGCCGATAGCCTAGAGCTTCTTGCGCATCTCCAGATGCGGCATTCCCGATTCGTGGAATACCGCTCCAAACGGCTGGTAGCCGTGTCGCCGGTAGAACTCGAGGGCCGCCAGCTGCGCGCGCAAGACGATTCCGGTCGCCTCGTTGCGCCTGGCCTGCTTTTCGAGCTCCTCCAGAAGCTTGGAACCCGTTCCGAGGCGGCGATAGGCTTGAAGCACGGCCATTCGCCCCACTTCCGCCCACCGGCCGGTCTCTTCCGCGGGCGGCTCGGCGAGCATCACCAGTCTGCCCGTCCCGATCGCGTGGCCGCCTTCCAGCGCGAGCACCTGGTAGGCGCGGGAGTCCTCGTCGTCGCGCTCGATGCCCGCCTGAACGTGCTGCTCCTCGATGAACACCACCTCGCGGATGGCAAGCGCCTGCAGCAGCTCGCCTTCTTCGCGGACTGGGACCACAACCACATTTTTTTCTTCGGTGCTGCCCATGGGCGCGGACCCTATACAAGAAAAACTCGGTCGCCGACAGTTTCAAAGGTGCTAAACGCTGCGCGATGGCCTCGCTGGTGTTCGCCGGAATCGTGCTGGTGGCGCTGTTTTTGCTGCTGGCGCTCTTCGCGCGAGGAGGGCCAACCGAGACGATCTCCGCCAAAGGCCTGCCCCCCGAACTTGCGGGCGTCGCCAAGCTTTCGCTTCACGAATTGGGCAGCGTGTCCAATCGGCTCTTCAATGAGCTGGGCTTCACCACCGTCTCGCAAAATACGTTTCCGGATCGCTGCGACCTGCTCGTCGAAGACCCCACGCCGATCACCGGCCAGCGAATTTACATCCGATGCGTGCTCACGCCGGAAGCTGGGGCGGTGCAAAGCGCCGAAGTCCAAGCGGCCCTGGACACGGCACGCGGCGAGAATTTGGCAAAGGCGGAGGTGATTACCACCGGCACCTTCTCTAACGAGGCGAAGCTGGTCTCCCAGCAGACCGCGGTCGAGCTAATCGACGGGGCCGCGCTCGCGGGGCTGATCCGCAAGCACCTTCCCGACGTGGCGAATCGACTCGGGCTGCCGCGCTAGCGCTTGGTGAAGCGGGCGGCGCGCTTCTCGAGAAAGGCGAGCACGCCCTCCTTCAAGTCGGCGCTGGGAAGAATTTCGGTCATCCCCGCCTGCTCGAGCTCGAGCGAATCACCCAACGACATGTCCATACCTCGGTCGATGATCCGTTTGGCCCAGGCGATCGCAAGCGGTCCGGAGCGAGCCAGCTCCCCCGCGAGTGCCAGCGCGCGGGACTTCGCCTCCCCCGGTGGGACGATTTCGTTCAGCAAACGCAGCTCGAAGGCCCGCTCCGCGGAGTACTGGCGCCCGGTAAAAATCCACTCCTTGGCCACGGTGGCACCCACCAGGCGAGGGAAGCGGCTGATGCCTCCCAGGTCTGGAAACATCCCAATCCGCGCCTCCGGAAAGCCAAACTTTGCGTCCCGGGAGGCGATTCGCAGATCGCATCCGAGAGCCAGCTCCAATCCGCCTCCCACGCAGGAGCCTTCGATCGCCGCGATGGTAGGCTTTTCCAGCTCCTCGAGCCGGGAGATCAGCTTTTGCAACCGCCGCTGGGTGTTGCGAATTTTCTCGCCGCTGGGATTCGAGGAGAGATGTTCGAACAACAGACCGAGATCGATACCAGCGCTGAAGCTTTTCTCGCCGGCGCCGGTGAGGACCACGGCGCGAAGCTCCTCCTGCGAGGCAGCTTCCAGGCCCTGCTCCAAGAGCGACAACAATTCCCAGGAAAGGGCATTGCGCTTCTCCGGCCGATTGAGAGTCAGCACCAGGATCTGATCCTGGGGCTCGATGAGCAGATCCGGCATTGGCGTCGGCTATCCCGGTGGGTTGGTATCGAAGAGCGCGCGCTTGTCCTGCTTCTCCTTGTACTCCTCGGCTTGTGCCATCGCCTCTTTCTTCTCCGCGATGTTCGGCCACTTGGTGGCGTACTCCGCGTTCAGCGCCTTGTACTCCACCCATTTCTCCGGGAGATCCGATTCGGGGAAGATCGCTTTCGTCGGACACACCGGCTCGCACGCCCCGCAATCGATGCACTCGTCGGGGTGAATGACGAGAAAATTCGCGCCCTCGTAGAAGCAGTTCACCGGACAGACTTCGACGCAGTCGGTGTACTTGCACATGATGCAGGGCTCAGCAACGATGTACGTCATATTTCCAGACTCCTTCCGCCTACCTTGCGGCGACTCTAGACGAGCGTCTCGAGTTCCTTAATCGTTTTTTTCTCTATTTCCCAATCAGGCCGGCGCTGTCCAGCAGCTCGGCGACCAAAACCGCGCCCTTGGCGGCACCCATTTTGGTGTTGTGTGAAACCAGGACGTATTTGAACCCATGGGCCAAGACGCCGTCTTCCCGCAACCGGCCCACGGTCGTGGCCATTCCGCCGTGGGTGTCGCGGTCCAAGCGCGGCTGAGGCCGAAAGGGATCTTCGAGCACCTCAATCCAGCGGCTCGGCGCCGAGGGAAGCTGACGCGTCAGCTCGTGGCCCTTCCACTCCCGCCAACAGGAGGCAACCTCCGAAGCGCTGGGATTGGCCTTGAGTGAAACGAACACTGCCTCGGTATGACCGTCCAGGACCGGAACCCGCGTGCACGTACAGGAGACTTTCATCGAATGGGGCGTGACCTGGTTGCCGCGCAGGGTGCCCAGGATCTTCCGCGTTTCTTTCTCCACTTTTGCTTCTTCTTTGGGAACGTATGGAATCACGTTGTCGATGATGTCCATCCCAATCACGCCGGGGGACCGACCAGCCCCGGACATCGCTTGCATCGAGGTCATCAGCACCGATTCCACGCCGAAGGCGACGTCCAATGGAGCGAGCGTGACCGCGAGCCCGGTGGTGGTGCAGTTGGGAATGGGAACGATGAATCCGCGGGTATTGCGCCGCTTGCGCTGCTCCTGCACCAGGGAGGCATGCTGCGCGTTGATCGGTGGAATCAAAAGCGGCACGTCATCTTCGTAGCGGAAGGCACTGGCGGTGGAAATGACTGGAAGGTGCTTGGCCAGCACTGGCTCCAGCTCGCGGGCCACCTCCGCCTCGACGGCTGAAAAAGCGACATCGTATTCCGCCGCGGAAATCTTGGACGCGTCCTGGACCACCTGCTTGGCAATCTGAGCCGGCAGAGGTTCGGCCACCAACCACCCGAGCATTCCGGTCGAGGTCTTCAAGGCCTCGAGGTAGGTCTTTCCCGCCGACCGAGGCGATGCGGCGAGCCCGGTGATTTCCAAGGAAGGATGGTCCGCCAGCGCGGCGATGAACTGCTGACCCGCCAGCCCGGTGGCGCCAACCACGACGGAACGGAATTTACGGCTCACTGAGATCCTCCATCCAAATGCGACACCGCGCTAAATAACCTAATCCGCCGTCGAGGTCGAAGCTCTGTTGCTTGACCGCGGTGAAGCGCGCTCCGTATAACTTCGCGCTACGGCGCCATAGCCAAGCTGGTAAGGCAAGGGTCTGCAAAACCCTCATTCCCCGGTTCGAGTCCGGGTGGCGCCTCTCTCCCTACACCCTGGGCTGCAGCGCGGTGAGCAACAGCCGATCCCAGAGCGGCTCGACGGTAGAGGTGGCCGCGAGCAGGGCCAGGGCGATGCCGGTGGCTCCCATCAGGAAATCCCGGTCGCTTTGCCACTGCAGCGTCGGCTCGAGCTTTGGAAGGTGCGCAGCGAAACCGGCCACGCCCTGCCCGGCTTTTCGCACCTGCAGAGCGCGCTCGAACCACAGGCGCGAGGCGTCCGCGAAGGCGCCTTCGCCCGTGGCGTGAAACAGGCGGTTGTAGACATGTCCGAGGCCGGCGGCCCCATGGCACAACCCGCCATCGTTGACACCGCATCGAGCGGGATCTCGTGACGCGGCGGCCAGGCCGATTTGAAGCGCCTCCGCTTCCCATTCCGTCGAATCGGCGCTTCGGGCGGCGGCGAGCAGGACCGCGGAGATTCCCGGATCGCCATAGCACCAGGCCGCGCGGGAGGGCCTTGGCTCGGAATTGCCCCCCGTGGCGTGGGCAAAGACCGACCCCGCCCCTTTCGGGAGCTTCTGTTTGAGCAGCCAACTTATCGCTCCCGCAAGCATGGACTCGAGCTTGGGGCTGACTTGCCCGGCGTTGCGCGTCTGCGCCAGAAAACCGATCACCCCCGGCACGCCGTGCGAAACACCCAGGTTGAAGTTTCCCTTTTCTCCAGGAGTGCGGCCGATCGGCGGCAACAGTTCCGCCGGGGTCCACCAGGTGACGCCGCCATCCTCTTTAATCGAGATGGCGTCCAAATGGTCCACTACCCGTCCGATGCAAGCGACCGCCGACGGGCGCGGAAGCCGCTCCAGCGCGTAGACGCCAAAGCCGACGAGGCCCCCGATGAGGTCGTAGACGTCGTTCCACCGTGGAACGGCGAGGTAGTTGAGCAAGGCCTCGTCGATTTCCGAATTCGAATCGGAATCGAGGGCAACTCCCGCCGGGGTAAAAGGCGGGTGCTGAAGGTGCTCTACGATCCAGGCCAACCCCGTGAATCCGCCATGGAGAGCGGGCCGCATCGGCGTTTCTGCCAAGGCGTCGATCGCCGATTCCAAGAATCGATCCGCGATCTTCGAATGTCGACCGTCCTGACGCGCGACGGCCAAGTACGCGTGCAGCAAAGCGCAGCCGGCCAGAAGCTGGGGGTTGATCCGCGCATCGGAGGAGAACGTCGCCACTTCTTCACAGATCTCGTCCACCGCGCGTTGGGCCGAGCGGCGCAATTCGCCGTCCAGGAGGGGTTCCCAGGCATTGGAGCCATCCGCGCTCAAGAGCGTCCTCCTCGGGGTGAACCCTTCCTAGATCGGGCGAGGCGCGATTCGTAGGTACGGGTGAGAAAATCATAGAGGATCAGCTCGTGGGCCCGCGCGGCCGACCGAAGCATGCGGTTGGCGTGCATGTGCAGGAAGCTCGAGGCCAGGATCGGAATCGACGCCGTCAGCCGCCCACTCTTTTCCAGCTCTTTGAGCGCGTTCGCGATCGGGATCATCCGCGACGAGCGCTCCTTGAGAATGGCCAAGCCCGGAGCCCACGCGCTCTGCTCGTCTGAAGCCGAATCGAGCATCTTCTCCAAGTCTCGTCGCTCCTTGCGGTACTTGGACCCGAGCTGCCGCTCGAAGGATCCGTCGACGCGAAACTCTCGTCCGTAGCTTTGGCGCATCTGCTTGGCCACCTCGAGCTTCGCACTCCCGTCCAGTCCGAGATCGTCCAGGAGCATGTCCATGCCCCGCAGAGCCAACCGCCAGCGAATGTCCGCCCCCTCGTCTCCGGAGAGGAGCGCGAGAATCTGCAGGACGGCCACGCTGTCCACGTGAAAAAGACTCTCGGCGACGTCGATGCCCTCGGGTCCACCGTAGCGCTCGACTTCGCGCTCGTAAGTGTCAAACTGGAAGCGCCAAACGCGACCATCGGCCAAGAGCGCCTCCACCGCCGACTCCAACCGCGGAAGCAATTCGGCGCGGTTCCGATCGGGCGCGCCATGGCAGCGCAAGCGCACGTGCCAGTCTGGATCGCCGTACCGAATGAAAAACCATCGATCGATGACGTTGCCGTTACTGGCTTGCTTGACCAAGGGGGCGACCACCTCGCGCAGCACTTGGTCGGCGCTCGCCGTCCCGGTGTAAAGTTTTGCGTAGGTCCATTCGCTGCCCGGCGGGAAAGTCCGCCGAACTGGAAGGTTCACGGCAGGCGGAGCGCTTTTCGCATTTGCGTCCGCGGAGGCGCGCACCAAGGGAACTACCAACTCATGGGTGTAACGACCCTCGGGACCCTCGGCGCAAAGCTCGTCCGCGAAAAATTCCTCGAGGCGGGCCAGGTTTCTGCCCTTCACCAGGTGAGCGAAAGTTTCAACACTGAGGACGTTGTCGAGATCCACGAGCAGCGCGTTGTCGGCATCCGCGAGCAACACCCGGCGGGGTAACTTGAGGCGTTCCCTCAGCCGTTGAACCTCCAAAAAGCGCTCCTCGCCCTGCCGTTCGCTTAGCGCCTTGAGCGCGGTTTCGCCGAGGTGCCAGCAGGCGCGAGACAGGACGATCCGCCCATGCACCACCCGAGGTAGAAAGCTGGCGCGCTCCAGGGCTCCCCAGCTCCAAGACAGCGAGGCGGCAACGCCCTGGCGCTGGAGCGCACAGAGAAAGCGGTAGATGCCCAGGCTGCGAAGCCCGAAATTGTGCGCGTTGGTGAGGCGGGGAATGATTTCCTTACCGAGCCGCAGCGAGCGCAGCCGGATCCGGTCGCCGATCACCGAAACCAGCAGGTCGGTCACCGGAATCTGCTTCTCGATCGGGGCGCCACCGCGACCGAGATAGGGAATCTCGTACTCGCGCAAGGAAGGGCGCAGAAGCACATTGCCGATGCGTCCCTCGGGAAGGTGGACGATCTCGGCGAAGATCGCGTCGGCTCGAAGTGATTCCTCCTGCCGAAGATGTCGGCCCACCAGCTCCGCGAGCTGTGGATCTCCGTAACAGAACCGGCCCAAGAGCCTCGCGCCGGATGGCCCATCCACGCCGCCGACGAGGATTTTGAATCCTCCCTGCTGAAGGTCCTCAGCGGACGCGGCAAGCACAGTGGCCATCCCGGCGAAGGCGTCCGGCAGGGGAACGGGGTCTCTGGCTTCGAGTTTCTTGAGATCTTCCTCAGTGAGCGCGAGCTCCAAACCACCTGTGCGCAGAACTTCCTCAATCCGGTTCAGCAGGAACAGATCGCGCGCCGTCCAGGAGGCTTCCTCGTCCGAGGTGGAAGGAAAGAAAAGGCCGGCAAGCAGGGGTGACGCCTCCGCGCTCGGCGCCGTCGAGGCTTGAAAGCCGATGCCCGCCTCCTCGTCGAGGACTTCCACCAGGGGCATCTCGCGGCTTTCGTAGCGCTTTGCGAAGGCCTCGCGAAATTGCTGGAGCTGGCGCTGAGAGCCGCGCCGGGGAGTGAGCCGATGAAGAAGCCCGACGGCGCGGATCAGCTCGTTCAGTACCGGGCCTCCCAGCTCGGCTTCAAGACTCGGCTTGTGAAGATCCACCTGGAACAAGCGCGGCAGCTCCACCTTGCCGGGGAGGGTCTGCAAACCCTCGGCGATCGCTCGGTATTGCTGCGCATCGTTGCCGAGTTTGCGATCCAGCGCCTCGAGCTTTTCCACCGTCGCTTGCAGGACCGCCGCCGCGCGCGAGCCCTCTGGACTGGGTCGAAGCTGGCCGATCAGGTCGTGGGTCGGCTCAACCCCGGTGACCGCCAGCGCCAGCTCGGAAACCAGCACCTGGTTGTCCACCAGCGCCGTCAAGTACTCGCGTATCTCGTCGTCCGCGAGCTCAGGGTCGGAGTCGTGGAGAACGCTCGCCAACTCCGACAGAAGCGCGCCGTGCTTCGCTCGTTCCAGGACCAGGGACAGGTAATCGGTCGGCTCGACCGCGGAGAGGTGATAGGAGCGCGTCTTGTCGTCGAGGCGCGATTCCACGTAACGAAGCCTCTGCGCGGCCGAGTACAGGCTCGAATTGGGGCGGTATCGGAACGACTCTCTGATCTGGGGATCTCGATTGAGGCCCTCGATCATCGAGGTCAGGTAATCCATGTCGAGCCGGGTATGCCGCAGGTAGTCGGCGCGCGGGCCGATCACCAACTGCGTCTTCGTGGAAACCGTTCCCAACGAACAGCCAGCGAAAAGCCCAAAGGGCGTGGGGCGGGTGCTCAAGCGAGCAAAGTAGCGAACCAGAGTCCGCTCGACCTTCTGTCCCCGTTCACTCTCGGGATCTTGGGTCCAGCTCGGAACGCTTTCGTCCAGCGAGGGCGAGGCCACGAACAGGGCTTCACGCAAAATCGGATCGGCGATCAGCTCGCGCAGCTTGCGGCGGAGCTGCTGGCGATCCGCCTCCAAGGCCGCCGAGAAGCTCTCGCGGTCGCCGACGGCGAGCGGTGCCGAAATTCCAGAGCTCCACGCATCGAACGCGGAGAACGGCAGCAGCGGCGTTCTCAAAACAAAAAAGCCAGAAGTGGCCAGCCGCGGCTCGGCGGCCTGATCCCGGAGCTTGGCTGTCGGAACCTCCGCTGACTTTCGCTGGGAAGCGTCAACTCTCAACGGGGGCACCCGCACTGCGCTCGTGGTACAAAGGGCCCGACAGGAGAACGCAATTCCGACGGCTCGCAATCTCTTCCCGCGATGCAGAAGCTGGAACCAGAGCCGATTCCTGGCGTGCTGATGCTCATCAGGTCTGCGTTCATTGTAGCCCTAACCTGCTTCGCTATGGGCTGTAGGCATTCGGGTCTTACCGAAGCCGCCAGTTTGTCGGCGGCAGACGCGGGCCAGAATACCGAGCATTCGAGCAGCTCGAAAGAAGTAGGTCAGACCGATGAATTGCCCCTGCCCCAGGAGCTCTCGGCGCTTTACTCCAAGCAGCTGTACTTTCGCGAAGGCGTTCCACTCATCCCAGTGCGGTTGATGCAAGGGCGCGATGTGGTCTCGGTCGCCTCGTTCGGCCCGGTGCGCATCCGGGTTGGTGGCGTCACCAAGATCGAGCAGGCACCCTCCTCCTGGACCATTCGACGCACCTACGGTCAGCCGGCGATGGTGCGAACCTCAGTTCAACTTGCCGAGTTGGCTTTTGTGGACGGCTCGGGTCTGGCCGCTGAACTTGCCTCCTGGGAAGGACGCGGGCTCAAAGTCCGCGCCGAAACCAGCGGCGCGCTGTACGGCATCCGCGGCAAGGTGATCGACAACCGCCGCCACCTGGTGTTGCTGGAGCCAGCGCCGAGCACCCAGGACGCCGAGCGGCAGCAGGAAACGATTTTTCGAGCCTACGGGCGCGAGACGCTGCTGTTCGAGGAGCTGCGGGAGCCGGCGCGCGGCGAGCTGGAGGTGACTGACAGTTCCGGGCACCAGGTGGGACGAGGCGAAAACCGCGTCACCATCGAGCCCCTGGATCCAAGTCCCCTCAAGGTGAGCCAGGTCGAGTACGGCGTCGGATACGAGTTCCACGGATTCGAGGACCGCAGCTATCGCGGGGCCATCGAGTTGATCATCGACCGCCGAGGGCTGATGGCGGCGGTGAACATCGTGTCCCTGGAAGACCTATTGCGGGGCCTGGTGCCCGCGGAAATGTTTTCCCGCGCTCCCACGGAGGCGCTGAAAGCGCAGGCGGCCACCGCGCGCGCGGAAGTGCTCGCCAAGATTGGAACTCGGCATTTGGCAGACCCCTACTTTCTCTGCTCGGAGCAGCATTGCGCCGTGTACCGCGGAATCTCAGCAGAAACCCCGACCACCAACGCGGCGGTGGATGGCACGCGCGGCATCGCCCTCTTCTCTGCGGATGGCCGCTTGGTAAACGCGGTGTATAGCGCGGTTTGCGGCGGGCATAGCGAGAACAACGAAGCCGTCTGGGGAGGAATGCCGGACCCTAACCTTCGAGGCAAACCAGATTTCCTTGGGGATTCAAGGGCCTATCTACCGCAAAAGGACTTGGCCGACTTCTTGTCAGCCGTCGTCCCCGCGGCATGCCGCCTTGCAACCTTTGTCCAGCTCGACAAATACCGTTGGACGCGCCATTTCAGCGCGCAGGAGATGAATCGATTCACGGAATCCTTAGGGGTCGGCTCGGTGGAGGCGATCTCCGTGACCGAACGCGGGGTTTCGGGGCGAGCCAAGGCGGTGACCCTCGCTGGACATCGCAAGGCCAGGCAGGTGCGCGGTGAGCTTGAAATCAGGAAACTTTTCGGAATGCTTAACAGTTCAATGTTCCTGGTGGAGGCGGAACGCGACGCGGAGGGACGACTGAAAGGCTGGAATTTCCGGGGCGGGGGCTGGGGGCACGGCGTGGGGATGTGCCAGCTGGGCGCGATCGGTCGGGCCCAGGCAGGCCATGACTTTCAGGCGATTCTGAGGCACTACTTCAGCGGCGCGGAACCCGGTTCGTTGTACTGAGGTATTGATGACCCAGGTGAAAGGAAAATCGCGGTCGGCCGTGCGCTCGCCTAACGTTCGCAGACGCGAAGTGTCAGTGACCGAAAGAGTGTTAAGTAGCGTTTCGAGCGGAAACCCAACCGCTTTGGAGAAGCTATTATAAGCGCATGCCGTCCCTGCTGATTCCATCACGACGCAGGCCGAAACGGCCGGAACGACTGCGACGGGTAGCGGCTGCTCTGCTTCTAGCGGTCGCTTCGCACTTCGTATTCATCGTAGTCATCCTGTTCTTTTCGTTGATCACGATGAACGTGCCCAAACTGGCGCGGAAGACTCCACCGCGCCCGGTGACGCTGAGGCCGCTGACCGCGGAACAATGGGCAAAGAATCGCGCCGCGGCTCCATCGCGTTCGGGACCGGAGCGTGAGTCCGCCTTGGCCAAGCGCGAGGAGACTCGCAAGGAAGAAAAGAAACCGGAAGCCAGGCCGCGCGGGCAGGTGGTGGACACCGCGCCGGGCAACGGCGAGAAGCCGCCGGACGACGCCAAGTATCTGGCGGAGCGCAACAACAGAGTGGCCAAGGAGAGTCGCGCCAAGGAACAGACCGCCTTCTACCGAAACGCGATGCCGCACCGGACCAGCTCGGCGCCTCAAAACAGCGACGGCAACGCCGACCGGATGCAGATCGTGGGCAACAATGGAATGGCCAACGACGACCGGCCGCTGCGCGACAAGGCGGCGAAAAACCTCTTTGAGGTTCCGGACATCAAGCGGCAGCAGGAAGTGGCGATGCGCGCGGCCACCGGCGGCGATGGCCCCGGCACCCCTGTCCAAAACCGCAACGAGAGCGCGGAAGTGGTCGGCAACTCAAACCGCTTGAAGATTCAGCCGGGCGCTCCGGGCGACCAGAGCGAGGAAGGCTCCGCCGGAAAACGCGGCACGCCCGGGATCGCCAACCTGGTCCCTTCCTACTCGGTGCTGGACAAACTTTCGGGAGCCGCGCCCAACGATCATCTGGCCGGTGTCGACGAGGGAGAGGGCACCTATCTCAACACCAAGGAGTGGAAGTATTCCACCTTCTTCAATCGGGTGAAGCAGAGCGTGGGAATGCATTGGGATCCGGGCACGCAATTGCGGATGCGAGATCCGTCGCTCAACATTTACGGGGGCAAAGATCGTTTCACCATCCTAAGCGTCGCCCTAACCGACAAGGGAATGGTCAAAGAGATCCTCGTGGAGAAGAGCTGCGGGGTTGACTTCCTCGACATGGAAGCGGTGGCCTCTTTCCAGAGAGCACAGCCGTTCCCCAACCCGCCCCCCGGCCTGCTGTCCGCGGACTCCACGGTCCGCTTCCAATTTGGTTTCTTCCTCGAGCTAGGCAGCGGACCCAGGCTTCGACTGTTCCGCGGCAGCAACTGACGGCTCTGAGTAGCTCTCCACCGGGGGGCAGGAGCACATCAGATTTCGGTCTCCGAGCACGTTGTTCAGCCGTCCGACCGCCGGCCAGAATTTGAATAGACGGGACCAAGCCGTCGGAAAAGCTGCGCGCTCTCGCGAGTAGGGGCGGTCCCACCCTGAAGAAATCACCACCTGCGCGGTGTGCGGCGCGTTTTTGAGCAGGTTGTTGTCGCGAGGCGCAGCGCCGGTTTCGATCTCGCGAATCTCGTTGCGGATGGCGATCATCGCGTCGCAAAAGCGATCCAGCTCGGCTTTCGATTCGCTTTCGGTAGGTTCGACCATCATGGTTCCCGCCACGGGAAAGGATACCGTCGGCGCGTGAAAGCCGTAATCCATCAGGCGCTTGGCGACATCCTCAACCTCGATCCCCGCGGAGCGCTTCAAGTGGCGCATGTCGAGGATGCACTCGTGGGCCACCAGTCCATTTTTGCCGCGGTAGAGTACGGGGTAGTCGTTCTCGAGTCGCTTGGCGATGTAGTTTGCGTTCAAAATCGCCACCTGGGTTGCGCGGGTAAGCCCCTGCGAACCCATCATCGCGATGTACGCCCAGGAAATGGGGAGGATGCTTGGGCTGCCCCAAGGAGCCGCCGATACCGCGCCGATGGCCTTTTCTCCGCCGGTCTTGATCACCGGGTGAGAAGGCAGAAACGGCGAAAGGTGCGAGGCCACGGCGATCGGTCCCATCCCCGGACCACCCCCGCCATGCGGGATGCAAAAGGTCTTGTGCAGGTTGAGGTGGCAAACGTCAGCGCCAATCTCGGCCGGCCGGCAGAGGCCGACCTGGGCGTTCATGTTCGCGCCGTCCATGTACACCTGGCCGCCGTGCTGGTGCACCACGGCGCAAATCTGCTGCACCTCCTCCTCGAAAACCCCGTGGGTCGACGGATAGGTGATCATCAACGCCGCAAGCTCATCCCGGTACCGCTCGGCCTTGGCCTTGAGGTCGCCCAGCTCGACGTTGCCGTGCAGATCGCACTGCACCACCACCACCCGGTAGCCGGCCAGAGCCGCGGACGCGGGGTTGGTGCCATGCGCCGAAGACGGAATCAGGCAAACGTTTCGATGCCCCTGCTTCCGACTCTCGTGGTAGGCGCGAATCACCAACAGGCCCGTGTACTCTCCTTGGGAGCCCGCGTTTGGCTGCAGCGAGACCGCGGGCAATCCGGTGATCTCCTCCAAGAAACCTTCGAGCTGCCGGAAAAGCGCTTGGTAGCCGTGGGCCTGCTCCACTGGAGCGAACGGATGAATATCGGCGAACTCGGGCCAGGTAATCGGCACCATCTCCGTGGTGGCATTGAGCTTCATGGTGCAGGAGCCCAATGGAATCATTGCCTGAGCCAGCGATAGATCGCGCGTTTCCAGTCGCTTGATGTACCGGAGCATCTCGGTCTCGGAATGATGGGTGTTGAAGACCGGATGGGTGAGAAATGCAGTGCGCCGTGCCAAGGGGACCTCAAACGGCGGAATCTCCTTCTGGGCCAAATCCGAAATCGAGAAGTCGACTCGCTTGCCGAGCGCGAAGACGTTCCAGATCTTCTCCACCTCGGTAGGCGTGACGGTTTCGTCCAGCGAAATTCCGATCGACCGATCGTCGATCTTGCGAAGATTGATTCGCGCGCTCCTCGCCGCCTGGAGGACCTCCCGGACTCGCTCGGGAGTGGACTCGATTCGCACCGTGTCGAAGAACCGCTCGTGCTTGGGTGAATAGCCCAGACGCGTCAGGCCTCGGCCCATCAAAACGGCGAGCGCATGGATCCGCTCGGCGATCGCCTTAAGCCCCTTGGGGCCGTGGTAAACCGCATACATGCTGGCCATCACCGCCAGGAGCACTTGAGCGGTGCAGATGTTGCTCGTGGCTTTCTCGCGGCGAATGTGTTGCTCGCGCGTTTGCAGGGCCATTCGAAGCGCCGGTGAACCCTGCGCGTCCTCGGAAACGCCGATGATCCGTCCAGGCAGGTGGCGCGCGTATGCCGACTTGGTGGCGAAATAAGCGGCGTGAGGCCCGCCATAGCCGAGAGGAACTCCAAAGCGCTGAGTATTTCCTAGAGCCACGTCGGCTCCGAACTCCCCGGGCGGAGTGAGCATCACCAGGCTGAGCAGGTCCGCGGCCACTGCGACCAGACCACCCGCGCCGTGCACCCGGTCGCAGATGGAACGGTAGTCGAGCACCGCGCCATCCGAGGTCGGATACTGCAGCAGCGCGCCAAACACGGTCGAGAAATCAAACCGCGCGGCATCCCCCACCACAACTCCGATTCCAAGAGCCTCGGCCCGAGTCTTCACCACCGAAATCGTCTGGGGGTGGCAATCCTCGGAGACGAAGAACGCGCCCTGCGAGCTCTTCACCTGTTGAATCAAATGCAGCGCTTCCGCCGCTGCGGTCGCCTCATCGAGCAGCGACGCATTCGCAATCTCCAGGCCGGTGAGATCCACCACCATGGTCTGGAAATTGAGCAGCGCCTCGAGCCGGCCCTGAGCGATCTCCGGCTGATAGGGTGTGTAGGCCGTGTACCATCCGGGATTTTGCAGAACGTTGCGCAGGATCGCCGGAGGGGTAATGCAGCCGGAGTAACCCATGCCGATGAAGGAGCGGTAAAGCTGGTTCGCGGACGCAATCTCGCGCAGCTGCGCAATCAACTCGAACTCGCTCAACGGTTCCGGCAGCCTGAGCTTTCCTTTGAACCGAATCGATTTGGGAATGGCGCGGTCCAGCAGCTCCTCCAGGGAGCTCAGCCCCAGCGCCTTGAGCATTTGCTCGCTCTCGGCCTCATCCGGACCCAGATGGCGGTTTGCGAACGAATCAGGTTTCAAGTTGACGCCCATCAGTAGCTAGCCCTCTGCCCAGCCGTCGCCCGGCTCTTTGCCTTTAGTGTGGGTGGAATTACAAAGGAAGGCGGTCACCCCTGGGCGCTCGAGACGAGCTTCTCGTAGCCGGCAGCGTCCAGCAGCTTGTCGAGCTGGGTCGAATCCGAGGGCTGAACCTCGATCAGCCATCCGGCGCCATACGGATCTTGATTCACCGTCTGAGGCGAATCCACCAGTGCGGAATTGACCTTGGTCACCTTCCCGCTCACCGGAGCAAAAAGCTCCGACACCGCCTTGGTCGACTCGATCACCCCGAATTGCTTCCCCGCGCTGATCGAATCGCCCACCTTGGGAAGCTCGACGTACACCACGTCTCCGAGCGCCTCCTGTGCGTGATCGGTCACGCCCACCACGATCGCCTTTCCGTCGACGCGCGCCCATTCGTGTTCGCTCGAATACCGCAAATTGCCTGGATAGTTCCCCATTCCCGCTCCTAGGATCTCTTCCAAAAAGGGGTTTTAACAACTTTCGCCGCAACTGGCCGACCGCGAATGTCTACGTCGAAGGTCGAACCTTCCATTGAGAGCTCGGGTTTCACGTAGCCAATGCCGATCGCTTTCTTGACCGAGGGTCCCAGGGTTCCCGAGGTGACCTCGCCGATGGGACTGCCTTCCTTGGCAAGTGAATAACCGTGCCGAGGTATGCCCGCTCCGGTGAGCTCAAACCCAATCAGCTTGCGGCGAACCCCCTCGCCCTTTTGCCTAAGCAAAGCTTCTCGTCCCGTGAAAGGCCCTTTGTCGAGCTTGACGATCCACCCCAGCCCAGCCTCGAGAGGGGTGTGGTCATCATCGATGTCGTTCCCGTAAAGGGCGTATTTCATTTCGGTGCGCAGCGAATCCCGGGCTCCCAGCCCTGCCGCTTCAACGCCCTCCCGCTTACCCTCCTCTAGGATGGCGAACCAGAGGCGTTCCGCACGCTCCGGGTCGCAGTAGAGCTCGAAGCCATCCTCGCCGGTGTAGCCGGTCCGCGAGATGATGCAGCGCACGCCCGCCACCTCCCCCTCGGCGAAGTGGTAGGTGGCGATCTTCGAGAGATCCACCGCGGTGAGGCGCTGCAGAATGCTCGCTGTCTGCGGACCTTGAAAAGCAAGCTGCGCGAAGTCATCGCTGCGGTTGAGGACCTCGACACCCGCCGAATGCTGCTCAATCCAGGCGAAGTCTTTCTCTCGATTGCTGGCGTTGACGCAGATCAAAATTCGCTGCGGGGAAAATCGATACGCCACCACATCGTCGACGAAGCCGCCTCGGTCGTTGAGCAACGCGGCGTAGAGCGCCTGCTGATCCTTGATGCGCGCAAGATCGTTGGAGATGAGTTGGTTGGTGACCTCGAGTGCTTTCGAGCCTCGGATTTCAATTTCGCCCATGTGCGAGACGTCGAATAATCCTCCGCTGCCGCGGACCGCCTCGTGCTCGGAAATGACCGACGTGTACTGAACCGGCATCTGCCAACCTGCAAAGTCGACCATCTTCGCCCCGAGCTGGATGTGGGCATCGTATAGTGGCGTTTTTCGAGACATTCCCCACCTTCTCCGGGGCGGAGGCAGCTGGACTATAACGTTCGTACCCCTTCAAGCAAGGAAGGCCTGCAGAGCTGAATCTGATGAAGATTAGAAACCGCCTGAATCCGTCGAATCCGTGTTTCTCCTTCGAGTTTTTTCCGCCGAAGACGGATGAAGGAGCCGCCAACCTGCTCAACACCCTGGGAGAATTGGCTCCCCTCGAGCCTGGCTTCGTCTCGGTGACCTATGGAGCGGGGGGAAGTACTCGGGATCGAACCTTGGGTCTGGTTTCGCAGATCAAAGCATCGACCGGAATTGAGGCCATGGCCCACCTCACCTGCGTCGGACACACCAAGGAAGAGCTCGAGGAGATTCTGGAGCGTATTCGAGACGCAAAAATAGAAAACGTGCTCACACTGCGAGGGGATCCTCCGCAAGGCCAGACCAGCTTCCAGCCAGTGCCCGGAGGTTTCCGCTACGCCGCCGAGCTGGTGAGCTTCATCCGCGGCCTGGATCATACGATGTGCCTTGGAGGCGCCTGCTATCCCGAGGGCCACGTCGAAACTTCGTCACGCGATGCCGACCTTCGAAACCTCAAGCTAAAAGTCGACGCAGGATTGGACTTCATCATCACTCAGCTCTTTTTCGACAACGCCTTCTTCTTTGATTTCGTCGAGCGGGCGCGCCGCGTTGGAATCAACGTGCCGATCGTTCCGGGCATCATGCCGATCACCAACTACGAACAGCTCAACCGCTTCACTCGGATGTGCGGAGCCACCGTCCCGATGCGGCTGGCGCTGGAGCTGGAAAAAGTGAAGGACAACCCCGGAGCGATCACCCAGCTGGGAGTGGCCCACGCGACGGTGCAGTGCATGGAGCTGCTCGACCGCGGCGTTCCGGGGATTCACTTCTACACGCTGAACCGCTCTACCGCGACCCGGATGATCGTCTCCGCCTTGCGCGCCCGCTTATCCTGAGTGAAGTACTGCCGCGCTAACGCGAGACGACGTGCGAGGACAAGGTGGGTGATCAGCGCTCAGCCGCCAGAAGCGTGTTGCGCATCAGCATCGCCACCGTCATCGGACCTACTCCTCCCGGCACCGGAGTGATGAACGAGGCGCGCGCTGACGCCGCCGCGAACTCGACATCTCCGATCAGCTTTCCCGCCGGGGTGCGGTTCACCCCGACATCGATGACCACCGCGCCGGGCTTGATCCAGTGACCCTTGATCAGCTCCGGGACACCGACGGCAGCCACCAGGATGTCTGCCCGGCCGACCTCCTGCTCGAGTCGACTCTGCCGATGGCAGATCGTGACCGTCGCGTTGGCGGCGAGCAAAAGCATCGCGGTGGGTTTGCCGACGATGTTGCTCCGCCCCACCACGACCGCGTTCTTCCCCTTGATTTCGCACCGCGTCCATTCCAGCAGCCGCATGATCCCCGCCGGCGTGCAGGGCTGAATTCCTGGACGGCCCAAGAACAGGTTGCCGGCATTTACCGGGTGGAAACCATCCACGTCCTTTTCTGGCGATACGGCCCAAATTACCTCGTCGGCGTTGATCTGAGGCGGCAACGGAAGCTGCACCAAGATGCCGTGCACCGAGGGATCTCGGTTGAGAGTCCGGACCGTCTGCAGCACTTCCGCTTGGCCGACGTTAGCCGCGAAGTGGTGTTCAAAGGAACGAAAGCCCACCTCCTCAGCGGCCCGTCGCTTGGCGCCGACGTAAATCTTAGAGCCGGGATCCTCACCCACGCGCACCACCGCGAGCCCGGGAACGATTCCGCGCTGCTCGCGAAGCCGCCTGGCTTGTTCCGCCACCTCGCTGCGCAGCTGCGCGGCAATTGCCTTTCCATCGATTAGGGTAGCCATCGGTTCTGAACTGTATGCGAAACGGCGCTCGACGCGGAGGGACTCCTGTGGCTATTTTCCACCATGGCGCGCGAGCTGATCGACCTCCACATCCATCTCGGCGGAGCGGTCGCGCCTCACATCCTCTGGTCGATCGCTCACCAGCAAGGGTTTAAGCTTCCGGTGAAGAATTACCAGGAGTTCGTGGAGTTGATCACCGTCCGGCCCGGCCGGGTGTCGAGCCTGGAGGACTACCTGGCGATCATGCACACCTGGACCGAGAAGATTCAAAGCTCGCCGATGGCGATCGAGCGCTCGGTCTACGAGGTGATTGGCAAAGAATACCGGGGAAGCGACGTCACCCAGATCGAGCTGCGCTTCAATCCGATGAAGCGAAACCTCCACTCCGAGCTGGACCTGGATCACATCATCCACGCCGCGCTCCGAGGCATGGACCAAGCGACCCTCGAATACGGCGTCAAAGCGGGCCTGATTTTCTGCCTCGCGCGCGAGTTCGACCATCACCTCAACAGCATCATGCTGGAAAAGGCCATCAAGTACCGAAACCGGGGAGTGGTGGGGATCGATCTCGCCGGCACCGAAAGGGAAGCCTTGGAGCTCAAGCCCGAAGTGCTCGCCCCCTACCAGGACCTCTACGAGCGAGCCCGCAAGATGGGACTCAAGACAACCGTGCACACCGGCGAAACCGCGGGCACCGGAGCCGAGGGAGTGATCTCGGTGGTTGAAAAGCTCAACCCGCACCGCATCGGTCACGGAATCCGCGCCGCTTACGACGAATCCGCGATGAAGCTGCTCAAACAGCGCGAGGTGATCCTCGAGCTTTGTCCGACCTCCAACCTGCAGACCAAGGCCGTTGAAGACGTCAAGGAGATGGCCCACATCGCGCAGACGCTGATCGACCGCGGCGTGAAAATCACCATCAACACCGATGGGCCTTATTTGCTCGACACCACGATGCGGCAGGAGATCGAGCTCGTGGAAAAGAACCGTATCTTGACAGCCGAGCAAATCGACCAGACGCTGGCGTGGTCCCGCCAGTACTCCTTCATCCAGTAGCGAGCGGGAGCCAGACTGGTGACATGTACCGCCTCATCCGCGCGCTTCTGTTCCTGCTTCCTGCAGAAACTGCCCACCGCATCGGCATCTGGGCGTTGCGCTGGCTCGGCAGAAGCGTCTCGATCGCCACCGCCACCAGGCGAAGGGCGCTCAAACGCGACCTGGACCTGGGGTGCGATATCGCCGGTCTGCGGTTTCCAAATCCGCTAGGCGTCGCCGCCGGGCTCGACAAGGACGCGGAAGCAGTTCAGGGGTTGTTCGCTCTCGGATTTGGTTCAGTGGAAGTTGGCACCCTGACCCCGCGGCCTCAACCCGGCAACCCTTCCCCGCGGTTGTTTCGCCTCGCCTCCGATCATGCGTTGATCAACCGGATGGGGTTCAACAACTGCGGCGCGCAAGAGGCGGCCCGACGGCTTGCGACTTTGCGGTGGCGGCCCGGGCCGGTGGGCGTGAACATCGGCAAAAACCGGGACACTCCCTTGGAGCGAGGGGTGGAAGACTACTTGCAGTGCGTCGATCTGCTCGCGCCGGTGAGCGATTACCTGGTGATCAACGTCAGCTCGCCAAATACTCCGCGGCTGCGAGAGCTCCAGGAAACTGAGCGGCTCTCTGAGCTATTGGCCGCGGCCCGCAAGCGGCTCGGCGCTAGCAATCCAAAGCCGCTGTTTCTCAAGATTGCCCCAGACCTACCAGACCTGGCGCTCGACGAGCTCGTGGATGTCGCTTTGGCCCACCAGGTGAGCGGGGTGATTGCCACCAACACCACGTTGGCGAGGCCATTTTCGCATCGACTGGCGAGCGAAGAAGGTGGTCTTTCCGGGGAGCCTTTGCGAGAGATCGCCACGCGCGTGATTCGGCGGATCTACCAGCGCGCCAGGGGGCGGTTGGAGATCATCGGCGTGGGAGGGATTTTTACAGCGGCACACGCGTACCAAAAGATCCGAGCTGGCGCGACTTTGGTGCAGCTCTACACCGGCTTCATTTACGAGGGACCCGCTGTCGTAGCTCGGATGCTTCCCGAGCTACGACGGCGATTGGAGCTCGACGGCTTTCGCTCAATCCGTGACGCGGTTGGGGCCGATCACCGCTAGGGCGTTCCGGGATGGGTGTACGGGTCTCCCGAAGCGTTGTTTCGGCTGTCGAACCACATCCCCAGCAGCAGGCCCGCTTGAGCCGCCATGCCATGGTAATCGCCAATGAAAGTGGACGGCTGGGTCATGACATCGGTGACGGGGTACTCAGTCCAGGTATCTCCCTGATCGGTTGAGAAGGCCTGATACCAGCGCGATTTGAAGTTGTTCGGATCGTCTCGGCGGTCGTTCCAGCCTACGTAGAGCACGCCGTCCGCAGTGACGTCGATCCACGGATAGTACTGGTCGGAGCCCTGCCCATCTTGGTTGATGGCGATCGGGTCCGTGAACGTCGCTCCACCGTCAACCGATTTACGAAAGAGAGTGTCGCTGTGAAACCCGGTCGCACCCGCACAGCTGTAGGGGAGTTCGAGGTCGCCACCGGAATACACCATGTAGACAATGTTGGAATCGACCGGGTCCATGCCGATGATCGGGTGGCTCCGAGATCGGAAGCTGGCGCCGCCGGAATTGACGCAGAAGATTCCTCGACCCGCCTGACCAGGCGTGCATGCGCCTCCCTGAATGATGTCGAGCACCGTTTGGGTGAAGGTTTGCCCGTCGTCGGTGGACTTGGCCAACACGTTCTGCACGCCCCCATTGCAGCCCGCGCCGGAACTCAGATACTGCTGGAAACCCACGTAGATGGTCCCGTCATTGTGAATCCGAGGTTGACTGGACTGTTCGTAGCCCTGCGGCGGCGATGCGTCCCCAATGAAGAACGACGGTCCCCACGTCGAACCGCCGTCTGTAGAGCGATATCCCTTGATCCGGTTGGTCGCGGGAAGATCGCTGTAGGTGATCATGATGACGTTGCTGTCGCGTGGATCGACGGCGAGGTTGTTTCGGTCCGGGAGCGAGACCGAGGTCATCAATTGCCAGCTCGCGCCGTTGTCGTCGGAGCGGAGCGTGTACGCGCCGATTCCTCCGAGGATCCCCACGTAGGCGATTCCGTCCTGGCCGTAGACAACCGCCGGGTCGCAGCAGCCGCTGAGGCCACCCAACGGAGCGTCCTGAGCAGTCCAGGTCAGTCCCGAATCGGAGGTGTTGTAAATGCCAACCCCCGCCCGGCGACCGTCGTTTGAAGTCCCGATCGCGAAGGTAGGGTCGGCTGGATTGATGGCTATCTGAAACTCATTTTGACTGCCGTTGAAGCTTGGATTGGACATCCGCACATCGCCATCTCCCTGGTCCGGTTCGGCGAGCGATTCGGCCTGGGGATCGCTCCAACCCGCAAGCCATTGCTCGTAAATTGCGGTCAATTCGTTGTCGAACCATCCGTGGTACTGCCTCCAGATCTCCGGCATGTTCCGGATGCGCTCCGGCATCGAGCGAAGCATGTCGGTTCGAATTAGTGCCGTATTGGCTTGCGTGGTAACGCTGTTGGATTCGCTGCTTCCGCAGGCGCTGACGATTCCTGCAAGGATAAGACTAAGACCAGTACACCGTGGCATGGGCCCTCCCGTTGGTTTCCCCGCTGAGGCCAGATTAGCCGGAGGACACGGGAGCAAGCTAGTTGTTGCTGCAATTGCTTGTCGGGCACCGCGAGGCACGCGCCGGCGCACAGCCGAAGCGTCGCGGTCATTCAACTGCCGGTCAGACCGCGTCACTCGGTTGATTTCGCCGAAACCGGCCTCCCCTCAAGTCCATGATTACACTTGGGGTTCGGCTATGCGAGCGGAAGTACCGCGCTGACCGTCTGCGCCACAGGTTCGGTTCGACTGCGGAACGCCTCGCCCCACTCTTCGGCGAAAACTTCGACCGACCGCGCCACCGCAACCTCCAGCTCGGGGACGGCAGACTTTGGAACCACGCCCTTCAAAGCAGAAAGCGCGTGCTCGTCGGCTTTCGAATCGGTGAAAAGCCTCTGCCAAAGCTCTGGCACCCGCTCCTTGGGAAAAGGCAGAAGCCGAGGCTCCCCGAACAAAATGGCGTTCGCGACCAGAGCTCGAAAGAGCATCTCGGGACCGATGGCCGACAAAGGCGCTCCAAAGCGTTCAAGCTGGTTTTCGGCGGCGCCTCGCTCCGAGCCGAGCAATGCAGTGAAGATCGCCACCTGTTGTTCGGCGCGCGCCAGCGACCGTTCCGCCTCGGCGATTTCCGCAAGCGATCGGAAGGGCTCGGCGGAACTTGCCTCATCGCGCGCCTGACGCCCAGGCCGCTTTCGGCGAAGCGCCACAATCGTGGCGCGCTGATCGGGAAACACCAGGTACTCTCCGCGGATCATCGCCACCGGCCGTCGCGCCAGCCGGCCCGCCCGAAATTTCAGGCGAAGCGCAAGCGAGAAGCCGATCTGGAAAACGTACTTGGCAGACACCTCCGCGAGGCCTGCACCGAGGAATTCAAGCCCTAGCCCGAGCGTGTTTCGGACCATTTGCGTGACTCGCCGAATTGCTTCGATGTCTCCGGGATCGGCGCCTTCCGCGACGAGCGCGCAATTGACCAGGTAGCGCAGCTCCTCATCCAGCCTCTGGCGCTGATCCGGACGCAAAGCCTGCACTGCGCGCGACCAGCGGTCGACGGGCTCGCCGCGGGCGAGCTCGGACCGGGCGCTGCCCTCCACGGAGGGAAACCGTTTGGCGGTATCCGGATCAAGGTAGGCAAACATCGAAGCCGCCTGCTCCAGCGGCGGGAATCCCAAGTCCTCCAATCTCCCCATCCGGAATCGGTAGCAGGCTTCTTCCAACTCGCTCGGGAGCTCCCAGCGCAAAGACTCCAGCAGCCGCGAGGCCGCAAATGGGTCTTCGGACACCAGGTCCGCCAAGAGCCCGCGAATGGCCGACAGCTCGATGCCCTCTACCGAAAATTCGACCAAGTACTTGCCATCCGGCGTCTCCACGATATCGCCCTTCGCATGAACATCCGCTTCCTCACTCAACGGATGAACCTGCGTCGATGTCCTGAGGATGTATTGGAGCAGCTCGCCGTCCAACCCGTGCACCTTGGCGAGAAACTCCTCCCGATCGTTGCCGCGCGCGGCTCGAAGCCAGCGCACGACTTCGGCGAGGTCGATCCGGTCCTTCTTCCAACCCGCCAAATCGACCAGCACTCGAAACTGTGCCGGCGACACAAGTCGGACGATCTGGGTCCAGTGAGCCAGGCCCGCTTCGGCGAGGTCCCGAAACAACAGCTGGGCCGGAATCGCTCGAACCAGCTGCTTTGCCCGCGGCGAGCTCGCCACCGCTTCGAGCCGCTCGCCGGGCGCCAAGGCCTCGTACCGCTGTAGCTCGAGCTCGAGCTCCAGCCGCTGGTCCGCCCCGTTGCCCTTCGAAGTCGCCACGCCTCGTGCCTAACAAAGGCGCGCCAACAGCGCCCGCCAAACCCCCTCGACTCCGGCGTGCGTGACCGCGGAGAAGGCAAAAATCTGCTCCAGCGGGAGATCCAGCCGTCGAGAGACCTCCAACAGCTTGGGTTTGATTTTTGCTTTCGCAACTTTGTCCATTTTTGTAGCCAGGATCAGGACTGGCCGGCCGGTGGAATGGATGTAGCGCACCATCTGCTGGTCCGCCGAAGTGGCGCCCACCTCGGCGTCGACCAATCCGATCACCGCCTTGAGTTGCTCGCGCTGGTGGAGATAGGACGAGACCATCTGCTCCCAGCGCTGGTGCTCGGCTTTGGAAACCTTGGCGAAGCCATACCCCGGCAGGTCGACCAGTCGCAGGCGCCGGCGCGAGCCATCGGCCTCCAGCTCGACGCGATAAAAATTGAGAGCGCGCGTCCGCCCCGGCGTCTTCGAAGTGCGCGCCAGCTTTCGCCTCCCGGTGAGCGCATTGATCATCGAGGACTTGCCGACGTTAGAGCGCCCAACCACCGCCGCCTCGAGTTCGCCGTCGGTGGGGTAGTCTTCAGCCCGCACCGCGGTGGTGAGGAAATCCGCCTCAACGATCTTGAGCACCCTTTTTGCCCCGCTCGGCAGTCCAATGATCGATCGCCTTCAATTTCTCGACGAACTCGAAGGGGCGCAGCGAAGGCGAGGAAGCATCGTGGCAGGTGCGGCAACTCTTCTCGGAAGGATCCTGCAGACCCACCAACCTGGCCAACTCCGGATCTTTCATCACGTAGCTTGCCACGTAATATTGGCCGCCGCCGTGACAGGTCTCGCAGCTGACGCTGGCGAGGTTCTGCTCGCTCGGGCCGGGGGAGTGACAAGTTTGGCACTTGGCGTCCCGCTGTTGCTGTGGCGAAAGGGACGCGGCGGATCGAGCGTGCTTGGAATGCTTCCAGATGGCGTACGCCTGCGGATGGCAGCCCTGACAACTTTCGGGACCGAGAAAGTCGGCTGCGGAAAGCGCCCGCGCCCAAGAGAGCCCGATCACCAGGACGATGGGTGCCACTCGCATCGGCCCGGTCAGTAACAGACGCGGGCACGACCCGGCAAGGTTTGAGCCAGCTTCCCTACGCCTGAATCTTCAGCTACAGGGGGTCGGCGATGCGGATCATCGGGCTCACTGGCGGCATCGCGAGCGGAAAGAGCACCGCCAGCGCGATGTTCGCACAGATGGGAGCCACGGTGATCGACGCCGATGCGCTCGCCCGGGAGGTGGTGGAGCCCGGATCGCCCGCGCTGGCGGAAATCAACCGGCGATTTCCTGGCACGGTCGGTCCCGATGGGCATTTGGATCGCGCCAAATTGGCGGCTCGGATCTTCGGCGACGAGCGCGAGCGCATCGCGTTGAACGCGATCGTTCACCCGCGGGTTCACCAGGCATTCTTGAAACGAGCCAACGAGTTGGCCGAGCGGGGAGTGGAAGTCATCCTCTATGATGCGGCGCTGTTGTTCGAAAACGATCTGGACCAAGTCCTGGATGGAGTAATTCTGATCGCCGCTCCACCCGAGGTTCAAATCTCACGCCTCGTGGAACGCAACGGGCTGACCCGACGCGAAGCCGAAGAGCGAATCGCGGCGCAGATGCCGTTGCAGGAAAAGGCGCGGCGCGCTACCTGGGTGGTGGACAACTCTGGGGACCTCACGGGGACGCGCGCTCGCCTGGCCAAAATCTGGGACGAGATTCGACGGGCGCCATGAGCCCCAAGCCTAAAGCGGATGAGCCCAGCGCCGACGCCGACTCCGCCTGCTTGATCACCGGGTACCCCGGGGAATTGGCGAAGCGCTTGATCGCCAAAGCCGCGGCTTCCCGCGTGCGCGGCTTTGTTCTCATCTCCCCGGCGGCCTTTAACGACGCGCGGCGTGCGCTCGAGGGCACGGCGAGCCGACTCGAGCTTCTTTGCGGCCAAGCCGAGGACATGCACCTGGGACTTTCCGGAATAGAGTACGAGCGCCTTTGCGAGGCGGTCACGGAGGTTTTTCATCTGGTCGCGCCTTCGTATCTGATCAGCTCCCCGGCCCGCTACCAGAGTGACTGCGCTCGCAACATCCTGGAATTCGCCGGCGACTGCGTTTCGTTCGAGCGCCTCAACTACCTCTCCAGCTGCTACGTCTCCGGGGGGCGGATTGGAGTGATCGCCGAGGACGAGCTGGATCAGGGTCAGGAATTTCGCGACGCGCTCGAAGCCGCCGCGTTTGGCGCCGAGAAGCTGGTGAAACGCGCCTCCGGAGAAATTCCGGTGTCGATTTACCGGCCCTCCAGTCTGGTGGGCGACAGCAAGGACGGAGAAATCGATCGCTTCGAGGGGCCCTACTACCTGGCGCTTCAGTGGGTGCGCTCGCCGATTATGCTCGCCTTGCCTTTGCCTGGCGACGGAACCGCTCCGCTCCATGTGGCGCCGGTGGACTTCGTCGCGGATGCGATCTGGCAGCTGGCAGGCGATCGGCGCGCGATTGGCCGAACCTTTCACTTGGTGGATCCCAGTCCGATGAGCACCCGCCGGATCTGCGAGCTGATCGCCGAGAAGGCCAACCGCCGCCTTCCTGGATTCAGCCTCTCCGCCAGGGCGGCCGACGTGCTCCTGCGGCTTCCGATTCTTGAAAGATTCGCCAGACCCGAGCGGACCGCGCTCAACCACCTAAACCACTTGGCTTTCTACACCTCGCGCAATACGCTCGAGCTGCTGGACGGCACGGGGATCCGCTGCCCACCCTTGACCAGTTACCTCGACGCCTTGAACACCTATTTCGAACAGCGGCGGGAGCGCGAAGGAATCCTCGAGCCCATCGAAGATCCGCTGGCGCCTCCGGACCTCAGCTCGGGGAGCCAGGGGTGAGCGCCGCCAAGTACGAGGTTGGAGATCGATTCACCTACTCGCGCGAGTGCGACCGATACCGTGCGCTCTACTACGCGGCCGCGTCCGGCGACTTCAACCCGATCCACGTCGATGCGGAGGCAGGCGCCGCGGTGGGCCTCGAAGGCGCCATTCTCCACGGGATGTGCACCATGGCCTGGGCGGTCGAGGCGGCACTGACCTACCTGGAGGATCCCGCGCGACTCAAGAAAGTGCGCGCGCGTTTCTCTCGTCCGGTGAGGATCGGGGATGTCGTCACTTTCGAGGGGAGAGTTGCCGAGATCTCCTCCGACACCCTGGTTGCCGAGATCGCCGCCCGCAATCAACGAGGGGGAGAAGTGCTCAAGGGGGCGGTGGTGGAGTATTCGATCTCCGACCGCCGTTGACGGCGACCTTGGATCCCAAACACATCGGCAAGCGGTACGGACCCTACCGATACGTGGTCGGCGTCGAAAAGGTGAAGGAATTCGCTTTCGCCGTCGCGGGCGGCATCCCCTCCGCGGCCTTCGGTGCACCGCCGGAGGGGCTCAATCCGCTCTTTTACGATCCGCCTCGGCTGGCCTTCCCCACCTTCGCGGTGACGTTCGCGATTCAGCCCTTCGTCGCCGCGGTGACCGATCCGGTCCTGGAGATCAACGTCTCGAGCGTCGTCCACGGCGAGCAGGAGTTCGAATTTCTTGAGCCGATTCGGCCCCACGACACCCTGCTCACCGTCGGGTGGATCTCGCAGATCTACGAGAAGGGACGGAACGATTTTTTGATCGTCACCACGGAGTCCACGAACCAGAATAATCGGCTGGTGGTACGAGCAGTGTGGACCGCGATCGCGCGTAGGTCGTGAAAGCTAGCCGAGCTACGCTCGGGTAATCACGTTCTGCTCCAGCAGCTGCGCCAGGATTCCCGCCGTGTCCAGCCGGGACATGCCGGAGAGCGAAAACAAATCCTCGAAGGTCGAGACGCCGTCGATCTGAGAGAGTACGAAACCCGCGCGGTGATCCAGGTTGAGAGCGACAATCTCCTCCCCACCCAGGCTGATTTTGGGAATCGCATCCAGCCGGCCGAGCCGGGCCTCGTACAGGCCTTGAAGAGCGGCTTCGCCGCGTTCGCGGATCAACCGAAGGTCGGGATGATCCGGGGCGATTTGCTCCGCTTTGCCGATCAGCTCCATCGCCGCCTCCGGATCCTCGAGCTCGATGAAATCCTCGGCCGCCTGCAAGAGATTGTCCGCGTCCGGACCGGTTTCCAGCGGTGGCGGCGCGGCCGACGGTGGCGGAGCTGCCCCTTCGACTGGCCGCTCAAACTCTTCGAATTCGACGGGCTCTACATCGACGTTCGAAACCGGATTCGCGGGGGCGGCCGACGGGGCTTGCCACGCCGTGTTCTGGTTCCAATCGTCCGCCGCGGCGGTTACGTCCGGAGGAGCGAAGGGATCGGGCCAAGGCGAAACATTGATCGGCAATAGGGACCACAGCTCGGCCTCGTAAGCCATGTTCCAACCGCCCTTGGACTCATGTTGCACGGGCTGAGTGGCCGCCGAGGCTGGATCCAGGCGAACAGCCTCCTCGAAAAGCCGCTGGCTCCATTCCAGATCGCCACTGAGGCGGAGCCAAATGCCGCTTTCGATCAGCTGGTCAGCTCGGGAGCGGCTCATTCTACGATGACGCCGGCGCGCTCTTGGAGCGTCTTGAACATCTGAAGCGTCCGGGTGAGCTGGTCAATCGAATGGCTCACGGTCGCGGCCCGCTTGGCCCCGAGTGCCTTGCGAGCCGTGTTCAGCGTCTTTTCCACCCGCTTCAACGCGTCGGTTCCGAATACCGAATCGGTGAGGACCTCTTTAATTTGCGGAAAGAGCTCTTCCACCTGGACGACCAACTCGGAAAGCTCGGATTTCTTCGCCGCGGTGTCCTCGGACTCGGTGGTTTCCGCGATCAGATCCTCTTGTTCGGCCATGATGTCCTGGAGCTCGTCTTCGGTGAGGCCACCGGATGGAGTAATGGTGATCGAAGCCTCTTGCCCAGTCTCCTGATCCTTCGCCGAAACCGAGACGATTCCTTCGGAGTTGATGTCGAAGGTGACGTCCACCTGCAACTGGCCGCGCAGCGCCGCCCGTAGGTTGGTGAGGCAGAACTCGCCGAGCAGCTCGTTCTCGTGCGCGATTTCGCTCTCGCCCTGTAGGACCATGATCTTCACCGTGGTCTGATTGTCCTTGGAGGTGGTGAAAACCTCGGTGCACGAGGTTGGAACGGTGGTGTTCTTGCTGATCAGCCGCCGGGCGTACCCGCCGGCGATCGCCACCCCCAAGCTGTGCGGCGTGACGTCCAGCAACAACACCGGGGCTTGGGTGCTGGTCAGGGCATGCGCTTGAACCGCCGCCCCAAGCGCCACCACCTCCTCGGGATGGACGCCCTTGCACGGCTCGCGGCGAAAGAATTTCTTTACCTCTTCGGCGATCCGGGGCATCCGGGTCATGCCCCCGACGAGAATCACTTCCTTCAAGTCGCTGGGCTTCACCTTCGCCTCTTCGAGGACCTGGGTGGTGATCGAGAGCGTTCGCTCGCACAGGTCCGCGGTCAGCTCCTCGAGCTTTTCGCGGGTCAGGGTGCGCTGTAGGTGAAGCGCGGTACCGCCGCCTGGCGGGGTGCAGATGAACGGCAGGTTGATGGTCGCGGACTTGATCTCGGAGAGCTCGATCTTGGCTTTCTCCGCCCCGTCCTTGAGGCGCTGCAACGCCATTCTATCCTTTCGCAAGTCGGCTCCGTGCTCCTTGGCGAAGCCGAACACCAGCCATTCCAGAATCCGATGGTCGAAATCCTCTCCTCCCAGATAGGAGTCGCCGCCGGTGGCAATCACCTCGAACACGCCCTTGCTCACTTCGAGCACCGAGATGTCGAAGGTTCCGCCGCCGAGGTCGAAGATCGCGATTCGCCCGTTGATGTTTTTGCCAAAGCCGTAGGCCAAAGCTGCGGCGGTCGGCTCGTTCAAAATCCGCAGCACCTCGAGTCCGGCGATCTTTCCCGCGTCCTTGGTTGCCTGGCGCTGACCGTCGTTGAAGTACGCCGGTACGGTGATCACCGCCTTGGTGACTGACTGGCCGAAGAAATCCTCAGCGTCGAGCTTCAGCTCTCCGAGCACCTTGGCCGAAATCTCCGGGAGTGAAATGTCCTTGTCGCCGAGGCGGACCCGGATGTCGTCGTGTTCGCCGCAGACCACCGGATAGCTCAGAACCTTGAGGGCCTCGGTTACCTGCTCGGAGGAGAACTTGCGCCCAATCAACCTCTTGGTGGCGTAGACCGTCCCCTCGGGGTTGGTGATCGCCTGGCGCTTCGCGAGCTGTCCCACCAGCTGCTTTCCGTTCTTTGAGATTGCCACCACCGAAGGGGTGAGGTTCTGACCGGTGCGATTGCGGATCACCATCGGTTGGTCGCCCTGAACCGTGGCCACCACGCTGTTGGTGGTTCCGAGGTCGATTCCAATCACCGCATCTCGATCGGCCATGCTGGGTAAGTCCTAGGGGATCAAAACAGCCATCGGGCCTTCTTGAGGCCGCTCTTCACCTTCGGGTGGTCTGGACTGATCTTCGCCGCTTCCTCGAACTGCGCCTTCGCGTCCTTGCGCATCCCACACTCGGCGAGGATCTCGCCCAAAAGGCATCGGTAATCGATGTTCAGGGGCTGCATGGCGACAGCGCGCTCCGCCAACTCCCGCGCCAACTTCAAGTCCTTGCCGAGCGCCTTGAGCACCCGCGCTGCTTTCGCCGCCGCCGTCGGGGTCCTCTTGTCCAGCTCCGCGGCGGCGCAGTAGCAACCGGCGGCAAGCTCCAAGTCGCCCTTGGCCTCCGCCGCCCCTCCCCGTTTCAATTCCTGAGCGCTGCGCTCGAAGCGCTGCCGATTGCGCGTTTCTTCGAGCATCCGTCGAGGCTCCGAATCCTGCGGTGCGGAGCGGGACGCGGCTTGCAGATCCCGGATCGCCTCGTCGTATTCGCCTTCGGAGCGCAGCCTGCGGGCCCGGGACATCAGCTCTGCTGAGCGCGGGGCTTTCGTCAGGTAGGGATGCTTGGAAAGGCGCGCCCGACGCTCGGCGGCGCGAGTCGGTTCCGGCGGATGGTACGCCTCCGGCGGCGGTGGCGGGGGTGTGGCTACTCGAAACAGCTCCGGGTGCAGACTTTCGTACCGCCGGCGCTTTTCGGGATCGGTGAGCGCCGTGCTCGCTTCGGTCAGCCGCTTGAAAATCCGTGCGATCCGCGGGCCAAAGCTTCCCAGGTTCTTCTGAAAAAATCGGTCCGGGTGATACTTGAGGGACGCGTCGTGGTAGGCCTGCTTGACCTCGGCCGGCGATGCACCCGGAGGTAGTCCCAGCACTTCAAAGTGGTTCATCCGGCCGAGATCCTCGTCCATCTGGAGAATCTCTCGCCGCCGTGCTGGCTCGAGGTCAACGTGCTCGGATTCCGCCTGGTCCACCCGGGCCATGAATCCGATCAGTATACTCTGAGTGCCTTCTCCAAAAGGCGAACGCCTTCGCCGAGCTCTTGATAAGTAACGATGAACGGCGGAGCGAACCGAATCGTTCCTTCTCCCGCGAGATTGACCAGCATTCCCTCCTCGCGGCAGCGGTTGACTACACCCGCCGCATTTTCACTCACCTCCACGCCCATCAGCAGGCCCTTGCCGCGCACGTCGACGATCTGGTTGGGTATCCGCGACTGTAGTTCCCGAGCGCCTTTCAACAAGTATTCGCCCTTTTCACGCACCGAGGCGAGCATCGCGGGATCGGAAATCAGTGAAACGGCAACGTTCGCCGCCGCTGCGGCGAGCAGGTTTCCGCCAAAAGTCGAGCCGTGCGAGCCCGAGGGCAGGCTCTTGGCGAGCTCTTCGCGGCAAAGCATCGCCGCGATCGGAATTCCGTTTCCAAGCGCCTTGGCCATGGAAATGGCGTCGGGAAGCACGGCTTCGTGCTGGTAGGCAAACATCGCTCCGGTGCGGCCCATCCCGGTCTGGATTTCGTCGACCAGGAAAACCAGTCCCACTTCGTCGCACAGCTGCCGCAGCTGCCTCAAAAAGCCCGGCGGAGCCACCCGGACGCCGCCCTCCCCCTGGATCGGCTCGACCAGAATCGCTGCGGCCTTCGGAGTGATCGCCCTGCGGACCGCGTCCAGGTCGCCGTAGGGAATGTGGACGAAACCGGTGGGCAACGGCTCGAAGCCCTTTTGGTATTTGGTTTGTCCGGTGGCCGCGACCGTGGCGAGGGTCCGGCCGTGAAAGGACTGCTCGAAGCAGATGATCTCGAAGCGCTCCGGGTGGCCGCGATCTTTCTGAACCCGGCGCACCAGCTTGATCAACGCCTCGTTGGCTTCAGCGCCAGAGTTGCAAAAGAAGGCGCGCTCCAATCCGGAAGCTTCGGTCAGTTTTTCCGCGAGCTCGATCTGCGGCAGGGTGTAGAAGACGTTGGAGGTGTGCCACAGGGTGTCGGCTTGCTCCTTGAGCGCCGCCACCACCTGCGGATGACAGTGGCCCAGGGCGCAGGTGGCGATCCCGCCCAGCATGTCGAGGTAGCTCTTTCCATCCACGTCCCAAACGCGAGTACCTTCCCCGCGCTGCAACACCACCGGCTGTTGTCGGTAGTTCTGAAGCAGCGACGCGCGGGCTCGCTCCATGGCTTGTTGACTCCTGCTAGGGTTTCCCAACCAGGCACTCCTTTTCAAGGAACCGCTACAGAATATACCGCGACAAGTCCTCGTCCTTGAGGATTTCGGAAAGCTTGGCCCGCACGTCGGGGGCATCGATCCGCACCGTCCTCGCGGGCTGCTCGGACGCGGTGAAGGAAACTTCGTCCAAAAGCCGCTCCAGAACGGTGTGCAGCCGGCGTGCGCCGATGTTCTGAGTGCGCTCGTTGACTCGCTGCGCGATTCGAGCAATTTCCGTCAACGCGTCTTCGGTGAACTGCAGGCTGATGCCCTCGGTCGCCAAAAGCGCGGTGTACTGCCGGATCAACGAGTTCTTCGGCTCCTTGAGGATGCGAACCAGATCCTCGCCGCTGAGCGAGTCCAGCTCGACCCGTATCGGGAAGCGACCCTGGAGCTCGGGGATCAGATCTGAGGGCTTGGACACGTGGAAGGCGCCTGCGGCGATGAACAGGATGTGGTCGGTCTTCACCGGTCCATACTTGGTGGTGACGGTGGAGCCTTCCACGATCGGGAGAATGTCGCGCTGAACGCCCTCGCGGGAAACGTCAGGTCCGCCGTGGGTCCCCTCGCGATTGGCAATCTTGTCGATCTCGTCGATGAAGATGATGCCGCTGGTTTCCGCCCGGGTCACCGCCTCGCGGCTGACCCGGTCCATGTCGATCAGCCTCGCGGCCTCCTCCTGCTCGAGCATCTTCAAAGCCTCCGGCACCTTCGCCTTGCGCTTCTTGGTGCGGTTGAAGCCGGGCATGTTTTTGAAGAACTCCTGCAGGTTGACGCCAATCTCCTCCATCCCCTGGCCGCTGAAATTGCGCAGGAAGGTCACTCCGGCTTCGGAGACCTCGATCTCGATGTACTGATCGTCCAAGGTCCCGGCTCGAAGCTGAGCCCGCAGCTTTTCGCGATCCGGTTGGGAAAGTTGTGGCGGTGGCGGCGGAGGAGCAAACCCAAACCCCGGACGCGCCGCGGCGGAGCCGTGGCCCGAGAGCAATTCCACCAGGCGGTTCTCGGCCAGCTCGGCGGCGCGATCCTTCACCTTCTCGGTCTCCTCCTCCCGCACCAGCGAGACCGCGGCCTCGATCAGGTCGCGGACCATCGAGTCCACGTCGCGCCCCACGTATCCCACCTCGGTGAATTTCGAGGCCTCCACCTTGACAAACGGAGCCTGGGCGAGCTTGGCCAACCGCCTGGCGATTTCGGTTTTGCCGACCCCGGTCGGGCCGATCATGATGATGTTCTTGGGGTAAATTTCTTCTCGCAGATCGTCGCTCACTTGCTGCCGGCGCCAGCGATTTCGCAGCGCGATCGCCACCGCTCGCTTGGCCGCGGTCTGCCCGATGATGTAGCGGTCGAGCTCGCCCACGATTTCGCGGGGCGTCAGGTTGGAAGATCGGCTCAAAGTTCCTCGAACGACAAATTGGTATTGGTGTAGATGCAAATTTCGGCGGCGATCTTCATCGCGGTGGAAGCGATTTCCTTGGCCGACAGCGAAGTGTGGTCAAGCAACGCCCGCGCCGCCGCCAGCGCGTAGGGACCGCCGGAACCGACCGCCCCGATCCCAAAGTCCGGCTCGACCACATCCCCCGCCCCGGAGAGGATGAAGGTCTTCTCCTTGTCCGCGACCACCAGCAGCGCCTCCAGCCGCCGCAGGAAGCGATCAGTGCGCCAGTCCTTCCCCAGCTCGACGCAGGCGCGGGCGAGGTTTCGATGGTGCTCCTTGAGCTTGGCCTCGAAACGTTCGAACAAGGTGAAGGCGTCCGCGGTGCCGCCCGCGAAACCAGCGATCACGGTGCCGTCCCCCAGCCGGCGCACCTTCTTGGCGGTCGCCTTCATCACCGTCTTGTCGAGGGTCACTTGTCCGTCGCCGACGATCACTGTCTTGCCATCGCGTCGGACGCACAGAATGGTCGTTCCGTGGAGCATTCACTTGGTTTAACTGCGCGGCTTTCGCGCAGCAAGAGCGTGGGGATGCGCTTGGTCGTAGACGCGCTGCAGCTGCTCCCAGCTGACATGCGTGTAGCGCTGAGTGGTGGAGAGGCTCGCATGGCCCAACAGTTCCTGGATGCTGCGGACATCGGCGCCGGCTCCCAGAAGGTGGGTGGCAAACGAATGCCTGAGAGTGTGCGGGCTAACCTTGCGCACCAACCCACACCGACGCACGTAGCGATCCAGATGCCGCGCCACGCTGCGCTGGGTGAGCCGACCTCCGCGGTGATTCAAAAACAGCGCCTCTTGAAGCCGCGGCTGCGGCGCCTTCCTGAGCAGCTCGGGGCGGCGCGCCAAATAAGCGTCGAGGGCCGCTGCCGCTCGCACGTTGATCGGGCAAAGCCGCTGCTTCTTGCCCTTGCCCATCACCCGCAACACCCTGCCGTCCCGGTCAAAGTCGTCAAGCGACAAGCCGCACAGCTCGCTGACCCGCAATCCGCCGCCGTAAAGAACCTCGAGGATCGCCCGGTCCCGAGCCTCGAACGCGGTCGGTTTGGAAGGCTCCTCCACCAAGGCGAATGCCTCGTCCACGGGAAGAAACCGCGGCAGGTTGCGGGGCAGCTTTGGACTTTTCACCAGCTTCGCTGGATTGGAATCCATTTTCCGCTCCCGGACCAGGTACCGGTAGAACGACTTGACGCTCGCCAGCTTCCGGGCGCGCGTCGAGGGCTGGCGGTCGACCGAAAGAATCCCGAGAAAGCCGCGAATCGCGGCGTGGGTCGCGGTCAGCAAGGTGAGGTCCTGCCTCGCCAAATATCGACTGAACTCGGACAAATCGCGCGCGTAAGCGGCGATGGTGTGCGGGGAGGCCGCCTTGGCTGAAAGATGCTCCTTGAACGCGGTGAGCAGGGGCTCGGACACGGTCGCCCAAGTTCCTACGGGAAGGCGGCCTGGGCAAGAAACTAGGGAAGTTGATCCGCGAGGTAGACGCCGGCCTGCCTTTTGTTGCCCGCCAGGTAAATCAGCTTGGAGCCGTCGGCGGTGGCGAACAGCGGTGGCAACTGAATCTCTCGAGCCAGGGTCTGCCTCTGACCGTTCTTGAGGTTGTAGACCGCCAGATCATACGCCTGCACGTCCACGCGCGCGTAGGTGATCACCAGCCGCCCTTCGTCGTCGCTGGACCTGAAGGTGTAGATGCCCTCCAGAATTTTCTTTGCTTCGGTTTTCGGGTTCGCGAGATCCACCTGGTACAGATCGCAGGCGCGTCCCTCGCGAATGCAGTTGCTCCGGAAGAACAGGAACCGGTTCTTCGGCGAAAATCCGTAGCCGAAGACGCCCGGGTGCACCTTGGAGGCGCCTTCTTCCGCAGAGAGGTGGAGCATCAGGTCGACCGAGTACAACGGCTTGACGAAGCGCGAGAGAAAGGCCAGGTACTTGCCGTCGGCTCCCCAGGTGAAGTTCGGCACTCGATTGCCCAACCGCTTCGGCTTGCCGTCCGGCAGCGGGGTCTCGACCATGATTCCAGCGCGAGCGGCGTCGGTGTAGGAGTCCAGATAGGCGATCGCGCTCGAGTCCGGCGCAAACGAGAAGTCCACCACCTGGGTTCCGATTTTCCGCCCCGCGCCGCCCACCGCAGAAACGTACAGCTCGCCAGCATTTTCTTGATTTTTGTTTCCGACCCAGCCCAGCCAGCGTGCGTCCGGTGAGAAGGCAAAGAAGCCGCTCTTCGCCGCCAGCTTCTTGGCGGAGATCGACTCCACGCCCGAAGCGCGCTGGTCGGGATTCCGGAGGGAGGCGAGGTCGGAGAGGTGAAGCGCGTAGCCGGGCGGACCAGCGCTGCTCCTTTGAGCGAAAGCCACCGAGCGCGAGTCGGCCGCCACCAGGTAATCGCCCACCTGGGCCGCCAACTGCCACGTGCGCCCACCCTCGACCGGCGTCGCGAAAAGAGTGCTGCCGGCGGTGAGCTTGCGCCGGTACACCAACCATTTGCCGTCCGGCGAAAACTGAGCGTTCGAAACCTCGCCGGAGATGGACCGGGCGGCGTCGGTTCCCAAGCGCGCCAGCTTGAGAACGCCCTGATCCACGAACGCAATCCAGCTCGAATCCGGGCTGATCAGAAAGTAGCTCACCACCTTGCCCAGCTCGATGGGCCGCTTCTCGGTCGTTAAGTCGACGGCGAACAGCGATCCCGTTTGCTCCGAGGCGTTGTAGCCCATCAGAAAGGCGGCCCAGCGCGAGTCCGGGCTCACCAGGTATCCCCCGGGGACGTTGGTCACCCCGTCGCCGAGCTTGCGGGTTTTTTTGCCGTCGATCGACGAGGCGTACAGCGCGCCCAGGACCATCATCGGAGGCACGCCGCTGAGCTGGGGCTTGTGCGGCTCCAACAAGAAGAGTGCAAATTTTTTGTCTGGCGTGAGGCGAAGGTCCGCCGCCTCGCCCTTGGACAGCAGCGCGCCGCTGGGTTCCGCCCGCTGGGCGGCGCGCGCCCCCTCTGCCTTGCGGCAAGCGCAGACGAGGCAGATCGCCACCGCTGTCGCGCGCCCGATGCGGGTGGAGATCACGCGCTCTTCCGCTCCCGCGCGGGAGGCGTTGCCGCCCTCAGCCACGATGCAAAATCCTCTTTGGCGCGGCGCGCGTACCAGGCGCGCTTCTCCGATTTTCGCAACCGCGCCGGGGGAGGCGGGAACAGCCCGAAGGTGATGTTGGTGGGTTGGTAGGCATAGCCGGCTGGATGCGCTTCGCCGGTGATGTGGCGGTAGAGGGCCCCCAGGGCCGTGGTCGCCGGCGGCGGCTCAAACCGCGCGCCGCTTTGGCGCGCGCTCAGCGACATCGCCACCAGGTATCCGCAGGCCGCGGACTCGACGTAGCCTTCCACGCCGGTGATCTGCCCGGCGAAGAACAGCCGACGAAGGTCGCGCAAAGAAAGATCCTCGGCGAGCAGGCTGGGGGCATCGATGAAGGTGTTTCGGTGGATCTGGCCCATCCTCAGAAACTCCGCATTCGCCAAACCGGGGATCTGTCGGAACACCCGCTTTTGCTCTGGCCAGGTTAGCCGAGTCTGGAAGCCCACCATGTTGTAGGCGGTCGCGGCACGGTCCTCCATCCGCAGCTGCACCACCGCGTGGGGGGTGGCGCCGGTTCGTGGATCGCGAAGCCCCACCGGTTTCATCGGGCCGAAGGCCAACACCTGATCGCCGCGCTCGGCCATCACTTCGATCGGAAGGCAGCCTTCGAAGTACTTGGCTTCCTCGAACGGGTGCGCCGGCACCTTCTCCGCGGTTTTCAACAGGGCCACGAATTGTTGGTACTGTTCGCGGTTCATCGGCAGGTTCAGGTAGTCGGTCCCCTCCCCCTTTCCGTAGCGGCTCTGTCGAAACGCGCAGGACATGTCGATCGAGTCGGCCGATACGATCGGCGCGATCGAATCGTAAAAATAGAGTTTCTCCCCGACGTGTTTCTCGAGCTCAGCGGTGAGCGCGGCGGAGGTCAGCGGCCCGGTGGCGATCACCACCAGCCCCTCGGGCAGGCCGCGCGCCTCTTGCCGTTCGAGCAGAAGCTCTGGCAGCGAGGTCAGCGCTTGGGTGACCGCCTCCGAGAACTTGTCTCGGTCCACCGCCAAGGCGTCACCCGCGGGCACCCGGTTCCGATCGGCACAGGCCAAGATCAGCGAGCCGGCGGCGCGCAGCTCCCAATGGAGCAAGCCGATCGCATTCTCCGGATTGTCGGAGCGGAAGGAGTTGGAACAGACCAGTTCCGCCAGCCCATCGGTTCGGTGGGCGGGTGAGCGCTGCTGAGGCTTCATCTCCCACAGCTTCACCGGAATTCCCCGGCGGCAAAGCTGAAAGGCGCACTCCGAGCCCGCCAGGCCCCCTCCGATCACGCTGACCAATTCTTCCGCGACCGATTCCATCGGTTCAACCGCACCTCTGCTCGCGCGCCCCTCGGTGGGCCGTCTTCCCACCCCCGAGGTCGGGGGAATGCAAGTTCCAACCCACCGGTTCGATTCCTAGCTTTTGCGCACAACGCTCACCAGGGCGCAACTTGTTAAGGAGTGCAGAATTGAAAAGGTCCCGTTCGAGGGAATTACGGCGCATCCGAAAGCGACTCCTGGAGCGCCGAGCCGCAATCTTGGACGTCAACCGAGCTGCTCGCAAAGAATTCAATTCCTTGTCCACTCAGGATCGCGGACCCGAGTACGAGGAAAACGCTCAGGTCGCCCTCGCCGATTATACGCTCTACAAGCTCCTCGACACCCAAATGCAGGAGTTAAAAATGATCGATGCCGCACAGACCCAGATCGAAGAAGGGACCTTCGGCCGATGCATCGAGTGCGACCGGGAGATCTCGATCGAGCGGCTGCGGGCTCTGCCCTACGCCCTGCTGTGCCAGGAGGATGCGAGGCGCCGCGAATCGGAGCAGTTGGCGAGCGGAGCAAGCCTGCCCTCGCTCTAGTCCGGCTCCTTCTGGACCACCACGAAGCGGTAATTCTCCAGCTCGTTTTGCCCGGCGGTGTACAGCACCGTGAGTAGCAGATCGTAGGGAATTCTGCGATCCCCGATCACCGACATCTCGTGGCTGAACGGGGCGGCTGGGTTGCGATCGGCGATGTACTTGAGCTTGTCCACTTCCTTCTTGAGGGCCCGATCCAGAGGCAGCACCAAGCGCCCCTTCAACTGCGAGCGGGGAATCGCGCCGCCCACCAGATCGACCACCGCGCGATCGCCCACCAGAATGTTCTTTGGGGTGATCGTCACCGCCACGGTGTCCTTGGGGGTCGACCGGGTGGTGGACAGCGGAGGCCGGACATCCTCTGAGGCGGTCATCGCGATGTTCGAGGCGGAATAGGACTTCAGCAGAAACACCAGGATGATGGTCATCATGTCCATCATCGGCACGATGTTGAGCTCGCGAATTTCGCCCTCGGCCTGGCGCTCCTTGCGTTTTTTTCGCGCCATTCCCGCCCGGAACATCATCCGAAAGCGGTCGTCGGAGCTGGCGGAGATCTGAGCGGGTTCGGTCATCGAGGGTTAGAGCGCGGCCAAGGTGACGTCCGGGAACAAGATCTTCCGCTCCCGCCCGGGAACCTCGCGGATCGCGTCCATCGTCTGGATCAGGGTTTCGTAGGGAATGTCGGCCTCGGCGCCGACGATCACCTTCGTCTCCTGCGGAAACGCGTTCTTGATTTCCACCATCTTCCCGGTCAGCGCGGAAAAGTCGTACGAGCCACTCCGGTTGGGGATGGTGGGCTCTCCAGAGGTATTGGGCGCCGGCTGCTGCCCCTCTCCCTGTTGACCCAGCACCGCTCCGGTTCCCGCCACGAAGAAACCCTTCTTCGACACCAAGACGGTGAGCAGCAATTTCGGAACGTCGGCGTCGGGGTTGATTCCGGCGGCCGGCCCGCTGTAGTTCGGAGCGCTCACGTTGAGGATTCCAAACGCCGCGAGCCCGGTCATCGACAGCAGCATGAAGATGATCAGGTTCATCAGGATGTCGAGATAGGGGACGATGTTCAGCTCGCCGCCCTCCGCCTCTTCCTTGGGCCGCAGCTTGCGTCTGGAAAAGTAAAAGGCCATCAGAACTTCTTTTCGAAGTCCCCGGTGGTTGCCTCGCCGGCGTTGCGCCGGGCGAGCAGGTTCTCCAACTTGAGGGCGTTGAGCTCGACCACTTCCACCATCCGCTTCGAATAGGCGGTGAGAAAGAGGTGGAAAATGATGCAGGTAACCGCGATCGACAGACCGAACGCGGTGTTGTTCATCGCCTCGGAGATACCGGCGGAAAGCAGCGCCTGCTTTTGATCCGCGGGTACGTTGCCCAAAGAGCGGAAGGTGCCGATCAGACCGGTGATGGTTCCGATCAGTCCCACCAGGGTCGCGATGTTGGCGAGCGACCAGAGCCAGGGAATGCGGGTCTGCACCGCCGGAACGTTCTCGACGATTGCTTCCTCAACCGCCTTGGCGACTTCGATCTCCCCGCGCGTGGCGCGGGTCAGTCCGGCGCGAATCACCTTCGCCAGCGGGGCGTTGGGGGCGGCGCCACAAAGCTTCACCGCCCGCTCCAGGTTGTTGGTGAGCACCAGCTTGGTGACCTGCTCCATGAACGGAGGGGCGTTGAGGTTGTAGCGGAACATCAAGGTCACCGTGCGCTCGACGATCACCGCCACCGCGCAGGCCAACCAAAACACGTTCACGTACATGAACGGGCCGCCGGTTTGGAAGAAGGTCTTCACCGAATCCACCATCGTGGAATTGGTGTGAGGAGCGGCGCTGCTCACGAGCTTCACGAACTCATTTGCCAGAGGGCAGATCAACGGGACGTCCTTTCGCGGCTCGACGGCCACGGCCGGGCCGCAGACTTGGGAGGGGAAACGCCGGAGATTATGGAAAGACGCCGGAGACCCTGTCAACGAACGATCAGGGCCAGGTTCCTGAAATCGTGTGGGTTTTTAGGCGACCGAGGAGGTGGGAGAAGCGCTTGAGCTCTCCGGCGAGCGGCGGTAGGCGCAGTCCTTGTTGGGGCAGGCGATGTACGGCCCCTCTTTCTTGGAATACTTCTGGAGCAGATACGGCGAGCCGCAGGAGGGACAGGCCTCCGGCAGCGGCCGATCCCAGAGCGCGAACTTGCAATCCGGGTAGCGCGCGCAGCCGAAGAAAAGCTTGCCTCGCCTGCTTCGCCTCTCGGTGAGGTAGCCCTGTTTGCACTCCGGGCAGCTCACGCCGATGGAGATCGCCTTGGCATTCTTGCAGTCGGGATAACCCGAGCACGCCAAGAACCTGCCAAAGCGGCCTCGCTTGATCACCATCGGGCGACCGCATTTTTCGCACTTCTCGTCGCTGACCTGCTCCTCGACGACCACGATCTTGCCGTCGACTTCCTTGAAGTCCTTGGTGTTCTTGCAGTCGGGATAGCCGGTGCAGGCGAGAAAGCGGCCCATTTTTCCCCACTTGATCACCATCGGGTTGCCGCATTTGTCGCAAACCACGTCGGTCTGAATTTCCTCGCGCTTGACGTCGCGCATCTCGACTTCGGCCTTTGCAAGGTCCTTCTTGAACGGGCCGTAGAAGTCGCGGAGGACTTTTTTCCAGTTCATCTCGCCGTCGGAGACCTGGTCCAGCTTCTCCTCCAACCCGGCGGTGAAGGTGACGTCCATCTCGGTGGGGAAGTGCTTCACCAGCTCTTCGTTGGTGATCCGACCCAATTCGGTCGGATGTAAACGGCCCTCGATCTTCTCCACGTACTTCTTCTCCTGGATGGTGGAGAGAATGGTGGCGTAAGTCGACGGCCGGCCGATGCCTTTTTCCTCGAGCTCTTTGACCAGCGAGGCCTCGGAAAAGCGCGGAGGGGGCTGGGTGAAGTGCTGTTCGTGCAGCAGCTGGAGCAGCTTGAGGATCTGACCTTCGGACAGAGGCGGCAGCGCTCCGCCCTCATAGTCGCCGTCTGCAGTATCGGTCTTCTCACGCTCCGCTTCCTCCTCGGGCGTCAAGGTGGCGCCGTAGACCGCGAGGTAACCAGGAAACTTCAGCACCGATCCATTGGCGCGAAACGTCGCTCGCCCCGCGTCGATCTCGGCGGTGGTCTGATCGTACACCGCCGGCTTCATCTGGCAGGCGACGAACCGATTCCAAATCAGCTCGTAGAGCCGAAACATGTCCGGATCGAGAAATGGCTTCACCCGCTCCGGCGGATACTCCTGGGAAGTGGGCCGAATCGCCTCGTGGGCATCCTGCGCCGCCTTCTTCGATTTGAACTCCACCGCCTGCTCCGGCAGATACTCTTCGCCATAGCGAGAGCGGATGGTATTTCGCACTTCCGCCACCGCCTCGGCAGAGAGCCGGGTGGAGTCGGTGCGCATGTAGGTGATCAGCGCCGTCTGCCCTTCGTCGCCCAGCTCGATGCCCTCGTAGAGGCGTTGAGCCAGGGTCATCGTCTTCTTCGGCGAGAAGTAGAGGCGAGTCGCGGCTTCCTGCTGCAGCTTCGAGGTAATGAAGGGCGCCGGCGCGTTTCGCCGCCGTTCCCGCCGCTCAACCTTGGAAACGGTGAACACCGCGTCCTTGAGCTCATCCACCAGGGACTGGGCGGCTGCGCCGTCCGCCACCTCGGCCTTCTCGCCGTTGAGCTTCCAAAGCTTGGCCTTGAAAGGCGGCGGCTCGGAGGCTTCCAGCTGGGCTTCGATCGTCCAGTACTCGCGAGGGACAAAGGCCTTGATCTCGTCCTCGCGTTCCACCACCAGCCGGACCGCCACCGACTGGACGCGCCCTGCGGACAAGCCCCGCCTTACTTTTTCCCAAAGCAGCGGAGAGATCTGGTAACCCACCAGGCGATCGAGGATCCGGCGCGCCTGCTGCGAGTCGTAGTTGTCTTGGTTGAGCTCGGTGGGCTGGGCAATCGCCTTCTGAATCGCGTTCTTGGTGATCTCGTTGAACAGGACCCGCCGCGCCATCGGGTGAGAAATCTCCTCGCTGATGTGCCAGGCGATCGCCTCGCCCTCGCGGTCGGGGTCGGTGGCGAGGAACACCTCGTCGGCTTCCTTGGCGTAGCGCTTGAGCTCGGCCAGGACTTTCTCTTTGCCCTTGATGACGTGGTATTCGGGCTTGAAGTCCTTCTCGAGGTCCACCCCCATTCGGCTCTTGGGCAGATCCTTGACGTGGCCGACCGAGGCCTTCACGGTGTAGCTGGCACCCAGGTACTTTTTGATGGTCTTCGCCTTCGCCGGCGATTCCACCACCACGAGGTAGTGCGGCTTGCGGGCCTTGCCGCGTTTGCCGGCACGCGCGACGAGCTTGACCACGCCGGCGGCGCGCTTGGCGGAGACCGGCTTGGTCGCCGCCCGTGCTCGTGCTGTGGTCACTTTTCTAGTCCTCGACATTCCCGCTCCTCGTCAAACCTTCTCGTAAAGCTTTCCTGGATGCTGAATGATTAGCCCCATCAATTCCAGTTCGCACAAACCGCTAATCAAATCCGCCGAACGCATTTGGCAAGCTTCTCCCACCTCGTCTAAGGATCTGGGGAAGCGATCGAGGGCCTCGTAGGCGAGGCGCGCATTGGCGGAAAGTTGTTGGAAGTCAACGGGTTCGCGACCTACCGGCGCGGTGAGTACCGGATCCATCCGAAGTGCATCGAAGATGTCTTTTGGCTCCATCCAAAGCTTGGCGTCCCCTTTTCGGATCAAGGCATTGCAGCCATGCACGTCCGGGTTGTTCGATTCTCCGGGCATCGCCAGCAACGGCCGGCCCTGCTTGACCGCCGACCGCGCGGTGTGCAGCGCACCCGATTTTTCCCCGGCGCGCAAAATGAGCACTGCGTCCGCGGCACCGGAGATCAACCGATTCCTTCGCGGAAAGCTCGCGGAGGTGGCTCGCACTCCCATCGGCAGCTCGGTGTAGAAGGTTCCTGCGCCGCCGAGAAAACCCGGCAGCAATTTCGCCTGCGCGGAGTCCAGCTCGTCGAGCGCGGAACCGACGAACGCCCAAGTTTCTCCACCCGCCTCGAGCGCTCCGAGGTGACAGGCAGTGTCCACGCCCTGCGCCGCGCCGGAAACGATTCCAACGCCCGCGGAGGCGATCTCCTTGGCGAGGTCCTTGGCCAGCGTTTCGAAGTCGGACTTCGGATGCCGACTCCCGACCATCGCCAGGCGCCGGCGCGCCGGG
>Ga0126384_10000021_pt1 | contig 50607 bp, 41 predicted proteins | sample PanSoiMetPlot_36_FD_92543 | JGI IMG/M metagenome (GOLD analysis project Ga0126384, IMG submission 92543) | Tropical forest soil microbial communities from Panama - MetaG Plot_36 | ecosystem: Environmental > Terrestrial > Soil > Tropical forest > Bulk soil | place: Panama | collected 2016-02-17 | reverse complement strand
CAAAGTTGCCGGCGAGAACATCGTGGAAGCGTTCGTGATGGAGACTGAGAAATTATTGGCTGAGGGAGCGGCAGCGAAGGCGGAACCCGAACCGGAGCCCGAACTCGTCACGATCGAACGGTAAGTCAACACTCAAGACAGATTAGCCGCGGATAAACGCGGAAAGCGCGGATCCGAACACTTTTTCAAATCCGCGTCATCCGCGTTTATCCGCGGCCATTTCTTTTCTCGGGTCCCGATTATTCAGCCATTGAGAGGAAGAGCGCGTCGGTAGCGACCTTGCGATTTATATTTACAATCAACTGCTCGCGCAGTAACTCAATCTCGTCAATCCAGCGCTGTGCATCGACGCTCGTCAATCGCTCGGCAATCTTTGCCACCCTGCTCGCCTGATCTTCATTAACGATGTTTGCGTCGCCGAGTTTAAGCACCCATGCGTCGCGAATCAGGGCCTCGAGAATGTCCAGCATCTCTTCGTAATCATCCTTGTACCTGGCGCTGGTAAGCTCTTCCGACACCGTTAGCAACTGCTGCCGATCGCGCGTGACCGTCAATGCCTCGAGCACACGCAGCATCACCGCTCGCCGCGCCTCGTAATCTGCAAGATCTTCGTGTAACGCTCGCGCAATGCTGCCGCCTGCGAGGCGCGCACGCAGTGGGAGGTCCTTCGTCTTCGCGTCTTTGCTTTGTTTCAGATAGTCCTCGATTTCAGTGACCGTCAGCGGTGAGAAGCGAACGACCTGACAACGCGAGCGAATCGTGGGCAGGAGCATCGCGGGCCGGGAAGTAATTAGAACGATATGCGAGGTTCGTGGTGGCTCCTCAAGTGTTTTCAAAAGCGCGTTTGCGGAAGGCTCGTTGAGCTTGTCGGCCTCGTCAATCAGGAATACACGAGCCTTTCCTTCAAACGGCCGGTAATTCGCTTCGCGCTCGATTGAGCGCATCTGGTCGACCCTGAGAATCCGCTTTGGCGCCATGACCATCGCCACGTCGGCATGGTCGGTTCTGATCAGCTGCTCCCAATCTTCAGCCTTATCTGTTTGCGGGTAGTTGAAACGAGCGATACGTTTGCACGAGGAACATTCGTCGCAAGCTTCTACACCCTTCGGTGAGCGACAGTTCAAAGCCTTGGCGAGTTCGACGGCAAAAAGCTTCTTGCCAACGCCATCGACACCGGTAAACAGCAGCGCACCGGGAACTCGGCCGGACTCAAGCATGCGCTTGAGCAAGTCCTTCACATTCTGATTACCAGCGAGTTTATTGAACATTGCGAGCCTCAAGAAATTCTACTACCAGCTCCTTTACGCGCGCATGAGTCTCTTCGACGGATCGGGTAGTTTCGATTATCTTCACGCGCTCAGGCTCGGCCCTCGCAATTGCGAGATAAGCATCACGTACGCGCGCGTGAAACTCGATATCTTCCGCATCAAGTCGATCAGTTTCCTGTCGCTCAGTAGTGCGCTTCTTCGTGCGTCGCCCGCCTTCAGAAACCGGTAGATCAAACAACAAAGTCAAATCCGGTTTCAAACCATCGGTAGCCAGCGTGACCATTTCAGAGATCAGCTCGCCGGGAAAGCCACGTCCCGCTCCCTGGTATGCGACCGTTGCGTCCGAATACCGGTCTGACAGGACTATGTGTCCTGCCTCAAGCGCTGGTCGCAACATGATGCGAACATGCTGTGCACGATCTGCCGCAAACACCAGCAGCTCGGTGAGTGGATCGACATGCTCCTGCGAATCGAGCAGCGCAGCTCGCAAGCGCAATCCAAGCGGAGTGCCTCCCGGCTCGCGAGTGGTTACGACATCGTGCCCTTGCACCCTGAGATGACTTGCCAACAACCGCAATTGAGTTGATTTGCCGCTGCCATCAATTCCTTCGAATGTTATGAACGTACCCTTCATGTCTTTCAACTTTACGGTCGCTTCAGGCGGACGGAGACATCAAGTCTCCCAACAGAAACTAAGCTACTGGAGATTTGTTCCTGAGATCACGATCCGGATGGACCAGCGCTTGGCGGCATTGCTTCGGCGTGTGGTGCGTCGGCAGTTTGACCTCGAAATTCGCCGGCGACGCGCTTTACCACTGTAATCGTGGAAATGGCATGTTTGAAAACCAGCTGCTCCTGCGACCCTGATTCTAAAAGCACGGAGAACTTATCGAAACTACGAATCTTGCCGAGGAGTTTGGCACCGCTAAGCAGATAAATAGTGACTACGGTCTTTTCGCGACGAATGGTATTTAAGAAAGCGTCTTGAATGTTCTGCGGCGCCGCTTTTCCGTCGGACATGACCCACCTTGCCAAAATTGAAAATCGGAGTCTTCCAGAGTACATCAGGCTCAATCGGCTGACAAGAGAATGGTGTCACGAGGTGGTGTCATAAATTTCAGTTTCTTGTGACCAAACTGTTAGTTTTTTGGGCCCGTCTTAGGCGAACGCGAGCAGCGCGACTACGACCCGAACTCCATCTCGCGAGCGCCTCTACGCGCCCTGATATTGGATTGTGTGCTCCTAAATCCGCAATCCGCATTCAGCAATCCGCAATCGACAACTCCGCAATCTGCAATTTTGGGGCTTTCAGCTATTGTGTGCTAGATTCTGACGCAGGTAACTAGTCCCTCACGAATATCCACCAAGGAGCTTTTCATGGCCGCAAAGATCGAGCCGCTTCTAACGATTGAAGATCTGGAAGCCTGCCCGGACGATAGCAATCGCTATGAACTCATTGGAGGGGAACTATTCGTGTCTCGAGCGCCCGCAGTTGAGCACCAACTAATAGTCCAAAACATCCAAAAATACTGGTTAGCCTATCTGGAGCGGAAGCTAGTAGGTACGATTGTGGCCGGCGCCGGCGCAGTGCTGGACCAGCATGATGCGGTGATTCCTGATCTTGTTTTTGTACAGAATGAACGCTGGTCCACCATTGTTAGAAACGGACGATTCGTTGGACCGCCCGACATTGTGGTGGAAGTGGTTTCGCCCGGCATCGAGAATCAGCGGCGCGATCGATCCGTGAAGCGTCAGCTCTACGCGAAATACGGCGTTCGTGAGTATTGGATCGTAGATTCAGAGAATCGCTCCATCGATATTCACCGTCTTGCTGGCGCAAACCTGAAGTTAATTTGTACACTGCAAGACAGAGATGAGGTTACCTCGCCACTCCTTCCTGAATTTCGTCTGCAGGTTTCGATGGTCTTTATTTGTCCGGCACAGGGTTAACACTTGCGCTTCTCTCGAGCTCAAATTATTGGCGCACTCATGCTGCTTGCTGTTATTTGGATTGTTATAGCCTATCGATTGCTGTTTGCTCGCGCGTGAGTTCTCCAAACAAAAAGCCGCCCGTCCTCGCCGTTGTTGGGCCCACCGCGTCGGGCAAAAGTGCGCTGGGCATCTTCCTCGCACTTCAGCTGCAAGGCGAGATTATCAATTGCGATTCGGTACAGATCTATCAGGAAATCGAGATCGCTACTGCCAAGGTGCCGGTTGCGGAACGACAGGGCGTACCACATCATCTGCTTGACTTCGTTGCCCCCGCGGTCAATTACACTGCCGGCGACTGGGCAAGGCGCGCGGTGCAAACGATCGAAGAGATCGAGGCGCGTGGCAGAGTACCTTTGCTAGTCGGAGGAACCGGATTCTATCTGCGAGCTTTGCGGCTTCCGTTTTTCAAGAGTCCGCCAACCGATGTAGAGCTTCGTGAACGTCTCACCAAGATTCGCCAACGACATGGACCAGAACATCTACACGGAATCTTACGGCGGTTGGACCGCGTGAGTGCAGCACATCTGTTTCCGCGTGATTGGCCGCGAGTGCAACGTGCAATTGAGGTATACCTGCAAACAGGCAAACCTATGTCCGAGCAAAAAGATGTTAGGCCCGACCCTCATGAAAGCGCTCGCCGGCTGCGCATCCTTGCGCTCAATCCGCCGCGAGCAGAGTTATACCGACGGATTAATGAGCGAACCGAAACCCACTTTGCGGCAGGCCTGGTCGAGGAAGTGCGAGGCCTGCTCGCCAAAAACGTGCCGGCCAATTCGACAGCGCTGGGCGCGCACGGATACTGGCGAGTGGTTGAATTGCTTGAGGGAAAACGCGATCTCGCAAGCGCCGTCGAGCAAACCAAACTCGACATACGCCACTATGCGAAACGTCAGCTGACCTGGTTTCGTCACGAGCCTGACGTCGAATGGTTCGAAGGCTTCGGCGAGGACAAAAACCTACAAGAAGAGGTACTGAGATACCTGCTGAAGAAGCCAGGGAGCTGAACTCGGGACGACTTAGCCACAGATGCGCACAGATAGAACACGGATCGGGAAAGACAACAAGCACGTTCAAGAATCCGTGTCTCTCCGTGTGTCTGTGGCTATTCTCTTGTACGCACTCGCAGGTCGGGTTTTAACGCAGAGCGACTCTCGCCATCAAGCCGAGCGCCCAGAACACGATGTCGAGAATCGCTATGACCTTTGCGGCTGTAGCTAGCCCGCGTTTGTCCTGGGCAACTTGGTAGATGTCCATTGTTTCCAGCGCCGAATTAGCTTTCCGATACGCCAGAATGCCTAGAATGAACCCGAAACAAAAGATGCCAATGATACTCATGATCAAGGCGTTCTTGGCGTCATTGGCTGCCTCGCTAGCTTTCTGAGACACCACGTAAGGAGGATATGCTGACTCGGCTGACGGTGGCGGCGGTGCGGTGAACGGTTGGTTAATGTACGGGGGTTGTTGTGACACTGATTAAGTTTCCTTTCTGCGAGTGAGTGGAAAACGAAGGGTACCGGAAAGATAGCTCTGTTTAAGTTATTGAGCAGCTTCTTGCTTTAAAGTGCCCTGGTTAGAGGATAGGTGGAACAACGGAGAGTAAGACTACTAATAAGCCTTGGTAATTTCAATACCCGTGTAGTAGGTCTTCAGAATCTGAGCATAAGTCATTCCCTGACGCGCCAGGCCATAAGCGCCGACCTGACACATGCCGACGCCATGTCCCCAGCCTCGGCCTGTGAAGATAAAGGCCGCGACTTTTCCGTCCGTGTCATACTTTCTATCAATCACAAAGAGTTGTTCGCGCAGGCCCAGAGCTGAGCGAATACGTCCACCGCGAACGTGTGCAATACCATCTGTGCCGATGACCTCTAGGTCAGTCACACGCCGTGAGGAGCCTCGCGATGCGACGCGGAGATCGACGAGCGAGCCAATTCCCTGTGCAGCTCGTCCTAAGCGCGCACGCACCGCCCCAGGCGACAACTCGTTAGTCCAGTTGCTGAACGGTGAAAAGCGATCTGCTGCTGCTCCACCGGTGGCGGGTCGCACCTCGAGATAATCCACGCTTCCAGCGCTGTTCACGTGGTATGTAACTGCCTCGCCTCCTACCAGCGCTACGGAACGAACGGGATAAAGTGAGTCACCAAGTTGCCGGAAGAGGTAAACATCAGAACTCACACGGAAGGGCTGGTCCTTTCCTTTGGCTAAACGAAGTATTAGGGTTCCGTCCGTAGCCGGTCGAGTTGTTCCTTTTTGTAATTGGAGCACGTTACGGCTTTCCAGAAGACGAGCTATTGCTCTCAAGACGCGGGCATGCGACAGAGCCTCGCGTGGCCGCAGGCTCAGATCCGGAAGCACGGAAAGATAACCATCGCGAACCAGCAGAGCTACATCAGCTCTATTTGCGGCCGGGACATCATCAGCATCGCGAATTGCCAAAAAGTACTCAACGTCGCTGTTGTTTAAGAGTGTGTCGGCGCGACTCTCGCCGAAAACAGCGCGGCTTAATGCGGTCGCAAACTCGGGTGGACGGTTGACGTTCTCGGTCATCGACGGCAACGCCTGGCGATTCCAGCTCGCTACGGTTGCGAGCCAGGTTCGCACCTCACCGGCAGAAGCGGGCGCTGCCAACCAGGAATCTGAGATTCGAGCCGGAAGTCCTGCCAGACCGTGGACAGCAAGTTCAGCGGACATGCGCGCCATGGGAAGGTACTGTTCCTCCTTGAGATCGGCGAGCTCGCGACCGGTCTTGATGGTGAATGATCCGAGTCCGCGGCCTTCAATCGAACATTCATGAGCATGCAGATAAGGAACTTCTTCATTGAAAATGTTGCGCGCGTCTTCCGTCCGGCCCCCGCAGGTGGAGGTGTAAAGCGCATTGATAGGCTGACCGGCGTACGTGGCGACTAATCCGCGAGTCTGTTCAACTGCGAGAGTCGACAGTGATTGCTCCGAGCTGAGACCCCGATAAACCTGAGATCGAGTCGTGGGCAGCAGGTCAAAGCCCTGTGACAAAAACTGGCCGCGATTCCTGAGGGCATAAGTTCTAGCAGCAATCGCTTGTGCCTTGAGTGCTTCGAGTGCGGGCCAACCGCCAGGAGACAGTTCGTTAGCAACGACACCGCGAACGTAGTCTTCCAGGCCGATTACATTGACCACTGTAAGCAGGCCACGCGTATTGGCGAAGACTTCGATACGTCCGCGATAGGGCTTGTCGTTGAAACGCACCGGCGCTTTTGCTTCGTCATCGGAGGCAAACAGAACCGGGGCACTCGAGCTGAATAATTTCGAGTTTGTCGGTGAAGAGGCAATCAACTCGCGTGTGGTAACGGTGCTGCGAGCTGCCGCCAGCCGAACGTAGGGACGCGCTACCGGAGATGTCGTTCGAACAGTGCTCGACGCTTGAGTGGCGGTTGGTTTGAGTTGAGCGTTTGGCCCAGGCTTGGGTTGGGCGGTTGCATTCTGCGTTGGCGGAGAAGCTTCGGTCGGGGGCGTGAGATCTACGACTGTGGCTGCGAAGCCGGCGTCTTCCAAGCGCATTTGCGCAATCTCAGCGCTTTCGCGGGAACGGCGCGGCCCAATCAACAATCCCCACGTCTGTGTCTCAACATCCAGCACAAATTGGCATTGTTCGGAAGTTGCCTCGCGAATCAACTTTGCCTGCTTTTCTGCTTCGGCGCGCGAAGCGAGGCCGGCCATTCTGAGACTAAAGTACTCCTCTATCGGCGGAGGCGCCGAGAGTAAACGTGCCTCTATGCGGACGCGCGCGACGTCAAGCGGAGCGAATGTCTGCGCCAGGTCCGTGGCCGTAAGCAGATGTGAGTTCGTTGAGACGCTGGCCGAACGAACATCCGTCGCAAGCGCGATGCGCATCAACGGCTCTGTGCCACTGATCGACGTCGTAAGAACATTCCCATCTGCGATTGGCGTGTTCCGTACTTGCCACTCCTTTGCCGGTGTTTGGGAGCTTGAGGAAACATCAGCATCTGCCGCGGCCGTGGAATGCTTCGCATCACTTTGAGCAGCAGCTTGAGGCTGAACTCGGCGCGGACGTATCTCGTCCCGCGGCTCCTGCGCAAAGACGAATCCGGACAGCAGAAGGGAAGTGGAAAGGAGGAGAGTTACAGCTTTTGAGACGGCGATGTCTCGCATGTAGGGCCTGTTATGGGCGACAGAGACTCAGGGGCCGCGAGGCAATAGTACTACAGTTCGACGTTTTGTGAAGAATTAGATTCAAGGCCACAGATAAACACAGATAGAAACGGAATAGAAAAACTGTAAAAGGATCCTAATAATCCGTGTCTATCTGTATTTGCGTGTGACCGCTCCTGTCTTACTGGCTGCTGAGTTGTTTCATTTTCACGTAAGCGCTGCGGTTGAGTGCATTCAATTCCAGGCAGTGCTGGTACATTTAGCTGGTGGGCAGGCCAATTCGTTCCAGCAATGTACCCGGCGATATCTCGAGAGGTTCTTGTCCCCTACGAAAAATACGAGCGCCCGAAGATCCTTTCAGCATCATGGATGAAGCTTCGATCCGCAACATCGCTCCTTCTCGCAGTCCTATTACGGGTGATTCATTTTCTTCCAAAAATTGAATCAGACGCTCTGCACGAGTTTCGCCCATGTGCGTTGAATTCGGATCGGCGTCGAGGTAGTGTGCATTAATCTGAAAGGGAACCAGGCTGAGAGCGTCGAACGATGGCGGCTCGACAATTGGCATGTCGTTGGTCGTCTTTATGGTTGGTGCTGCGACAACGGAACCAGCGCTCGCGCCAATGTAGAACATACCGTCAATAACTCTGGAGCGAATGAGGTCTAGCAGGCCAAGATCGTAAAGCTCTTTGAGCAAGCGAAACGTGTTGCCTCCGCCGATGAAAATAGCATCAGCCTCTTTGACTGCTGCTTTTGGATCGGCGGCTGAGTGCAGCGAACTCAGCTCATATCCCATTTGTTGAAAGCGCCGCCGTGCGGTCGCGGCATATCCATCTCTGTCGTGAAGCGCGAACGGAACAAACACCAACCGCTCGGCATTGCCGAGAAAATCCCGGATCTCAGTGGTCGCATATTCAAGGTATCCACTACCGTGAACAGTCGAACTACTTAGAAGCAGGAGCCTCTTGGGAATCATGACGTAATTCTGTTCTTTGTACTTTGCAATGCCTTCTGCCCTCACACGGTACAAAGTACAAAGAACAAAGCACAAAGTACTGATTGTGTTCCTTCGGTGTGCAGCATCGCCAGCCGAACGCGTCGAATGCGACGCCGTTCAGTACGCTCGACTGTAAATCGCGAACCGTTGTACTCGATGGATTCGCCCGCGTTGAGCAGCCGCCCTGCCTGGGCCATCAGAAATCCCGCAAGTGTCGTGTAGTCGCCGCGTTCCGGTAACCTAAGTTTCAAAGTGCGATTGGCATCACGCACTGCCAACATGCCATCGAGCAGGTAACCGTCGCCGTCCTTCACTATCTGCGCGCGCAATTCCGTGTCATATTCATCATTGATTTCGCCGACGATCTCTTCGAGCAAATCCTCCAGCGTAATAATGCCTTCCATGCCGCCGTGCTCGTTTACTACGCAAGCCAGGTGGGCCCTCGTCTGCTGCATTTCTTTCAGGACGGCACCCAATCGCGCTGTTTCTGGAATAAAAACCGCCGGATGGAGAAGACGTTGCAGATCGAACGCAAGGCTACTGTTTTCAAGATAAGGTTCAAGGTCCCTTCTGAACAGCACGCCGAGGACAGCATCAATCTTTTCCCGATAGACGGGCAGACGAGAATAGGCGAGCTCTCGAAACGCTTCGCGAGCTTCACCGAGAGTTGCTGTAATCGGCAGGGCTGATACAGCAGTGCGCGGAATCATCGCCTCGCGCACCGTAGTGTCGGCGAAGTCGAACACGCGGTTGATCAAACGCCTTTCATCCGATTCCAAATGTCCGCTCTGATGCGAGGCTTCGATCAATTGCCGCAACTCTTCCTGTGTGTAGATGGAAGCATGTTCGCTCGCGGGATGAAGACCGAGCAAACGAACCGTTCGTGTCCCCGCCCAATCAAGCAGCCAGATGGGCCAGCGAAATACTTTGTAAAAGACTTGCAGCGGTCGCGCGATCGCTAATGCGATCTTCTCTGTCCTTTCGAGCGCGAGAGTCTTCGGCGCAAGCTCCCCAATCACGATATGGAGAAAAGTAATGAGCGTGAATGCCAGCGTGAATGCAATTGTGTGAAGCCACGCTTCCGAGACCCGCCCGGCGAGCGGCCCCTCAAGCAGGTGCGCGAACGCCGGCTCGCCGATCCAGCCAAGCGCAAGTGAAGCCATAGTGATGCCGAGCTGCGTCGCTGATATGTAAGCATTCAGATTGTCCAGCAGATCAAGAAGCAGATGCGCGCGCCGGTTACCTGCCTGGGCCAGCGTTTGAATACGCGACCTCCGGATGCCCACCAGCGAAAACTCCGAGGCTACAAAAAACCCGTTTGCGAGAACGAGAAGAATAACGATGAAAATGTATAGAGCTGTAAGCACGTTTGAAATATGCTAGTTTGTCAAAGCGCAAAGCGCAAAGAGCAGAGGACTGAGAGCTGGGGGCCAAGAACAAAGTACAAAGTACAAAGCATACGTAGTTGAGTAGGTGGCTACGGACGCAGACTAACACTTTGCGTTACATTTCAGTGGTGGAGGTGGTGGTTAATGCAAGATTTACCGGTGGCATGCAGCCTCACTGGGCCAGAGTTGCAGGAACGCCGCAGCCGCTTGTTGGAGAAGGTGGCTGCAGCCATGCAGGAAGTTAAGGAACTCGAGAATGGCTTCGCTTACCGCTTTCCGCCTGATGAAGACTGGATTCAAGTGCTCGCGAATTTGATAGCGCTAGAACGCCAATGCTGTCCGTTTCTTGAATTTGACCTTCGTCTCGGGCCGGGGCAGGGACCAATTTGGCTTGAGCTAACGGGCCCGGAAGGAGCTAAGGAGTTTCTGACAACGTTGTTTTCAGTTAACTAGGCGACTCCAGCATTAGGCGTCTCAAGGCAAGGAACTTAGACGTAACTAAAACGTCACTCAATTGTCACGACTATATTTCGACAAAATTGTTGCGACGAAAGAATGCACTTTCCGAACTTCCTCCACCTGTGGTATAGACGTGCAACCCCAAATAAGCGAATAACAGAAACGGTAATGGCATCGAGGCCGAATGCAGCGTCCCCCGCTGAAGAGGTTACGCCTCTTGTGGGAAGGTGCATAAATGAGCAGAAAAACCCGTCTCGGCTTCTTCTCCCTGCTGCTGGTGATCCTCGCGGCACCTGGTTGCCTGCCTAAACCACCGGCCGAGACCGGCGGGGTCAACATTACACTTTACGGTTTCTCTGTGATGAAAGAGTCGCTTGAGAAAGCGATTTATCCGGCCTTTACTGCAAAATGGAAAGCTGAGCACGGCCAGGACGTTCGCTTTACTTCTTCCTTTGCCGGTTCTGAGACGGTGACCAATCAAATCCTGCAGGGTGTCAGCGCCGAAGTGGGAATCTTTTCGATCGATCGCGACCCACAACGACTGAAGGAAAAGGGCTTTGTCGCTACTGATTGGCACAATTACCCACAGAAAGGCATCATCAACAAAACTCCGTTTGTCATCATTGTCCGGCGAGGAAATCCTAAGAACATCCACGACTTTCCCGACTTGGGTAAGCCTGGAGTGCGTTTGATTCATCCCGATCCGATCAGTTCGGGAGGAGCGCAGTGGTCCATTCTTGCAATCTATGGCTCGGAGTTGGTTAAGTCAAAGCAACAAGGCGCAGAGCCTGACAAAGCTCGCGCGCTCCAGACCCTTCAAGCAATCTGGAAGAACGTTATATCGACCCCAGGCTCAGCGCGTGAGGCGCGCACCACCTTCGAGCTCGGTAACGGCGACGCGCTTGTTACATACGAACTGGAGGGTCTGTTGATGAAACAGGCAAACGATCCGATCGAGATAATCGTGCCTCAGGCAACAATCTTCAGCGAGCATCCCGCAGTAGTCATTGATCGAAATGTCTCTGCCGACAAGCGGCCGCTAATTGACGCTTTCATACACTATCTCTGGAGTGACGAAGCGCAAAAGGCATTCGTTCAATATCATTTTCGTTCAGTTACTAATGAAGACTTCAATAACGCGAATATGGAACTTGGAAAGATCGAGTCTACTTTTACGGTGGACTATTTTGGGGGATGGGAAAAAGCCTATCCGGAGGTGATTGAAACAATCTTTCGCGACCAGGTTCAGAAGCGAAAATAGCGAGGAAGGTCGGAAACCGAGAAGCGGAAACCGGGAGTCTGAAACCGGGAATTGAGGGAGACTCGTGGGCGGGGACGGTGAATTGGCGCACCCGCAGAACCCAGGACAAAGAACCCAGGACAAAGAACAAAGTACAAAGTACAAATACAAACTAGCTTAGAACAGTTTCCGGTTCACGTTTTCCGGTTTCCCGTTACGTCTTATGAGCACAGTAATTCCAACAATGCGGCATGTACGTGGCTTCGATATTGTGAGGCCCCTCAGTATCGGGATGCTGATTTTTATGATGCTGCCGCTAGTGTTTCTGCCATTGTTATCAATCTTCCTATTCGGAACGAGCAAAGGCTTAGCTAGTTTCTGGGCGGCTTTGACAGCGCCCGAAGCCGTCTTTGCATTGAAGCTGTCAATGGCCACCAGCTTCTGGGCAACGGTTTTCAACGTAATTTTTGGATTGTTTGCTTCGTACGTCTTGTCTCGTTACGACTTCTATGGTCGGAACGCGTTGATAGTCACCATTTCACTACCGACAGCAATACCCACAGCGGTGGCAGGATTCGCTTTGTTGTTGCTGTGGGGACCATACGGTGTGTTGGGCCGGCTGCTGGCGCCGCATGGGTACAACATCATGTTCACAGCGGGAGCTATTATTTTGGCCAATATTTTCGTGACGTTCCCGCTTGCGTTCGGCGTGATCAAGCCGGTCTTCGACACGATGAGCCGATCACTTGAGGAAGCTTCGGCGACTATCGGTGCGACTCGCTGGCAGACTTTTTGGCACGTTACGCTCCCTTCGCTGCGCGGAGCGATCGTATCCGGCGCGCTGTTGACGTTTGCGCGAGCAGTCGGCGAGTTCGGCTCGACAATTCTGGTCTCTGGGAATCTGGCGGGACGCACGCAAACTGCGCCTTTGTACATATTCGCCAAATTCAATGAAGGCCAAATTGAAGCTGCTAACTCGATTGCGATCGTGCTTGCGTTATTTTCGTTTTTGATTTTTAGCGTGTTGTTCTTTGCCCGTGAGTGGATGGATGTTGATTAGTATCCTTTGCGACTTTGCAGCTTGGCGTCTTTGCGTGAAACGCTTTTTCCCACGCAAAGCCGCAAAGGTGCAAAGACGCAAAGGCTGAACATATACTTTTGACGACGTGGTTATGGCAGCTAGTGCGATTAAAATTGTTCCAGAGATTATGAGTTCTTCTCCCGTGCCTGATCCTGGGTTGCCCGCGGCGGCCCGTGTGCAAGCTCTCAGCAAGCGATTTGGTGAGACGTCCGTGCTCGAGGACATCTCTTTCGAGGTTGCTGAAGGGGAAACACTGGTGCTGCTTGGCGCTTCCGGAAGCGGCAAGACCACCATCCTGCGGATCATAGCGGGACTGGAGCAACCCTACACCGGAAAGGTGATACTGCACGGCAAAGATGTCACCGAGTTGCCGGCGCGCGAGCGCGGAGTGGGCGTCATCTTTCAATCTTATGCGCTGTTCCCGAAGATGACTGTCGAAAAGAACATTGCATATGGTTTGAAGATCAGACGAAGGCCCCGCAAGGAGATTAAGAAAACCGTCAATGAACTTCTAACGCTCGTTCAACTGGAAGAGCATCGTAAAAAGTATCCTTCACAATTATCCGGCGGGCAGCAACAGCGAGTGGCGATCGCGCGCACTCTTGCTTACAAACCTGAAGTGTTGCTTTTTGACGAGCCGTTTGGGGCCTTGGATGCTCAAACTCGAGTTCACCTGCGACGCGAAATTCGTGGGCTGTTAAAGAAAGTCAATGTGCCCGCGATCTTCATCACGCATGATCAGGAAGAGGCGCTGGAGCTGGGCGATCGAATTGCTGTAATAAAGACCGGGCACATAGAGCAAATCGGAACTCCCGCGGAAATCTACAACCATCCGGCAAGTGAATATGTAGCTACGTTTCTCGGCTCGGCAAATATTCTGGAGGCGATATTTCGGGGGAACAATCTCGAAATCTGTGGCGCATCCATCGCTGCCAACGTTGATCGTAATCGCTTCCGTGAAGGTCAGCCGGTGAAGCTCGCGTTTCGCCCGGAGGACGTGATCCTCAGTCCATTAGGTTCGCTGCCAAATGCCGAGTGCAATCTTTCGGCGGGAATAATTGAGGAAATCAGTTTCGCTGGTGCTTCGGAACGAGTCAGCGTACGTCTCGACCTCAGTAAAACGCCGGAGGATGCGACGAATGCCTCTTTTTATCTGACGACACAGACTCCCGAAAACCAGGCTCCCAAACCGATAATCGCAACGCGTGCCAAACGTGAGGCGCGGGCGTTGGGATGAAAAGTGGGAGATCGCGTTATGGGTGCTCTCAGTTCCTTTACAGTTCTGCCTGCAAGCACAAAGGCTGCCACAAAGGAACGAAAGTAGCGATTGAATCTGGTTAACGATGACTCAATTTGGTCCAATCGCTAACGACGACTCCAAGCGAGCGAGTCAATCCGAAACCCGGCTGCGCCGCCTGATGTGAGGCGAGGGCCGTGCCCCGCCGCCAGCGCCAACTTCTCGATTATGGGCTCCGCCCCTTAGTCCAATCGCTAACGACGACTCCAAGAGAGCGAGTCAATCCGAAACCCGGCTGCGCCGCCTGATGTGAGGCGAGGGCTGTGCCCCGCCGCCAGCACCAACTTCTCGATTATGGGCTCCGCCCCTTGGTCCAATCGCTAACGACGACTCCAAGAGAGCGAGTCAATCCGAAGCCGAGGCGATGGGTGTGACTAAATGAATGAGGCTTGAGTGAATTAAAAAGATGAAAATGGGGCGTAGCCCCGATTAAATTGGGAGAGCTTGGGCGGCGGGGCAGAGCCCTCGCCTCACATCAGGCGGCGAAGCCGGTTTGGGATTGATTTATTCTCTTGGAGTCGGCGCTAAGCAAACTCATCGACAAGCTTAAAGCTTATCGGACTTTTCATTCAGGGCGGCGACGGCGAGACTATGAAACTGGCGACGGACTTCATTGATGTTGGCAAAGGGAAGGGCGCGCGAGTGAGTACGATTTGTAAGCAGGATGAAGACTCGACCGTGCGAGCCATCGATCCAACAACTGGTGCCGGTAAATCCCGCGTGGCCGTAACTTTCCCCAGGAAGATCAGGTCCGGCTGAAGACTCGCGCGAAGAGGCGAGCTTCCAGCTGACAGACCGATCTTCTTCAAGTCCTGCAGTCATATTTGTGTGAAAGAGCTTGCAGGTCGATGGCTGCAACAGCTCAGTCTGCTGCTCCATGAATTGGTGCGCGAGACGTAGGGTCTCCGCAGCCGTCGAAAACAATCCAGCGTGTCCTGCAGCGCCGCCCATAAACGCAGCGTTGCCATCATGAACCTCGCCCCAGATCAGGTGTTCGCGCCAGCCGCGGTATTCCCTGCCGGCTTGTCGAGAGGTCTCGCGCTCAAAAGCATTTCCGAGCTCACTCGCGGCGATAAAGTTGCGCAGCTTCTTCGCGGGATTGAACCAGGTTTGCTTCAGGTTCAGAGGCTCAATGATTTCATGGCTGGCAAGTTCTACGAGCTTTGCTCCCGTTACGCGCTCGAGCATCAAACCCAAAGCGATGAACCCGAGGTCGCTGTATACGACTCGAGTTCCCGTTGGGTATTCGAGTCTTTCATTAGCGATAGCCGCTGCTGCTGCATCGGTGTTGCCGCCCGCAAGCACATACAACGGTTGCCAGCCGGGCAACCCTGACGAATGTGTCAGCAGATGACCAAGCGTGATCATGTGTTTGTCGGTACGATCAAATTCGGGCAGGTAGTTCGCGATCGAACTGTCGAGTGTGAGTTGGCCTGACTCGATGCGGCGCGCACACAGGAGGCCAGTAACGAGTGGTTTTGTTAGCGAAGCGAGGTCGTAGACAGTATCGAGCGTGGCAGGCAAATCAGGGGTGCCACGAACTGCGGTACCGAGAGCATCCGTAAATACAACGCTGCCATTCTCAGCTACCAGATAGACTGCGGAAGGAAAGTCACCTGCCTCGATGCGCTCACTTAGGAAACTAGAAATGCTCGGCTGCTTCATCGAACTCTAAACACCTTTGGGGATCGCAAAGCCGCTGCGAGTGGTGTGATCGTGGATCTTTTCCAGTGCGCGCAATGCCAAAGACAACGCTCGACGACCATCTGGTCCGGGCACCACGCACTCGGCTTTTTGCTCCGCCGCGTCGAAGAAGCTTTCGATCTCCGCCCTCAATGGCTCGACGTCGTGCACCTCGAGATCGCGCGTATGCACACCGGGCCAGCGGCCATCAGCGTTGGGCGGCGCCAGGTTGCTGACCGTCACGCGATTGGTCGTGTAATCAATGGCAATATAATCATGTGGCTGAAAGAATCGCATCTTGCGAATCTTTTCAGTGCCCACGCGTGACGAAGTAATGTTAGCGACTGCCCCTGACTCAAACTCAAGCCGGGCGTTTGCAGCATCCACTTTGTTAGTCAGAATCGGTATTCCGACTGCATGGAGGCTCGTGACCTGTACTTCCTCCCCGACAAGCCACTGCACTATGTCCAGATCGTGAATCATCAAATCGAGCACGACATCGATATCCAGCGATCGCGCGGTGAAGGCGCCGATTCGATGAATCTCGAAATAGACCGGATGATGCACATGTGGTTTGAGCGCTATCATCGCAGGATTAAAGCGCTCAAGATGGCCCACCTGCAGGACAGCGCCTCCTCGGTCTGCAGCGGCGATCATTTGATCGGCTTCATCCAGTGTGCGCGAGATTGGTTTCTCAACCAGAACATGAACACCCATCTCAAGCAATCCGCTGGCAATCTCGCAATGGGCTTCAGTCGGCACCGCCAGGCTTACCGCATCGACTTGTCCGATTAGCGAGCGCCAATCTGTCGTCCATTCGACACCTCGTTCTGCGGCAATCGAGCGCGCTGTGCTTTCAGATAAGTCGCAGACGGAAACAAACTGCGAGCGACGCTCGGCCGCCAGATTTGAATGGATTCGCGCGTGTTGGCGGCCGAGGTGACCGACGCCGATGACTGCCGTACGTAACGCCACGTTTTACTGTTTTCCTTTTTTGCTTTACGTTAGGCTCGCTTTGAAGGCAAGGGTCTGTAACGCAAACTGCTGGTGTGCGTCTGAAGTTGAAAGCCCTTGCCGCTTCGCAAACTAACAGTTTGCGTCACAACTACCGGGAGTTGAATATACTTGCAACCTTCGACGCTTGCCAAACGCGGCTGGCTGATCCTCGTACTCATCATTGTTGCTTTCTATCTTTACGGTTTGGGCCGGCTGCCGCTGGTTGGTCCTGACGAGCCACGCTATGCGCAGGTCGCGCGCGAGATGTTTCTGCGACGCGATTTCATAACTCCAACTCTCGGAGGTCACACCTGGTTCGAAAAACCCGTGCTCCTTTACTGGATGATGATGGCGGGCTACAAGCTTTTCGGCGTCTCCGAATGGTCCGCCCGCATTGGCCCAGCAATCGCAGGCCTGCTGACGATCGTCGCGATTTGGTGGATAAGCCGTCAGATTGAATCGATATCAGAGCGGCAGGGGTTTGTGTTCCTGGCGACTGCCGTTGTTGCTTCCATGGCTGGCTTAATCGTCTTTGCCCGCGCTGCAAGCTTTGACATCGTGATTACGTTGACGCTCACGTGGACGTGCAGTTTCTTCCTGGCCTCAGAGATTGAAACTAGTAAGCGGAAGTGGCGCCTGGCCGGATTCTATGCATTCATGGGCTTGTCACTTCTGGCCAAAGGGCTGATCGGAGTGGTGCTTCCGGCAGGAATCATTGGACTATTCTATTTGTTGCGGCGAAGACTGCCGGATCGAACTTTCATGGTTAGCACGCTTTGGGGGTTACCGCTAACTCTGCTGGTTGCGGCCGTCTGGTATGGACCGGTAATCGCTCGACATGGTTGGCCCTTCATCAACGACTTCTTCATACAGCACCACTTTGCGCGTTACCTCTCGAATAAGTATCAGCATCCACAACCAGTGTATTTCTACTTGCCGGTAACGCTGCTGCTCGCATTGCCGTGGAGCGTTTTTCTTATCGAAGCCTTATTCAAGCGCGAGACGTGGCGCCAACAGGACCGGAACCCCGCAAGCAACTGGAGATTGTTTGTACTCGCCTGGTTGATAGTCCCAATCGCTTTCTTTTCCTTCTCGGGCTCAAAGCTGCCTGGCTACGTCCTGCCCTCGTTGCCGGCGGGGGCGTTGCTGATAGCCGACCGACTGAGCTTGCTCACGGCCAACAAAGAAGCGGGCGCCTTATCGATGCGTCTCACTGCCGGACTCTGCCTGGTAATGGCGATTGCAGGCATAGTATATGCGCGACAAACCGGCAGCATATCGCTGCGATGCGCTGCTTTGGTGACAGCGCCGGCAGTTTTAGCCGCAGCGTTTATCTTTCTGCTCAGCCGGGAACGACTTTTGTCAATGCTTGTGGTGACGCTTGTACCTTTCGTTGTCGTGGCATTCGCTCTGCATTGTGTAGTCGATCGCTTTGCTCCGCGCGAGTCAGTTCATGACTTGATCAGTCAAGTCGAAGTCGCCGGATATGGCGATGCCGCAATGGTGATGTTTGGTCGCATCGAGCGCACCGCAGAGTTTTACGGGGCAGGGAGGGTCATTTACGATTCTAACGGCACTCCCTTAAAGGTCGAGCAGCCGTCGGAAGTCATCGACCTCGTGAAGAAGATGAAACAGCGCCTGCTTTTCATAACGCCGCATGATTCAATTGCAGAACTTCAGAAGATTCAGGGTCTGCAAGCAAGGCTGATTGCGGACAATGGACACAACGCTATTGTGGCGGTGGAGCCGCGCTAGTTAAGGTGGCGGGTTGAGTACGCAGGTGCTGGTCGAAGTATTCAATTACTCGGCGATCGTATGCTTCACCTTGCTCACCCGTGGCTGAGGGCAGGTTAGATCCCGTCAAGGGTAGATCGTTCTTAAGTTCGACGTTTCCACGGTTCGGAAAACAAGTTGCCAGCTTTGCCGTGGAGTTTCGCCAGTAGCCGGCATCGGGTCCTGACAGCAGTAGCACATTTGGCGCTCTCAAGTACTGCGCCAGCGTGCAAGAGTTCGCGTTGTCGTAACCTCCCATAAAATAGACTCGCATAGCCAGATGCGTCAGCGATTGAATGAAACTATTCTCAAGTCCAGTTTCGGCACGCGCTGCCGAGTTCACCATTTGATTTTCATCGGCGGGTACTGAGTCGAGCACGAGTACCCGCACTCGTCCATCCTGTGCGGCTGCTTTCAACCCTGCATAAGCGCCGAGCTCGACACCGTAAACTCCGAAAGAATTCCCAACGAGGAACTCGTCCTTTGGTGTCTTGAGTTGTTTCAGATATGCGATTGCTGCCAATACATCATCGCCTTCGCGCATACCCAGGGAGCTCCACTTTACCGGAGGGTCCATCCCGTGGCCTCGCAGGTCTGGCCAAAGAATGGTGAAATTGGTTGTCTCGTTTAGCTTGACGCCCAGATTAAAGAGCCAGGAGCGATCGGCTCCGTAGCGATGCAGCAACACAACTGCGGGGGCCCCTTCCGCGCCTCGCAACAACCAGCCGCGTGCATTCGTCCCGTCTTTATTGCGCCAGGTTTCTTCGGTTGCTTTGACACCGGGACCACTAATCTGCACGAAGGCTGCCGGGGTTACGAGGTAAGGCCGGCGTTGTGGTCTGCTGATGTCGTAAACAATCCAACCGAACACGCCCCCTAAGGCAATCCCTATGAGAAGGAGGAGCGGCAGCAGCGATTTGACGAGCTTTTTTCCAAGTCGAGGTCGTCGCGCCATGTGAATCTGAATGAACGATGAAGGCCGGAAGAGCGAACGAAACTTAGTCCTTCGTGTGCAAACTCTCTCCTTTCATTAACGCCCGGGCATAATCGTCCGGCGTATTCAGGTTGGCAAAAAGAAACTCAGCTTCCGGCAGATCGTTTAGTTCCTCGAAGGGTACCCACCGTGTGCGAACGGATTGTAACAGAGTGAGAGGCCTTCGTTCTCCGTCCTTTATTAGCCTTTCTGCCGCTGTCAGGCAGGGTCCTACGCGATAAAAGCCACACAATGGTTGCGGTCGCCCGTCTGCTTGCACTGGGACGACGGCATCAAATTGTTCGCGAAGGCTGCCCAGCCGTTTGAACAGATCGCCGCTTACCCAGGGCATGTCACAGGCAACGATGATCGCCCATTCGGTCATGCAGCCCGACAACGCCGCGTGAACGCCGCCAAGGGCGCCCCACTGTGGATAGACGTCCGGCTTGCAGTTCAAGCTCGGGTCGTCCAGTTGCCGGCCAACCACGGTAACACTGCTGGCGACGTCGTGTAATGCGTTAGCTATGAGTTGTGCAACAGTCTGTCCCTGCAAAGGAAGTTGAAACTTATCGCTTCCCATCCGGCTCGACGCACCACCGGCGAGGATAAAGGCCTCAATAGACTCCATAGATTCATCGATTCGTGCTGAGATTGTCGCGAACTATCCGACTGCGCCTAAAACGGTGGCCATGACCGCACGTTAACACGCGCTTTCCGGCTTGCGCAAACGGGGCCTGCTGGTTAGCGCAGATGAGATTGAGGGAACGAGTGCAGCCGATTCAGCGTCTAAGGCTTTGTTGTCGGTTAAATTAGTAATTTCGGATTAAGGTCCGTGGTAAGCGATTTCTTTCGACTGAAAATCAGTACTGAGAACTGACATGCAGAATCGCCTTCCACTGGCCAACCTTAATCTCGCTTCGTCAAGTTCCTTGACCGGGTTTCGTGGCGAAAGTTATAGTCATCGAGGCAGACTTGGCGCCCCACGTCCTGCTTGCCAAGGTCCCAGGTCGCAGCTCCTTTTTTGGAGAAGAGGTAGTTTCTAAATGAAAAGATTCAGCTCAGTTCTAGCCATCCTCATCGCACTCTTTTGCTTTGGTCCAGGCAAAGCTCAACAGGCATCGGATCGCCAATCCGACCTGCGCACCTTTCCGCTCGAAGATCTAAAGCCAGGAATGAAAGGCGTTGCTCGTACGGTCTTTTCCGGAAGCGAGACCAGGGAATTTGGTGTCGAAGTTCTTGGTATCCTTCCTGGCTTTCCCGGGCCCCATCAGTCCGCGATTATCGCTCGGTTTAGCGGCGGCGACGTTGAGAAGACCGGGGTTTTTGCGGGTATGTCCGGATCGCCTGTTTTCATTGATGGTCGGCTTGTCGGCGCGATTGCGTTCAGCTTCCCCTTTTCTAAAGAACCGATCGGCGGAATCACTCCCATCAGGGAGATGATAAATATTTTTGAGAAGGGTACCGGTGAAGGACAGAAAGCAAGAGAGCCGCGCTCGGTCTCGTTCTCACAGCTCGCGGGGACTGATTGGAAGCCTGTGCTGCCTAAACCCGCGGTGACTGGCGCTCCCCTGATTGCATCCGTGTCGGCCGGCTCGCCTCTGATTCCGTTTCTCGGGCAACAGATGATGCCGATTGCTACGCCCGTAGTATTCGGAGGCATTAGCCAGGAGACACTTTCACAGTTTTCATCTCAGTTGATCTCCGCGGGATTGTTGCCGGTGGCCGGCGCTGGTGGCGCTGCAGCGATCACGCCGCTTGCGCCCGCGACTGAAAAGACCCTGACACCAGGAACTTCGATCAGTGTTCAGTTGGTCAGGGGTGATTATTCCCTGGCGGCTTCGGGCACGGTCACTCTTCGCGATGGCAATCACATTTATGCATTTGGCCATCCTTTCCTGAGTCTTGGCGCCGCTGATATGCCTATGACTGAGTCTTCAGTCATAACGGTCATTCCAAACGTCAACAACTCGTTCAAGCTGGCGGTGGCGGGCCAGATGGTTGGCTCAATCTCGCAGGATCGGGCTACCGGAGTCTTCGGCAATCTCGGTGTGGCTCCAAAAATGATTCCGGTGAAAATAAAGCTTCATACGAGTCGCGATCGTACCGAGACCTTCAGTTATGAAATAGCCAACGATTCATTTCTGACACCGTTGCTGCTCAATATCACTCTGTACAACACGATTACCTCGAGTGAGCGAACCCTGGGAGATTCGACCATCAGTATCAAGGGCGAAATACAGGTTAAAGGTCAGGAAACGATCGCGATTGATCGACGTTTTTCGGCTGTGAACTCAGCGATGGCTGCAGCAGCTTCAATAGCTGCGCCTATCTCTTCACTGTTGAGCAGTGGCTTTGATGATGTGGAACTGAGTGGCATCGCGCTTGATGTAACTTCCATGGACACCAAGTATGTGGCTGCGCTCGAGCGAATCTCACTTGATCGAACTGAAGTTCATCGCGGAGACAATGTTGAGATTCAGGCTTACGTACGCACTGATTCGGGCAAACAGTTTGTCCAGCGTATACCGATTCAAATTCCGGCTGACGTACCAACGGGGCAATTGCTGATCTTTGTGGGCGACGGTGGCGCGCTGCAGGAAGGTTCGGCGGCAAAGGCATTTGTGCCTCGCGACCTGGGTCAGCTCGTGAATGCCATCAACAAAGTCAAGAAAAGCGATCGTTTGTACGTGAAGCTGTTTCGCCTGACACCCGGTGCAGTCATTGGCACCAACGAACTGCCAAACCTGCCGCCTTCAGTCGTGGCAACTCTGAATAGTGATCGAACTTCAGGCGGATACACGCCAATGGCTCTTTCGCCAATCTTTGAGACCGAACTGCCACCCGCTGACTTCGTGATTTCAGGTCAACAGTTGATCGGCATTGACGTCGTTCGCTAAGACTTCTGAATGGCTTAAGCGCTGGCGAGCGTGGCTCGCCGGCGCTGTTGTTCTCCTTCTCCTCATACTCTTCTTTCCGTTTCAGTCCAGCATCGTGCCGCTTTGGCAGGTCCGCGTTATTGATGAAGCAGGTTCGGCGGTTCGTGGCATCAATGTCACAGAACACTGGCAACATTATCTAATCGAGTCCGATGGCCATGAGGAAATGCGCCAGACTGACGAAAGCGGCATCGTTGCTTTTCCTGCTCGCACTGTCCGAGCCGGATTGGTCACCAGGTGGGTCGACGCGGTCCTGAATGTTGTTCAGCAGAGGGAAAAGGCACGGTTTGATCCTTACGCGTCACTGGTTATCTGGGGCAGCCGGGATCATGAAACTGCCGTGGCTGTTTACACTCCCGCAACGGCTCCGCAAGACAAGGTCATAATCCACCGGATCAGATAGGATTTCGGAGTGCAGATTGTTGAATGCGGAATCCGAGCACATGTGTCCTCCGCGATCCGATTCCGCAATCAACAATCCGCAATCCGCAATCATGTGACCCACCCGCTACTCCGACGTGTCGGTGGTACTGACTTCATGCGGCTGAGATTCAGTCACGAATAACCAGCGCCGGTCGGAGTCGGGGATCTTGAATTCAATAAAGGAGGCCTGGCTGGCAAGCAGTTGATTTCGCACTGACTCGCCTCCGAAAAGCAGCAGCGTAGACGCAGGTGGAGCCCACCTGATCAATTCAGGTAGAAGGTCTGTGAAGCGATCCAGCGCCCGGCAACTTACATAATCAACCAGCGGCGACGGCGAGCTCTCAAACCGCACATTAAGAACTTGTGCGTTGTCCATCGTCCCAGTAGCTCGCAATGCTTCGCGGAGAAAGACCGTTTTCTTGTGTGAAGATTCAATCAGCACGGCGTGTAGATCCGCGCGAGTGATGAGCAAAGGAATGATCGGCAATCCCGCGCCTGATCCAACATCTGCGATGCGAGCGCCGGTCCTCAGATGCCTGATGAGTTGTAAGGACTCGAGCACATGCCGCGTCGCAAACTCGGTCGCAGAGCACGGCGCGACCAGATGTAGCCGATCGTTCCAAACCAACAACAACTCGTAATACCTGCGTAGACGTGTTTCTTCCTCTTCCGTCAGGCTCACTTCAAAGAGCGCAGCCTTTGCACTGAGTGCCGTCCGAAACTCCAGGATTGCATTTACAGGCATCGGTTGGATTGTAACGCAGTTGTTAGCCTGCGTTTGACGTTGAGTGCAAGTCGGCAGACGCAAACTAACAGTTTGCGTTACAGGGATCTGTTAGAATTGCTCGCGCGCGGGCGCAGTGAGTCGGTCCAGAATCGATGCGAATAAAACAAACGGTTACACAGCTCCTGGTTATGCTGCAGCTGCTTGGGCTTGGGCTGTCGTCTGATCTGCGCGCGCAAACGCAATCTGTAGCCACATCCGACCAGCGCTCGTTACCGGCGATTTCAAGTCGAGAGCAATTTGATTCACTCGCGGTAACGTACGATCCTGACACTCCATACGCTTTACCCCACTTACTCTTTGTCATCGATCGCAAAGACCAAAACCGGGTTTACTACGTCAATACTCGCCGATATCCCTTTCACAAAGATTTCGTGAATGGTCAGTATCTCTCGCTCGAACGGGGAGACGTTTTCTTCGAGAACAATTATTTGAAAGCCAACCGCCGCTTCATTCTTGGCACTGTAGCCTTTCAAACTCCAGTCAAGCAGTGGACGTTTGAGTTTTGGGAAGGTGACTTGATACCGGCGAACTTAATCCAGCTTACTGCGGAGCTGCTAAACAAAACGTTCTTTACCCCACTCGCGTTTAAGCCGAATTCGATTAGGCAGGAACAGGTTTCAGCGTCGCTCGCCGGTCTGCAACGGATTCTTCAGACTGATATTTCGCAGCAGCAGGAATACCAGCCTTTGAATGTGGCTAAAGGCATAGGTCGCATTCATATCATTCCTAAACTCGATGACCATGTTGAGATTGGTTCAAATGAAATCCTGGTGCTGAATGAGGTGCCAATTCAATTGCCGCCGGTCGCAGGCATTATCACTTCGTTGCCTTCAACTCCGCTTTCGCACATCAACCTGCTCGCGAAAGGTCGAGGAATACCGAATGCTTACATTAAGAACGCTGGGGAACTGTTCAAGCAGTTTGACGGTTGGTGGGTGACCTTCGAAACCAAACGAGACAACTATGCGATAAAGCGCGCTGACCTCGACGAGCTGCGAGCTTATCAAAAGCGGATGGCTGAGCGCATCGACATCATGAAGCCGCGCTACAGCTTGTCGGAGCAACGCCTGTTGAGCCTGGCCGAGCAGCACAAGTCGATGAGTGTGGCTTACGGTGGAAAGTCGGCGAACCTCGGTGAGGTTATGAACGCGCACCTGCCTGGTATCGATGTTCCTGCTGGCTTCACGATCCCTTTTTATTACTACGACGCCTTTATCAAAGAGAACAACTTTGACGATCTGCTCTCCGAACTCCTCAACGACCAAAAGTTCGTTCATGATCCCGCGTACCGGCGCCAACGTCTCGGCGAGGTGCGGGAACAATTGCAGCAGGGAAGGTTTGATCCGAAGCTGCGCGCTGAAGTTCTACGACGAGTTGAAAAGTCTTTTCCCGGCCAGGGACTATTCCTGCGCAGCTCTTCGAACTCTGAGGACCTGCCGAACTTTAGTGGCGCTGGTCTTTACACGACCGTCCCAAATGCGCGGGGCGCGACGCAAATCATTGACGGCATCAAGAAAGTTTGGGCATCGCTGTGGAACTTCGAAGCCTACGAAGCTCGCGAACGTGCGGGTGTCGATCATTTGAAGATCTACATGGCGGTGCTGATCCAAAAGGGAATTAACTCTGAAAGCTCCGGCGTGATGATTACCACAGATCCTTTCGACAGGGACAACAAGGGCGGGATTTACATCAGCGCCAAACGCGGGCTCGGCAGCAAAGTGGTCGAAGGGCCGAAGGTTGCCGAGCAGATCATTTACTTTTCGCGCGCGAAGGCCACTCAGGTGCTGACGCGATCAGCCGAAGACAGCTTGCTGACCTTTGACGAGCAAGGTGGATTGAAGGAAGTTCCAATTAGCGGCGAACGCACTGTGCTAACTGATGACATAATCAAACGGCTCGTGCAGGCAGCGCTCGAGATTAAGCGTGTTTTCGGCAATCGTGAACAAGACATCGAATGGGCCTACATGAACGGCCAGTTATACATCGTGCAGTCGCGTCCGTTCATCGATACCCGAGGCGGCGGGTAGCACTGCGAACTAGACAATAACTCAAATGGAAAACTCAATATTCAAAGATGGCCTGCTCAATGGGCACGTGGCTTTTGTTACTGGAGGCGGTACCGGAATCACAGGCGGAGTCGCGCGAGCCTTTGCCGAAGCTGGTTGCGCGGTGGCGCTGGTGAGCAGACAGATGGATCATCTCGAACCAGCGGCTGCGGCGATAAATCAACGCGGCGGAAAAGCTTTCGCGGTCAGTGCCGACGTCCGTAACCCTGCTGAAGTTGAGAATGCCATCGCAGCCACCATCGAGCATTTTGGCAAAATTGATATTGTGGTGAACGGCGCGGCCGGCAATTTTCTTTGTCAGGCCGAGCAGCTTTCTCCCAACGGCTTTGGTTCGGTGGTAGACATCGATTTGAAAGGCACCTTCAATGTCTCTCGTGCTGCTTTCGACGCGCTCAAGGAGCATCGCGGCCAAATTCTGAATATCAGCGCCACGCTTCACTACCTCGGCACGCCCATGCAGCTTCATGTGTCGGCGGCAAAAGCCGGCGTCGATGCGCTGACACGCAATCTCGCCGTCGAGTGGGGCCGCTATGGTATTCGCGTCAATGCAATTGCTCCAGGACCCATCGAAGACACTGAGGGAATGAAGCGACTCGTTCCGGAGCCGATTAAAGAGAAGTTGCGACAGCGCATTCCGCTGGGGCGGTTCGGACTTATCAAGGATATTGAGAACGCGGCTCTCTTTCTTTGTTCGGATGCTGGGAACTACATTAACGGTGCGGTACTGGTAGTCGATGGAGCCCACTGGCTCGCCTCAAACAGGCTTCTATGATTGTGGGAGGGCGATGACCTTTCATCGCTTTTTTGATTGCGGACGCCAACGTAGACCAAAGCGACCATCCTAATCAAGGGTGTTGGGTTGGGGTTCCAGGTGTAGGCGTCTACCAAGTTGCTACACCCCACACCCAACCCCCTACACCCTAAAAGGTGTTCTAGATTCCTTTGCGCAAGTGCGCTAGAGTGATTTACTGCATGCTCGCACTCACACCTGCAACTTACGAAGACTTTGAACGCGAAGCGGGACAGGGCAATGTCGTCCCGGTCGTACGAACGGTTCTTGCCGATCTACAAACGCCAGTGGGAGCGTTCCTGAGAATTGCCGGCAATAACCCATATTCTTTTTTGCTCGAGTCGGTTGAAGGCGGCGAGCGAATAGCCCGATATTCCTTTCTCGGCACCGATCCGGAATTGATCGTGCGCGGGCACGGTCCGGTAACATTCGTTGAGCGCAACGGTAAGCGGCAGACCCTTTCAGTCCGGGCAGTAGATTTTGTGCGCGACTATTTTCGCGAACGCTCACTGGCACGTCGTCCCGGGCTGGCTCCGTTTGCCGGCGGCGCCGTTGGTTATCTCGCCTATGACGCAGCTCGCTGGTTTGAGCCAATCCTCGAAAAGGACCAGAGCCTCGAAGCATCGGAAACTCAGCCACTCGAGTTACCCACTGACGCATTTTGGATGTTTTATCGCAACGTGATTGCTTTCGATCGCGTGCGTCAGCAGATGGAGATTATTTCCATCGTCTTCACGGAGGAAGCGGAAGGAAGCAAAGCTCGGTTGCGTGACCTTTACGAAGCCGCGGTAGAGTGCACAGCCGCGGTGGAAGCGGAGTTACTCAAAGGTGCGCCCGTCTCCGGGGATAAGTTGGCGAGCGCACCCCAAACGGGCGAAATTCAGGAACCCGCTTCCAATTGGAATCGCCGGGGGTTCGAAGACGGAGTCCGCACGATTCAGGAGTACATCGCCGCCGGTGATTGCTACCAGGTTGTACTATCCCAACGCTTTTCTGCCCAGTTCACTGGAGAACCGATCAGCATTTATCGAGCGCTACGCGCCATTAACCCATCGCCTTACATGTTCTTTCTGCGCTGTGGCGACGACAGCGTGATTGGGGCATCGCCGGAGATGCTGGTGCGATGTCATGGTCAGCGACTTGATTACCGGCCCATCGCAGGCACACGAAAGCGAGGCGCAACTGAAACTGAAGACTGGATGCTTGGCGAAGATCTGAAGACGGACGAAAAAGAAGTCGCTGAACATCTGATGCTCGTCGATCTTGGCCGTAACGATCTGGGACGAGTAGCTGACTTCGGCTCGGTAAAAGTCGAGAACCTGATGTCGATCGAACGTTATTCACACGTACAGCATTTGGTCACGACATTGCGCGCTCGCTTGCGAGACGGACTGGATCGCTTCGATGCGCTGGCTGCGTGCTTTCCCGCAGGCACAGTGACGGGCGCGCCCAAGATCAGAGCCATGGAAATCATCAGGGAACTCGAGCCTGATCGCCGGGGGATTTATGCCGGCGCGGTACTCTACATGGACTATGCCGATAATCTTGATTCGTGCATAGCCATCCGTACGATTGAGTTAAGGAATGGCAAAGCTTCTGTTCAGGCGGGTGCGGGAATCGTCGCTGACTCGTTGCCTGAACATGAATACGCTGAGACTGTCAGCAAAGCCCGCGGTCTGTTGCGCGCCATTGAACTCGCCGAGCGAGGCTTCTAGGAACAAAAAGTGGCACGGGCGTCCCGCCCGTGTTTCCATGCGGATTTAATGAAGTTCTTATTTTTCAGTCTTATCATCTGTTGCGCGGTGGTTTTGCCGAAGGGAGTTCTCGGGCAAGCCCAGACGGAACCAGCTGATACCGCTAAGAAGGCAAATACTCGACCCTCAGGAGTTGAGGAAGCGCCCAAAGAACCGTTTGATGGTGTTCCTCCAGAGAAGATGAGCGGCCAATGTGTAACGCTCGACACCGAGGCCGGCGCGATTGTGATCGAAATGATGCCCGAAGTAGCTCCGGAATCATCGCGCAATTTTCTAAATCTGGCGGCTACCGGAGCGCTCGATACCACAGTTTTTAGTCGGGTCCTCAAGGGCTTTGTAATTCAAGGTGGCAACTTATCGACGAGCGAGCGCTGGGGGGCTGAATTAGCGAAGCGGATGTCGCGTCATCTTCCTGATGAACCCAGCGACGTCAAACACGTACGTGGTATTGTCTCAATGGCGCGGGGCGAACAACCCAACAGCGCGACAACGCACTTTTTCATTCTGGTGGGAGACGGTCATCATTTGGACGGCAAGTTTGCCGCCTTTGGCCGTGTTGTGAAAGGAATCGAGGTCGCTGATGCGATCAATCAGGCTGCCGTTAATGGCGAGGCGCCGGAAAAACCGGTGCGCATCAAACGAGCGCTGGTTGGTCATTGCGCCCCCTAAATCCGTGGAAAGTCACACCAAGCCTCTCATAATTATTCTTACTCTTATTCTCGTGCTTTGCAGTTGCGGACCAACGAGCAAGGCAGAGCCTACGCCGGAAGGCGCTAAAGATTTTTTGAAGCTGCGCGGATACAGCTTTGATGAAAAGTCCTTCTTGAGCGCGACAGAAGCTGGTGACGTTCTGGCAGTGAAGGCTTTTCTGCTCGCAGGCATTAACCCGAATGCGAAGGATGATGGTGAGGGCGATACGGCTTTGATTCGCGCAGCGACAGCCGGCAATCTCGAAATGGTAAATGCGCTGTTGAAAGGCCGGGCGGACGTTAATACGAAAAACAAGAACGGCTTTGGAGCGCTTTCACGAGCGCTGAGCCATAATCATGAAGAAGTAGCGCAGACGCTCATTGCCCAGCCCGGGGTTGACCTGAACGTCACCGGCGCTAATGGCGCATCTGTTCTAATCGTTTATGTGCTGCGCGATCGCGAAGATGTGGCTACGAAGCTTCTCGAGCGAGGAGTCAATGTAAATCTGCAGGACGTGGATGGCGACACGGCATTGCACGCATCTGTGAAGACGGGCAACATTAAACTCCTGCGTTTGTTGTTGACAAAAGGCGCTGGTGTAAATACGCGCAACAAGATGGAGGCGACGCCACTGATGTGGGCGGGCGGCTATGGACAGGACGAGGCGGCACGCATTCTTCTGGAAAATGGAGCTGACCCAAAGCTGAAAGACGCTCAGGGTCGGACTGCCGCCGATTGGGCTGACGATAATGGACATCACGAACTCGGTGACTGGCTGCGCGCGAAGGGCAAAGAGGGAAGGGCAGAGAGCAAAGGGGTAAGGGCAAAGGGGTAAGGGCAAAGAGCAAAGGGGTAAGGGGAAAGGGGCTAAGAGGTAAGAGCAGAGGGCGGAGACGCTGAGGGCAGAGGCATGTGGGCGGCAGCTGTTTAGAGTTCAATCTTCATCTTGCCCCGTTTGCCCACGACACAACCGAGAAGACCACGGTTGACTACTGATTGCTGATTACTGATTACTCAGATGCTTTTAGTCATAGATAACTACGACTCATTTACCTACAACCTCGTTCAATATCTCGGGGAACTGGGCCAGACGGTCGAAGTGCGCCGGAACGATGAAGTCACGGTGCAGGAAATCGAGTCTCTGATAAGACCCGAACGCATCGTAATCTCGCCTGGTCCAGGCACTCCCGACGACGCGGGAGTTTCGCTGGAAACGATCGAACACTTCGCTGGTAGTATCCCTATTCTGGGTGTTTGTTTGGGTCATCAGGCGATTGGACAGGCATTCGGTGGAAGAGTGGTGCGTGCGCCGGAACTCATGCATGGCAAGGCGTCAGACATCTGCCACGACGGCAAAACGATCTTTGAGGGGCTTAACGAGCACTTCAGAGCGGGCCGTTATCATTCTCTGATAGTAGACCGCCATTCCTTGCCTCATTGTTTGGAAATTTCAGCGTTCACCGATCAGGATGTGATTATGGGTTTGCGGCATCGTGAGCTTAAGGTGGAGGGCGTGCAGTTCCACCCCGAATCGATCCTGACTGATGATGGTATGAAGTTGCTATCCAATTTTCTGAAACTATGAGAGGCAAAGAGCAAAGGGGTAAGAGCAAAGGGCAAAGAGGTAAGAGCAAAGAGCTGAGGGCTGAGAGCAGAGACCTTGGAAATGAAATGAAAAATGGAAAATACGAAATGATATATGATGAATTCCCGGCCTTTAGCTCTCAGCCCTCAGCGCTCAGCTCTTTGCCCTTAGCCCTTGGCTCTTTGCCCGTCCCGTATGCCCAGTGAATTCTTACGCGAATGCTTGTCACGTCTGGTGCGGCACGATGATCTGACACGCGCCGAGGCGAGCCGCCTCCTTGAAACGCTGCTGAGTGACGAAGCCACGGAAGCGCAGATCGCAGCTGTCCTGATTGCGCTAGCTGCCAAGGGAGAAACCGTCGACGAACTGGCGGGAATGGCTTCAGCCTTGCGCGCTCGTGCCGTCCGCGTCGACGCTTGTCATGATTGTTTCATAGATACAGCAGGCACGGGTTCGAGCAAAGCAAAGACTTTTAACATCTCGACTGCGGCGGCCTTTGTGATCGCCGGCGCCGGACTGCCAGTAGCGAAGCACGGCAATCGCGCGGCCAGCAGCCGCTCCGGCAGCGCTGATGTGCTTACGGCGTTAGGAGTGAATGTGTCCGCGGCGCCGATCCTATCCGAGTCATGCTTGAATGAGATTGGAATCTGTTTCATGTTTGCCCCGCTTTATCACGGCGCGACTGCTCGTGTCGCGGGCGTGCGGCGAGAATTAGGTGTTCAGACAAGCTTCAATCTACTTGGACCACTGAGCAATCCTGCACGAGCTCCGCGCCAGATAATTGGTGTATGGCGCAAGGATCTGGTCGAACAGCTGGCTAACGCACTGTCCCTCCTGGGCACCTCCCGAGCCTGGGTCGTACACGGTGAAGACGGACTCGATGAAATCACTACCGACGGCAAAACGTCAGTCGCCGAAGCGCGAGATGGGGTGGTCACGACTTTCGAAATATCGGCCGGAGACTTTGACCAGCCGGCCGGCACGCTGGAACACTTGCGTGGCGGAGATCCGGGCATGAATGCCAAAATCATTCGTCAGGTGCTGAGCGGAACGCGCAAGGATGAAGCGCGCACGTTGGTTGTCATCAATGCCGCGGCAGCCCTGTTTGTGGGTGGACTCGATGACGATCTAAGGAGCGCCGCTCGCCACGCTGAAGAAAGCATTGACAGCGGCGCGGCTGCGGACAAGTTGGACCAGCTCATTAGAGCTACTAACTCTGGACTGCGGTGACCTGTCACCGCTTTGGCCTCGCTCGAGCCAAACGGCTGAATGAATTCCGACATTCTTTCGACGATTCTAACGGCCAGGAAAGCGCGTCTCGCAGCTGCGCAGCGCGTGCAATCACTCGAACAACTGCGCCGTCAGTTGACTGACTCTTCGCCGCGGCCGCATGCGCTTGCGTCGGCGCTGGCAAACTCCTCTCGCACCAACATCATTGCTGAATTTAAACGTCGTTCGCCTTCGAAAGGAGTAATTCGTGAGCACGCTGAGCCTGCCAGCCTTGCGCGCGAATACGAACGGGGAGGAGCGGCGGCGATCTCGGTTCTCACGGAAGAAGATTTCTTTGACGGATCGCTGGCAGATCTGCGCGCGGTTCGGGAGACAGTGCGGTTACCAATTCTGCGCAAGGATTTCATCTTTGACGAATATCAAGTGTGGGAGTCGGCGGTTGCAGGTGCAGATGCGTTGTTGCTGATTGTTTCCATGCTCGACGATGAAGAGCTGCGCTCGCTGCGCCGGCTGACAGAAGATGAGCTGGGCATGGATGCGTTGGTTGAGGTTCACTCGGCTGCCGAGCTTCAGCGAGCGTTGGCGGCGGGGGCGAAACTGATTGGTGTTAACAATCGCGACCTGCGTTCGTTTGTGGTCTCGCTTAAGACGTCCGAGGAGCTGGCGCGGTTGGCGCCGCCCGGCACGATGCTAATTAGTGAAAGCGGCTTGCGATCACGCAGCGACCTGCTACGTTTGCAGGAACTTGGCTACCGTGGTTTCCTGATAGGCGAGACGTTGATGGGTTCCGAGGACGCCGAAAAAGAGCTGCGCTCACTGGTCTGCGAAGGTTGATCTGCTAATGCTCGTAAAAATCTGCGGCATCACCAATCTGGAAGATGCGCTGGTCGCCGTCGATGCGGGCGCCGGCGCTCTGGGCTTTAATTTTTATCCGCCGAGCCCGCGCTTTATTGAGTCGCACGCTGCCCGCACCATCATCGCGCAATTGCGTCCCGAGGTTTTGACCGTGGGCGTTTTTGTTAACGAGGACTCCCCGCAGAAGGTCGAACAAATCGCAACGGAAGCCGGTGTAAATGCGCTGCAATTGCATGGCGACGAGTCGCCTCAATTTTGCAGTCAACTAAAACACAGATTCGTAATCAAGGCCTTGTCAGTCAAAGCTGGCTTTGATCCACAGCGTGCCTGTGAGTACGAGGTTCAGGCCATCATGCTCGATGCGTTTGACAAATCGTTACGTGGCGGGACCGGACAAGTCTTCGATTGGTCGATAGCGCAGCGAACGCGCGCGTTGGTTCCGAAGCTCTTTCTCGCCGGCGGACTGTCACCCGAGAATGTAGGTGCTGCGATCGCGGCAGTCGAGCCTTACGCCGTCGATGCCTGCAGCTCACTTGAAATCGCTCCCGGGAAGAAAGATCCTCATCGCGTCCGCGAGTTTGTAAGGGCCGCAAAGAGGTAGGAGCTGAGGGCTGAGAGCTGAGAGCTGAGAGCACAGGCCATCGATCATAGGAGACGAGATTTTTCATATATCATTTCGCATTTTTCACTTTCCATTTCACTTCAGCCCTCAGCGCTCAGCACTCAGCCCTCAGCGCTTTTTGTTGGCCCTTTGCTCTTACCTCTTACCTCTCTGCGCTTGCCTCTTTGCGCTTGCCTCTTTGCCCTGAGCCCGTTGCCTCGGTTATGCTATAGCGGCCCAAAAATATAACCCCTCTTCACGCACGGCCCTAGGCTTTTGATGTCGGCGCAAGCAAGAGATAAAAGATCTGTCGAAAGAGATTCCCGCACGCGGGGACGTGTGCTTCTAATTGCCGAAGACCCCGATCCTGCTGAGGTCCAGGCGCTCGAGTCGATAGGACTCGAGGTCGTAGGCGTTGCCGGAGGCGCGGCGGCCATGGTGGCTCTGCAAAAGTCGAGACCGCACGTTGTCATTGCAGGCGTTGCCGTGAAAGGTCTAAGCACGGCCGAACTGGCTCGCAAGCTGGCCCATACGCAGGAGCACATCCCGCTCGTGCTCACCGGCACGGCGCCAGCCACCTGTGAACATCGCCTCTCCGCCTTGACACTTGGCGCTACCGATTATTTTCAGCTACCAAACGAAGTGCCGCTTCTGCTTGAGCGCACAAAACAACTCGTGACCCAAACACAGACCTGGGAACGATTGCGCGCAGAAGCAGATCTTGATCCGTTAACGGGTCTGGCGAACCGCCGCCGCTTTCGAGTAGCGCTCAATCGTGAAGTTGAGAGGTGGCGTCGTTACCATACGCCCTGCGCCTTGTTGTTGCTGGACCTTGATCTGATGAAAAGCATCAACGACGAGCATGGACACACGGCGGGCGATCGAGTAATCAGGTATATTGGCGACACGCTAATGGCCGCTTCGCGAGATAACGATACGGCGGCGCGAGTTGGCGGCGAAGAATTTACTTTGTTATTGGCCGGCGTCGTGGCTGAAAAAGCGCAGGCAGCAGCCGAACGACTGCGATTGATTATTGCTTCCGCGCCAGTCGAAGGTGTCGGCGTGGTCACTGTCAGCATCGGTGTGGCAGCTTGCCCCGCGCACGCAAACTCAGAACGAACTCTGTATGCCGCTGCGGATCGCGCGCTGTACGTAGCGAAGAATCGAGGACGTAATCGCATTGCGGTTGCTCCGCCACTAGTCGAGCCAAAACCCAATTCTCAATGACAGCTACTATCGAACAACCGGATCTGCGGGGCCATTGGGGTACTTACGGCGGACGTTTCGTGCCAGAGACCTTGATGGCGCCGCTTGAGGAGCTCACCACCGCGTTTATGGCGGCGCGCGACGATGGTGCTTTTCAATCCGAGTTGGACACGCTCCTGCACGACTTCGCCGGCCGCCCGACTCCCTTATATTTCGCCGAGCGTTTGACTGAGCATGCCGGTGGCGCTCGCATCTATCTCAAACGTGAAGACCTGCTGCACAGCGGTGCCCACAAGATCAACAACACGCTCGGCCAGGTATTGTTGGCAAGACGGATGGGCAAGGAGCGCATCATTGCTGAAACAGGCGCCGGTCAGCATGGCGTCGCTACCGCGACCGTTTGCGCATTGTTTGGACTCAAGTGCGTGATCTATATGGGTGCGGAAGATATGCGGCGTCAGGCCCTGAATGTTTTCCGCATGCAGCTCCTGGGCGCCGAAGTTCGATCAGTTGACGCAGGCTCGCGCACTCTGAAAGACGCTATCAATGAAGCGTTGCGCGATTGGGTAACCAACGTTGCGGACACATACTACTTGCTCGGCAGTGCGCTTGGACCACACCCGTACCCACTGATGGTGCGCGAGTTTCAGACCGTAATCGGTCACGAGGCTCGGGCGCAGATTTTGGAACAGGCGGGAAGACTGCCCGATGTTTTGATCGCATGCGTGGGCGGCGGCTCGAATTCGATTGGATTGTTCTATCCCTTCCTCGACGATGAACCTGTACGAATGATTGGAGTGGAGGCTGGAGGGCGCGGGATAGGGTTGGGCGATCACGCGGCGCGATTCAATGCAGCCGGAGGAGGCAGACCTGGCGTGTTGCAGGGCACGATGAGTTATGTGCTGCAGGACGAGCGCGGACAAATAGCCACTACTCATTCGGTGTCGGCAGGTCTGGACTATCCTTCGATTGGACCTGAACATGCCTGGCTGCACGACATAAAGAGAATTGAATATGTCACAGCTTCGGACCAGGAGGCTTTGGATGCTTTTCAGCTGCTATGCCGGCTTGAGGGCATCATTCCCGCCCTGGAGTCATCTCATGCTGTGGCGCACGCAATCAAGATTGCGCGTGAACATGACCGTGAGGGATTGATGATTGTGAATCTCTCCGGCCGCGGCGACAAAGATATCGACACTGTGCGCGAGCTCAGGGCTGCGGGCTGAGAGCCAAGGGCTGAGGGCTTAGGGCTGAGGATAAAACTAAATAAATTGCCATATATCATTTCACAATTCTCATTTTCCATTTTTCAAATCTGGAGAGCAGCGTCTGACCGTCGCAAAGATAACGAAAGACGATCAGCGCGTGAGCATCAAACGAAATGAAAAATGACCATTGTGAAATGATACGTGAGAAATTAGTTTTGCCCTCAGCCCTCAGCCCTCAGCCCTCAGCCCTCAGCCCTCAGCCCGGTATTGACCTCTCTACCGTAGATCCCTATGACGCGGCGGCTGCCGTGGCGCAGTGCTGGCCAAATGCTTGCTTTAACTCGTCTGCGATCTGGTAAGCGTCGCGGCCTTCGATATTGCGCCGCTCCATCATGAAGACCAACTTGCCATCCTTCAACAAACCAATCGAAGGTGATGACGGCGGATAGCCAACAAAATACTCGCGAGCCTTTTCTGTAGCTTCGATATCAGCGCCGGCGAACACCGTCACCACTTTGTCCGGCCGAATATCATTTTGCAGCGCGAGCGCAATTCCCGGGCGTGCCTTTCCAGCAGCGCAACCACAGACTGAATTGACCACGACCATTACCGTGCCATTAGAGTTTTGCAGTGTCTCATCAACCTGTTCCGCGGTCCTTAATTCTTCCACTCCCAGACGCGTCAGATCCTCACGCATGGGACGGATCAAAATCTCTGAATATGGCATCGTTTTGTTCTCCTCTTTTTGATTGGTAGTGATTGTAGCATGGCTGCGTGAGCAAAAAAATTAGGCGCGGATAAACGCGGAAGAACGCGGATAAGACAAAGAAATAGCCAAGCAATCCGAATCCGGATCTGGATGAGATTCTCGCTTCTCAGAACCCCGTCACGAGTGATTACCGGTCCCTAATCCTTCCTTCATATGTCCGTGTCTATCAGCGTTCATCTGCGGCTATTCGAATGCTTGACTAGTCCCTTTGTCTTATCCGCGTTCTTCCTCGTTAATCCGCGGCTAATTACCTAATACTGATCTTGCGTGCTTCGTTGCCGTCGCCTGAAATCATTATTCTGCGGGCCGTCTCCGGTAATCGATAAGCGCCTAACCGCTCAGCCCATTCGATCACAATCACGGCTTGTTCGTCACTCAGCATTTCATCCAGGTCGACCGCGTGTGCAGCTGAAGTTCCTTCATCGAGCCGGTAAAGATCGATGTGGTACAGTCGAAGGCGAGCATCGTAAGGATTCACCAGCGTAAACGAAGGGCTGGTGACTTCTTCGGGATCAACACCCAGACTATGGGCCAATCCTTTTACAAACATTGTCTTCCCGGCGCCGAGCGGCCCGCTCAATAACAGAATTTCGCCACCAGTGAGCCGGCTTCCCACAGACTCACCGAGTTTGAAGGTTTCCTCAGGCGCTCGCGAAATCCATTCGCCAGACCCGATCTGTTCCGGATTCATGAGAGAAGAAATCACGATGCGGCACTCCGCGGCTGCTCGCCTTCATCGTCAAGCGAACGAATTGCAGCCCCGAAATGCTCGCGGATGTCAGACGCTACCATCGCGCGCATTCCCAGTTTGCGCGCCGCCAGATCGCCTGCAAGTCCACCGATGTATAGCGCGGCGATAACATCGTCCAACACGCTTACCTTGTCACTATAGTGCCGGCTTTGAGCTATGAAACCTGCGGTCAATCCGGTCAACGTGTCTCCGGATCCTGCGGTGCCAAGACCTGGATTTCCGGTTGGATTGATGAATACTCGTCCATCCGGTGCGGCCACAAGGCTTCGAGGTCCTTTCAACAAGACAAACACGCTCTGCTTCACGGCAAAGGCTCGCGCCACGGCCACACGATCGTTCAACCAGGAATTATCGCCGCTTCCCAACAATCGTTTCATTTCACCCGGATGAGGAGTGATCACAATTGGCACTGACTCGGAACCACACAAATCATGAGGCCACGGCGCCAGACAGTTGAGTCCGTCCGCGTCGACTACGACCGGAGTTGCGCGTGACTTGACGACATTCAGGACGAAGCGGCGAGTGCGCTCATCAGTGGAAGTCAAACCGGGCCCGAGCGCGATTACACTCGCTTTGGCGCTGAGTCGCAAAACGTGCTCAGTTGCGGCATCACTGACAGCGCCGCGATCAGTCTCCGGCAGCGCGGTGGTCATTACCTCAGGTATAGCGCGACTCGCTACAGCTGCTTGAGCAGAAGCTGACGTGGCCACTGTGACCAGACCCGCGCCAGACTTCATGGCAGCGTTCGCGCAGAGCGCTGCCGCCCCACTGTAGTCGGGAGAACCACCCACTACCAAAACATGACCATGTGTATTCTTGTATGACTCTGGTGTGTAACGCGTATGAATCAGCCAGCGACGTACGTCCTCGCGTTCAATGAGAAAGAGTTGCGAATCTGCGGCATCGATCAGTGCCAGCGGTGAGCCGATGTCGGCACTGATCAACTCGCCGCCGTAGTTACAAGCGGGAGGAAGAACATTGGCGGGCTTTGGGGCTGTAAACGTAACGGTTAGATCCGCCTTTACTGCTGGTCCAATCGGTTCGGCAAGGTCGGCATTGAGTCCTGAAGGAACGTCGAGCGACACAATCAATGGCGAAGAACCGGCGGCTCGATCGCGGGCGCTGCGAATGAGGTCGAGATGTTCGATTACCTGCGCGTAGGTTCCCTGAAGAGGCCTCGTCAATCCGGTCCCGAATAGCGCATCGACCAGGATGTCGTAGCTGCGTCCTGGTCGCGCCAATTCCTCCCATGAAGAAAGACTGAGACATTCAACAAAGGTCAAAGGCGAGGGAACAGAGCTCGAGCCTGCCTCAAAACTGGCCAGCTTCTTTACCGTTTCAAAGTTCTCGCGGGCATCACCCTTCGTATCTTCAGTTCGACCGAAGAGCACAACATCAACATGCGCTCCGACCTGTACAAGTTGGCGGGCGAGGGCAGCTCCGTCGCCGCCGTTATTGCCGGGCCCGCACAGAATTCGCGCTTTCATGCCCGCCAGCGCGTCGTTGAATCTTGCACAAATCGCGTTACGTGCAGCTGCAGCAGCTGAGTCCATCAACAATAGAGACGGTGTCCCGTATTGTTCGATGGTGAGTCGATCAATCTCGCGCATCTCAGCTGCGGTTATCACACGTTGCACGTCTTGGATGATAGGAGGAAGGTTTAAAGGCGGTCAATGAATTAGCTTTGCAACTTTGCATCTTTGCGGCTTCGCGTGAAAAGCTCTGGCGACGCTGGATTTCACGCAGACACGCAAAGATGCAAAGCCGCAAAGCTGGAGATCAGACCTATCAAACACAAAAAAGGCGGCCAAGGAGCCCGCCCATCCTTGCCGCTGCGCCATCGTCCGTTTCCAGGATATTTAAGTTAAAGACACAATAACTCCTGTCCTCCAGAAAAATTTGAAAATATCTTCAAAAAATTTCTCGGGGCGAATAATCGCATTTTGCTAAGGTTTTTGACCGATTATCGCCTGATTCGACCCAGAACCGAGCCCAAAACGCCGAAGATTCGCCTGATGATGGTCCTTGCCTCAGTAACACCCAACGCCGAACTTATCAGGAAATACGTGACGCCGTAGGCCCCAAGGACAATGATAGCCAAAGGCAGGGGATGCATAGGACCAACCAAAAGCTTTAACCCCAAGCCTATGCCGGCCCCAATCACGGCAGCCAGCCAAAGCTTGATCACAAAGCTAAACGGCAATCCGGTCCGCCCAATTCGTTTATTCAACGTTCGCCGCAATAGCGTGAATTCAATCCAGCCCGCAATTCCGGCTGACGCTGTCAGTCCTGCCGCTCCCCATTTTTGTTCGAGGCCCAGCGCCGGCGGCAGCGGGAGTGCACACAGATAGCCAAGAATCGTGGTCAACGCCACTCGCACGATCGCATAACGGAGTGGCGTACGCGTGTCGCGGAGCGCGTAGTAGGTTGACGAATAAAGCCTGCCAAGCGTCGAAGCGAGTAACCCGACTGTCGAGCCCGCCAGAATGGCCCAAACATAATATGTTGCGTCTCGCTTGAATTCACCCGTTTGGTAGAGCACTGCAGCGATAACATCTCCCAAAGCCAGGAACGCCATCGATGACGGCACAATAAAAAACGCGATCCGACGCAAGCCATCATCGAGCCGGTGGCGCAGCACTTCGGCAACCTGATCAGTCTGGCCCAGAGCCTTGGACATCGTCGGTAACTCTGCTGCGGAAATGGCCATACCGAAGAGGCTCACCGGTAGCGTGTATAGACTCTGCGCATAAGTCAACGCTGCCACGGCGCCACGTCCGAGGAAGGTCGCCAGCGCTGCGTCGACAAAGGCGCTGATCTGAACGACCCCTCGACTGATGAAGACGGGAAGAAAGTTACGACCAACCGTGCGCACATGCTCGCTGGCGAGATCGATCACCGGACGCAGACGCGGGACCAGCTTAACTACGGTCGGCATCTGAACACTAAACTGGAGGGCGCTGCCGATGACAGAACCCCAGGCAGTCGCCTCGGCGAGCGGAAACTGACCGACATGACCGCCAAAGAAAAGGAGTGCGGCGATGATGCATAAATTCCAAACGACGGGCGCCGTATATGAAATGAAAAATTTATGATGACTGTTTAGAACACCGAGACACCACGCCGACAATACCAAGAGTCCTGCGCCGGGGAAGAGGATCCGCACCAGCCTGATGGTGAGCTCACGGCGCTCGTCCTGAAATCCGAGCGCAATGATCGAGATCAAATAAGGTGTTGTCAGCACACCGACGAGCACGATGATCGAAGTAATCAGCGCGAGCAGCCCCAACACCGCGTTAGCTACGTGTCGCGCTTCCTTTTCATCGCCCTGGGCCAGAAGCTTTGCGTAGACAGGAATGAAAGAGGCGGATAGCGCGCCTTCTCCAAAAACATTCTGAAGGAAGTTCGGAATCCTGAATGCTGCGCTGAAAGCGTCGCCCGCTGCAGACAATCCCAGGTAGTGAGCAAAGACGCGCTGTCGGATTAGCCCGATAATGCGACTGATGAGTATTCCAGCGCCGACCAGGAAGGCGTGCTTGCCTGTGTGCGTCTCCTCGGATTTCGTTGCAGGTGCGGCGGGCATACTTGCACCGACTTGAGTCACTGCTTCACCAGCGATCAAGGCGGCGTCATTTTCTGCGATCGGTTTGGCGGAATCTGCTGCTTCAAAAGAGAGCACCGGGCCGGCTTTAGAGAGGTCGTTCATTCCAATGTTTTACAGTTCGTATTCCTTCACCTTAGTCAACAGAGTCTTATAACTTACACCAAGAGCCTCTGCAGCGCGGACCTTGTTGCCATCCTGCTGCTCGAGCGCAGCGCGAATCTTTAACCTTTCGAGAAATCGCAAAGCACGATTGTTCACATCCGACAACGTTCCGGAGAGGTCGATTCCGGCAAGTGTTTCGGTGCTGGCGTCAGGCGGCGTGAGTCCGAGATCTCTCGGCTCCAGGTTCATTGTGTCTGTGAGAATGCAGGCACGCTCAATGGCATTCTCAAGTTCTCGAACATTGCCGGGCCAGGCGTGTGCGGACATGGCGGTGAGTGCTGCGTCGCTCACGGTAGCTTCACGACCACGCAGTTCCTTGCCGATTTGCGCGGCAAAATGCTTCGCCAGCATGCCGATGTCGTCGCCACGCTCACGAAGCGGTGGAATCTCGATGGGAAAGACGGCGAGACGAAAGAAGAGGTCGCCACGAAACTCACCTCGATCGACTGCGCTCTTCAAATCTTTGTTAGTGGCGGCGACAACACGAACGTCAACCGGAATAGAGGCACGACCACCAATTCGGTCGATGACTTTCTCTTCAATGGCTCGCAGAAGCTTTCCCTGGACGGCGAGGGGAAGCTCGCCGATCTCGTCAAGAAATACGGTGCCGCTCGAAGCTAGTTCGAACTTCCCGTGACGGCGCTCGCCGGCGCCAGTGAAAGCGCCGCGCTCGTGACCGAACAATTCGTTCTCAATCAATGTTTCAGGAATCGCTGCACAGTTGATGGCTACAAATGGCTGGTCGCGACGGTTGGAAAGATGATGGACCGCGCGGGCAAACAGTTCCTTGCCAGTGCCGGATTCCCCGAGCAGGAGTACGTTCGCCTCCGTCTGCGCGACGCGTTGAGTTTCGGCCACGGCGCGTTTAAGCGCTTCCGACTCGCCGATAATCCGCGGGAAGCCGTAGTGCTTCGACCATTCTTCCCTTAGCAGAATGTTTTCAGTGCGCAACCTTGCCTGTTCCAATGCACGCTCGACCAGCAAAAGCAGGTGGTTTGAGTCAACTGGCTTTTGTAAAAAGTCGTGAGCGCCGTCCTTCATCGCCTGGACGGCTTCGTCAATCGAGCCGAACGCAGTCATCACGATCACCGGCACGTCAGCATCGGCGTTCCGAGCTGCCTTCAATACGTCCAGTCCGGACCCGTGCGGCATGCGCAGATCGGTAAGCACCACGCGGTGAGGAGCGCTCGCAATCTCCATGAGCGCTTCGCGAGCGTCGGCAGCCTCGGTCACGCTGTAGCCAACGTTCTCGAGCGTAAGACGCAGCACTCTACGCAAACTCTCTTTGTCTTCTACAAGGAGGATGTCAGGCATAGGGGATTGCGCGGATTGATCTTGGCACTTTGGTGTTTGTACTTTGATCTTTGGTTGCTAATAAGAGCACCTAAATCTCCCAGGCTACGCGGCTTCAATCCTGAATCAACCCGGTACAAAGCACAAGAACACAGCACAAAGTAACAAGGTCAAAGCACCAAGGTCAAAGAGGATAAGGGTCAAAGGGGTAAGGTCAAAGAGGTAAGACAAAGTGTAAGACAAAGAGGTAAGGGCAAAGAAGTAAGAGCATAAAGCACCTTGCTCTTACCCCTTTGCCCTCACCCCTTTGCTATGGAAAGGGACGCTGAGAAGGAGAGCAGCGCCCTTTTCGTTGCAAAATGCCCCCCTTACTCGTCAACAACAATAGCCATCGATGCGGTGCTGTCTTCGCAGTTGGTGTTGTCATTCATCAACACCCCGTCGTTCAAGAGCACACCATCATTTAGAAGGACACCATCGTTCAGCAATACACCATCGTTTACGAGCACACCGTCATTCACCAGCACGCCGGTGCTAACGAACACGCTGCCATCTCCTATGGTGACTCCGTCACTGGTCAAAACGCTGTCGTTAACCAGCACGCCATCGCTACAGAGAACCGCATCGGTAACTAACACTCCGTCGTTAACCAAGACGCCATCGTTCACCAGTACGCCGGTGCCATAAAAACCCTGATAGCTGGAAATCAAAGCGGTGCCGGTCACAAAGCCGTAACTCATGGTCAGGCCCTGGGCCCACTGGAAGGTATTGCCGCCAATTGTGGTCGAGGGCGTCGGCAACGTGTCTGTAGTCAGCAAAGGCGAGCCCACTGCTGTGTAGGGCGTGAGATCCGTCCGCACTAGCCTTGCCACGCGCACTGCACCCTCAATGTTAATTTCACCTGCACCTTGTTCGAACATGTTGAAGTTAGCCAGCGCCTGAGCCGTGTACATCAACAGCGCTTTGATCATGTTGGGTGTCAGGTTTGGATTAGCCTGGAGCAAGAGAGCGGCTGCGCCCGCAACTACCGGACTTGCGACCGAGCTCCCACTCATCGTCATCATCTCTTTCGTCGGGTCGAGACTGACGTTGGCGCTCATGAGCGGATTCTCAAGAATCAGCTTGCAGTCCCTCGCCTCAGCCGACACGATCCTATTGCCGGGCGCTACAACGTCGGGCTTGATCAGATTATCGTAGTGCTTGACGTTGTTTACATCTGTCCAGAACCCGCGCGTCGGTCCACGAGAGCTGAAGGTTGCGATTCCATCGTCGTTGCGAGCCGTCGTGCCGAACGTGTTGGTTGCTCCAACAGTGATTGCTGAGGGCTCGATACCGGGCGAGTGAATCTGCCCATAGACTTTCTGTCCATTAGCGTTCTTACCATCGTTGCCCGCAGCTGCTACCACGACCACTCCGGCATCGACGAGCCTGCGCACAGCCTGGCAAACCGGGTCGTTTGCGTAGGAATCGACCGCGGTCATTCCCAGGCTCATATTGACTACGCGAATGTTGTGGGTTTGGCGATTCGCGAACACCCAATCCAGACCCGCCAGGACACCTGCAACAGTGCCATGTCCGTCTCGGTCCAGCACCCGTACGTTGATGATGTCTGCGTTCGGAGCGACGCCGGTGTAAGCGCCCCAGCCGACGTTGCTGTTGCCGGCCGCTACGCTCGCCACAAAAGTGCCATGCCCGTGCTCGTCTTTATTGACAAGAGATCCGGTGAAGTCTTTGTTGACTACGATTCGCGAGTAGCCTGCTGAGTTCAGAAACTCCTTATGAAAACCGTAAATGCCCGAATCGAGAATCGCTATTCCGATACCGCTGCCATCCAACCCTGTCACTGAAGCGCCAGTTGTAAGCTGAAGGTGACCAGTCGGTGTGACTGTCATACTCGCGACTGCTTTATTGAGCGAAAGGTGCTGCACGTTGTTGCTTGCAGCGAGCTTCTTAACAGCCCCGGCCGGCGCTTCGATTTCAATCAAACCTAATTGGCGGAAGCGATTCTTAATCTGCACTCCGTTGCTTGCCATGAGCTTCGCAACGCTTTCGTCGCTCATGTTGCCGACCTGCATGATGACCTTGACCTTGGAATTAGAGCCTGACTTCTCAATCAGTTCTTGGAGGTCTGAAGAAATCTTCTGGCCTTTCGTGCTGTTCTCGTCGCTGTTATTTTGTGCGAGTTCTGCGCTGTCAGTTCCGGCTGCGATCTTCTGGGCCACGTCGCTTACAACGACCTGGTCAAAGAAGGGAGACAGCTTTTTGTCGCTGGTGATGGTTTCGCGATACGAAGCGGAGGTCGCGGCACCGATTAAACGGACGTCACCTTTGCGAACAGCTTCGGCGAGAGCAGCTGACCGGGCAGCGTCCCTCGCGAGGAACTGAGGCAGTTGATCGATGAACAGAATGATCTCGCCGTGCGAATTCTGGAGATCTGCGAGCACGGCGTTGAAACGCTCCTGGACTTCGGTGTTCGTCTTCGTGCCTGTAAAGAGCAATCTGAAATTGAGGCTGAAGACTCGCTTGTTACGAAGAGCCTCAGGAACGTCGCCGGTGGCCATGCGATGGGCCAGGCCACCGACCACGATGCTCCTGCCGAAGCCCGCCTCGGCTACCAGAACGGGATTGTTCTTGCTATCACGACAGAGAATCTGGGCCATCTGCCGGATTTCATTTTCCCGATCCGCAACTGGGTCGAGCTTACCCTGGCGAGCGAGTTTGGTCAGGTCGGTCGCATATGCAGCCAGTGCAGGAGATGAGGTTTGGAGCCTATTCGCTGAGGTCTTGGGAGTTGATGTTTCCTGGTTATGGGCGGCGGCGGAACGGTCCGACACCAGGATTCCAATGACCAAGGACAGCATCACCACCGCGGCACCGAGGCTCTTAGCGGTTTTGATTTGGGGTTTCATCGGGGTTCAAATCCTCTTCACTAATCCTTACATCGCCCGTGGGACATCGGAATCGGGCGACCACTAATTGGCAACGGCCGTGCCGCAAGGTAAATGCACGAAAATTGTCGATTTTGCTGTGGAATTAGAGGATCTTTGCAACTTGACCACCGCGGGTCGGTCAAAGTTACCGGTCAGCTTGATTCAATCTGGCAGGATGACTTCGCTCTGTTTGACTGAGGCGTTGGGAGCGGTCTGGAATGTGGTGATTATCTTGCGACTCGTGGGAACAACCTGGATTTTTTGAGCCGACCCAGCGGCTTACCGGTATGGAAGACAATCAAGCTTGCGAGACTATGCCTCGTCGTTTAAAACCAGGTGTGATGAGAAAAGGAAACCTGACGGAGCTATGGCTTCTGAGCGCGTTATGCTCTTCTCAGCGCGTTACCTGTCTTAGTGATCCCGCGCCGGTTGAGGAGGCTGTAGCCGTCCTGGCGACTGATGATGCCTTTGCGGATTAATTCGTTGACGGAGGCCTCGAACGTGATCATGCCGTGGGCCTGGCCGGTTTGCATGGTGGAGTGGATCTGGTGGGTTTTGCCTTCGCGGATGAGATTGGCGACTGCGGGAACATTTACGAGCACCTCAGCAATTGGGACGCGACCATTTCCATCGGCGCGGCGAACCAGCGTTTGTGCGATTACGGCTCGCAGACTCTCGGAAAGCATTACGCGAATCTGGGCCTGCTGACCCTCCGGAAACGCGTCGATGATGCGGTCCACAGCCTTTGTGGCGCTGTTAGTGTGCAGCGTCGCCAGCACCAGGTGACCCGTCTCAGCAGCCGTGAGCGCCAACGAGATACTCTCCAAATCGCGCAGCTCGCCTACGAGGATCACATCCGGATCTTCTCGTAGCGCGGCTCGCAAGGCCTTGTGAAATGACTTTGTGTGGCTCGACACCTCACGCTGATTGATCAAGCACTGATGGTTCCTGTGCACGAATTCGATTGGATCCTCGATGGTGATGATGTGAGCCTTCTGATTAACGTTGATGTGATGTATCAACGCTGCCAGCGTGGTGCTTTTGCCTGAACCGGTTGGACCAGTCACGAGCAAAAGACCTTCAGAGACATCCAACATGTTGACGAGGCTTTCAGGCAAGCCCAACACGTCAACAGTCTGGATACTGTCCGGAATCAATCGGAAGACTGCGCCCATGCCTTTTCTTTGACGAAAAGCGTTGAGACGAAAACGGCCGACTCCGCGCAGCGAGTAGCTGCAATCGAGATCCCATTCCTCGAGAAAATTCGCGCGCTGCTTTTCTGAAAGGATCTCCAGTATCAATGCCTGGCAGACCTCTGGCGTGACGTCTTTGTAGTTCAGCTTCACCATCTCGCCATGAATGCGCAGATAAGGGGCGGCGCCACTGGCGAGGTGCAAATCTGAAGCGCCTCGCTCGGTCATGAGCGTCAGTAGCTCGTCAATCTTTGCCATAGTTGGTTACTGAGGTCTTTTGCGCTTGGTCGCGCAGTGAAGGAGGAGAGGAGGCGCGGAGCTGAACGCCCCGCGCCGTTAGAAGCCTAACTAATTATCAATACATGACCTGACGGAAAGCCGTAGGTTCGATGTATTGGAACTGCGGAGTGCCGGGCGGTAGACGATCGGGCTGACGGAAGGTAGCGTCAAACGCCCAGTCGCGAACGGGAGGACTATAAATCGCAGTCCTGGTGTTGTACTGACCCATCGCCTGAGTCGAGTGGTAGAGCGGTATCAGCGATCCAACAAAGTTGAAACGCCGGTTGTTCCAGCCCTCCAGGAAACGTGGGAAGTTATGCATACCTCCGTTCATACGAGACTCGTTGTCGGTGGACACACTTGACCAGTTTCCCTGATCAGGACCAGCCGCAGAGGTCGCAGACAGAGCAGACAGGTTGTTACCCGCGATCACTCCTGTTCTCATTGACGTCTCAGCAGTCACATCCGGCACGGACCTGTCACCCGGACGGCTACCCTCGTTTTCGGGAAACAGTGAGCTGACACTATCGAACCACGTCTTGGACAGCGGAAAGAAGGCATCACAAACGATGGACGCTGGTACTTGATCGCCAGTGTAGTAACAGGCAGCTAACGGGTCGTTCAAACACGATGTGCCTGTAACCGGAGCTGCGTTGATTCCGGTGGTGTTGTAGTTACCCCACACATAAATCAGGTTTTCTGAGGCCATCGTGATTCCCATGGTTTGTGACAGCTTTCCGGCAGCGCCGCTTAGCTGCAGATCTTCTCCGTTGAAGAGACGGACGGCTCGGCGGAAGTACTTGCTGCGAGTCTTGGGAACGCTCGTGTCAGTTGGATCGATATCCATCCAGTTCGCCACCAGATTGGCTCGCGTGGTCCGGTCGGACAGCAATGTTACGTCGGCCGTACCAATCGTCGATGTTAACGGATCGGGCAGCTCAGTCGTATCTCGCTGCAGCGTGCCCTTCTTGGCCCCATAGTCGATTACATCTTCGCCGGGATCGAGTGTAGGAGAATACCCGACGGCGGCAATCGGACCATAGATATCTTCATTGTCTACCATCCCGTTCGTGGTATTCAGAGTAGTTCCGGATGTATCGACTTCTGACTTGACGCGGTCGCCGCGGCGGTCTGAAACATAGACGATAAAACCGTCTGGATGATTGATGTTGGTCGATACGGCATTAGTTCCGCTGAGCAAGTTGGAATCGTAGACGCCATCCATCCAGCGAGCCATATTCCTCATGTTGATTTCAACAATGCTGGTCATGCCGCGCTCGTAGACGGTGTTGCCGTCAAGCGAGCTGTGGATGCGGCCTTCGCGCACGTTGTAAAGGTTGATTGGCACAATGCTGTTCCAGCTTCCGGGCGTTCCCGGTGCATCGTCTCTGATAGGCTGGCCCGATACTGTGTCATCCAGAACCTGGGTTAGATATCCGTAGGTTGAGTCTTGCACTGGAACACCGCCGCTTGTCTGAATCTTCCCATCGGCGCCCATTCGCGCCTTACTGAAAATGTCAGTCAGGCAATTCGAGTAAGCCGGATTGCCGTTGACGGCGGGATTCACGCTGCCGCTCGAGTCACGACTCCCCTGAACATACGCAGCCCACAAGGGACGCTGCAGCGTCACGATTGCATTCGGCTCACCTTCAGTCATGCCCATGCTAAGAATTGTTCTCGTGACGTCATACGTGTTTCCACTAGCATCGACAATCTCGATAAGGATACGGCCGGGAATAGCAGCGCCACCCGGGATTGTGCGACCGTTTGATGAGGTGTCGGGAGTTGCGGGGTTGCGGATATTTCGAACAGTGTCGGCCCCGGCGGGCGTGCCACCCTGGTTTTGCAGCACACGAGTGCTGGTTGTATCGATGTAAGCGCCAGTGTCATCAATGCGCCATAGGGCCTTACCTGAGCCGAGCAGGGCGGGTTTGAAGTAATACGCGTCGGACGTATCCGTAACCGAAAGCTTCACGCCTTTACCTGAGGGTATACCCGAAGAATCGCTGGCAGAAACTGCTTCGTCATCCAGCAAGATTCGAATCTCGGCCTTTGAGTGATAGCGAGACTCGCTCAACGTTTGATCGTCATTTGGCATGCGACGCTTGATGATCTCTCGCGTCATATTTCCATCAAGCTGAAGTGGAAGCAGCAGTGGTGCTATACCGGTCGAACGCGAAAGCAACTGACCGTTGTAGGCAGCCACGGACGTTGACTTCCACATTGTGTTGACAGTCCCCGACGGGGAAGTCGGATCTGAGCCGTTCACGTTAGGCCCATCGATAACACTTCCTCCCAGCAATGGGAGCGGTCCTGAAAGAAACCGAACGGTACCATCGTGAGTCGCACCATTTCTGAGAACGTCACGCACAACTTCACTGGCAGTCGTTACCTTATCGAGGAAAGTGACATTACCGTTCAGATACAGATTGCCATTCGCGTGCACACGGCCGTTGAAGGTAAACGCAGGGCCCGGGTGGATTTCCATGTCCTCGTTGCTGAACATACCAAACTGGAAGATTGGCACGAGGTAGTTGTTCATCGTACGAGTGAGCTGCACTTGCGCTGACGCAGAGGTTGCGATTGTGGTTAACGTGTACGGTTGCACGGCGGCCGTTAGTCCAGCCAGCGGGCCGGACTGAACTGTAACCGTCGGAAAGGCGCCATTCGTAATGTTCTGAGTCGCGCGCATCGTTGCTAACGTGGCGTCATCCAAACCAATGCTTTGGTTGAAGCTGAAGCCTTCGCTGGCGAGATCCGGAGCCGCAGCTGAAATGTTGTTTAACTGAGTCGTAGTTGGGCGCGACGTCCGGGCAAACAGCATGCTGAAATCGCTTGTCATCTTCTCGATACCGGCCGCAGCAGCATAGAACGCCTGAGTCCTATCGAGGTCGCTTCCTGCAACTTTAGTCTCGGTTTGCACCACCGCCAGCACTGACAGGGCTATAACACTAAGCAGGGTCAGCATCATGATGGACATAGCGAGCGCAGCGCCTCGCTCGCCCGATCGCGATTTTCCGGCGCTTCGTTCGAGTTGTTCGACTCTGGTAATCATTCCGTTCTCCTCAAATAAACCTGATGATCTTTGCTGCAGCGCATTTGTGGTGCAGTTACTAGGACGGTTGTTGTGCCCGCCGGAATTGCAGGTTGCGGACACTGGAACTGGTCGTCATTTTTAGGGTCGCGCGATCGCCACTCGGAAGGACGTGCGGCGTCTCGACAGTGACGGTGACTTCAACCTGACGGATAGCCAGACGCTGTGCTTTGGTGGTCAGAGTATCTACTGGTTGGACCACATTTCCGTCAGCGTCATTCATATCCAGTGAGTACTTGAACTGAACGTTGGTCACGTGTTCCGCGATTACGCTCTCCATGAAGCCCGAGCATGTGGCAGGCGCAGGCAGGCACTTCGCGCCGAAAACACGCCTCATGAGGTAGCCGCTTGCATTCACGTAGTAGTGAATGATGCGCATGCGTGTCATAGCTGTCGGTATCGGGCTGCCGACGGGGCTCGTGGAGATGTACTTGATATTATTGGATGTGCTCGCGAGATTCAGCCCATAGGGATCAGTCACACCAGTCGCGAAGGTCAGCTGGGTTGCGCCGGCATTGACCGAGGTAAGGGTCGCGAAGGTACCTCCTCGTGCAGAACTGAAGAAGTAGATCTCGTTGGGAGTGAACTGAGACATATCTGTGCCGGTCGGAAGCGTGACCACGGTTCCGGTTATATCGATTGACGTCGGTGGGAGAGTGATGAACTGTGGATCGACCTCAAGAATGTTCTGGCGGTCGGTTCTGTCCGCGTCTGTAGTTCCTCGCACAGTCGTCGCCGGGCTCGCGCCTAACACAGCAGTACCCACCGGAACCTGGTTATCAGAGGTGACAATAGCGAGGTCCTTGCTATCTACGGTGGCGGCGGCATCATCCAGTGGTGTCAGGGTCAAATAGTTGGTGACGAAGTTGGTTCCGACACGGATCTCGCTTATTCCCCTCAAGCCGTCTCCGGCGTTCATCAGGTCTCGGTTGATGTATTCCTGAGCGGTGCGAAGGTTCTGCTGCGCGTCAGTCAACTCGTAATTCGCGGAAGAAATGTTCATCGAACCTTTCATCACCTGGATGACGGCGGCTGAGACAATGACCATCACACCGACTGCAATCATCAGTTCGATTAATGAGAAACCTCGTTCATCTTGAAGGTT
>Ga0126384_10000020_pt1 | contig 51703 bp, 34 predicted proteins | sample PanSoiMetPlot_36_FD_92543 | JGI IMG/M metagenome (GOLD analysis project Ga0126384, IMG submission 92543) | Tropical forest soil microbial communities from Panama - MetaG Plot_36 | ecosystem: Environmental > Terrestrial > Soil > Tropical forest > Bulk soil | place: Panama | collected 2016-02-17 | reverse complement strand
GTCGATTGAGACTCTACCGGCAACAATGGTTCTAATCCGATCGCTCGTAGTCCTGCCATGTCTGCGGCTCCGGTCACTACCAGCAATCCACCCGACGCGACCCAGAGTCTGAGTGCCCGTGCTTGGTCCTCGCTCAATTGGTTCAGCGGCGAATCGCCGATCACTAGTGCGTCAAGTTGGTCATAGGAAATGAACTCACGAGGTAGATCTTCAGCCGCGATCACGACTGGGTGTGCTTGAAAGAACGGGCGACCAAAGTTCTGTCCCGGAAATCCTCCGCGGCGGTTCTGAACACTTTGCGGAGGCGGTTGCGGAGATGAATCTGGAATCGAGCCTGCGGTGCTTCCGGGTTTCTTAAACGGCGCGCGATTCGGCGCTCGAACAACTTCTGCGGAAGCAATGTTATTGAGCGTTGTCGAGTCAGTATCGACGACCGCAATTTCCAACTGATCGGCGACGATGTTGCTGCGCTCCACGCTGATCCGCGTCTCGGCAATAACCTGATCGTCGGTTTCGAAGCGCACCACTGGAGCCTCTCCCGAATTAAGAAAAGCGGCTATCTCATGCAGCTGACGAGAACCGGTTGGCAGCTGAATGTCTTTTACGTATTCGCGTACCTGAGGGTTGGGATTGGGAGAGGATTCGCAGTGAACAATTAATCGGCCGGTAAGGGCAGGACCCTGATTTGTAATATTGATTCTGAATGGTACCCAACTTCCCGTCCAACTACTCACCGACAGCCGACCGAATCCCGCGCGAACAACCATCTCCAGATTCTCTGCGCGCGCGACGCCAGTTTCGGAACCAATCTCCTGGGCGAGGGCTAATCGAGCTGGAATAAACGCCAGGAGACAGAAGAGAAGTGTTATCCGAGTTCTAGATCGCAAGATTCTCGAGTTTGGGCAAGTTGGTCGTATCATTTGAAGTACCGTAGAGTGACTGGTCTGCGGATAATAGACGCCTTCGCCAGCCGCATACTGGACAGTCTACGGTACAGCAGACTGGCCAGTCTACGGTATCTCATCCGATCACTCCGGTACAACAAATGCCGATAAAAGTGGCCTGCCAAAGCAGATTGAAAGATGCTAGATTACAATCAATTCGATCGATGAAACTGGAGACTAACGAATGAAGTTTTCAACAAAGGCGATACATGCGGGTCAGGAGCCGGACGCGGCAACCGGGGCCGTCAGCGTACCAATATATCAGACTTCGACTTACGCACAGGAGGGGCTCGGCAAACATAAGGGTTTCGAATACGCGCGCACTCAGAATCCGACTCGGACGGCTCTCGAGAGAAACCTTGCGGCTCTCGAGGAGGGAAAGGCGTGTTTCGCTTTTGCTTCCGGAATGGCGGCGACAAATGCGGTCATGACCCTCCTGAAAGCTGGCGATCATGTTATTGTAAGTGATAATACATACGGTGGAACGTTTCGCTTATTTGATAAGGTACTAAAGAACTTTGGTCTGGAGTTCAGTTATGTCGATGCGCGCGAGCCTCACAATATCGAGGAAGCCGCGCGTGCCGAAACGCGAATGATTTTTATAGAAACTCCAACAAATCCGGTGATGTCCCTGGTAGATATCCGGGCGGTGTCAGAGATCTCGCGACGAAGGGGAATTCGATTGGTTGTAGACAATACCTTTATGAGTCCGTTCTTCCAGCGACCCCTGGAATTGGGCGCGGACATTGTCGTTCACTCTACTACCAAGTACCTGAACGGACATAGCGATGGTGTCGGTGGGGCAGTAATCCTCAACGATGATGAGGATATTGCCAGGATGTCATTTATACAGAACGCAGCCGGGGCAATACTATCGCCAATGGATTGCTGGCTGGTGATGCGCGGCACGAAGACGCTCGCGCTTCGGATGCGCCAGCACGACGAGAACGGTCGAGTTGTAGCTCAGTTTCTGGCGGAACATCCAAAGATTCAAAAAGTGTATTATCCGGGTTTGAAATCGCATCCGCAGCACGAACTGGCATCGCGGCAGATGGACGGCTTCGGCGGAATGATCTCGTTTGAGACCGGATCGCTGGAAAATGCCAAAGTGGTACTGGAATCAGTGAAGTTGTGCACGCTGGGAGAGTCACTTGGGGGCGTAGAAACGTTGATTTCACATCCAGCGACCATGACTCACGCATCAGTACCGGAAACAGAACGTAATCGTCTGGGAATTACGGACGGCCTTGTCCGTGTATCAGTTGGGATTGAAGACGTCGAGGACATCATTGCAGATTTAGATCAGGCCCTGAATAGGATAAGAGATTGAATCATTGAGTCATTGAATCATTGAGTCATTGAGTCATTGAATCATTGAAACATTGATCTATTGATTGATTGAGTCACTAGTTTCTTGAGTTATTAGTGTATGGTGCGTTCAATGAAAAGAATCAATGAACCAATGACTCAATGGTTCAATGACTCAATGTTTCAGTGACTCAATGTTTCAGTGACTCAATGTTTCAATGACTCAATGTTTTCAATGATTCAATGACCCAATGACTCAATGATCCAATGACTCAATGATCCAATGACTCATTGCCATTGAACCTGGAATCGATCATAATCAGCGCCAACCCAGGTCATTGGTTCAGAAGGTTAGGGTTAGCTGCGTCACTTTGAGGAACTCCGTCACGCTGGTCTAGTAATACATAACTTTTTATGGCGGAAGAGATCGCATTCAAAATCTCCTTATACGCGAAAACCGATGTGGGGGTGGTTCGGTCCGGCAATGAAGACAATTTTCTTGTCTTAAATCTCTCTACTGCCGACACCTGGAAGCCCTCGGGCAAGAATGAAGAACCGCCTCTAAATCTCACGAACTTCAATCAGAGCCATTATGGTTCGCTGATCGCCGTCACGGATGGAATGGGTGGCGCGCTGGCTGGTGAGGTCGCCAGCCGCCTCGCAGTCGAGTGTGTGCGTGATCGAATGCTCGAATTACAAGCAAGCCCCGCCTACTCAAAATTCGCCTTTCACGAACGCTTGAGGCTGTCAATAGAGCTGGCAAACCTGTACATCTACCAGATGAGCGCCAAACGGCCCGAATACAATGGAATGGGAGCAACTTTTACCGCGGTGGGATTTTTCGGTACGAACGCTTTCTTCGGACAGGTGGGCGATAGCCGCGCTTACCTGATCCGACAGGAACGCATTCAGCAAATCACCCGTGACCAATCGCTTGTCGGGCAGCTCATCGAGGCCGGGCACCTGACCGAGGAAGAAGCTGAGCACCACTCATATCGCAATGTGATCCTGCAGGCGCTTGGCGCGTCACCGAACCTGAACGTGGTCATCGACCGTCTGGGAATTCGCGACATGGATACTCTCGCGCTGTGTAGCGATGGTCTATCAAACAAAGTGCGTCCTGATGAGATCAAAGCAGAAATAGATCGATCGTCATCTTTGAAAGAAGCTTGCGAATCGCTCATTAGCCTCGCGAATGACCGCGGCGGAGAGGACAACATTACTGTGCTGATCGCCCACGTGAGCGGTGGCCGTTTGACGCCGCCAGAGGAGGTGAGGACCACAGCTCTCCTGACCAGCAACTCCGGGCAATACTTCATAAGCGATTCCGGACAACAGCAGAAATGGCTGGACAAATGGGGAGCCGAAACCCTTCCGCGTGATCCCGAGCTTCCATACCACATCGATCACGATTTGCTTGATGACGAAGAAGAAGCCACACTGCCACCCGAAGACGACACAATGCCGCCCACTGAAGAGCTCGGCGGCAAGAAATAAGCACCTGCTTTGACTCATCAATTGCACCCGAAGTATCGTTCAAAGGGGCCAAATCATAGTCATTGATTGAGGGTTATTATGGCTAAGGTGGACCTACACCACCAACTTGAGCGGCTGCACGAAGAGCTCCAGCAAATCGATTCCGTCGATGAGCGTGGCCAGCAATTACTTCAGACGCTGATGAGTGATATCCAAAAACTGATCGATTCAGGGGAGAGGAGTCAACGAGACGTGTCTGAAAGGCTCGGTGAAGGGTTGAAAGACGGCATCGAATTGTTTGAAGCTTCCCACCCGCAGGCAACTATGCTCATGGCGCAAGTGATTGACGCCTTGCATAAGATGGGAATTTAGATATTCACAGTTCGCAGCGAAATACATAATCCACGTAGTAACGAATAAATTCGTTACTACGTGGACATTGCCTCGGCTCAGAACGAATGAGCTTGGTGACTATGCGGAAACAATCCCTAGTGACCAAACGCTGTCTGTGCAGATCCGTAATAGACTCGCTTATACGAAGTCACCATTGGGCTATTCGTCTGTGCCTTAACTGACGGTCCTCCGGACGGCCCACCGCTTTCAACGACGTACCCCGGATAGAACGGCGGCGATTGACCCTGATCGTAGCGACGATCCCACTTGCCCTTATACATATAGCCGTGGAACTGCCCGTCGTAGACCCCGAGATTGTCGAAATTCGTCGACTGCATCCCGCCAACAAGGTTGAAGTTGCCTCGGAACGGCCTACCGTTGAAATTCAGAACGTCCGATCTTATTCGCCCGCCGTATGGCCGGCCGTTGTCGCCCATCAAGGGGTTGCCCGTCGCGTCCTTGAACTCGAATGCCGCCATTGATGCGTGTACGGTGAGGTTGTCGGGCGCGCGACCATCGCTCGGAATATTGATGTTACCGCCCGATGCAAAGATACCGAGCACGTTATTCGCATCAGGGTTGATCGGATTTCCAGCCGCATCAACGACTGGTGTCTCGTACGTAAGATCACCGGTCAGTGTGATGCTACCGCCAGCCACTGGCACTCTGCCGTCAGGAGTAGGCGTGCCACCGGCGGTGACTGTCACCGCAAAATCGGAATCAATCGCAGGAATCGGTTGCCCTGTTCCATCGCGTCCGGGACCCCGAAGCGAACCGATATCGCCCCTCACATAGAGCGATGCCGCTGATCGATTACCTTTGTCGGCAATTGAACGATCCTTCGGAACACCCCGGAGAGTACGGGTCCCATTACCCGCATCGATGGTTGTCGTGCCGGCATCGATATCGATCACCACTGTAGTCGTGCGATTTCCTTGAGTAATCTTTATCACCTGCCGATTACCTGACGGGTCCGCGATAAGTTGAACCTGGTCGGCATCGCCCATTACATAGATGCCGCTTCCAGAAAACGTTTCGCCATCAGAGGGAATATAAACACCTTTCGGAAGAGTCGGAGTCGAGGAACTCGGATCTTTCGGATCCTCAAGCGGTGTCGTAAGGTCGCCTGCTGCTCGAAGCGCGATATGAAGCTCGCCGTCCGTAGGTGGTCCGCCGGAAAGGGCGTAGCCGCCGTCCAGCACCGCGCGTGCCTGATCGAATGCATTAGCGGTGGGTGGAATGGGTGCGACGCCGCGGTCGAAACCGGCAAGGAACCTTGGTGCTACCAGGACACCGTCGACAATGTCGGAGTCCGCATCAACGGGCGCCGGTGGCATTCCGCCTCCGTAGCGATAGTAGCTGGCCGTCCGGTAAGCTTGCGTTACATAGCCCCGAAAAGTCGGAGGATCGGAACCATCAGCCACCGTCCAGAATCCGAACCGCTCATTCGTATGGATGCGTCCCGCAAACCGGTCTCCGGGCCCCAGCCCCTGATAGATAAACGGCCCCTCGGGGTTATAGGGATCAAACTTGTCAGTGAAGAGTGCGAACTCAGAGAAACTACCGACTCGCAGTGAACCTCCATCCCCCTTCACCAGCAGATTGAAGTTGATCACGCCCTCTTCAACCAGGGTCACCGCACCATTCAATCCGGTGATGCCTTGACCAACGGACTCCAGTTGGTAAGTCACCGAATACGGTTCTACCTGTCCAAGCCCGGGATAAAGCGGGTTTACGTACTTAATTCGGCTGGAAGAATGAAAAGGATCATTGTCGCCAGCGGGATAAGGAACCTGGATATTGGCGATCTTGATTTTTGTGCGATAGGAGGCGTTGTTTGGAAAGCTCTCGGTGGTATTGAATGCCTGTTCTGCCGCCTTAACAAACGCCTCTGGATTGAGCGTCGGTTGACCAACCGAGACGCGTGGCGGGTCGGGTAGCGACCCCATAATGAACTTATCGTTTCGGAGCAGGCGATGTAGATTGTTCACTCCAGCCTCAGCAGCGTAGAAACCGCTTGTGAGGTTCTTGAAGTTCGAGGTGATCGACTTGTCCGACAACGATGTGAAAGTCACCGCCAGTGCAAGCATTAGCAGCAGCGACATAATCAGCAGTACGCCGATCAGCGCCATACCGCGTTCGGTGCCCGGCAAGTTCGCTGTTGTGACATCGTCAGCAGACGCCCTTAACGTATATTCAATCTTATGATGATTCCCTCTCTTCATCATCGCATCGCCTCCAGACTTGCGGTTTTCATTTCGTCGCATTTCAACTATCTCGGGTTCAAGCGTTCGCCCAGTTTCGGCTGCTTGCCGATATAACGTGTCTCGTGCTTCCAGGCATCTTCAGGAGTGCTACCTGAGCCGCCGTAGCCTCTGCCGGAACCGCTGCCGCCCTGACCATCCACCCCAGCAGCTCCGGGATTTCCACCACCATTCCCGGGACCGCCAAAACCATCTCCGTTACCATCACCACCGTTACCTCGCGGTCCTCCCTCTCCCGGCAGTCCGGGAGAACTGGTGCCGCCTCCCCCTGGAGATGACCCGAACGCGCCTCCGGAGATGAAACGGGGTCTTACGACGCTGGCAAGCGTCACTAGTCGTTCGGCCTGCTGATCGCTCTTGATCTCGGTGCGCGCAGTCATCGTGACTTCAAGAGCGGTTGTCTTGTACTGCCGCGATATGCTTTGTTGCTTGACCCACTTGCCCTCAGCTTCGCCGTCCTTTACCTCGAGATAACGGACCTGGAACGCCACCACATTTCGGGCGATCGGAATAGCCTGGCCATCGTTAACGGATAGCGAAAAAGTCGGATGCTCAGCATCCGTTTTGCGGTCGACAAAATAGCGCTTAATTGTGCAGGGTCGCATTGTAAATGACCCGCCTTCATAGGTTGCGCCGAACTGGATTTCGGGTTCGATGCCGCGATGCTCGACCGACTCAAAGTTAATGCCGATCGCACCAGTCGGGCTCAGCTTCGCCGATTTGACTTTGACAAAATCAAATTGCAGCGAGCCGTCTTCGCGATAGCCGCTCACTACGAACTCTTCATCAGGCAGCAGCGCACTGATGACTACGCCGGGATCGATAAGGGATCCGTTGTTAGGAACAACTTCTACATATCGGTCTCCGGTTGCGAACGGTGTTGTCCATGCCGCTACAAAAGGAAGAGCGGCCGACGGTATTTTCGATTCAGTATCGGAAGAGACGATCGTTACCTCGTCGGTTTTTCCTTCCGGACCGTTGTAGGAGTAGATCGAGCGAAATCGTGGTCCCAGACCCAGCGCGTTCTCTTTCGATTGCTGTATGTCTCGGGTAAGAAAGTCCATTAGCAAACGGGCGTTCTGATCCATTTCGGAAACGCCCTGCTCGGTACGAAAGATGGTTTGGCTCTTGCCAAGTAGAGTAACTACCGCGCCGATGATCAATGCAAAGACAGCCATCGCAATCAACAGCTCTGCCATCGTGAATCCGTGCTGGCCGGCACGAGACCGCTGACGCAACCCGCGAAGATCATTTTCTAGAGGTGAGACCCCGGATTCTTGAAGTCCTTTTTTGTTGTGCAGTGTTGTCATCATGAGTTTTCCCTCTCCGCTATTGATTGGTCATCACGGTAAACAGATCGACAAGCTCAGGAGCTTTGCCGGCAGGCGGGTTTTCGCTCTTCACTCGAACTGCAATAGTGAGCCGGCGGTCAGCTGGATTCTGTTCGTTGCTCGACATGATCACCCACCGACGAGAGTAGGTAACCCGGTCTTCGCCGAACGGGTTACCGGTTATCACCGTTCCATCGGGTCTTCGCGTTTCAGCAGTGCCATTCGGGCTTACAACAGTCACAGTGCCTTCTGGCTCTACATCATCACGGCCCGCGATGATGATCTTGTCGAAGTAGAACGAGCCATCGCTGGCAACAGCATCATTTTCAATGCTGCCGACGATATAGGCATCATCGGATCCGTGAGCGCCGGGATTCGCGGTCATTCTCGAAGGGTCAACCAGGCGTTGAAATGAAACGGCTCCAAGCTGTTCGAGTCTGTCCTGAGCCAGCGTTGTAGCGGTGGTGAAGTTCCGCGAGCTGGCATTGGTTTTCATCGCAAGACTGAACATACCTGCTATGCTCACCAGCCCAACCACCGTAACCATCATGGCGATTACCGCTTCAATGAGCGTGAACCCCGCTGAATTGTTTCCTCTGATCGTCGAATTGTTTGGCTGAGCTTCTGCTCTTAGTCTCTGTCCCATCTTTGACTCCGCGCTTCGTTTGGCCTACGTGCGATCGTCTCGTTTTGCCTCTGAAACTGTTACTTGACCAGTCGGCGAAACGGTCACAAACAGGTAGTATCCATCTACCCCGTTAAGGCGAATGGTCGGGCTTTCTTTTGGCATCGGCGTGATGACGCCGCGACCATCAAAGGCAATTTGTTTGGGAGCATCGGAGGCAAAGGTAATTCCTCCAGGCAATTGCACAACACCCATATTTTGCGGTGGAGTTTTCCCCAACGGGTCGTACTGCTCTATATCTACACGCTGAATTTCTTCGGCAACGGTCACACCCGCCAGTGTGTTGTTGGAAGTGGCGAGATACCTCGCCCGCTGAAGAGCGGTGGCGACGTTGCGCCCGCCAACACCGAGCCTGTACATACGCATATAAGAGAGGATTTGTGGCACCGCAAAAGCAGCAATGATGGCGATAACAAGCAGCACAACGGCCATCTCGATTACCGAGAAGCCATTCTGGTCGCGGTTCAGGTCGGATCGTCTGATTGCATTTGATCGAAACATATAGTTACAAAATATGGCGGATGCGCGCCTACACTTCGCGGCTTTTGTTCCCAGAGGAATTCCTGGGAAGGCGCCAATTTACGCCTACTGCAAAGAATAAGAGCGAATTAATACTGGGGACTGTTGGGGGTACGAACTGAAGGGCGCTGTTGAATACGCAATCAGTATTCCTCAGGACTAGTGCAGCGCATAGACATTCTGTAAACTTACACAGACGCTGATCCGAAGAGAGCAGGCTTCTTCATGGTCACCACGGTAGGGCAAACCGAACACGTCTCCACTGACAACCTCGACTTGATGCTCGCAGTATTGCCGATTCCCATCCGCGACGCCCTCACACGTGCCGGAAACATGGAATCGCTTATCGAGGTCGTCCTCGACCTGGGTCGTCAGCCTGAAGCCAGGTATACCGCGCACGCCTTATACCTCGACGATTCCCTCATAACCCGCGATGACTTGCAATATGTTGCCAGTCGAGTTGGCCAGTTTACGCGGGACAACCGGGCCGGCATCGAGCGCACGCTCCACCGCATTTCAGCGATGAGGAACAGGTTAGGTGAAATAGTAGGACTAACCTGCCGTGTTGGGCGCGCGATCTACGGTACCGTCGATATCATCCGTGATTTCGTTGAGTCAGGTAAGAGTATTCTTCTGATGGGCAAACCCGGCGTCGGCAAGACCACCTTGCTCCGAGAAGCCGCCCGCGTGCTGGCGGACGACCTGGAAAAGCGAGTAATCGTGGTCGATACCTCAAATGAAATTGCCGGGGACGGCGACGTTCCTCACCCGGGAATCGGCCGAGCTCGACGAATGCAGGTTCCTGAGCCCGAGCATCAGCACGGTGTAATGATCGAAGCAGTCGAGAATCACATGCCTGAGGTCATCGTCATCGACGAAATCGGAACAGCTCAGGAAGCGCTCGCCGCTCGAACAATCGCCGAACGCGGCGTGCAGTTGATTGCAACCGTCCACGGTAACACGCTTGAGAATTTGATGATCAATCCGACGCTCGCCGATCTCGTTGGAGGCATCCAACCGGTGACACTCTCAGACGAAGAAGCGCGCAGACGCGGCACCCAAAAAACAGTGCTCGAACGAAAAGCCCCGCCAACGTTCGATGTGCTTATAGAGATTCAAGACAAAGATCGACTGGCGATTCATCGCGACGTAGCTGAAGCCGTCGACCTGATGCTGCGCGGATTGGTGCCCAGCACTGAGGTCCGAGAGCGTCGAGCCGGCGGTGAAGTTGCGATCACCCAACCGCTCGGCCCACAACGAGTTTCTTTCGGTTCCGACCGGAAGGAAGCGGCAATTAACAATCGCTCTCATCCTCATGCGGGCAAAGGCAAGCTTCTGCGCATTTATCCTTATGCCATAAGCCGCGAGCGGTTGGAACGCGCGATCGGCATGCTAGGCGTGCCGGTGGTAGTGACCAATGAATTATCAGAAGCAGATGTCGTGTTGACTTTGAAGTCTCATGCAAAGAGGCAGTCTCAGAAGTTGAGAGAAGCGCGAGGACAGCAGCTCGAAGTGCACGCACTGCGCAGCAACACGCTTACGCAGATGGAGAACTACCTTCGTGAGACTTTTGGGGCAGCCAACAGGCCAGTCAGCGAAGATGCGGCAATGCAGGAGGCTGAGGACGCGGTCATCGAAGCCGTTGAACGACGCCGGCCGGTTGAACTCTCGCCCCAGCCTAAACACATCCGTCGAATGCAACACCTGTACATCGAGAGAAGCGGACTTCAGTCCGAAAGCAAAGGGCAGGAACCGTTGCGTCGCATCGTAATCTACCCGCACTGAGCATCACTGTTTTTCAAATTTGCTGTCGTCGATCGGAACGTTGTGTTTGATCTCATCAAACTTGTGCGTGAACGAAAACCCAGGCCGGGTCCAACGCCGGCTGAATGGTAACTTTACCCCGTCCAGTTCTCGATAGTCCTCAAACTCGACAATCAACTTTGTCTTGCCTTCAGGGGCGTCGACTTCCTCCTCTTGTCGTAACAGTAGACCCGTTTGAACATCAAAATACATCCTGATCGGAGCTGGCGTGGCATCGATGACGTAGGTATCTCGCTCCCCGAGTTTGGCTTTCCCCTTAACTTCCAGGTTTGACAGTCGAGCATCGAGACCGGCACCTGCAAACGACTGCGCCTGACGTTTTAGGAACTCGGCTTCGGCTCCAGTCATTTCACGGAGCCCGTTTTCATTCTTTTGCCAGGCAGCCTTTCCGTTGAATGCCACCGTAGCCCCACCTCCAGGGGTGTGCATAACCATCAGCAACTTGTCGGGCGCTTTGACATAAACCTCCAGCGGCGCGGTGAATCCGCTATCGGCCTTGAGCGAACCTTTAAGGACGCGCGTAGTTAGTTTCGCAAACGCAGCGGTACCACCAATCGCTTTCTGATAGCTCTCAATCACCTGCGATGCGGAGGGCAAGGGTCCTGATCTGGTTATTTCCGGCGGTTTCGGTTCCGCAGGTTTTGCTGAACTTCCCGCTGGAGTCGGGGGAAAAGAGACTGGCTGCGCCTTGCCTTGATGGCAGGTATAACAGTTGATTGATGTCGGACCCTTATAAATCTCTCTTGCAATCGCCCCGGTTAGGCCGAGCATCTTCCTGGCGATCAATTTTGCGGGTTTGTCATCTTTTTCAAACTCGTTGGGAACGTGACAATACGTACAGTCCACGCCTAACGACCGGCTAAACATCGTCATGAGCATTGTCCATCTGCCGGCCGGCAGGCCTTTGAGTGTCTGCACGTTCTTGTAGACCTGTTCCGCTGGGCGTTGATCCTGTTCTGCTTTCCGGCGCATTTCATCCAGTTCAGCTTTCCAGGCTTCAGGCGGAGGCTCAGGCTTCACGTGTCCGCGGTGACAGCCGTAACAGGACACGCGATTCGAGGACAGAAACTTGTTGCTAAGCTGAACCATTTCGTACATTTTGCGCGCGGTCTGTTTAGCAGGTTTATCATCCTTTTCAAATTCGCCGGCAACATGACAATGATTGCAGTCAACACCGAGAGACGTGGTAAAGAAAGACATCGCTCTCATCACACCGGTTGCGGGCAGCCCTTTAAAGATTTGGATATTCTTGTATGCCTCCTCTGCATTCCTGGTCTGCGGTTGTGATCCTTCCCTTCCTGCACTGGCCTTATCTTGAGAAGTATGGAAGACAGGTCTGAGCTGATCTCCGGATGCTTCAACTCCGCCGTGCTTACCTTGTGCAGGAAACGATATTGAGAGTGCAAGCAGAAGCCCGGCGATGAGAATCAGTTGATTGTGATGTTTCAAGGAGATTTCTCCCGTCTTTAAGGTGATCATCTGCGCGATTCCCGCCTCGGCAGTTTGGGATACTAGTACCACAATCGTACTGATTGGAGATGTGCCATTAGTCACACTCGTAGTCATATTCAGCGTATGACTCCGACCTATTGCAAACAAAAGTAGAGGTAGTCCCGTGAGTTTCGTGTCGTCGAGGGTTGTGGCGTCCGACTTCGATCTTACAGCGTCAGTAACAGTGGCACAGGCTATGGAGAGATAGTAGCCTAGATCAATCCGAGCTCCAGGCCTTTCAGCGCGGCCTGTGTTCTGTCGCGAACCGCAAGCTTTCCCAAGATACTTGTGACGTGATTCTTAACCGTCCCTTCGGCGATCAATAAAGCGGCAGCTATTTCTTTGTTGCTGTCCCCTTTAGCAATTAATGAAAGAATTTCGAGCTCGCGGCTTGAGAGAGGTTCGACCAAAAGCCTGTTAGGCTGCGCCCGCTTGTCGGTAAGCCTGGTGAATTCGGCGATGACTTTGGAAGCGACCGAAGGTTGAAGGAAGGACTCTCCGCGCGCTGCGGCACGAATCGCCTCAACAAGTTTTTCCGAAGGGGCATCCTTCAACAGATACCCGACAGCTCCGGCACGCAGACCCTCAAATACATAGTCATCATCATCAAAGGTGGTGAGGACGATTACTTTAGTGTCCGGTTGCGCGGAACGAAGCTGGCGCGTGGCTGCTACTCCGTCCAAAACGGGCATTTGCAAATCCATCAAGACAACAGCCGGACGTTTTTTGCGCGCCTCCCGAAGAGCTTCTTCGCCATTGGCCGCTTCACCAATTACCTCGAAATCACGCTGAACCGAAAGAAGCGTGCGTAAGCCTTCCCGAAATAGAGCCTGATCGTCTACGATGAGAATTGTTATGGGTGTCGTCATCGCAGTATCAATTTCTATGTCGGCACGCACACTTCCAAAGCGAATCCACCTTCGTCACTTGTATGAATTCGAACTTCACCGCCCAGTAACAACGCGCGTTCGCGAACGCCTAACAGCCCAAAGCCTCCTGCACCGTCGCCCCCACCGATTCCATCGTCCTTAATCAGCAGTCGAATCGCGTCAGCTTTCACGTAATCGAGTGTAATCGCGACACTTGTTGCATGGGCGTGCTTACGAACATTCGTGAGGCCCTCCTGAGCGGCACGATACATCGTCAGTTCGACTTGAGAAGACAGCTCGCGAGGTACTCCCTCGACGGTCAGCCTGGCGTCGATCCCGGCCGACTGACACTCACTGACGAGCAACTGGAGCAGTTCGGGAAGAGGTCTGTGTTCGGCAGCTGTTGAGCGAAGTGCCGCAACAGAGCGTCGCACCTCCGTCAGTCCGTCCTGAGTCAGGGCTTGCGCTTTTCTAAGCACATCGAGAGAGCGCTCTCGATCATCAATTACTGCGCGAGCAGCTTCGATTTGTACGTTTACAACCGTTAGATAATGACCGAGGCTGTCGTGAATTTCGCGAGCGAGCCTGTTGCGCTCCCTAACCGTCGCCAATTCGTCGACCTGTGCCGCGTACTCGCGAAGCTTGCGATTCGCTTCACCGACTTCGGCGGCGAGCCGCTCCACTTCTGCCCGTGCCTGCCTTTCATTTACTGCGATGCGGGTGAACACAACCACAAAAACAATTCCGGCCAGGAAAATCATTCCTACGATCAACGCAGGAGCGACGCCGCCTCTCCACCAGATCGGGGCAACCATCATCAAAAATATCCCGAGACACACCACCAGCACTGCCCAACGGCTGCTCAAGAGCACTACACTCTGACCGGCAAGCGGCAGCGTTATCAAGAATATTGCGCCGCTCGGCAGCAAGTAGATTATTGTTGCAGAAACCAGCAACTGGGCCGCAAAGTACGCCGCGCTCCAAAGCAGCTTCCCTGTGCGCCTGCACCGCGCAAACCAATATGTGCCGAAAATTACGTATGCCAGACCCGCGGCTATCAATAAAACTAGGCGTACTGGAGTGAATGCCCTCGGAGCATAACCCGCTGTCGCAATCGCCGATGCATAAGAGACGACCACGACGGCAATAAAGCCGAGATCACCTGTCCGAAAAAAATTGATAATCTTACGAGAGAGTTTCACTGAACCCCACTCGAGGCAGGAGGACCAAGCGCGATCCTGAAGGGCACACTGTTCCGCGGTTTACTTTACCGGATTGAAGGCGTCCCAATCGTAGGTGATACCGAGGGCGAGTCCGGACTTCGGTCCGCGCTTGGTCGGCCCAAAAATGCCCGCCGCGTACCAACGTACACCTAACGCCCTGATCTGGGCACCCAACCGAGCTTCAGAGAAGTCCTCGGTCCCCAACGGGGGCTTTCTGGTGGAGTGGTAGCCGTTAATCTCACCCACAATGTTCAAACGCTCCGAAACTGCGTAATTCCCAGCTAAACCATATAACAACACATCGTTTTGAGAGGTAGCTTCCTGAGGCGCGGTCAAAATCCCTAGCCCGATATTCCCAAATACGTTCAGCTTTCCAAACTGTTTTTGAGCTAGAATCGCGCCGAAGAAGTTTGTAGTGTTTGTTCCGATTCCTCTGGATTGATCCGAATTGGGCAGCTCCACTCCAAACCGAAATCCCATCGCCGGCACGCGGCGAGACTCATTCCGAAGCTTGATCTTCATCCAGAGCCTGGCATCACCGACATCATTTGTGTCTGATTCGTTTACTCCAAGCTTAAGTGGTATTGCCGGTGGCGTCCGGCTGGTGATCGAAAGAAAATTCTGAAACGTCCATTCAATCTGAAACTCGACGTTTGGGGCCAAGCCAAAGCTCATTCTGGTATCGGCGAGTTTCGTTACATCACCGCGCAAACCGGACAAAGGAAAGTATTGATTTTGCAGGAACTCAAACCCCGATTCGACACGAATCACGCCAGGTTTGATTATGTCGACGTCTTCAGTAAGCAGTGGCCTCTGCTGTGCAACTGCGTTCGTCGACGATAAAAGAATTGAGATGGATATAACAAACAGCGGGCGTATGCGTCGCGTCATATCACTCATAACAGCTCAGTGTTTACTCAATCCGTCGCGAGCTCCTTTGTTTGCGGTCTCAGCCTCGTATATCGCTCCGCTGGCAGCATCGACCTCGCCGTCGGTTTTCAGCTCAGGCTTGAGCGCGCGCAATGTTACCAGATGCTTGTCGGTGGAATCACGTAAAAGAGCCAGCGCTTTGGGCAAAGCTGAACTTTTAGGATTTCGCTCATAAGCGTCCTCGAGCTTAGCCATGCACTCGGAGATTGCTCGCGAATAGTGTCTAAGCAACTCAGCCTTGCTCACTTTTGGAACAGCTCCCCATTCCTTTTCCTCTTCCTCAATCTTCTTTGCCTCCTTCTTGTCCGCTGCTACGGCCGCAGTACCGGTGATCGCCTTTAGTCTTCTATCGGCGATGTGCATGAAAACCTTTACGCGTGCGTCAGGCGCTTGAGCCTCGCGTACGTGGTCATCTTCTTCTTCTGTCATATAATCACCGGAGATTTGTAGCAAACTACTTGCAAGGCTCGCCTGAGGCACTGTGCTTTTGTCAATAAAAGTCGAAGCAGACACAGAGTCCGGCATCGTTTGTCGGACAGAAGCGAGACCAATCATCCTGGCCGAAGAAAAGCGCGTGAGGGGAGGCTTAACCGATTGATTTTTCGGAGGACTATCTTTCGCTTTGGGGGCACTCTTGGGTTTAGTCTCTTCGTCGGGGTCCTTCAAAACGTCACCCGACGCAAAAGCTTCATTCAATGCCTGCACGCGCAGCTGTTTTGCGTGCTTCAAAGCGGCGTCTGCAAAACGCTCTCGTTCTTCCGGAAACAGTCGCTCAATCGACTCCAGAGTCTTTATTTGTTTGTACAAGGCCTGTTCAATCTTCTTGGAGATACTGCGTCTATTTTCCTGGAGCGCGACGGCCTCCTTTAGTGCCGCCGTGGCGGCCTTGGAATAGATATCGAGATCCTGCTCAGCAGCGCGATCGTTGTTAGCTTTGATTGAGTTAAACGCGCCCTGGAGATGCACATCCGCAATCTTTAGATAAGCATCGATTACCTTTTTCGGGTTAGAGTCCGAGAGCGTGGCCTTCTCAGCGTCTGAAAGTAACTGGGAGAGCGGTCTCGGATCGACAGGCAACGGAGGCTCTGGAATTTGAATTGGTTGGGCTTGCGTAAGAGCAACCAAAATGAACGCCACACAGACGCCACAAACTAAGCGGCAAGCAGAAACAACCGCCAGTCTTTTTGTAGCCTCTGCAGGCATCATTATTTCTTTCCCTTCTTCTTTCCCGCGGAACCGCATTTGCGCTCGTGGATCAACCTTTGTAATTGACTCGATCTAGCGTTCGCCTCTTCCAATTCCATCCGGTTCGTGGATGGGTCGGCTCTGCGAATGAATTCCTGGTAACTCCTGTTAGCCTGTTCGCAATCTCCCAGATGATCCAGCGATATGGCCAAAAAGTAATAACTTACCGATGTGTCGGGTTTTGCCTTAATCAACCACAAAAACTCCCGCGCGGCGTCGGGATAGCTCTTTAACTTGAACAGCGTAGTCGCCAGGCTCGCGTGCGCGGCATAGCTATCCGGTTCGCGGGAGATTGCATCAGTCAAAAACGGCAGCGCCTGTTCAAACTGCATCGACCGAACAAATGAAGCTCCCAGCTGAATCCGCGCTCTGTTGTTGTTCGGATCCGCGACAATTGCACGTTTATAGAATTCAGCTGCTTCTCCAGGCTTTTCCTTGAAATAGAAGTCACCTGCTCTCGCAAGCAATTTAGCATCATCGGGCCGCAACTTAATAACCCTTGTGATCTCTTTTTCAGCTTCCTCGCCCTGGCCGTTCTCGGCCATCAGGCAGGCCATCTCCATTCGCGTAGCAAAGTCTTCAGGTTTCTCCAGCAGAAGCCTGCGATAGAGTTGGATTGCGGCCTGTGACTGACCTACCTTTGTATGTAGCTCGGCGAGCTTTATTGCAAGTTCGCGTGATGGAGCATTTCGATAGGCAACGGAAAAATCTTCGATGGCCTTGCCGATTTCCCCACGGCTCTCGAACAGTCGCGCGCGCCCTTCGTGTGCCGTAGCGTTGTTGGGATCGAGTTCTATGGCGCGCGCATAATCCGCAGCCGCTTCATTGAGTTTGCCGACGCGCTCCTCCGCGACTCCCACCAGCGCATGTGCCAGAGGTAACTCTTCTTTGTGTTCGATGGCAAAGCGCAGATGTTCGATTGCGCGCTGCGGCTCGCCAGTCCTGAGAAGTGCGCTCGCATAATAGATTCGGACACCTGTCAGCTTTGGCTCAAGCTCGATTGCCAGAGCAAGCTCCTTTTTGGCCTCCTCGATTTGGCCTCGATCGAGGAAGACTTGCCCGAGTCCACGGTGGGCACGCGCGAACTTAGGCTCGAGCTCGACGACCTTTGTAAAGTCCGCAAGGGCATCGGCCTCGTGTCCCTGGCTAAGCAAGGCGGTTCCTCGCTGGTAGTAGGCTTGGTACAGTGAAGCGTCGGCTGAAATTGCTGTGGTGTAGAACCTGATCGCCGCATTCAGGTCGCCGCGCTGTTGCGCGTTCTGTCCCTCCTCAAATGCAGCCGCCGCACTGAGTTTGGTTCCGTCCGAACTGGCTCGAGCGGTTTGTCCCGGAACCGGCGAATTTGGCACTTGGCTGAGGCCCGGTGAAGCAGGAATGACGGCAAGGAGAAAAACTAAGAGAATCAGGAAACGCATCGTGCCAGCGACCTCACAGTCGATCATAGCATTGGCATCATTCAGCTTCAACGATAGGCCCTATAGGTCTTATAAGTCCTGTAGGTACGATTGGTCTTATTCACTTAACGCTTCCCAACTTCTCCGTAAGCGCCGAAACAAACTCTCTCCAATCCGCAACGACTCCCAGATCCGCAGTATGAAAAACATCGGCGTTAGCATCATTATTAATTGCCACAATCGTCCCCGCCTGTTGAATGCCAATAGTATGATTGAGCGACCCTCGAACGGCGACTCCAATGTACAGCGCGGGAGAAAGAACCTTACCAGTCAACCCTATTTGCTGATGACGAGGCAGCCAGCCCTGATCCACGACGCGTCGCGTCGCGCCGACCTGCGCGTCCAACGCTCCTGCGAGGGCGTAGATCGCCTCAAGGTTCTCTGGCCCACCAATTCCCGCTCCTACACAAATGACACGGTCAGCCGCATCGAGCTCGACAATATCTGCTGATACCTCTCTACGGCTACTCACCAACCTCTGCCGGTGATCATCAAACTCCGGAATAGCGAGACGAACGATTTCGGCAACACGCGATTCGTTAGGTCCCGCCGACCGCAGCATGCTCGGCTTCACTGTAGCAATCTGCGGGAGCGTAGTGGAGGTAATAAGCGCAACAATGTTGCCGCCGAAGGCAGGCTTGTATTGCTCGAGCTCCCCCCGTTCATTGACGTCTACGTCAACGCAATCACCGGTCAATCCAACCCCAAGCCTCGCCGCTACCCGCGGCGCAAGGTCACGGCCGTTGGCGGTCGAAGGCAAGAGCAGTACGCTCGGACGATGCGCCCTAATCGCATCGGTCACAAAAGACGTGTATGCAGTCGTTGTGTATCGATCCAGCCGCTCGTCTTCGGCAAGGTAAATCCGGTCTGCGCCGTGAGCGGCCAGAGACTTCGAGTAATCGGCCGCCCTTGAGCCGACGATTATTGCACCCAGCGAGACTTTGAGCTTTCGCGCCAGCTCAATTCCCTTTCCGAGCAGCTCAAAACTCACTGAACGCAATCGCCCATCCAACAACTCCGTGAACACCCACACCTCGCGGCCGCCTGGAAGCGGCCTCTTCGAGTCGGGGGCAGCTTCACGCGCTTCTTTAGTCTGTTCTGTATCTAATGCGCCAAGAGACTTAAGCCGGGACAATAGCTGGGACGCTTTTTCATCTGCGGTTCCACCCTCGATCATCTCGACCTGGCGAGCGCGGGCTATTGACTTTATCTCCTGAACTCGTGTCGGTGATCCGGCGAAACCAAAAATATTAGTGTCATCAGACAAATCTGCTGCGCTGATTGCCTGGATGGGCTTGAGCCGTCCGGCCTCGATGTGAGACTCCTTGACTTTGATAGGGCGAATCAGCCGCTCGGATGCGGTTAATAGCACAGGCAGCGCGGATTCGATCGTCTCGAAGCCATCATCGGTCTCACGTTCAACGATGACCGAACTATGATCATCGCTTATCTCGAGCTTCGTAGCTCCTGTAACCTGTGGCAGATTAAGAAATTCTGCGATCTCTGGACCGACCTGGGCAGTTTCCGAGTCCACACTGTATTTGCCACACAAAATGATGTCGTACGACTCACGTTTGAGAGCCAGCGCAATAGCGCGCGCGGTCGCGAGCGTATCCGAGCCCGCAAACGCGGAATCAACCAGGTGAAGCGCTCTATCTGCACCCGCGCCGAGACAATCGATGAGCGCTTCACGAGCCTGCGGTGGTCCCATTGTGAGTACCACCACCTCGCCGCCGTATAGATCCCGAAGCCGGATCGCTTCGGCAAGTGCGCGACGGTCGAATGGGTTGACAACATTGGGCACGCCCTCGCGAACTATGGTGTTGGTCTGCGGATTGAATTTGATCTCGGCAACCTCAGGAACTTGCTTGATACAAACGATCAGCCTCATTGGAGTGAACCTTGGAAGTACCGTTAGCTGTCTAGTCTACGGGTTGCAACTTTCGCTAACATCAGTTCCCGCTTGCCTCGAACATAATGCTCATAATTACTATGTTCGCTTAGCCTTCTTTTTTCTTTCGCTGGGATCGGGTGGAGGGATAGTTCCAGGTTTCACCAGTTCCTGGATAGGGCTTCCCTCGGCGTTACTGAGTCTCAAACCCAGGACGGCTGCAGCCGTTGGTGCGATATCAATCATCCGCGCGAGTGGCAGCTTTGCACCCGTTCTGGCCGCAGCTCCATAGATGATTAGGGACGAACGCAACTCGGCTCTCGTCGGCAGGTGCCCATGGGTTCCTCGATAGTCCTTTGAATCGTGAGTCTCCGGTCCGGTGAGCTCCTCACCAAATGAGACTCCTGAAGCTGCGTCAAGCATAAGCAGAGCTGTGGGAACCGCTTCCATGCGCTTCAACTCCGCCTGGTTCAATATACGCGCTACAGGGCCTTTGCTTGCTGCTAACCGCGTGAAAATTGCCGTTACTCTGCTCGCGGTCTCTTTGTCGTCCGGATCGCGCAAGACAATGGCGCACGATCCTCCTGCCGGCCACGCCGCCGCCTTCCAGTCCACAGGCTTGCCATCGGCACCGAGGGTTATCATCTTCTCCTTTACCAACAAGACATTTGGTTCAAATTTTCGATTTACTTCAGCAAAGCCGTGGTCCGAAACCAAAACAAAGGTTGTTTGGTCAAAGATTCCAGCCTGTCTTGTTGCCTCGATTATTCGCCCCACGTAGCCATCCATTCGTTCAGCGGTTTGTAGAGCAGGCGGCGTCCTCGGTCCATTTTTGTGATGCGCGTCGTCGAGACCTATCACGTGAATCAACATCAGGTTGGGCTTGTAGGTCTTGATTATGTATTCGCTGATGGCACAACGACGGCCGTCGGTGGTGTTGTCGCCACTCGTTCCGTCGGCGAGTGCTTTTGCCATTAATCCCGGAGTAGCATATTGTTCGGTTCGCTTACCCGTTGGAGGATTCTCCTTGGGATCGATTATTTCCGGAACGTTGTAATCGATATCCGCACCGACCGTGACAGGCCAACCGACCGCAGCGGTGACGAGGCCGGACTTCTTTGCCAGGCTCCAGAGTGTCTCTGTTTTCAAGGCGTCGGCAAACCAATACCATTCCTTTGTCTGCGGCGCAGTAGGCGCCTCAAATATTCGGTTCTGCACGATCCCATGCACGGCAGGACGCACACCGGTAACCATCGTGGCGTGTGATGGATAGGTAACCGTAGGGAAAACGCCCTCAACTCCTTCGGCGTATGAGCCGCCAAGCTTCATTTTGACAAGATTCGGAATTTGCAGTCCCAACCGCGCAGGTTCCAAATAGTACTCTGGTACCAGTCCGTCGATTGAAATCATTATTAAGTGTGCGTCGCGACGCGGCTGCGTCGTCTGTCCGGCCGGCGTCTGGCCCCCGTGCAGTGCCGCTTGTGGTAGTAGTAACAGGATTAGAAGCAATGAGAACGTTTTAGATCGCCGAATTGGACGCGATGGCTTGTTCATTGGATCATTGGCCTCCGCACCAGAATTTTCTTTGCGCAAGCTAATCTTTAAGTCGTTATGCGTCAAGTTGTTGCGTTGCGGTTAAACAACATTGTGGCCGTAAGCTTCTTCACAGTCAGGACTTGATCTTATTCATTTCAATTCCAAGCTGTAGCCGTCTCGGCCAACAATTATGTTTCCCGAATATTCTTTTTGCACCTCAGCCTCAAGATGTTCTTCATCAACATCGAAATAGAAGTGAGTTAGGATAAGCGTCGACACATTCGCTCTGGCCGCGAGCCGCGCAGCTTCCGACACCGACAGATGGCGAACGTAGTCGCGAGGCTCGCGAAATGAGCATTCAGAGATAAGCGCATCGGCACCGTTAAAGAAATCTACTAGCGCTTCGCTGTAGGCAGTGTCTCCGGTATAGCAAAGACTGTGGTTGTTAGCGTCAATACGTACAGCAAGGCTTTCAGCAGTATGCAGGGTCTTGCATACGGAAAGCTCGGACTCATTTCCCAGTTGCAATGCCTCATCGGGGCCTAGCATCCTCATATTTAAAGGAAATTTGGTTTTAAGTAGTTTTCCGCCAAACGCAGTTTCAAGGGCATCGAGAACCCCCTGTAATCCGTGTGGGCCGATGATAGTGAATGGCTTGGAACGAGTGGTCTTCGTTCCATAGCTGAAAGCAAACAGAAGCGAAGCAAGCTCCCCTATGTGGTCTGCGTGAAAATGGCTGACGAACAGATGGGTCATCTGCTCCCAGGGCAACTGGTAGCGAGCGAGCGCATGCAAAGTGCCTGCGCCGCAGTCGAGCATTATTCGGGCGTCAGGAAGCTCGACGAAGTACCCAGAGGAATTGCGCGAACCGTCGGGAACAATTGTGCCTGAACCAAGTATTGTGAGTTTCATTATTGTTTTGAGATTTACACTCTCAATTGGGGGTTTCATTATCGTTTTGAGATTTACAATCTTAATCGCGCGACGCGCAAGATACCATCGGGCTTGAGGCCCGATGGTATCTAGAAAGGTTTCAGCGCCTGCCTACAAAGGAACTATAAGTCAACGACCACCCCATCTTGATGAACTGCCGTTTTGTTGACACACTTTATTCATGTACTCTAGCATCGCACGAGTTGATTAGCGGCGTCATTCAGTGCTCGGAATCGCTGCTGAACAATCTAAAACAGCGCGCATAACGAATGACCGCACCTTCAACTAAGCAGGAAGAGGCTACCGAGACAGCAACCAACCCAGCGCGCGCCGGCATCGTCATCGCCATCCTCTTTCTTATCTTTTTCCTGGGCAGCAGCGATAACCAGATGATCTCTCCACTGCTGCCGCTAATCGCCAGAGAGTTCGGCCTCAATCGAGGCGAAGTGGGCCAGGTCATCGGACCGGCTTACGCGCTGGCTGCCGCAACCGCGGCGCTGCTGATCGGTCCCATCTCAGACCGCTACGGGCGCCGACGATTCCTACTGTATGCATCGATCCTTTTCGGTGTTTCCCTGGCAGTGGTAGGGCTAATCTCTGATCTTCGCCTCCTGGCGGTTGTAAGGTTATTTACCGGTCTCGCCGCTGGCACCTTCTCCACCTGTTCAATAGCTTACGTAGCCGATTACTTTCCATATAAACGCCGCGGCGTCGCGATGAGCGTGGTCCAGGCCGGTCAGTTCCTCGCGCTTGCGGTCGGTGTGCAGGTGGCAAACAACATCGCTAAATGGAAAGGTTGGCGAATAAGCTTCGTCTTTTTCGGGGTGTTGTCTCTGCTCGCATTCGTTGCAGTGCTTGCGATGCTGCCGGAAGACAAGCACGAGATGACCGAGCAACCATCCCAAATCGTTGCGCGTCGTTTCCATAACATCAGGCTGTTGTTTGACAACCGGGAACGCATAGCCGCGATTGTCGCAGCGCTGTTTGTATCCGGAGGATTCGTAGGTTTCTTTTTCTATCTCGGCTCGTGGCTGACTGACAGTTTGCAATTTACCACTCGAGAATTCGATATTGTGTTCTTTGCCATAGGTCTCGCGCTTTTGGTAGGAGTTGTCACCGCTGGTCCGATATCTGACAGAATCGGCAAGCGCGGCGTGTCGATCCTTAGCACGATAGTACTCGCTGCTATGCTCCTTGCGATACCGACACTCGGGCGTGGCGTCTTGCTTTTTGTAACCGTGATCGCAGCAGCTCTCGCGTTTGCGTTTCGACAGGGCCCACTGCAAGCGCTGGCAACCGAGCTTGTCCCGCGTCGTTCGCGAGGTTCGCTTGTTGCCGCCCGAAACACCGCCTCGCAAATAGGTATCGCAATAGCAACGCTGGTTTGCGGTCAGCTCTATGACCATGCGGGATATCGTGCGGTTGGTGTATTCAGCGGCGTTGTGACATTGGCAGCAGCCGCTTGCATCTTTATTATGAAGGAACCAATCTCCAGCGACATTATGAAGGAACCAATCTCCAGCGACCCGGCATGAACCGATGAGCGAGCCACAGAACACTGACATTGCCAAGCCGAAGAGAGGGCGGTGGCGCCGTATCTTCAAGCGGTTATTAATCACCCTGATCATACTGGCGTTGGTTATGCTTTTCGGGGTAATCCCCTGGGGCCTCGCGGCACTGGTAACCGGCGCCGGGACCCGCCCGATGGACCGCAACTTAACTCAGACTCCTGCCGATTTCGGCGCACAATTCAAGGATGTCGAATTTCTGACTTCGGATAATGTGAAGATTAGCGGATGGCTCGTTCGGAGCGGCGATAAGCATGCGACGATCGTCTATTCGCACGGTCTATTCCGATCAAGGCGCGAGTTGCTCGAACGAGCAATGGAACTGAACAAGCTTGGTTACGGCGCGTTGTTATACGACTCGCGGAACCACGGGGACAGCGGTAGCGCCAAGGTTAGCCTAGGTTACAATGAGCGGCTGGACGTCGAGGGCGCGGTTCGTTTTCTTCGACAGGAGCTTGGACAGAGCGAGCGGATAGTATCCTTCGGGATCTCAATGGGTGCGACGGCGGCGTTGTTATGCGCAGCTGAAACTCCAGATGTAGCGGCGGTCGTTTCCGATAGCTCGTTTCTTTCCTTCGATCACACTGTGGATCATCATCTAAGACTCTTTCTCAAACTGCCGCCTTTCCCGATCGGCAACGAGCTGAAGTATTTCATCCAGAACCGCGCGTCGTTCGAAGGGTCAAAGCTGGATGCGCTTGATGCAGTCAGGAGAATCGGCGATCGGCCGATCATGTTTATCGCCGCGGCTCACGACAAACGAATGCCGCCCGACATTGCGCAGCAACTCTATCAAGCCTGCACGAGCCCTAAGCGTCAGTTGTTAGTGGTGGAAGGCCCTCAGGACAACATTCACGGCCACGCCTACCAGTCAAATCCTCAGTTGTATATCGAGAGCGTGGCTCAGTTTCTGCAGTCAGTTGGGATGGGGGTTGGGGGTTAGGGATTGTGGGTTGGACCTGGGGCTGGGGGGTTGGACGAATTGGACCTATTGGTCCTATCGGTCCTATTGGTTCTATAATTGCCGAACATGGATGACGACCGGTTGTTTGATGATGTTATCGACTTAAAACCGCGAAAGCGGCGATTCGGATTAGTATTCGCCGGGATCGTTATATTCGCAGTCCTGCTATTCGGTTCACAGCTCCTCAGCGTCTACATTGACGCACTGTGGTTTTCAACTGTCGGCTATTCAAGCGTGTACTGGTACAAGTTTCGTCTGGGCGGTCTTCTCTTTCTGATTTTCTTTATTGTTACATTCCTTATCGTCCGACTCCCCTTCAGTTTCTTAAGCCGGTTATTCCCGGAGCTCATTGAAAGGCCTAACATTCGAGTGAGGTCGGTGGAAGACATCAAAGACTTGAATCTTCTGCCGTGGGTTTATCGTCCCGGCGTGTGGATATTGTCGGCAATTGCCGCCCTTCTGTCTGCGGTCAGCATGAGCCAGCAATGGCCACAATTCGCTTTGTACCTGCATTCACAGCAAGCCCAAATAAGTGATCCCATTTTCAATTACGACGCCGGCTTCTACCTGTTCAGGTTGCCGGTTATAGAGCTTGTAGTGAGCTGGCTGCAAACCATTTCGGTTGTGATGTTGATCGCAGTAGGTGCGGCTTCCGGCTACACCTTATATCTCGAGCAAGTGAAAGGCTCCATACGGCCGGATGTTCGTCGCCGTGCAACCACCGCGATCAGCCTTGCCTTGGTGCCTTTTGCGCTTGCACAGGCCGCCAGTACTTTTCTGGACCGTTTCGATCTTTTGCATGCCCAGCACGAGTTGTTCACCGGAATGGACTACACCGACGTTACCGTGCGGTTGAGAGCTATGAACGTCATCGTAGCCTTGTTGTTCATATCTTCTGTCCTGGTGGCGATCAATGCGTTTTTTTGGAAGCGTCTTCGGACGATCATCACACTTGCTGTAATTGTCGCTGCGGCGTGGATCGTGGGACTTGGAATTCTCCCGGCCGCTTATCATTCTTTTTCAGTAAAGCCCAACGAGCTTGCGAAAGAAGCTACATTCATCGATCACAACATAAAGATGACGCGGCATGCCTTCGCAATTGATCGGCTGGATGAGCCGCCCGACGGGAAAGCCCTCAGCTTCGAGGAGCGTCCGTTTGAACCAAAGCCGGATCTTACGAGTGAAAAGGTTCAGGCAAACCGGCAGACGATCGATAATGTCAGACTCTGGGATCGGAGAGCGCTTCAATCGACTCTTGCGCAAATCCAGGAGATTCGAACCTATTACGATTTCCGAACGCCGGATGTAGATCGCTACATCATAAACGGCAGGCTTCGCGAAGTGATGCTTTCGGCGCGCGAGATGAACGTGGATCAGTTGCCCGAGCAGTCCAGGAACTGGATTAACCAACACGTTGTTTATACTCACGGCTACGGCGTAACCATGAATACCGTAAACGAGTTTACGCCGGAAGGTCTTCCGAACCTTGTGCTAAAAAACATGCCGGTTGAGTCAACGGCGCCGGAGATCAAGGTCACTCGCCCAGAGATCTATTTCGGGGAAGAAACCAATTCGCACGTATACGTTAAGACAAAACCTCAAGGCGCAACTCCGCCCGAATTCAACTATCCGGCGCCCGGAAATGTCGACTCGTACACCACCTACGAAGCCGATTCAGGCATTCCCGTAGGCGGCCTTTTGCGGCAGGTCGCGCTTAGCCTGTACCTGGGCGATGGAACGAATCTGCTCTTCTCAGATTACATAAACTCCGAGAGCCGCGTTCTGATTCGGCGGAACGTTAGCGAACGGGTTCGCCAAATCGCCCCGTTTCTTCTCTTCGAGGATGACCCATATGTGGTAATCGGGCGCGACGGCAAGCTTTACTGGACGATCGATGCTTTTACTCACGGAGACGAGTATCCGTACTCGACTGCTTATCAAGTAGGCGACGGTAGCGCCAACTATCTCCGCAACTCGGTCAAGGCAGTGGTGGACGCTTATGATGGAAGCGTTCGGTTTTATGTATTCGAGCCCAATGATCCGATAATAAAAGCCTACCAGGAGATTTTCCCGGATCTGTTTCAGCCGAAGAGCGCGATGCCGGAAGATCTGCTCGCGCACGTTCGCTATTCCAGCTTGATGGTCAACACACAGGCTCGGGTCTATACGCTCTATCACATGCAGAACACTCAGACGTTCTACAATCACGAAGATTTATGGGCAATCGCCGCAGGCGAGTCAACTTCGGGCGGTGAAGCAACGATGATGCAACCGTATCACGTGCTGATGCAGTTGCCGGCGGAACAAAGCAGTCCTCTCGAATTCGTTAATATCCTTCCATTTACGCCCTCGGGGCCGGGCCGAAGCAATATGATCGGATGGATGGCTGCACGCAATGACGGCTCGAACTACGGAAGAACGAGGGTTTACACCTTTCCCAAGAACATCACCGTGAACGGGCCGGCCCAGATCAGGGCTCGTATAAATCAGGACCCGCAGCTTTCACAGCTGATGACTCTTTGGAGTCAACGGGGTTCAGAACTGCTGCGTGGAAATCTGTTGGTGATCCCAATCGCCGATACATTGCTCTATGTCGAGCCTTTTTATCTACAATCATCAGAAAGCGCGTCGAAGCTGCCTGAGTTACGGCAGGTGGCGGTGGCGACTCAGGATCAATTAAAGACAAGTAAGACTTTTGATGAAGCTCTTTCCCTCCTGGTGCCAGGATTATCACCACGGCAGTTGACGACACCGTCGCAAGAGGTTCCGCTAGAAACGGCGAAAGCTTCAAAACCACAGGCAGAGGCCGAGAAAGCCGCCCAGCCCGCTGCACATCCTAAGTCATCCGACGTCGACCGGCTGATTAAACAAGCCTCAAAGCTCATCTCGGAATATGAGCGATTGACCGCCGAAGGTAAACACCGAGAAGCCGGCGAGAAGCTGGATCAGCTGAAGCAAACTCTCGATGAATTGGACCGAAAGAAATGAGATGATCTTAAGATCGGGGAAAAATCAGCCGTTGGTGCGAGAATTCACTCAGTGACATCCCCAAAAAGACGCCAATTCAGCAAATTTTTATAATTTTGAAAAGGCACGACCATTGCACTGACAGAAATCGGAGGGCTGTGGCCGTTGTCACTTTCCAGCGTGATGACGGTCATAGCTGCTCCCCATACTTCAGAACAATCAGCTGAAGGTTTCTTCTCAGCATATTCCGCGATCTGTCACCTGACTCTGACAAGTTCTGCTACCCGCCTGGGGACGATCCGCACTGACTCTATTCACTCACAACAACTTAACACCGGTCCACAGCGATTTCCGACTTGGTACGTTCGTTGCCGAGAGAGCAGCAAGTAGCCCCGTCATCCTTTAGTCAGAAGGTTGAGCTATGCTGAACAGGTTTAACGACGCGCAGGAATTAGAGCAAGTGAATATGTTCATTCGTGCAATCGCCGCCGATATGGCCGAAACAGAAGGACGCAGCTTCGCCAATTCGAGCGATGATTCAATCGCGATTGAGATGGAAGAAGCGTTGTACGAGCTTCGAGTCAGAAAACTTCTCATCAGTGCATTGATCGATGCTGAAAAACTCAGCGACGGAGTCACGGCTCACTGACACGAATCAATCTTCGATAAGTTCTTAATCACTCAAAGGCGGCTCGCTGGAACCGCCTGGACCTACGTTCGCGCTTTTATTCAAGGCGACTACGTTCGTGCTTTTATTCAAGGCGACTAATTGTCGTACCCTTTCCCATCACACCGCTTTTCGGTAGTGTCCTAAAGGCGTGTTGCCATGGTTTACACGTTAGGAACCTCGCAAATCTTAACCGTGTAGCGGTGTCCTATCGATTGCTTGCGAGTGAAACAAGGCTGATTGGTAGCAACACCCAGATAGGACATACCCGCTTTTCGAAACACAGCTTGCTTTTATGTTATATTGTTTCCGCTCTATCAGCGGGTCATTTCGCGCTATTGATTACAAGAGGAACCTCTCAATGACGACCTTACCACGGAGAAGCATCGCGACCCTTGCTATTATCCTGTTCTGCTCGATTGCAATTCCAACGGCTCGGACAAGCCCGCCGGTCATCCCAACTTTCGCTAAAGACGTCGCGCCGATTCTTTTTAATAACTGCATTAGTTGCCATCGTCCGGGCGATATTGCACCGATGTCCCTACTGACTTATGAAAACGCGCGACCATGGGCAAAATCGATTCGTGAGAAGGTTGCCGGCGGTGAAATGCCTCCCTGGCACGCAACTCAACCACGAGGCATTTTTTCAAATGATCGCAGGCTGAGTGACCATGACAAAGAGACGTTGATACTATGGGCCGACGGCGGCGCTCCAAAAGGCGATCCCAAAGACCTGCCCGCTACACCCAAATTCGACGAGGGATGGGAAATAGGCAAGCCCGATGTAGTTATCAGCATGCCCCGAGAGTTTGAAGTTAAGGAGTCCGGTACGATTGCCTATCAGTTTTTCGAAGCGCCTACGAATTTCACCGAGGACAAGTGGATTCAGGCAATCGAGGTGAAGCCGGGCGCGAGAAGTGTGGTGCATCACGTGTTGGTATTCTGTCGTGAGCCTGGCCCGCGTCGGCCGCCGGCGTTCAATCAGGTTTTGCCCAATCTTGGAGCCTTCGGACACAGTCGCGGGGAAGAGTCACTGCCAGGGGCGCTCATTGCCACTACAGCTCCAGGAACTAATGCGATGACCTTCAAGCCAGGCACTGCAATGCGAATCAAAGCCGGATCGGTGCTCGCGTTTCAGCTTCATTACACCGCAAATGGAACAGCAACCAAAGATCGAACAAGCGTGGGAATGATTTTCGCAAAGCAGCCGCCTAAGCAAGAAATCCGCAACAGCGCTTTCGTTAATCCTATTTTTCTTATCCCCGCGGGCGCGGCCAATCAACAGGTCGATGCCGCGATACAGTTCAGTGAGGACGTCCACATCTGGGGACTGTTCCCGCACACACACCTCCGAGGGAAGAGCTGGGAGTACAAACTGACTTATCCGGACGGTCGAACGGAAGTAGTTCTGTCGGTTCCGAAATACGACTTCAATTGGCAGACCTACTATTTGTTTACAAAGCCGCTTGCGGTACCCAAAGGTTCGCGGCTCGAGGCAACGGCGCGCTACGATAACTCGACCGCCAACAAATGGAATCCAGATCCTAAGGTCGCGGTGCGATGGGGTCCTCAGACGTGGGAGGAGATGCAATACTCTGGAATAACGTTCTCGGTTGACCAGCAGTAAAGATTAGTTCGTCTGAAATTGGATACCATTTTTGCATACCCATCTCGTGAGGGGGTATGAGTTTTAACAGCTCGATCCCTCCTTCCCTGTAGGCTACTCCATCAAGTACCCAACTTTGACGAGGTGGGAGTTCTCTGTACGAATTCGGAAGTGGAACTTTCGTTCGGCTATTGCGCTTAATAGAATCGTAAGAAGTCGCCCGCTAAAGATAATTACCACGGAGGTCTTCAAGTGAGTCGACATCTTTTCGCCTTCATACTAATAATGGGCTGCCTTTCCTCAGCTGGGTTCGCACAAACTCGGCGACAGGCAGCGAATACAAATCGAGGTATCGTGCTCGAGATTAATGTCGTTGAGACGAGTGGTTCCAAGCCCGAGGAAATCGACAAGATTTATAAGAGGGACCAACTCAGTCGTTTGATCGCCGAACGGAAGCTGAGAGTGATCGCCAGCCTTCAAATGCGTACACGAGTCGGCGAAAGCTTTAAATCGACCGCCGGCCAGCAGATTCCTATTCAGACTGCGACGCTTCCTCTTTACCGGCAAACTGAAGGATCAACGCCTGATCGTCGAGATTCCCCGTCATCACAAGTATTTCAAGGGATGTCAGCCGGCATACCGCAAATCGAATATAGAAGTCCGGGGCTAACTGTGGAAGGCAACTTAACCAAAGCTGTTGACAAGCTTTTGGATCTAAACCTTAAGGTTGCGCTCAACGGAATTGACCGCAGTACCGGCAGTCTCACGCCATCGTTTAATCAACTGAGCTGCGTTGGTGCAATCAGAATGAAGGAAAACGAAACTGCGGTTTTGATGAACGCAATGCAGCAGGAGAATCGTCACAGGTCAATCGAGGAGATCGCTGCGGGAACTGAAGATGAACCTCACAGTCGTGTAATAATGGTAATAATTACTACCCGTCCGGTGCGTTAAGCACAATATCGAGAGTTTGGCCGCATCAATCCGTTGTTCTTCGCAACTCAGCCGCTTGACTATTTTGCGTTCCACAAACTACCTCGATTCCAACATCACTAAACGTACAGCCGCAGAGTCGCAAAGAAGCTTATCCTCTAGTCTTGAGTCCCGCTGATGCTCCTGCACTTCGCTTGTTTGAGCGGGAGACGAGCTCCCGCTCCTTAACGCGAGCCTTCTCATGCTTTAAGGCTGCCTTGATGAACCTTCGCAGATAAGGACTCTTGAGGTCCTCAGGCTTTCGAACCTTAATGTGGCGAATGATTTTGCCTTCGCCAACGAGCACGCCATCAGGGTCCTCCAGTTCAGCACCTCGATTGAACATCAGATTCACACCTTTGGGATAGATAACAACCTGGACAAACGCACTCGACATTTTCCCTGTGAGCGAATACCAGAACACAAGCGCATAAACCTGTAATAATTTTTCAACGGCGTCCGGCGCTTCTTTCAAGATCATCTCTCGAAGCATCAGAGCAAGCTCACCGACCTTGATGTCGTAATGCGAAAGCATGCGTATCAGTTCTTCGCTTGGCGGTTCAACTTCGGTTTTCATCTTTTCACCTAACCATGGACTACTGGACACGGACTACGAAACACGGACTACGAAACCACGGACTACGAAACACGGACTACGAAAACACGGACTATGAAACACGGCTACTGGACACGGACTACGAAACACGGATTACGAAACACGGCTACTGGACACGGACTACGGACCACTGACTATCTACAGCCCGGCATCCGGAATGCGCCAATTCTGCTTGAATAACTAGCCGCGCCTTTCTTTATGTAATCCCCAACATACCAAATAGTACAGTCGTCGCTTGGGTCAACAGCCGTCTGCGTATAATCTTGCCAGCGCATTGTATTCTGAGCAGCTTCGCCCTCTACCAGCACTGCCTCTTTTAGCATCAATTGGCCGAGCGGATCCTTCGCACGCCGTCCCGCGAACCTCTGTCCGGCGAAGTTGGGGCTACCTCCAAAAGAATAACCAATCCCGATGTTACCAAACCGGTCTATGGCCGGACTCGCCATCCAGCGAAAAAACCCATCCGGCGCGTACGTACCTTGCTGATGAAGATTGATGCTGGAGTCCTTTCCGATTCTGAATTCATACCAGCGTACCCCGCCTCCGCCTGTCGAGGTATTCACGGAATGAACACCAACTACTGATTCCCGGTCCCCAATCCTTCGATAGACCAGTCGCGCCATAATCTTGTCGCCTTGTGAGTCCAGCCGTCGCTCCGTACCTGGTTGAGGAACGCAGTTCGAAAGCTGGCCGTCGCACAAGTAGTGATAAGGAGCAACGCTTATCCTTTGCGGGCCGATCAGCCTTGAGTTTGCCGGATTCGTCCAATCTACGTGGAACCTCCAGACAAGCACAGCTTCATCCTCAAAGACGTTCTTCAGTTGCGTGCCTCCCGCCGCCATCATGATGTTCGGCGCGCCTTGCGGCGGCAATTGCTTGCCATCCAGATCTGCGTTGTTCAAAAAGTTCACTCCGTCGATGATAAAGCACTGCTCCGTTGCTGGTTCTCCCTTCAGCATCTTCGCTCGATCGACTACGCACGCGTGCTTCTGAATTACATCGTCGCCGGTACTCGTCGGAATGTAGTATCCGTCTGGCCAAACTGCCGGCCGCGGATAGTCGGGGAACAGCGGACGCAGAAATTCATATCGATAATAAGAACCCATCGGGTCTGGACCGGTGCTGATCGCGTAACACATCGAATAGGGACCTTTGGTGGCGGGCGGTCGCGGTTGCGCACCCTGTGCCGGTACGCCTTGCTCAGGACGCGGTTGAGGAGGTTGCGCGATTTGGCGATCGGGGACAAACAGCGGCGCGGCCGCCCCAGGATGGTTCGGACGACCGGGTACACTGAGTTGAGCAGGATCTCCTGATCGACCGGGCTTGGGTTGATCAGGTCGTTCAGGCCCGCGTCGAAATATCGGCATGACAACCAGCCAGCGGTCTGCGAGTTGATCGTAACGAACTACAACGTCTCCGTTATTGGTAGCTTCGCAAACGCCACCGAAACCCTTGAAGAGCGAGTTCGTAGGCGCCGGACCATACAACACTGTTCCCGTCGCTTTATACTTTTTGCCTTTCTTGCTGAAGATTGCCATGCGAGTGTTGACGATCTGGAATATGTGATCTTTTCCAACCGCGAGGCTGTTATCAGATGGATTGCGGAGGTTGGCAGTTCCCTGCGGGCCTTCGAAACCTACACCGAGCCCATCAAAACTTTCGGCCAACGCCGCGCCTGGTTGAGTACCTTGATTCCGCTGTTCAACCGCCGCGGCGCCCGACGGAACTGTGATGACCGGAGGCGAAATCGGTGTGTTGGCATTTTGGGCATTTACTGCATTGGTCAAGATGATTGCCGTTACAGCCAGCTTGAGAAGTTTATTCAGTTTGAAAGCCAAAGCCGTGTGAGCTCCAGGGCGGATTTTATTCCGGGCGCGACTTTAGCAGCGTGGGATTCTTGTGGCAACTGTGTTGTTCGAAGGCAGTACGCAGAAGGCAGTAGACAGTCTACAAGAAGAGTCGGGCTTCTTTGCTCGCAAAGAAGCCCGCCTCTTGTCCTGGTGATTGTCAGCAGACCGACATCTAACGATTACCGGCCGTGTTCTCCACGATTCGCTTGCAGCGACGCTGGGTTTCGTTCTGATCGTAGAGTAGCTCGACCACGGTCCCCTTTTCATCCTTTACAAACGTGACCTGGGATTCGACTTCTGGGATAAAGAACTTCGTGTCGGACACCGCGAACAGCTCACGCTTCGGATTCTTGGGCGCCTGGCCAAAGAAGCGGTTCCCTTCCCTGGTCACTACGTACTCGCTCTTATTTGGGAACTCGTATTTTCCAACATAAGTATCGAATACCTTCGCTTCGACCTTAGCGAGGTTCTGTGGTTTCTCGGCGGTGTAATCCATGAAGCCCATCATCATCTCATCATAAGTGGGTTCGCCCTGACGCACCGCTTTGGTTGGATCGGGGTTGTATTTGTTCTTAGTCGAGTTATCAAAGTAACCGGTTACCTGAATTTTGCTTCCGGCCGGGATGCGGATCGGCGTTTGTGGCTTATATGACATTTGCCAGTTGAAGCTGTACGCCGGCACGTCGAGCAACACCTCGGATCGTCCATCCGGGTAAAACACCTTGTATTCCATGGCTACGCCTCGGTAATGCATATGAGGCATCAACGAGTACAGGTTAACGTCGAGGCTCGGTTTCCAGTACGCAGTCACCTTATGGCGCTCCGCATTGGGCGGAATCTCAAAGAAGATATTCGACACCGCACGAGTGCGCATAAGTTTCTCCGGCGGCTCCTTGGCAAAAATCATTCCGACCATCGAACGGTCTTTTTGTACGCTGCCGGCGACCTTCGAATAGTGAACCTGAAACCGAATAGTCGCGCCTGCGGGAACCTTTTTGGCCATTCCCTGCTTCCACTCACCGTAATCACTGCCAGGTGCGTATGCAGTGAGAAAATCGTCAACGTTGTTAAAGCCCCTGAGATTGGCGGGTACTTCACTGCCGTCGTTATAGACCGGTTGATCCTTCTTCAACCGAATCAAGAACCCATCTCGATAAAACGGCGTGTTCTTCAGCGAGCCTTCGAGTGCAGCCGATCGCTGTTCTTTGGGAACCATATTGAGGCTTGGCTGACCGGGCGGAACGACGAATGCAATTATGTGGTGCACAACCTTTCGATTGCCCGGCCGCGCCTCGGCCATTTGCACATACTTGTCTTCTTTAAAGTTCGTAGCCACGTCGAAGTATTGATATTCGTCTGGACCGCTGGCCTCTACGGTGTACTCTTCGGGCATTTCGATGACCACATCAGGCTTACCCATAGCCCAGCCACCGACAAACTGTGGCGCCGGTGGAAGATCCTTCGGATTCCCTTCGAGCGCGCCGCCGTCCACCCAAGCTGAAATTGTATCGATCTGAGCCTGGGTCAGCCGCGGATCGTTGGCCCATCGTCCCACGTGAGGGTCGGCGTGCCACGGTGGCATCTGACGGCTGATGACCTTCTCCTTGATAGATTTCGCCCACGGCCGCAGGTCTTTATAGCTGAGCACAGAAAACGGAGCAGCTTCACCGGGACGGTGGCATTCAGCGCAACTCTTGTAGAAGATGGGTGCGACATCTTTGTTAAATGTTACATTTTTAGGCGATGTTCCCGGTCCGCTCGCCTGCGCGCCGGGTAGGATGTAGAGCATCGCCACGATAAGCGATACCATCATCACCGCGAAAATACGGATCTTCATCATAATCTCTCCTCTAAATAATCGGACCAACCGGAGTGTTTCTTAAAAGAAACTGGATCGCCACGGAGTGGTTGCGCCTTATTTTTGCTCGCATAAAGGCGTTACGTTCGTGATTTGTGCAATGTTTCCAGGAACAACGCGGGAATACGCCTCTCGGTGAGCATTACGCGGCGGAGGATGCGAAGAGTGCAAAAAGATCTTCGCGCGGCGTGTGTTAAATAAATTTTCTCCGAGTAGCTCTGTGTGCCAGGCGACTTTGGGTTAAGCTCCATCGTATGGAAGAACCACCGCAGAGTGCGGGGAGGTGCTCAGTCTATCACCAACCCAGGCGCGATCGCGTCCATTATTTCTGCACTGTTGAGTTCAAAAACTTGATTCCTGCGTCAAGCACCTCATCTCTTTTTTCACGCACCCCTGCAATCGTTGGTTCTACCTTGATCGTTGGTTGGATTCCCAAGCGTTGAAGCTGCCGACCATCAGCATGTCGGACATCGTGTCCTGAGAAACTGGCGTAAATCCCTCCAGGTAAGACAAGGTTGGTCACATCGCCATTTGCCCCACTTGTCGGCGAGCCGATGAAAGTGACTGACGTAGCTGACTCAAAGAACATGCAGGTGTGCTCCGACTGACTCATCGCATCCTGATCAATTAGCATCACCACTCTGCCCTTGTAGACTGCCCCCTTTGCCGGCGGAAGCTTTTGCCCAAATGAAAAGTCTGGAACCGTATCAGCGAAGTCCTCCGAGGCCAGGTTGGCCGCAGAGAGAAACGGCCTCCGAAACAGTGCTGCAGTTACGTCTTTCTTTTCGGTGAGGCGCGGCGCAAGTTCCCATGCGGTGCCGTTTGGGTAGCCTCGCATGTCGAAGATTATCGCCGGAGTGTTCATCAATGTATCGAGCGCCTTGTGCGCATCCGCAAGAGGAAGCCGCGCGAGATCAATGTACCCGACACCTGACGGCAACACTTCGTAGATCGCGGTCGTTCGCTCCTGCGGAAACTGAACCGCTTCCAGAGGCGTGTTGCGCTTTAGCTCAACGTCGCGCACCTGGCCATCAGCGGATTCAATCCTCAGCTTAACCATGCTTTCCGGAGCTCCCCGGAGCGCTGCTGGATAGATGAAGAGACGTCCTGCCTGTTCTGTCGAAAGAGCTCTGAACTTCGACAGGTAAGCTATTCGTTGCTCAATGTCCTGTCCATCCACTGCGCGGACAACGTCGCCAACCTTGATTCCATTCGCAGACTTCTCATCGAGAACACCAGACACTACCAGCTTGTTGCCGATCCCTCGAACCCGCAGCGGTGGAGCGTGTGTCCCGAGACTTTGATTCAGCATTTTGAAGCCTGAGACAAAGCCGTGCGAGTCCTGAATCCGCGCAGTCATTTCCGCAACTGTCATCTCATAATCCAGCTGTGTCTTGTTTTCCTGAAAGCGAGGGATGAAATCAGTCAGGACAGTCTTCCAGGGCTTATCGATCAGGTGCTTGTAAGGGAAGAAGTATTCGATCACGTTCCAGAAACGAAACAGACCGAGCAAACGGTACTCCTCGGACGGAAAACCCATTTCCGGATAAGGCTTGTCTTTCGAGCTCATCACCCGACCCTCTCCGGTCGCAAGTGTCGCCGCAAGACCAGAGGAAGATTTTGACAACGAAACGATCACAGCGTTGTCCACTGGTTTATCGGAAATAAGATCAGGTTTAAAACCCAAGCCGCCGCTTGGGTGGACGAATTCGGTTGTGCTAATCTTAACCCGTAAGCCATCAGGTACCGATAAAGATAATTGTCGCGCGCCGGAGAGGCTCGACGATTTTCCCTCGAGGATAATTTTTGCTCCGTAGGATTGGAGACCGGCCAATAGCTCAACAAGCTCTGCTGATCTGCCATCGACTATGACTACCATCGGCTTCCGGGTCTGGGCGCGACCGTTAATTGTACTTGGCGCGTCTGTTACCAAACTCGACGAGTAGCCACCGGAGGTGTTGCCCCGCTGAGGAGGATATCCATTGTGAACACGATACCGCTTCGTTCCGAGCGGAACCGAGCCCTGAAGCAACAAAGGAAGCACATTGTCGAGATAAAGCTGCAAATAGAATGTCGGCACTTCCATTGGTGAAACATCACCGAAGCGGCAATCGAGTGCAATGAGCTGTGCCTTACCGATCTCTTGCAACGTCTCCGGTTGCTTCTTATACCCATCGGGATTACTCGTGGCGTACGCCGCGGCCCAATCAATAGCCTTAATCGTTACGACACCGTTAGACGACTGGTAGTAAGCCGGATTTGGCTTGGTTGATGTTGATGACGATGTATTCCTTTCGGCCTCGACCTTTACTGAATCTACCGTTGTTGCAGGATCGTTCAGGACTTGCAGCATGTTGCTAATTGCCTGACGGTACTGCTCCGGGGTTTGTGCGGATTTCACCTCGGGAATGGCTTTGATCACTGCTCCATCCCAGTCGATATCTTTGTACGCGAGATATGGATGAAAAAACTTTGCTGCGCCCCAAACTCGTCCAAGTGCCGCCAACCGTTCCACCTGTTGACCGGATTCATTAATGGGCTCGTCGATGCTGTACTCATACTTCTCGTCAGCCGCGTGTCGCTCAGGTATTGTGCGTTCCTGGCCGAAAACTGCGGCCGCTAACAAGAGCAGGATCAAAACCGAAGAGCCGATGGCTTTATTCATTACAGTGCTCCTGGGGTGAGAGTTGACTCCTCAAAATATTGTAGAACGATGTTGAGCACAAGATGAAGATAGCGGATACACAGGATTAGAGGCACTCGGATCATCGAATTCCCATTCACACTCCTGAAAACCACTGTTTGTAGTTCGGGCATTAGGCGGAAGTTTGTACAGTGAATATCGCCAAAATACAAACTTCCGCCTAAAGGCCGAACTACGAACTCTTCAGACGGCCTCACTGGAGAGTGTTCAAAAAATTGAAATTATCACGTGTGAGAAATGGTTATTCAGTTTTTTCACCAAGCCAAAAGATCAAGACGATAAGTAACTGGCAGACAATCAGCTTCTCGCAATTCAACTTTGGGAACAGTTGATCCCGCATTCGGCAAAAGGCCGTTCCCACGAAGAAGTCCTGTACAAAGGAAGCTCCCTATTCTCAATAAATAAACTAATGCAAAATCTGGCACAGAAGTTGGTTCAAAGATCGGTTGCAGAAACCATTCAGGAGTTGAAGTATGATTAGCAATCTGTGGCAAGACACGCGATACGGCGCGCGAATGCTGCGCAAGAGTCCCGCTTTCACCGCCGTCGCGGTGCTTTCACTGGCGCTAGGTATCGGAGCGAACACTGCAATTTTCACTCTCCTAAACGCAGTAATCCTCAAGAATCTGCCTGTTCACGCTCCCGATCAGCTCGTGTTGTTTTCCGACTCGCCAAACGAAGGGACTTCGTTCGGCGATCCTCCCAGGGATCGATGGAAACTTTTTTCGTACTCATCTTACGAATACCTTCGTGACCACAATGAATCCCTCGATGGACTGTGCGCCTTTCGCAGCGGTGAGGCACGACTCAGCGTGCGTATGGATAACGTTGCCGGTGGCAACGCGCAACGAGCACAGGGTCATCTGGTTTCCGGCAATTACTTCACCGTGCTTGGAGTGAAATCGAAGCTTGGCCGGTTACTAACACCTGATGATGACAAGACTAGTTCCAAACCCGCCGCGGTAATCAGCCATCGTTATTGGAAGAATGAAATAGATTCGGATCCGCAGGTTGTCGGCAGAACCGTGTCAATAAACGGACAGCCATTTACGATAGTAGGCGTCACACCGCCTGAATTCTTTGGCGAACGGGTGCGTCGCGCTCCTGATTACTGGCTGCCGCTCGCATTCCAACCTCAGATCGAAATGGATGAGTCCTTCCTGGCAGATAAGACGGTTTTTTGGCTCAACCTGATGGCAAGGTTGAAACCAGGGGTTAGCGCGGAAAGCGCTCAGGCGAACCTAAACGTCGCGCTTCAACAATTTCTCACCGATCAGGCCGGATCAAATATCACCGACGAGCGACGCGCAACAATACAAGGCTCGCACGTGGAATTGGTGTCCGGCGGACGAGGTGTTTCTGGATTGCGATTCTCCTATTCAGAACCGTTGTGGATGCTAATGGCGATTGTAGGGCTGGTACTGCTCATCGCCTGCGCGAACGTTGGCAACTTGTTGCTCTCGAGATCTGCGTCTCGCGAGACTGAGATTTCACTCCGACTCGCATTGGGAGCGCGCCGCGCGAGGATCGTGAGACAACTGCTAACCGAAAGCATCCTGCTTTCGGTGATCGGAGGCGCGCTGGGCCTCCTTTTTGCTGGGTGGGGTGTGGATGCATTGGTGAAGCTCGTGGCGCGCAATTCACCATTGGATGTACAACCAGATGCAATGGTTCTTGGCTTCACTGTCGGTGTCTCTTTACTTTCCGGGGCAATTTTTGGTTTGGCCCCGGCGCTGCGTGCGAGCAGCACTGATCTTTCCTCGGCACTGAAAGCAAAGTCCTCGCGGGTAGGCGGGCTCAAGCTTCGTCTGAGTCTAGCTCCGACATTGATAGTCTCCCAGGTTGCGCTCTCCCTGGTTCTTTTGATCGGCGCCGGTCTGTTTTCAAGAAGCCTGCTGAAACTCCAACACGAGGAGCTCGGATTCAATCGCAACAACGTCTTGCTGGTTGGCATCGATACTCGCCTGGCCGGATATAAACCAAAAGAGCTTAGTGGGCTTTATGGCCGACTACTTGAACGACTCGGCTCGGTGCCAGGTGTTCGTGCAACAAGCGTGGCGACTTACAGCCCTCTCAGCGGATTATCCAGAACGAGCAGCATTACGGTCGCCGGTTATACACCGCCAAACGACGAAGAGTTGATAGTCAGCGATATGTTGATCGGCCCGAACTATTGTGCAACTTTGGATTTGCCGCTTCTTATGGGAAGAGAGCTCGGGTTACAAGATACGCCGGCTTCGGCAAAGGTGGCCGTCGTCAATCAGACATTTGCTCAACTCTTTTTTCCCAGTGAAAACCCGATCGGTCATCGGTTCGGTTATGGGGATCAGATTAAAAACAGCGGGGACATCGAGATTGTAGGCGTGATGGGAGATGTGAAATACGAAAGCGCGAAGGAGAAGCCGCTACCAACTGTCTACCGCCCGATACTGCAGGTGCAGGATGCGGGCGCCTACACGAGTAACCTGGAGATTAGAACGGAAGGCAACTCGCTGAATATCGCCGACACTGTAAGATCGGCCATCGCCCAAGTGGATGACAAGTTACCGATCGTAGGGGTGACTTCTTTCGACAAGCAGCTCGATGATTCACTCCGGCAAGAACGTTTGATCGCACAGCTAGTCAGTTTCTTTGGCGCGCTGGCCTTGTTGCTGGCGTGCGTAGGACTGTATGGAGTGATGGGTCACGCTGTCGCACGTCGGACAAACGAAATCGGCATTCGGATGGCGCTCGGCGCAGGGCGTCAGGGCATTCTTTGGATGGTTTTACGAGAAACGCTCGTCCTGGTTCTAGCTGGCATCGTCATTGGAATTCCTGTAGCCCTGGGAGCAGCGCGCTTGATTTCGGCTCAACTTTACGGGCTGAATGGCGCCGATCCACTAACCCTAGCCGGGGCGGTGACGGTGCTTATTGCTGTCGCTGCTGTCTCTGGATCTCTCCCGGCCCGTCGTGCTTCGGAGGTGGATCCGATGGTCGCGTTGAGATACGAGTGAAGAAGGAGGGGGAGGGCAGGAAGCAGTAGGCAGCAAGCAGTAGGCAGAAGGCAGTAGGCAGAAGGTAGGCAGAAGGCAGAAGGCAGAAGGCAGTAGGCAGAACGCAGGCCATTACGATCGGGACTTGGATTTGAATGGAGGTACGTAAGAATGAAGAGTTTTATTTTAACGATGCTTCTAATCGGGTGTGTCGCGGTGGCTACGGCGATGACCCCGGCAACTGCTGTCGATATTTCCGGGACGTGGGTTTTCTCGGTCGACCTTGAAAACGGCGGTCACGGGGACCCGACCTTTGTTTTCAAACAAGACAAAGAATCTTTAACCGGTACGTACGATGGTCCGCTCGGCAAATATGACGTCGCCGGGTCAATCAAAGAGAATAAGGCAACTTTTGGATTTGAGTTCGAGAATGACGGCGTGAAGCGCAAGGCTAGCTACGCCGGCACGCTTGAATCAGCGACTAAGATGAACGGCACGATGGAAATCACTGATGGGCCTAAGGGCAAATGGACCGCGACCAAGAAGTAAGAATTTAGTGACGAGTGATAAGTGATCAGTCATTCGTCACTTTCCAATTGCCGCTGCTTTCTTTTCCGGTACCAACGTCACTCTCACATAATTGCTCGTGGTGAGATAAGTCTTCGCTGCCTGCTGAATCATCGCCGCATCGACTTTCTTGTAGTACTCGGGGACGTTCCACAGCAGAGCAGGATCCTCGCCCGCCTGATACCTCAACGCAATCTGACCAAGCAAATAACTGTTTACCTTGCTGCTGGTCTCAAAATCGCGCATGAGCGCTTCCCTCTCGTCGCTTACTTGCTTCTCAGTTGGACCCTGGGTCTTTAACTTTTCGATTTCCTGAAAGACGCGCTTGACCAAATCATCCGCGCGATCTGGAGAGCACCCGAATTGAATCACAATCGAATACTCGGGCTTCGGAATCCGCGAGTAGCTCGGACTGGCACCGATGCTGTAAGTGCCGCCTAACTCTTCTCGAATCGTCTCCAGCAATCTGGTCTGGAGCACGTCAGCCATGGCTCGGATCGCAACACGGTGCGTTTGATCGTGTTCGAAGGGACCCGAGAAAACAATCGCGTTCAAGCTCTTCGGCTCAATCCCCTTTTCCACTTTCTTATCGACAACGCTAGACGGGAGCTGTACACCGATATCCTTCCAGGTCTCTTTGCGGCGAATAGATGGCAACGATCCAAGATACCGCTCTACCAGTGGCTTAATCGTAGCCTCATCGAAACTTCCCACAAAAACAAACGTGAAGTCGCTGGCATCTGCAAAACGATCTTTGTAGAACGCGAGGGATTTATCGAGGTTCCATTCATCGACCATCTCTGCGGTCGAAAAGCGCCTTCTGGGATGATTCTGATAGCGAGCCTTCATTAACGCATCTGAGAATGCGAACTCAGGGATCGCCGATTGGTTGCTCAGCATGTTTTTTGCCTGGTTCGCCTGAACGGTGAACGCAGTCTGGTCGGCTCTCGGTTGCGTAAACCTGAGATAGATGAGTTGGAACATCGTCTCCAGATCTCGGCGGGAACTATTTCCACTGAGCCCTTCTTCGAGCTCTCCGATGAACGGGCTGACTGATGCAACCTTTCCGGTCATCAGTTTCCGCAGGTCAACCGCACTAAACTTGCCCACGCCTCCGGCGGTCACCACTTGAGCAGCGGTGCTCGCGGGAATGTATTCCTTGTCACTGACAAGTGACGTACCGCCCGGGCTGAACGCGCGGAACAGGATCTCGTCATTTCTAAACGTAGTAGGTTTAAGCACCACCTTGACGCCGTTGTTTAGTTCCCATTCGGTGATTCCAGCCGCCTCTCTCTTTGTCGTCTTGACGATTGAGCCAGGTGTTGGAGACGAGTCAAGCAGCGTCGCAGATGCGAATGCATCGACATAGGGTTTTAAATCTTTGGTCGGAACGACCTTGATAACCTCGGCCAGTTTCAATTGGTCCGGAATAGTTGCACCAGCCTTTTCCGGAGCCCTTACGACCAACAGCCGGTTCCGATCAGGAAACCATTCCTTCGCAAGTTTATTGATCTCTTCCAGTCTTATTTCGGGCAACAAGCGCTGGTGAAGCGAGTATTCATCCTCCGCGCTCGGCAGACTTTCGTTCTCCAAAAAGTTTCGGACGTATTCGTCGGCGCGGCTTGAAGCCAGCCGATTATCCTTTTCCATCACGTTGCGCTCGTAACTGCGAAGCAGACTCTGTCTCTGCCGCTCGAGCTCGGTGGCTGTGAATCCGAACCGTGCGACACGCTCCATCTCCACAAGCAACGTATCCAGCCCCCGCTCGATCGCACCTTCCTTGACCTGGGCGAACATTGATGCCTGATCTTTTGAGCGCGAGAGGAAGCTTCCACGGCCAACGCCAGCGAAAAGAAGAGGCGAATCCGGCTTTTGTGCCAGCTCCGAAAACCGCGCACCGAACATTTGCGAAAACAGACGATCGACCATGTCCTGGCGATAGACGCCGACTGAACCTTGTTCGCGGCCTGGCAAGTTATTGTCGATCTCTACTGTTGTCGAAGTCATTTCCTTGTCAGTCACAATTGCGTAGTCAGTACCGGGGTGGTCTGGAATGTCATACTCCTTTCTGGGCTTCAGGGTCTTCGCGGCGGGTATGCCTGAAAAGTGGTTTGTAATCAATTTCTCAATAGCGGACTTGCCAAAGTCCCCAACCGCTACTACCGCCATGAGATCTGGCCGGTACCAATCGGCGTAGAATTGTTTCAACCGCTCTGGCTTGCCTCCCTGAATAATCTCCGGCTTACCGATCGGGATGCGATCGGCGTAACGAGAACCTTTGAGCATGATCGGCCAAATCTTCGACAGCATTCGCTCTCCCGCGCCGCGACGTATCCGCCACTCCTCCATAACTACCCCACGTTCCTTGTCGATTTCGGCGGTATCGAACGTAACGTTGTGAGCCCAATCCTCGAGGATCAACATTGCCTTGTCCATCGCCTCAGGTTTATCGGTCGGAACCTGCAGCTTATACACTGTTTCATCAAAGCTGGTGTAGGCGTTCAGATCTGCGCCGAAACGCATTCCCAGCGACTCGATGAATTGCACGATATCCTGCTTTGGAAAGTTCTTCGTTCCGTTGAACGCCATGTGCTCAACCATGTGAGCCATACCCTGTTGATCATCATCTTCGAGTATGGAGCCGGCTTTGACTACGAGGCGAAGTTCGGCGCGCTTTTCAGGCTTTTTATTTGTGCGGATATAGTAACGCAATCCATTAGAGAACTTGCCGATAGTGATCTCGGGATCAACCGGCATCGACTGCGAAAGCGCCGTTGATTGCAACGAAACCGGCGCGGCATACTGCTTTGCCGCGAAGAAAAATGATGTCGCTGTGATTAACGCGACCGTTACGGTCAATTGCGTGTATTTGCGAATAGCTTTGGCGGGACCAGAGAATCCGAATCTGTGTTCTCGATAACTTTTCATATTATTTCCTCCTAACGCGGCTGCTGCACCTGAGACAGGCGGGAATAAAAAATTTACCTGTAAGAAGGCGATCGACACAAGGGATTGGGTTGGGGATTGGGGGTTGGGGGTTAGCGTTCAGAGTTGAACGTTCGGCGTTCGGCGTTCAGCGTTCCGCGTTCGGCGGTTAGCGTTTAGCGGTTAGGGTCAGCGTTCAGCGTTCGGCGTCTCGGGCTCATCTCTTCAGAATTCGGCCTTTACATTAAGGTTCTTAGTAATCATAGGTCAATGAGTCTCTTGACCTGAACTCCGAACTCCGAACGTTGAAGGCAAAACGGCGAACGCTGAACGTTCAATTCTGAACGCTAACTCCCAAGCCCCAACCCCCATCCCTATCCCCCATCTCTATCACCCATCTCTATCACCCATCTCTATCACCCATCCCTATCCCCCATCCCTGTTGATATTCAACAGGAAGATCTGTATGCTCCTGTAGAAATTCCACAGGAGGCGTTCGGTGAAGATATCAACCTCGGAAATAATGCAGGGTACTCTTGACCTGATGGTCCTGAAAACGCTCGAAGGTCTCGGGCCGCTCCACGGCTACGGAATCGCCCGTCGCATCGAGCAGGTGAGCGAGGGTGTGTTGTCACTAAACCAGGGAACCATCTACCCTGCCCTGCTCCGGCTCCAACAAAAAGGCTGGATCACCGCAGAATGGGGCTCGTCGGAAAATAACCGGCGCGCCAAGTACTATTCGTTGACTCGCGCGGGCCGCAAGCAACTTGCTGCGGAAACCGAAGACTGGGAGCGGATCTCTTCGATCATCGGCCGGATGCTGCGCAATGCTTAGGGTCTTTCGACAACCATACGTTTTCGCCGTCAGGAGTCACGATGATCAGCCTTCGTGAGCTCGCATCACGCATACGCGGTTTGTTTGGCAGAGCGAAACTCGACCAGGATCTCGACGAAGAATTGCAATCACACCTCGAGATGCTGATCGAGGACAACATGTCCAGGGGTATGAGTTTTGACGAGGCGCGCCGCGCGGCGAGGCGGAGCTTTGGCGGCGTGATACAAACCAAAGAGGCTTACAGAGACCAAAGAGGATTACCAATCGTGGAGACCATCTTACAAGACTTACGCTATGGTTTACGCATGCTCCGCAAAAATCCAGCGTTCACCATTGTAACCGTACTCACACTCGCATTAGGAATTGGTGCTAATACTGCCATCTTCAGCGTGCTGGACGCAGTGATGCTTCAGAACCTCCCGGTCGACCATCCGCAGCAACTTGTCGTTGTGAACTGGACGAGCAAGAACTGGCCGGCAATAGTAGAAGACCTCGAGGGCAGCAGTCGTAAGGACCCAATCGGCGGCGGGTCGTTAAGCGAGTCACTCCCAACTCCGATTTTCGACGCCTTACGAACACAATGCACGACATTGTCAGATGTCTTTGCTTTTTCAGCGAATGTACATCGCTTTAACGTGCAATTCGAAGGAAGACCTTATGCGGCCGAAACCGAATCCGTTTCCGGAAATTACTTCACTGGACTTGGAGTTCGACCGATTTTGGGGCGGACGATCCTGCCCACCGATGACGTAGCTACAGCCCCGCCGGTCGCGGTACTCTCTTACAACTTTTGGAAGCGCAATTTGGGCAGCGATGAATCAGCGGTCGGAAAAACTATCGTCACCAATAATCTTCCGATGACAATTATCGGGGTCGCGCCGCCGGAATTCTTTGGAACGCAGCCGGGCGAAAACAACGACATGTGGGTGACGTTGCGTATGTTTCCTCGCCTGGTTCAATCATTGAACTTCAGCACTGCTTCCGGAAGCAACGCCGCAGCCGCTGCCGATGCTTACTGGCAACAGTCAACCACCTGGTGGCTGGTGGTTATGGGCCGTGTCAAATCGGGCATTAGCGAAGCGCAAACCCGTGCGGAACTCGACGTCATATTTGATCAAAGCATTGATGCAATGATCACGTCTGAAAAGCAGAAAGAAAATCGCCCCGCGATGAGGTTGGTTGAAGGCAACAAAGGTCTGGATTTTCTGCGAAGGCGATTTTCCGAGCCGCTGTTTGTATTGATGGGCGCGGTTGCGTTGGTTCTTTTGATTACTTGCGCAAATGTCGCGGGCTTGTTGTTATCCCGGGCAACCGCCCGTCAAAAGGAAATCGCCGTTCGTTTGAGCCTTGGAGCGCGTCGCGCACGCTTGATTCAGCAGCTATTGACCGAGTCTTTGTTGCTGGCACTACTCGGAGGAGCGATTGGTTTTCTTCTTTCTCGCTGGATGAGCGATATGCTAGTCGCGCTGGTATCCAGCGGTAACAATCGCATTCCATTATCAATAACAGTTAATGATCGGGTGTTATTGTTCACAGCCTCCGCTGCCGTTATCACCGGAATTTTGTTCGGGCTTGCGCCATCTTTCCGCGCTATGCGGATAAATCTTACCTCAGCATTGAAAGAAGGCGGGGCCGGAAGCCGTCTAGGCCCGCGACGGTCGCTACTGACACGTATTCTTGTTTCGGCACAGGTAGCACTGTCGTTGGTGCTCCTGGTAGGCGCGGGGCTTTTCCTGCGTACGCTTCAAAATCTCGAGAACGTTCCGCTGGGGTTTGAACGAGACCGTTTGATTCTACTCTCGGTCTCGCCGGGACTGAACGGATACAAGGGTGCTGCGCTTGCGGAGTACTACCGGCAGGTGCAGGAGCGTATTGCGACCACCCCCGGAGTGAGCTCGGTCAGCTTCTCCAGTCATGGACCGGTTGGTGATGGATCCAGTTCATCAAGTATCAAGATCCCAGGAGTCACAAAGGGTAAGGAAGTGTTCGACCTCCATCGGCATCTTGTTGGGCCTAATTACTTCGCCACCCTTGGAATTCCGATGCTAGCAGGTCGAGTCCTGGATGAACGCGATAACGATGCGGGTCCAAAAGTCGCCGTAGTTAATGCGACTCTCGCACGGAACGCATTTGGAGAAGACAACCCGCTCGGTAAGATATTGCGGTTTGGAAGCGACGAAAAACCGAGAGACTTTGAGATCGTGGGTGTTGTCGGCGATGCGAAATATAACGACCTTCGGCAGTCACCTCCGCCGACCGCTTACTTCTCGCATCTCCAGAGTATTAATTCGGCCAGCTATATGACATTTCTGGTGCGCACCGAGAGCGATCCGGACACGGTGATGGGCGCGTTACGAATAGAAGTAGCTGCGGTGGATGCAAATATTCCTATCACCCGGATGGAAACACTCGCGCAAAAGATCGACAAATCGTTATTCCTCGAACGAATGTTCTCGCGACTGACCGGCTCGTTTGGATTGCTGGCACTGCTGCTTGTGTGCGTTGGGTTGTACGGCACGATGTCCTATTTCGTTGCGCGAAGGACGAGCGAAATTGGTGTTCGAATGGCGCTTGGAGCGCAGCCGTCACAAGTGTTTCGGATGGTACTTACAGAGGGATTAGTGCTCACAGGTACTGGCGTTATTGTGGGACTCGCAGGCGCAGCGATGGCCACACGATTGATCGCGGGCGTACTCTACGATGTTAAGGCGCTCGATCCGATTACCTTTGTTTCGGTGTCGGCAATGCTTATCGGGATTGGATTGCTGGCCTGTTACATCCCGGCGCGGCGCGCAATGAAGGTCGATCCCATGGTGGCGCTCCGGTATGAATAGTTTTCTTGGCGTCTTGCGGGTACTTTGCGTCTCCTTAGAAACACCCCGAGGCTGTTGAATGAAACCGACAACTTACGGAGATGGGTTTCAAGGCGCATTCGCCCGGCAAAGCGGGTATGGTTACTTTGCGAGAAATCGGTCTTAAAATGTCGTGTTTCTCGCAAAGAAAAGCCGCAAAGTTCTCCAGGTCGAACATTAATCAGCATTTGTATTAAGTCCGTCATTGGGAAACCACATTCGCGGAATCGAACAATCGCATCCGATGACGTCATCTCATACGTTTTCTTTTCCCTTTATTCCCCTCACTTAACAGCTCGCTCGAAGGCTGGCACGGAGATTGGTTACCATCCCTTGTCGACTTGCAAGTTGGTTCAGTGAATGTCTAAGCTCGAGGCACAAAATCCTCTTCCCACAGCTAACACATTGATCGACTCATGCGTCTAGAACTCATGCAAAACAAAACTGCTCGGAGTTGATGGAGGATTAAAACGATGAGAAAGACGATGCTCTTGTTGGCGATCCTTGTTACAAGCTCGCTGTTGATCTTCGAACCGGCTGGTGCGCAAGAAAAGAGGCACCACAACACCACAATCTCAACCGACGGTGAGAAGATGATCACCGATTGTGGCCAGATCAGAATTGAAATCGGGGACGGTGAAACGGTCCGATCTCAATTGGTACAAACGGTCCCAAGATCGGCAGTCTCAACCCTCCAGGTTCGCGCTTCCAAAAACGGCGGAATCCACGTACAGGGATGGACCGGCAGCGATTATTCGATCACAGCTTGCCTCGCAGCGGGTTCGGACACCGCCAATGATGCAAAGGCAATTCTGGACCAGATCAAACTCTCCGTGGTCGATGGAAAGGTAACTCTAGAAGGACCTAACCCGCAGGATTGGCTTGCGTTCTTGATTATTCAAGCACCCAACGGATCGACTTTGGATCTGGAGTCGGGAAACGGCCCCGTCGGCGTCGCCAATTTCTCTGGCAACATCCAGGCAAGGAATGTAAACGGCCCGATCACTTTTCATAACGTCAGCGGTCAGGTTAAAGCCGATGTCCAAAATGGTCCGATCACTGTTGCCGGAAGCGGAGGAGACTTCCGTTTGACCGCCCAGAATGGTCCGCTGACCATCGCCCTCGATGGGGTCCAGTGGCAAGGCGGCGAGCTTGAAGGAAGGACCCAGAACGGACCGCTCACTCTAAAGCTACCCGAGAGCTACATGTCACCGGTGCGTGTAGATGCCTCCAAGCACTCGCCGATCCAGTGCAAAGCTGTTCAATGCAAGCAGGCGGTAAGAACCTGGGATCGTCCTTCGGTTATCGAGTTTGGCGGCCCAACCCCGGTGATCCGTCTCTCGACAATCAATGGACCTGTAACGATCGTATCACAGGGCGATAAGTAAGAACGGGACTGGCCTTTGCAAACCTTGATCAAAGACTTGCGCTACGGAATGCGGATGCTTTTGAAGAAGCCTGGCTTCTTTGCGATTGCGGTAGTCACGCTCGGGCTGGGTATCGGTGTCAACACCGCAATCTTCAGCGTGGTCAACAGCGTCCTGTTTAAACCCTTGCCTTTGCGCGATCCCGATCGGCTCGCGACATTCTGGCTCTCAGCACCGGGAAAAGGCCTTGGAGAGGTAAACGTTCCTCAAGGACTCTTCGCGTACTATCGGGATCGCTGCCATTCCTTCGAGAGTATGGCAGCTTACGATACCGGCAGCGCTTCTCTCACGGGTAGAGGCGAACCGGAACGGTTGAGCTGCGCTAACGTTACCTTCGAGTACTTCAGTGTTTTAGGGCGCGCGCCGCTGCTCGGCCGCACCTTTCTCCCCCAGGAAGATACACCACACAATAACAACGTTGTAATCCTGAGCTACGATCTGTGGCAGCGACGATTCGGCAGTGACCCAACAGTTCTCGAGAAATCTATAAACCTGAACAATCAGTCCTTTGTAGTCGTTGGCGTGATGCCGCCGGATTTTGATTACCCCCACCCAGCGGAGCGATCAGAATTTCCGCACATTGAGATGTGGGTTCCGCTGGGCCTCGATCGCGACAACATTTCATTTTGGAACTATTCCGTCGTGGGACGACTGAATACTGGTGTGACCACCGCGGATGCGCAGCGAGAGATAGCCGGCCTGAGCGATGACTTCTTTCGCGAGCACAACTTCCCGAAAGAAGGAGATGTTGGAACGATAGCCGTCGTGGTACCGCTGACACAGAAGATTACCGGCGGTGTGCGAACCCAACTATTGATGCTGTTCGGCGCTGTCGGCTTTGTTCTGTTGATTGCATGCTCAAATATCGCAAACCTTCTGTTGGTGCGTGCAACATCGCGGAGTCGGGAAATTGCGATTCGTAGTTGCCTTGGCGCAAGCAGGCTGAGGATTGTTTCGCAGTTGATGATGGAGAGTTTATTGCTCGCGGTGATTGGCGCAAGCGTTGGCCTGTTTCTCGCAGTGTGGGGCGTTGAGGGAATCAAGACGCTTTCCGGTTCCAGCGTTCCACGACTCCAGACCGTGCAGTTCGACTGGCAGGTGCTTTTGTTCACCGTCGGTGTAGCCCTGGCTACCGGCTTGCTGTGCGGAATCGCGCCGGCGTTTCGAGCTTCGAAAGTGGATTTGCAAGAGGCCTTGAAGGATGGCGCGCGCGGGACACTCTCAGGCTCCAGCAAACGCTTGAACAATGGGTTTGTGATCGCGCAGATCGCGCTATCGTTGGTCCTGTTGATTGGCGCGGGGTTGCTGCTCACAAGTTTCAGAAAGCTGCTGTCGATTGATCCAGGCTTCCGCTCGGAGAATGTGCTCAGCGGACGTCTTGAATTACCGGAGATTAAATACCCGGATCGAGACCAGATTAGGAGTTTCTACAACCAGCTGGTTGAGCGAGTTCAGAGTTTGCCTGGCGTAAGAGTGGCCGGCCTGTGCAATGTAGTGCCCTTCAGCGGTGGCGGAGATGGAGATGAGTTTACCGTTGAAGGCCAGGAACCCGGACCTGGAGATGCTGTTAAGATCGCGTGGTGCCGCAATGCGACACCGGGATACTTTGGCGCAACCGCGATTCCGATTCTTAGAGGAAGAGCTTTCCAGGATTCGGATACCCCAACATCTTTGCGAGTCGCGGTCGTTGATGAAAAGATCGCCCGAAGCTACTGGCCGAACGAAGATCCGATCGGAAAACGCGTCCGGATCGGACGCGCGAATCGCGGAAATCCCTGGCTGACCGTGGTCGGAGTCGTTGCAAGCGTCAAGAATCGCAAGCTCGATGAGGATGCAAGATATTATGTGTATCAGCCCTTTTCACAAAGCATCGATCGTGAGACGACGCTTGTTATCCGCGCCGATCGAAACCCCGATGCGTTGGTTGCCGGCGTGCGCCGCGAGGTGGCTGCTCTCGATCCTGAGCTCCCGCTCTACGATGTTGAAACCCTCGAGCACGCGGTTTCCCGTTCATTAAACACAAAGCGTTTGACTAAT